>Ga0335070_10009766_pt1 | contig 11229 bp, 10 predicted proteins | sample Lox_Sample_13_FD_206722 | JGI IMG/M metagenome (GOLD analysis project Ga0335070, IMG submission 206722) | Soil microbial communities from Loxahatchee National Wildlife Refuge, Florida, United States - Lox_Sample_1.3 | ecosystem: Environmental > Terrestrial > Soil > Wetlands | place: USA... | reverse complement strand
TGAAGGTTGCGGGGACAGTCGCCACCAAATCACCCTGCTTGACTCCCGCAGCCATCAAAGCGAAACGGACTGCATCCGTTCCGCTCGCAACCCCTACGCAAAAACGTGCGTCGCAGAACTGCGCGAAATCTGTCTCGAAGTTCTCGAGAGCCGTGCCCCCGATGAAGTGTGCATCATGGATGGACTGGCGGACCACAGCAACCAGTTCGTCTTCCAGTTCTCGATGTGGAGTTACCAGATCTAAAAACGGAATCTCTTGCGGAAGCGTCATAATTGGTGTTCTTCTCCTGTGGCAATATGGCAAAACGGGTTCGGACCCTAGTTAGTGGGCTGCCTGCTCCGAGAGCGGGAGGCTTTGTGCCTTGGTGAAATTGCGCCGCTCGCCGAGCCTGGGATTGTCGTGTTTACTGTAGTAGCTGGCCTGGGAATCGTCCTGAGGGCGGGGCTGGATCGCTTCGATTAGAGGAATTGTAAGCTGGAACAAAGTCCAACCATATTCGATAGCGCGATTGTAAACGTCGATGACTTCGTCAAACTCCGGATAGATCGAATATTTCAACTGGCCGATCAGGGGGCCGTCGTCGATGCCCGGAGTGATCTCATGAATAGTCAAGCCGTGCTCGATCTCTTGGTTTTTCAAAGCCCAATTAATGGGAGAAACTCCGCGGTACTTGGGCAAAGGGCCATTGTGAAGGTTGATGATTTTCTTGCATTTGTCGATGAACCAAGCCTTGATAATTCTGTCGTAGAAAACCGACATGGCAAGATCGACGAACCAATCTGCCTCAGAAACGCCTGGAAGGTCCCGATAATGACCGGATTCTATGACGGTTATGCCGTGTGTTCTCCCCCAGTTGGCAAATGATCCGGTCCACGACGGTTCCGGCATGACCGGAACAATGGCGGTCAGCTTGTATTTGTTCGACGTCAAGAACCATTGCGCCACCCGGATGGCGAGATCGCCTTTCCCTAGAACGACTACCGTCTTCATCTAGCACTTCTCCTGAAATGCCTGCCGCTGTGCAATTTGTGACGGGGAAGGGTTGGAGCCACACAATAAACAATCGACCCAGAGCCCCGCGTAGGGTCAGACGTACACAAGCTTACCCCGCTGTTTCTGGGATTCATCAGCCACTTCGAGTAAACGAACGATTCTGAGGCCAGCCTGGCCGTTATTAAGCGGGGTTTTACCGCCCTTGATGCAGTCGACAAAGTAACTCACTTCTGTCTTCAGGGCCTCGCCTTGCTCGATCTTTGGTACCCACATATCTCCGGAACGATAGCTCACCAGCAGATCGTAGAGATTCTGTCCCTTGGCGATTTCAACGCCACGATCGTAAACTTTGACCTTCTCGTCTGCTTCCAGGTCGTTCCACACTAGCATCTTCTTCTCACCACCGATCAATGTGGTCCGCACCTTGACCGGGGACAACCAGTTCACGTTGATGTGAGCGATTGTGTTGTTGGGAAAGTAGACGGTCAAGAATGCCATATCGACCAGACCGTTCAGGTGGGATTCACCAGTGGCCACGACTGCTTCCGGGCGATCCTTCAGCAGGTAGTCCATGATGGATAGATCGTGCGGCGCTAAATCCCAGATTACATTAATGTCGTGCTGGAACAACCCGAGATTGACACGCATGGAATCGTAGTAAAAGACGCTGCCCAAATCACCATCGTCCACCAGTTGCCGGATTTTGCGCACGGCGCCGGTGAACAAGAAGGTGTGGTCGACCATAATCTGCAGCCTCTTGCGCTCGGCCAACTCGATCAATTCCTCTGCCTGGGCTCCGCACGCGGTGAACGGCTTTTCTACGAAAACGTGCTTGCCGTTGTTGAGCGCATCCTTGACCAGTTCGTAGTGTGTCCAAACTGGGGTGACCACTGCCACCAAATCGATCTCCGGAGATTCCAAGACTTCCCGGCAGTCGGTAGTAAGCCTAGCTTGAGGATGCGCCTGCTGGGCCCGCTTCAGGCAGTCCGGTCGCTTGTCTGTGATCGCAACCACCTGGCACACGTCAGGCAGATTGAAATTCCTGGCCACATTTGGCCCCCAGTATCCGTACCCTATGACGCCAACTTTGATCATTTCCTCACCGTGGTGACACTATTTCCACAATTGAACCCGCAAAGCTGCAGGGGGGATTGGGTTGCGGTACGCCCTAAGCACAAACTAGCCGAGGCGTGTCGTTCAGGCGGCTTAACTGAAGCCGCGAGACAAAGACGTCAATACGCACCGTCACCGGAGAGGACAGCAACGGGTGTTCGGAGCAGAATCTTCAAATCCAGCAGAAGGGATTGCTGGCGTGCATATTGCAGGTCCAGACGAACCATTTCGTCGAATCGCGTGCGGCAGCGGCCGTTCACCTGCCACAGGCCGGTGATTCCCGGCCGGGCCTCAAGCAGGCGCCGCCGGTGCCACACGTCATAAGCTTCGACCTCATAGGGGAGCGGCGGACGCGGACCAACCAGCGACATCTCGCCGCGAAGCACATTGATGAACTGGGGGATTTCATCCAGGCTGGTCCTGCGTATGAATCTCCCAACCCGCGTGATTCTTGGGTCGCGTGTCAGTTTGTATACCGCCGCGCCGTTGCCGTTGGAAGAGTTGCGTTCCGCTGTACCGGCGATTAACTGCCGGACGTATTCGCGGTGCTTACTGGCATCATTGCCCACGTACATGGAACGGAATTTCAGGAAGACAAAGGGCGCGCCATACTGTCCAACCCTGCGCTGGCGGAAAAAGACCGGTCCTTTCGACGTGAGTTTAATGGCGACCGCAATCGCTAAGAAAAGAGGAGAAGCCGCCACGAGAGCAAACAGGCTGCCTACGATGTCCATCAACCGTTTCATCGCGCAGGAAAACTTCCGGGCGTTGTCGCGCCGGGCCAAGTCGGGATATAGCGTCGGATTGCTGGGACGCTGTGGCATCTCGTGATCCCACTCTTCCGGAAACAGGTGGAAGGAAATACTGATGTGGTCAAACTGCTCCAAGCTCAGGTTGGCCCGGAGTGTTTCGCTGACCCGGGTCATCATCGTGCTGACGATGGAATTCCGATCGTCGATGCCGAATTCGGTGAACATCACACCCACGACGGAGTTGTCCTTGTACCAGCCCGTGATGTCGGTTTCCCGTGTGGTCAGTGAAAGCGCATCCAGGATCCTCCCCAGGACCTTCCCGTTAGCTCCGGAAGCCGCCGTTCTGTCCGTCGCCAGAAGCATCAGTAGAAATGGTTTGCGTGACCGCTCGGTCCGTTTTCGCTCGAGCGAGATCGTCCGGTGAAAGGATTCTTCGCTGAGGATATGACGATCCTCGCCAGCCACGTGCAGGGACTGAACGACACGAAGGTTTGCACTCTTAGTTGAACGGCCACCACTCACGGCTCTCTCTCCTGGTTCTGGGCGATTGATCTGTTCGAGCATAGTTATCCTCGCAGTTAACGAAACGAGGGGGAGGAGTCTCGCTCTAGAACGTACTTGCTGTGTCCGGGGGGGAGGGAGTTTGTCTATTCGTCGTTGGGGTCGACGCTAGGCTGTACCGAAGCCGAATAACGAGAATAATAATCGTTATGCTCCGTACTCGTACAGCTATTTAACACTACTCCAAGAAGCTTGTTCCTGTCCAACATTTCCAGCCCACGCTGCAGGGGCTGCCTTTTGGTCGTGTCCTGCCTAGTTACCAGCAAGACGCCATCCACCAGGCGCATCCAGACGGTGGTATCGGCCAGCGGTAGCAGCGGAGGTGAATCTATCACAATCCAGTCGAACCAGGCTGGCAATTGATCCAGCAATTCTGACAATCTGCCGGATTGCATCAGTTCCAATGGGTTTTCCGGTGGGGCACCAGCGGGCAAGAACCAAAACCCGGGTTCCTCCAAGTAATAGATGTTGGAGACTGGTCCCGGCTCCCCTTGCAGCCACTCGCTGAGGCCGGCGAGCTCACCAAGACCCAAGATTCGCGCCAGGACTGGCCTGCGCAGATCTCCTTCCAACAGGAGGATCCTCTGTTGCTTCTTCCGGGCAAGGGTGGTGGCAAGATTCGCCGAAATCATGCTCTTGCCTTCTTCGGAAACCGTGCTCGTTATCAACAACTTCTTGAGACAACGGCCCGATTGGAGCTGGCGCAGGCGCACCCCCAGATAACGGAACTTTTCTGCGGACAGACCACTCGTGTCTGTAAGGCATACCAGCCGGCTGTCGGAACCTGGAGAAACACATAGGGATGGAAATAACGCCGGGCTCTCCTCAACTACCGGCTGCTCGATCACCTCATGCTCTGCGGCTTGCAGCAGATCGGTGACCTGGGACAGAGTATCGGAGAATTGCGTACCCGAGCGTTCCGCCTCGGATCTTTGTAACGCGTCAAATATACGGCTCATTCTTGCCTACTCCAGTAGCGATCGCCACTGCCGATTCCACTTGCCTTTCTCCCGATCGTGCAGCCTGCAAATACTCGTGCAATTGAAGCAACGTCTTGACGGCGCTCAGGGCTTCCGTATCGTGAGTCTCGTCGGCAGGTCTTGTCTTTGAAGTCCGGACAATGCCAAGACGAAAATCCATAGCCACTTCGTCAATGATGTCGGGCGAGACCGTTCGCGCTTGCCTGGCATAGGCAACGATCAGAGCGTTCTCGCAGATGGTGTTAATCAAGCGTGGAATGCCACGGCTATGCCGGAAGACGCTGGACGAAGCCTCCCCCGAGAACAGCGAGGCCACCTCAGCGTCCGCTCCCGCCAGCTGCAAGCGGCGCTGGATGTACGCCGCAGTCTCCTGACGGTCCAACGGCTCCAGATGAGAGCGTAACGCAATCCTCTGCTTCAGCTGGCGCAAGTCCATCGAGTCCAGCTTTTCATCCAGTTCGGGTTGTCCGACCAGCAGAATTTGCAGCAGTTTCTCCTGCGCAGTCTCTAGGTTGGTGAGCAACCGTATCTCTTCCAGTACGTCTGCCGAAAGGTGATGCGCCTCGTCCACAACTAGCACGGTGGTGAGCTTCTTCTGATGACGCTCGATCAGATAAGTGCCCAATTCCAGTAGAAGCTCGCTCTTGTTCTTTCCGGAACTGGCGAGCCCAAGATCACCCGCGATGTATTGCAGGAACTCAAGCGGCGACAAGCGGCTGTTGAAAACGTAAGCGTAGGCGACGTGGCTATGATTCATCAGCTGCAGCAGACACCGGACCAGCAGGGTCTTGCCGGTACCGACTTCACCGGTCATGACTACGAACCCTTTGTGACGGCGAACCCCGTAGTACAACGCGGCGAGAGCCTCGTTGTGGCGTCGCGTCGGGAACAAGAAGTGGGGGTCGGGAGTAATCTCGAAGGGATTACGCTGTAGTCTGTAGAAGCCTTTATACATTTCGCTGAAAAACTACCCGCGGAAGTAGCTGAACGCCGATCCCATCAACAGTGAAACCAGCATCACCGCCGCCATCAGCCACTCCAAGCGCAGCCTCTCTCTGTGCTTGACTCTCTCTTCCTCAGTAACAATCTCGGGCAGGCCTGTAATGATATCTACAGGCAGGAGCTTCTTCAACTCTTCTTCGCCGTGGATTCTGTCGTCGCTGAATTCACGGCCGACAACGCCCGCCACCCCTAACACCAGTCCAACAAACAACCCTAGGCCGCACAGCTTGAGACGGTTAGGCGAGTACGGCTTCTGCGGCAAGCTGGGCGGATCCAGAATGCGGAAATGCTCGCCCTGTTGCGTCCTTTCCAGATCAGTAGCCAGTTCGGAATTGTTCTTCTTGGCCAACAGGGAGTCATAGTTGGCGCGGGACTGATCGTAGCCGCGGGTCAGGTCCGCAAGTTGCTGCTCCATAACCGGAGCCCGGTTCAAGCGCATCTGATACTCGCCGATCTTGGCTTTCAGTTCCTCGACGGAGTGCTGCCGGTTGGCAACTTCGATCTGGTTCGCTTTCAGTTGGCTCTGGAGTTGGGCCATGGGAGCCGAACCAATCGTGTCCGATTGCGGCAATACAGGCGCAGAACCACCTGTCCCCGATGCTGAAGTCCGCAAGTCTGCCGCAATCTGCTCCTTCATCCTTTCAGTCCGGGCGATCTGTTCTTTTAGTTTTCGGACATCGGGATGATTTGGGGTATACCGCGAGGTTAGATCTGCCAGCTGGGTCTTGAGCCTGTCCAATTCCTGTTCCAGAGCCGGCAATCCCGCAGGGGTATCGTCTCCCACCTTCACTGACCGTTGCATGGAACGATACTCCCCGAGCAACGACTGCAGATAGACCTCCTGCTGCTTGGCACGGTCCAGGGAATCTTGTTCACTCTGTAACTGTGTCTGAAGTCCGCCTAAAATCTGTAAGTTGCTCTGTAACTGCCCGGGCAATTCCCCTAAGTGCCGGTCTTTGAACTGACGGACTGCATCTTCCTGACTGGCCAGCGCTTTCCGGGCTTCCTCCAGCTGCTTTTCGAAGAACTGCGTGGTGTGCTCCGCCTGCCTTTGCCGCCCTTCCAGGTTCTCACTAATGAACAGATTAGTCAGTTCACTCGTGACCTGTTGGGCTACATAAGGATTGGAAGCCGAGTAGTAGATATTGAACGATGACAGGTCGCGATCAGGTGAACGTACCAGCTCGATCTCAATGTCTTTGCGCATACGTTCGATGACTTCATCGGCGGTTTTACGTTTGCGCAATTCCGGATAGAGGTCAAGCGTTTCGACAATGTGCAACAGCCGGGTGCGGCTGAGGATTTGCTGGGTTATCGTGTTCAGCCGGCTCTGGAGATCGCCCGAAATGTTGGAGGGCACCAACGTCTGCGGCACGGTTGGTTGCTCGACAAGTATGAGCGTGCCGGAGCGAAACACGGATGGGAGGATCCAGCTTACTGCCCATACCGCCAGCCAACCCACAAACAGCGGGGCGATGAAGTACCACCGCCGGCGGCACAGGACGTCCCAGTACCGGGAGATATTCAGGCTTTCCTCGTTACTTCTTTCTTCAAAGTCTTCCATGGAGCTATTTTCCTAAAGGTCTGTCGAACTGATACGAAATTACAACCGATGCACGATTGCGGTCGGCCGCACCGGATAGGGCCTGGATGCCGGAGTAAGTCTGGTGCAACCGAGTGTACGAAAGCCCAGCGCTCAAATGCGGCGACAATGCGATGTCCAGAGACGCAGTCCCCGAAATGGTGTGCCCTCTGATGGCCGTGAATTGCGTGCCATTGACAATGCTATTGGTGAAATAATCCGACCCCAGCCCCATCGTCAAACTCCGCGTCAATCCGTGACGAATGGTCCCGTTCACGTCATTGGATTGGACCGCGCCCTGCAGGCCGCCGCCGTCCGTAATGCGGCGTGTGAACTGCGACGCGAAACTGCTGTGCTGTCCCTGCCATGTCAGAGTAACGCCGGCCGAAGGAGAGAACTTATGGCCCGAAAGAACCGCAGTGCCGGAGGTTAAGGCGTATTGCGGACCGCCGAAGAACGACAACGTCAACCGTGATTGCAGGTAAACCGTATAGAACAGGAATGCCGTGTGAGCATGCGCGTCAGACTGGTTCGGCAAGGATAGTAAATCCTGGAATTGATAACCGACTCCGACGTAGTGTTTGTGCGAGATCCGGTGGCCGTAGAAAGCGCTCGCTTGGCGCGTGCTCGAGTCATAAAGCCCCGGCAGTTGGCTACGATCCAGGTAATGCAACTCTCGCGATAGACCATTGACTCCGATCATCGACCCGGGAGAAAACTGATAGGTGAGTTCCGCGCTGGCAAGGTTGTCGAGCCGGTCTGCCAGAGGTGCGATTATCGAATTATTCGCGCCCTGAAGACCGCTCAAAAACGTCCCAGAACCGTCCACGCTGAAGAATCCGGTCGCGATCTGGCCGCGCTCAAAATCATCCCGGAGCTTCATGGTAACATGCGGACTCAAGCGATACGAGAAATCCACTGCCAGTTTGTGATCGGACTGGTTGAGCTCCGTGTAGTGTTGGTAAAAGAGAAAGGCCGGCCGGTAGGAGAGATCCCACTCAAGTCTCCCTCTGGCCTGGTTGAGGAGAATGTTGGGAGCGATGGAATAGCTCTCGTCACTCACCACAGCGGCAGCCGGGGACAACGCGTTGTCATCGAAAAAACCGCCCACGGTGAGCCCAACGCGCATGAGGTTCTTGCGTTCCTCCGAAACGAAGGCCAGGGACATCCCCTCGATGCTTACCGCCGCGGGCGTCACCATGCGGTCCTCCGTCGCGGCAGCGTTGACCGCGGGAGGAACCGGTTCGGAGGGTTCTTCCTGCGCCCAAACAGGCAGTGCCGCGAGAAGCAGCAGCAAACCGAAACAATTCCTGATCAACATGGCTCTCCCTCAGGGAACAACAATCGTGTCGCCAGCCTGAAGCTGAACGTTTTGCTCAATGTTCTTTCCCTTGATTACGTCTTTATAGTTAAAGGGGAGACGCGCCTTTTCGCCATTCGGCCCGGGCCGGAGGACATAGATCGATTTCTGTTTCGCGAAATCACGGAAACCGCCAGCCAGCGCGATGGCATCCAGGACGGTGGTCGAACCCGTGAGGGGGAACGATCCCGGACGAACTACCATTCCCATCACGTTGAATTTCCGGCTCTTTATTTCCTGCACGATTACGGTCACTTCGGGCTCGGAAATGAAAGTTTTCAGTTTTTCCCTGAGTTCCTGCTCCAACTGACGCGGGGTCTTTCCGGCCGCCTGTAATTCCCCGACCAATGGGAGCGAGATCTTTCCGTCGGATCGGACCGTGGTCGATCGCGAGACATCGGGTTCCTTCCAGACATTGATCGCCAGTACGTCAGCAGGACCAATGACAAAGGTATCGTCGTGCGCCTCGTTTGGCGGAGCGGCCGGCGCTGCGGCGCCAGCAGCTTGTCCCCACAGCGAACCCGCAAGCAACGCGCAGACAAATGGAACGACCAAGCACTCCCGCCACGGCCGTCGCATTTCGATTCTCATAACCTTGGCTCCGTGATTCATGACACCTCAGCGGTTATTTCCATTACTGTTCTTCAGATCGTTCCCGTTTACGCGATGAGCGTAGTATCCCGGAGGAGTCATATGGTACTGCTGAATCTTGTACAGCAGTGTTCGATAGCTGACCTTGAGCAAACGGGCCGCTGCCTTGCGATTCCAGTGAGTCTGTTCCAAAACGCTGGCGATCACGTTTCTTTCTGCTTCACCCTTTACGCTCTGCACGAGAGACTTGAGACCTGAACTTTGGGGCTCGGATTCATGCAGACCGAGACTGGAGTCAGAAGTCTGAGAAATGTGCGCGTGTCCGGGTATCATCTCGTCCTGATGAGCGCCCTCGGCGAGGGCGGGACCCGCATCGCCGCTCACCAGATAACGTTTGACGAAGCTGTGCAGTTCTCTGAGGTTTCCCGGCCAGCTATAGGATTGGCAGGCCTCCAAAGCTTCCGCAGAAAACGATCGCGACGGCAGCCCGTAGTGGCGCGCTAACTGATTCATGAAATGCCCGAGAAGCAAGGGGATTTCATCGCGCCGCTGATGCAGCGGAGGCATGTGCACGGTGAAAACACTAAGGCTGTAATACAGATCTTCGCGCAGCCTCTTCTCCGCCAGGGCTTCCACGATGTCGGGACCGCCGGTAGCAATGATTCGGGTGTCTACCGGTATGGGCATTTCGTTTCCGACGCGAACCAGTTGTTTTTCCTGTAATACCCGCAGCAACTTGACCTGCACTTCGGCGGGCATGTCGGCGATATTGTCGAGCAGAATGGTGCCTTGCTCACACAGTTCCAGTTTCCCGCTTTTTGCCCGGCCCGAGCGAAGACCCACCCGCTCCGAACCGAACAACTCGTTCTCCAGAAGATCACCGCTCAGAGCTGCACAGTTGAGCTTGAAAAATGGAAAGGCTGAACGCACCGACAGCTTGTGGATCAGCCGAGCCATGGTTTCCTTGCCGGTGCCGTCCTCACCCACAATCAGGACTGGAGCGTTTACTTGAGCCAGAAGTTGAGCCTGCTCCCGAAGCTGGCGCATGACCGGGGAAGAAGCCACGAAGAACCGGTCTTCGCCGATTTCCTCTACGTCTTCGACAGCCACTTCGTTGAGGTTGCTTTCGGCAGACGGCAGGTGCCGCTCGATGGCAAGGCGTAACTGTTGTTCCGCCACAGGATGAACGAGATAATCGCGTGCACCTAACCGAATGGCTTCAGCTTTCTGTTGCGGTTCTCCGGAACGGGACAGAAGGACCACAGGAAGTTCGGGGCGGATGCGGCGCAACCAACGAAGAGTGTGGAGACCGTCGCTCTCACCCTGGGCGAGATCGAGCAGAACCAGGTCGGCCGGCTTTCCGGACTGCAACTGCTCCAAGGCTTCCCAGCCACTATCAGCAGCCTCAATGCGCCACGAGTTAGCTTTGCCCATCGACCACACTGAGGACAGGGCAAAGGGCTCGCGGCTCACAACGAGGACGTGCACGGATTCTGTGGTATTGATGGCCAACATGCTAGACGGATGGACGAATCCAGGAGAGCGGCGGGGAGGGATTTGTAAGAAGGAGTCGATTGGGAACCTAAACCGGTTCGACGTCGTAGCCCTCGACTCGGACTGATAACGATCTTTGTATGGCGTCGACGGAAACGATTAGTGTGCGTTCACCGTTGCGCGCTACGAGAATGCCCTCAATACCATCTAGGGCTCCACTGCGAATGCGGACGCGCTGTCCGATCTTCAAAAATGGGTGAACCGACCAGGGAACTTGCTGCGTAAGGAGAGCGCGAACGCTCTCGATTTGCTCTTCGGGGATTGGAGTTCCTTCTCCTCGAACCCCGACAATCTGAAAGACCCCGTTGGTGCGATAGACCAGCATGCGATCGTCAGCCAAGGGCAGCAACTTGGCGAAAACGTAGCAGCTAAACAAAGGGAGTTCGACAATCTTGCGGCGATCGCTCCAGCGGTGTTCCTCGCGCACCACGGGAACGAATGTGGGTACGCCCTGCTCCTGCAGGCGCTCTGCCACAACCTTCTCGTGGCGAGCCCGGGTTTGCACCGCGAACCAACTCCGCCCATCAACTCCGACCGCGGGAACCGCCGGTGCAACTTCCCAGGATTGAAGACCGCTACTCATAGCTTCGCCCTCTGAGTCACATTCCGCCATTGACCCTGAATACAAGTGCAGACGTACCAATCGTGTTCTTGAATTACAGGAGGAGGGGAACAGCTAGTGGGGGAGACAGCTGATCATCAAGCAAGCGCAGACTACAGGCGGATGCAATTGGCTGCAA
>Ga0335070_10009765_pt1 | contig 11230 bp, 6 predicted proteins | sample Lox_Sample_13_FD_206722 | JGI IMG/M metagenome (GOLD analysis project Ga0335070, IMG submission 206722) | Soil microbial communities from Loxahatchee National Wildlife Refuge, Florida, United States - Lox_Sample_1.3 | ecosystem: Environmental > Terrestrial > Soil > Wetlands | place: USA: Florida... | reverse complement strand
ACGCTTCAAATAGCTCCGTGAATATTTCGTTAGATGGGAACGGGATCGCGGTGAGCACGAATCACGGATCATTCTCCGCGCTACCGGGAAGCGCAAATTTCACTTCTGTGCCAGTGGGAATGAGCAATACGCAAACGATCACGCTGAAGAACGTTGGGTCAACAACGGCGACCATTTCCGGGTTCAAGGTTACTGGGGGGACGTTTCAAGTCAGCGGGCTGAGCGTTCCTCGCACAGTTGGCGCCGGGCAGACAACGAGTTTCCAGATTGTGTTTTCTCCTACCCAATCGCAACAGTACACTGGACAAGTAACGGTATCCGTTAATACGAGCCAGAAGTACCTGAACATTGCAGCAACGGGAAAGGGCGTCGTCGATACGCGTGCGGTCTCAGTCACTCCAGCGTCTGTTAATTTTGGGAGCGTGGCCGTGGGAACGCAGACGAATGCCCGGGTGCAAATACAGAACACCGGAAATTCGAGCGTAACGATCTCGGGAGTGGCCCTCACCGGAACCGGCTTCAGTGAAACAGGATTGGGATCTGGTCTAGTCCTAGGGCCAAATCAGACTGCCGTGTTGAATGTGGCGTTTTCTCCGGGGACGGCCGGTGCAAAGACCGGGGTAATTACGATTACCAGCAATGCGGCGAACTCCGTCGCTTCGATTGCGCTCTCGGGTGCGGGCATCACGACCACCGCACATACAGTACAGCTGACCTGGCAAGCCAATTCCGCGCCGGGCGTGGTCGGATACAATATCTACAGAGCGACCAGCCAGACGGGTGCCTTCGCGAAGTGCAATAGCAGCGTGGTCGGCGGAACAGCGTTTACCGACAACACAGTGCAGTCGGGGCAAACTTATCTTTATCAAGTAACTACGCTGGCGTCCGGCGGCGTCGAGAGTGCCCCGTCCGATCCAGTCAACGTCAGTGTTCCCTGAGACGCATCGCGCGGTCGAGAATCGGCAAACGATATCGGCGGTTCACACGAACCTACTTACGCCGCCGGGTATAGAGCCGATTACTGGTCCAACACTTCGAGTGTTGGGTCGGTATCCGTCAAGGTCACCCCGAAACTGATGACAGTTCCGGAGTTGGTGAGATAGCCAGCGGTGAGTGTTGTTCCGCTCGGCGGCATAATCACGCGACCAGTCGGCGAGACTGCGTAGCTGGCGGTCACCACGTTGTCGATTGAGAGGAAGCCACCCTGGTTCACATCGAAGGTGACAGTCTCGGTTCCAGCTCCGTCGTAGATTGCTTCGCCTGCCTTGAGTGGACTGCTGGAGACAACCGGAACGATCGTCCCGAATGAGTAATTGCCGGTCAGCGTGGCATTGGAAAATGGCCCACCCGATTGCGGCTCCAAGTCACCCAACATCACGGCTCCATCGGTCGAGAGGGAATATGCCCAATTGGAGAGCACGACGTACATGACGCGATCTGGCGATGGGCTTCCGGAGTCTGTCAGCAACACTCGTCCGGTGGCGGGAGTCACCGTATAGGTTCCCGATTCGGAGAGGCCGCTGACAGTCCCGCCGCTATTCTTGTCTCCCGTGTAAGTAAAGTTGCCAGCTCCGTCAGGGGTGAATACCCCGGATTCCACAGCGCTGGCGGTGGCGCCGGGCGCGGTCTGTCCGCTGGCGAAGAGGATACTGGATGTTGACAGAGATGCATTTGAATAGGGGATGCCGGTCTGCTGGCCGGCAAAAGTGTTGAACAAGGAATTCGTGGCGGTCTGAGGATCGCTGCTCATCATGATGAATTGAGTAGCATTCAAAACGTACAACACGAGATTGATGGTTGTCGGAGTGCCGGATATTGAGACGGTAAAAGACATGGTCCCACGCCCAGTCGCCGCGATGTGGTAACTGCCGGCCGACAGGGACATTGGCGAGGCCGGGTATTGAGCATTGCCAGGGTCCATGACTCCATTGAAGTTCATGTCTGCGACACCGGTGACCGTTGTGCCGGCCAAGTTCAGAGCGCCGACGGCGGCGAAGAATCCACCACCGGCCGCGGCGGGCAACGGCGCATTGGCGATGAAGGCGAACGGACCCTTCACAGCGGCATTCGAAAAGGCAGAGGACTTCTGGATTTGGAGTGTTCCAGCGATGTTTGTACCCGTGGCGTCGAATTCAATGACGCGCGCGCTGGTTGCGACGGCGCCGCTCATTATTCCGACCGCGATGTGGAATACGCGGGTGCCTTGAGCCGTGGCGAGAGTGAGGCAGCCTCGACGGTCCGCACCGATGGAGTAGGAACTGCCCGCGGTCACTACCGGTACATTCGTTTTCACACCGCCGCTGTTGCTCAGGTCTTCGATACCAGCGGTGATGTTTCCAGCGCCATCCGCGGTAATGGAGCCCAGCAAACCTACCGGCCCGCCGGCGTCAAAACCCGTTAAGGACAAGGCGTATTGACCAGACAGCAGGGACTCGCTGCCGACGCCGCAATTGCTTGCGGGGGTGACCGTCAGGCTAAGAGCCTGAGTCGCCTGTTGAGCCGGCACACTGGAATCCACGACTTGGACGGTAAAGGAGGTCTTTCCGAGAGCTGTAGGTGTTCCGGTGATGGCGCCAGTGCTGGCGTTGAGAGCGAGGCCCGCCGGCAAGGTTCCGGAAGAAACACTCCAAGTCACGGGCAAAGTACCGCCGCTATCAGTGTACAGAAGGGTCTGGTTGTAAGCCTCTCCGAGCATGGGGTTCAACAAGCTTGTAGTCGTGATCATCAACTGGTTGATGGTAATGGGCAGCGTAGCCTGTTTAATCTGTTGAGGTGAGCCAGAATCGGCCGCCTGGAATGTTACATTTACCGTGCCAGCGGCGGTCGGCGTCCCGGTAATGGCTCCGGTCGTTGAAAGCGCTAGACCGGGAGGCAACGAAGATCCGACGATGCTCCAGGAGATCGCCCCCGTACCACCAGTGCTCTGCACCGCTGCGCTATAGAGACCGCCGACACTGCCGTCTGGCAAACTGGACGTGGTAATGACGAGGGGCGCCGGGTTTACCGTGATGCTGAGCGGTTGTGTGGCCGATTGCGGGCCAGCTGTGCTCGAGTCCGTTACTTTGAGAGTGAAATTTGCGGTACCCGAAGCCGTCGGTGTTCCGGTGATGGCCCCGGTGCTCGAATTGAGGTTTAGACCGGCGGGAAGCGCTCCTGTACTGATCGAATAAGTCAGTGTGCCGGCACCGCCAGTGACTGAAACAGCCTGGCTATAGGCCGAGCCCACGGTCGCGGCGGGCAAGGTGGTGGTCGTGAATGAGGGCAGGCTTGTCACGATGATGCTGACCGGAGCTGCTTTTGTAGAATCCGCCACGGCGGTTGCCGTGACGGTGGCTGATCCGGTTGCGCCACTTGCTGAGTAGGTCGCTCCCGTCTTGGTCTGACTGGACAGCGAACCCGGTCCGGTGAGGCTCCATGTGACGCCTTGAGACAACGGGTCACTCGTCACGGTCGCGGTGAACGGAATCTGCTGGCCTTGATCAATTATTTGCGAAGCTGACGGCGACACCGATACGGTGATGCCGGGAGCCGGATTCACGGTTATGCTGAGCGATTGTGTGGCCGACTGCGGGCCGGCCGTACTCGAGTCGGTCACTTTCACGGTGAAATTTGCCGCGCCGGTCGCCGTAGGCGTTCCGGTGATGGCCCCGGTGCCCGAGTTGAGAGTAAGACCGGCGGGCAGAGCTCCGCTGCTAATCGAATAGCTCAGTGGTAAGGCACCGCCAGTGGCTGCAACCGTCTGATTGTAGGCCGAGCCCACGTTCGCGGCGGGCAAGGAGGTGGTGGTAACCGACGGCGGCGCGGTGACAGTTATGGCGACGGAGGCCGACTTTGTCGTGTCAGCCACGGAGGTGGCGGTAATGGTAGCGGACCCAGCAGCACTGCCTGCCGTGTAGGTAACGGCGGTCGTGGTCTGGTTCGAAAGGGAGCCCGACCCAGACAGGCTCCACGTGACACCCTTGGCCGACGAGTCATTGGTCACCGTAGCGGAGAACGGGATCTGTTGTGACTGATCAATCTTCTGGGCAGCCGATGGTGACACCGACACGCTAATTACAGGGGGTGGCGGATTGGACCCGGAACCACCGCATGCGCTCAAAACGAGCCCAGAAATGACCATCAGAAGCACTAGCCAAGCGTGCAAATATCTGCGAAGCATCTAAAAGTTCTCCGTCTAGCAAGATGACCCAGTGTGGAAGGCTTGTTAATAGAATACCAACTAAAGATACATATTGCGATATGCATTCATCGTACGTTCCAAATCAGTTACCGCTTGACCACGATCGGAAAAGACCGATTCGCACGGCGACGCACAACATCTCAACTCAACGAACCTCGTACTGAAAAACGGCCCAATTGGATAAATCTTAGAGGTCAGCTGAGCTCCATAAATTGTGACTCAGTTTGCCTGCCGAGTACCTAGTACGGACGACCCAGCCGATTAGCGTACCCCTGTACCGGTCCTCTAGACCGGATGCGTCATTAGCAAAACTCCTTATCCGGAGCAGAATTTGACATTGGGATACGTCGTGCGAGGCGGCAAGACAAAGGAAACGACGCTTACCCAAGAGGTGTAGCAGGCTCATCCGAATCGGGCTTGAGCGCGGGCAGTGAAGTTTAACCATGGACATTACGACATTGAGAACTGTTTCGTCTCCGCCCTCCTCTGAATCTCCAGTGGTGTCAGTCGTCGTACCAGCTTATAAGGAAGCCAAAAACGTCGGGCGTCTGTATGACGAACTCGCACGGAGTCTGACGTCCTTAGGCTGCACCTGGGAGCTGATCATCGTGGATGACGGTAGCCCCGATGGAACCTGGGAGTGCATCGTGCGATTACAGGAGAGAGACCCTCGCGTGAAGGGCGTCCGGCTGTCGCGCAACTTTGGACATCAATACGCACTCCTAGCCGGCATGTCCGAGGCAAGCGGAGCGGCCGTTGTCAGCCTGGATGCTGACTTACAGCACCCTCCCGGTCTCATTCCGGCCCTAGTTTGGGAATGGAAAAAAGGCAACAAGATTGTGCACACGGTCCGGAGAGACAGTCCGGGCACCTCATGGGGAAAGCGTCTGACGTCGAGGGCATTTTATAGATTGTTTTCGTTTCTCAGTGGCGTGCCACTCACAGCCGGAATGGCAGACTTCCGGCTGCTCGACCAACAGGTTGTGCGAGAAATTCTGAAGTTGAAGGAGTCCGGCCTGTTCCTTCGCGGGCTGGTTCAGTGGGTAGGCTATCCAAGCACAAAAGTTGAATACGACTGCAACGATCGATTCGCTGGCGAGAGCACATATAGTTTGCGCCGGATGTTGCGGTTAGCTTGGACGGGGATCACGGCATTTTCCATTGTGCCTCTTCGTCTGGCGACGGCGCTCGGATTGTTGACCAGCTTGTTTGCGTTCTATCAGTTGCTGGACGCCGTGTACGTCAAGTTTTTCACGTCGCGAGCCGTGCCTGGCTGGACCTCGCTATACGTTTTGATTTCGCTCCTATTCGGAATTCTGTTCATTTTGATTGGCATTACCGGGGAATACATCGCGCGAATCCTAGAGGAAGTGCGAGATCGGCCCCGGTTCGTGATTAGTGACCGGACAGTGCGCGTTGCTATGCCTTTAGTGGAAAGGCAGCCTTCGCCGCTTCGGCTGGAGACAGTTGGTCTGAAAAAATGAAACGACGAGAGAACAGGACACGCGTGATCGTCACGGCTGACGACTTCGGGCTGTCGCCGGGAGTCGATCGTGGAATACTGGAGGCTTTTCGTGAGGGGATTGTAGGGAGCACAGCCTTACTGGTCAATTTTCCCGACGTAGCTGATTCGGTCGGCCGGCTGCGCCTGGAAGCTGGTTTGGAGGTGGGAATACATCTCAATCTGACGGCCGGCCCCCCTGTGTTACCGGCCAGTCGCGTTCCGAGTCTTGTAGGAAGCGATGGTACATTTCACAGTTTCTCGACGTTTTTCGCGAGAGTAGCTCGATCGCGGATTGACTGGAACGAGGTTGCTCTCGAGTGGCAAGCACAATTCGAGCGCGGCATCGAGTTGGGCTGCTCATTCACATTTATTACAAGCCATCAGCACGTTCACATGCTTCCGCAAGGAACGCGCATTTGCGCGATGCTCGCTCGAAAATTCGAGGTGCCTTCGGTTCGCCTAGCTAACTTCGGGCTTTCCGAGATGTTGTGGCCTCCTCGCCTCAAAGCTCTGGCATTGGTTCCCTTCGCTCCGATGGCCAGCGCGATTTTGCAGCGAAGTGGAATCGTGCACAACGATGCGACACTCGAGATTCCGCCGAGGGGTCTTGAGTCGGCCGTGAAAGGGGTTTGCGGGGCACTACGAAGATTAGGCACCGGAGTTCACGAGCTGGTTTGCCATCCCGCCTATGAAGATGCCCTGCTCAAGGCACGAGACACCTACGTGAGCGGTCGACATAACGAGCTTACGGTACTGCAGCACCCGACCCTGCGAGGTTTCTTGAAAATGGCGGGGGTCCAGCGGACGACATTCCGCGAGTTCGCCGCCGTGGCAGCGAAACACGGAATTGGACGCGATGCCTTGATCTTGATTCGGGGAATCCCGTCGTCAGGCATTGCAAATTCGCGGGCCACACTCAACAAACTGCCCATGAATTAGCCCTGCGATCAAACGCAATCTTTCGAGAACAACGGGGTGCGCGGGGACCCGTGTAAGAGCGTCACTTCTTGGTCCGAGTGGGCGGCGTCGAGGTAGGAAGCCGAAACCGCGATAGCGCCTGGCCAAGGTTTTGAATGAAAGCCTCGGAGTCAAAGACGTCGCCATCCGCTCTTGAGCTGCCAACGGGTGCAATGGGTTCGACTTCATCCAACTGGAATTCGCGGGCAACATCTTCGACGATTTTGCTGTCGATGGGCCGTTGGTTTTCCGCGAAGGCGTTGAGGAGCGAATGCTCACAGAGCAAATTGACAACACGCGGGATACCCAGTGAATAAAGATGAATGGTGTCCATCGCTTTCGGGCTGAAGATTGGCTCAGGGCCAGCGCCGGCAATTCTTAGCCGCTCGTTCACGTATTCAACGGTCTCATCCTTCGAGAGCGCTCCGGTACGGCAGCGAAGCATGATGCGCTGGCGCAATTGTCGCAACTCCGGCAGTTTCAACTTCTCTTCGAGCTCCGGCTGGCCGGCGAGAACAATCTGAAGCAGTTTTTCGGTAGAAGTCTCCAGATTGGTGAGCAGGCGGACTTCTTCAAGAACCGGAAAGGTAAGATTTTGTGCCTCGTCGATAATGAGAACAACCGTCTCGCCCGCGCGATAGCGATCCAGAAGCCAATGGTTCAGCTTCATCAGTTGCTGGCTCTTGGACTTTGAATCGCAAGCAATTTCAAATTCAGCCAGGATAAAATCGAAGAGCTGATTCGTGTTCATGCGAGAGTTGAATAGGAACGCGGTGCGGGTGTTGCGGTGATGCAGCCAGTCCAGCAAGCGGTTGATCAAGGTCGTTTTGCCAGTGCCGACTTCCCCGGTCAAGGTAATGAAACCTTTCCGCGTATGAATCCCATACATTAATCCAGTCAGGGTCTCCTCGATCTGCTTCGTAAGGTAAAGGAAGCGAGGATCGGGGTTTACGTTGAAGGGATTTTCTTTTAGTCCGAAAAAGCGTTTGTACATGCCTTCGCGTCTCTCGACATGAGTGCGAAATCCACTCGTCTTGAAGAATCTAGCTAGATTTCAATACTACGAATCGAACCTCTTCCCGCCAAGCCACCGCCGATCCGCGCTAGTCCAAGGCGAACGGACGTGGATGCCAGCGAATATTGACAGTGATGACTTGGCCGGAAGTTGTCGAATTTGTGCCGCAACCTGGAGTATTGCAGTTCGGATTGGTTGTCTGAAAGTTCGCGGCATACGACAGGAAGAACGTCAAATTCCTGCCAATCGGACGGCCAACACCACCGCCAGTAAACCAACTGCTGTAGCTTGGATTGCTCTCGGTCGTCGCGGAGTTAACTATAGTGCGGTTGTGAGCGTAGCCGAAGTTGACGTTAGCATGCCAAGTACGGCTGAGTTTATGCCCCAGCGAAACGCCGGCCAGGTCCGAGATCGAACCTGTCATTACGCCGCCGCCGCCCGATATGCCATGGACATAATGACCGGTGATGCCACCGTTCTTGAACGCGTAATTCAAAAATGCGCTGGCATACCCATTGGTCACTCTTGATGTGGCGCCAGATGTTGAGACGATGGGGATACGAAATGATGTAAATTGTGGCCCACCATACAGGGTCAGGGCGAGTCGCCCGGTGATTTTACGGGCGTATGCAGCACTTATCGTTTGAGTGCCAAAGGCCTGAGGATCTCCTGGGAAGTGAAAAGTGCTGACTTGATAGAAAAACCCGATATGGTCCTTATGGCTGATTTGATAGTTGTAACCCAAACTACCGAATGCCGAATACGTGTCCACATTCCCGGGATCGGTGTAGTGCAGAATGCCGTAGGAGCCTGAGGCAGTTATCGAACCACGCCGAGAGAGCTGGTAGGTGACTTGCGCGACGGCGACATTGCTAATGCGCGGGCCAAACCCTAAAAGGACCGACTGATTGGGATTGAAGTTGTTCCCCACACCGGGGACAACAGGCCCGAGTGAACCTCCCACGCCCGGGACGCCGAGGGTCGTGCCCACTCCAAACCCGAATGCAGATTGTGGCAGTTGTGAGAACTGGTCGACGATCTGAACGATCCAACGATTCAGCAGAAAACTCTGTGCAAATGCTAGCTGTTGGAACGCGGAGTTTCCCTGCGAACCATCAGTGGAGAAGCTCCCTCCTCCCGAGTAATTGATGGCGAGTTGAGAACGGCTCCACGCTTCGAGCAGGCTGAGGTCGCCAGTCACGTAATTCGTGTTGAACCACCCGGACGAGGTTGGTGAACCAAAGAGGTTCGACTGTACTGTCGACCCATATTGAATCCCCGGCACCCAATAGCTGTGCTTAACCTCGGGGAAACCCAGACCAGCGTTCAGCATGCCGGTCAGGGGCGTGTAGTCCGGCCGAAGATTACCGCGGTTTCCAAATACACCGAAATCGAAGTAAGGGATAGCCTGACCCGCTGGTTTCGGCGGTCCGCTGAAAGGGTTGTCCTGATCTTGCGTCTCGTCAACCGGAGGCAGCGGTTCCTGAGGCAGAGGCTCCTGAGGTAAAGGTTGTTCAGGTGGTGGCAGGGGCTGTTGTTGTGGATTCTGGGCGTATAGGCGAGATATTCCAGCCAAGAAAAAGAACAGGAAAAGTATCAGGGCCCGATATCGATCGACCATCGCTATGTCCTCACGGCACTACGATAACGTCATTGGGTTGCAGGGTAATATTTTCCTCGGGTCTTTTACCCTTAACAACATCCTTGTAATGAAATGGGAACTTCACCTGCTGTCCGTTCACCATTCGAAGAATATAGATATCTTTGGTGCGGGCAAAAGGAGTAAATCCACCGGCACTCGAGAGCGCCTCAAGCACCGTCATATTGGGCAAGAGAGGCAGAGCCCCTGTTCGCGACATTTCTCCAGTAAGGAAGACTCTGCGGCTGTTGATCGCCGTGACTGTTACCGTGACCTGAGGATTCACTAGAAACTTGGAAAGTCCCTCGCGGAGCATACCCGCGAGCTGCATCGCCGTGAGTCCGGCGGCCTGCACATCATTCACCAGCGGCAGTGATATCTTGCCGTCCGGGCGAACTGGGATTGTACGGGTAATCTCCGGTTCCTTCCAAACGTCGATCTGAAGGACATCCAGTGGCCCGATCTTGTATTCTGCGGTAACCGGCGCTACCGCGGGATTACTGCTTTGAGCCTTGGGTTCGGATGGTTTCCCTTGCGACGCCTGCGCTTGGTGCGTGTCCTGGGCTTGCATTGGCAAACATAGGAACAACGTAACCAAGAGAGTAGGCACCTTGATGTTCATTATCTTGCCCCCCAAAAGATTGTACAACCCTCTGACGTGTCCGTCGTTTCTGTTGTCCCGAAGGCCAACATCCCTAGGAAATGTTGACTACACGACGAGTCAAGCCCTGGCCGATTGCCACGGCGACTTCGCCAAGCACCTCGCCGGAGTACCAGTACTTTCTGGCTTGGCCCTGTTTATCCAATTAAATACCAATGACCGCTGACAACTGCAAGTCCTTTACCTTTGTGCAGCATCGCGTGGAGCGTCAACTCTCAAGATAACTGTAAAACCAAGCGAGACTTACACGCACCAGACTGTTGAACGGGAGCGCCTTACCCGGCCTACACAAGGAAAGCGTTACACTACGCGACCGACAAAATACCTGCACTAATTCAGAAGGAGCACACCCAGTGAGTCGTCAATCTCGAAGGCTTGACGAACCCGAGAATTGCCAGCCACGGCCGTCCAACCGCCATAGGTGTCTGGGTTATCGTCACGGAAGCGCGGATCTTCCCACCGAATATCATCGAAAAGCACAACGGCACCAGGCGCGAGGTTATTGAGCACGTTTGCAAAGTCGTTAATATACTGAGCGCGAGAATGACCACAATCATGGAACAGAAAGTCTATCGTACCAAGAGACTTGACAAGCTCAGGTACCAGCGTCTCAGTTCGTCCAAAGTGGCAGGAGACCATGTCGGGGTAGCGTTCCTTCAAGATTGGTGAGCTAATGGACACCAGCTTTTCCCATCCATCAACAGTAGTTAGAGCGCCGGCCGGGGAAAATTTCTTCAAGCCGGCGAGAATGAAAAGACCTGACATTCCATAGGCAGTACCGAGTTCCAAACAACGTTCGGGCCGCATAAAGCGGATGATGTTGTACAAGACCCGTCCCTTTCCAGCAAATGACGACGAGCTATGGAAATGGAGCCCGATATCTCCTGCCCAATTGCGAACATCAAGAGAATCCGGGAGATTGCGGGTCCGGTCTGCAACGAGAGCGATGTCAGACGCAACGGATAGTTCGACGGGAGGCAGGCCACGACGCAGTTGTTCCTTAAGCGTGGCAAACCGTTTGCTGGCGAGATCGGTCATTTGCGACTCAACTTTCAATTCGCGCAGGTTGTGAGCAGCCTCTTCTTCAATACAGCCGCGCACGATCTCCGCGGATTGAGCTGGAAAATGGAGGGGAGGCATGCTGGGCGAAGCAAGCAGCGAATGAAGAACGAGATCGACGTTGCGACTATCGCGCGTGCGTCTTTGCCATTCCTTCGCGCTGACGGCAATTCCACTGCGCATCAACCATCTCACGCGTGCTTTGAGACTCATGC
>Ga0335070_10009764_pt1 | contig 11230 bp, 15 predicted proteins | sample Lox_Sample_13_FD_206722 | JGI IMG/M metagenome (GOLD analysis project Ga0335070, IMG submission 206722) | Soil microbial communities from Loxahatchee National Wildlife Refuge, Florida, United States - Lox_Sample_1.3 | ecosystem: Environmental > Terrestrial > Soil > Wetlands | place: USA... | reverse complement strand
ATGGCTTACGGGGCAAGGTGACGAGACCGTCAGTGGTCCGAGTTCAGGCGCTTGATCGCCAAGGCCAGCCGCTTGATTTTGAAGCTAGCGGTTTATATGCGGTCTGCATCCAGCATGAACTGGATCATTTGATCGGGAAAGTATTTTTAGACCGCATGACCGATCTTTCAACTCTCACACAACTCAACGAATTCACGCATTATTGGCAGAAGGAGCCAGCCTCGGTCATCTGAGCTGATGGACAACCGACTGATCAACTTGTGAAATCCCTCCTTCGCGTCCTCCATTATCTTCGCCCGTACCGCCGACTGGCGCTGCTGACTTTGCTCGCCGCAGCCTGCGCGACGGCCATGGAGTTGCTTCCCCCCTGGCTGATCAAGGTTGTGATCGACGAAGTGATCCAAGGGAAACAGATGGCGCTTTTACCGTGGATCTTGGGCGGTTTGGTGGCATCCTATAGCTTGAAAACCACCTTCGCATCACTCCGTATCAGACTCAACAACCGGTTGGAACAGACGGTCGTCCACGATTTGCGCAGTCACGTCTTCAGCGCGCTCCAACGGCTGTCGATCAACTATTTCGAAAACCGCTCGACCGGCGAGATTATGTCGCGTGTGACGAACGATACCGAGCACGTCGAACGGATCTTCATCGACGGGCTTGAGGGGGCATTAACGGCCTCGCTGACGCTGATCGGTATTACGAGTATGCTCTTTTTCCTCAATTGGAAGCTCGCGCTCCTGTCGCTCCTACCAATTCCTCTCCTGATGGTGTCGGCCAGTTGGTTTACGAAGACGGTACATGGCTACTATCACCATATTCGCAGGGTTTCAGGCGAGCTCAGCAGCTACCTCCAAGACGCTCTCTCAGGGATCAGGGAGACGATGGGGTTCTCCAAACAGGACTACGAGCAGCAGCGATTCGATCGCTTGAGCCGGGCCTACAGCGACAGTAATCTCAAGGCGATGTACCTCTGGTCACTCTACTCGCCGGGTATGATGTTCCTCGGCAGTGTGGGGACGGTCTTAATCCTCTGGTATGGTGCCGGGGAAGTGCAGAATGGTCGCTTGACGTTGGGGGAACTGGTCCTCTTTCTCTCCTATCTCGCCTTATTTTACGTGCCGATCAATCAAATTCATTCCGTGAATCACATGTTACAACACGCGCTGGCGGCCAGCGAACGAGTCTTTGAGGTGCTCGATACGATTCCCGACGTGCTAGATCGTCCAGGTGTCACGGCACCGGTTGCGCGGATACGTGGGGAGGTCAGGTTTGAGCAGGTGACGTTTCGCTATCGTCCCGACGTACCGGTCCTGAAAGGATTGACGGTGTCGGTGCGTCCTGGAGAACGGGTGGCGCTCGTTGGGCCAAGCGGCGCGGGGAAAAGCACGTTAGTGAAGCTGCTCATGCGGTTCTACGATGTGACGGGCGGGGCGATCTTGATTGATGGAACCGATCTGCGAGATCTGCCGCTCCGCTATGTGAGAGATCACATTGGATTTGTTCAACAGGAACCCTTCCTTTTCAACGGGTCGGTTCGCGAAAACATTCTCTACGGGGATCTCACGGCGACCGAGCAGCAACTTGAACTCGCGGCTCGCGCGGCCAGAGCCCACGAGTTCATTGCCGAGCTTCCGGAAGGTTACGATACCTGGATCGGTGAGCGGGGAATCAAGCTGTCTGTCGGTCAGAAGCAGCGGGTCTCGATCGCGCGTGTGTTGTTGAAGGATCCTCCGATTGTGATTTTTGATGAAGCGACTTCGAACATCGATACCGAAACCGAGGTGAAGATCAGAGAAGCATTGAATGAATTGACTAAAGGCCGAACGACCATCATCATCGCGCATCGACTGTCAACATTGCACGACGCCGATCGTATTTTAGTCATGGATGAGGGGCGATTGGTGGAACAGGGACGGCACGATGAATTGCTCGGTCGGGGCGGTCTGTATGCGGCCCTCTATGAGGCGCAGTTTCAGGTGTAGGGACGAGGTGCCCATCGTTGCGGCTTCCCGGATGGCCGCGGTATACTGCAATTCGCTTGAGAACAGTGAGTGGCTCATGGTGCTGATTTACGAGAGCGATCCGCTGGATGACGAACATGCCAGGGGGAACTTCTATCATGTCTGCCAGGGGCGGATCGATCGAACCCCGTTGACGGTTCCGTCCGTGGAGCAGCCCTACGAATGTCCCCAGTGCGGGCTCGACCTCGAAGCGGAAGATTTTTGGATGGCGATGCAGAAGGGGTCGGTGTGAGGACAATGGCCGGAAGTGCTGGACGCAAAACGGTGTCGGTGTCGCGGGGGCTGATGATGCTCTGCAATACTTGCTATGACCAGGTCGTGGCCGACCACTTGCCCGATGCCAGGAATTTTGTGTCGAACCACGAGCTGCTGTTCGACACCATCTGTCTCGGATGCACTGACATTAATCGTCCCTTGATCGACGATATGTTGGGGAGTTCCGAGTAGCCGGTTCCTGCACGTACTACTTGCAGGATTTCCCGTCAAAGATCATACAGGCAGATTCTCCTCCCTTCACTTGCCATGTTTTCAACAGCGGCAGATTGTCGCCGCGCATTTCGACGACGAAATCAACGAGGACTCCCTGAGGTAACTTGTCCAGGTGAGGTTTGGCGGCTTCACTGACTTCAATATAGAAGACTTTCGCGCTGGTCGAGATGAGGATTTGGTTCTTCTCCTTATCGATGAAGATCACGGGGCTATAGAAACTCCGTTCTTCAGCCATCGTGGGAGGAATGATGACGAAGAAGAGGAACCAGAGAACCAGTGCTCCTATCAGGAAGGTGCGCGTAGTCTGCATGGCGGGCACTCCTCGGATGAAGGTAAATGATGCGCCATTATGGCATCCGGAAAAAAAGAAGGGAACAGGAAAATTGGCGTGTGGAACGTGAGGCGGAGCGTATTTAGACGATCACAACAGAGGCCGGAGAGACCGTTCCGTCCTTGATCCAATAGGTTCGGATGTCCGGCTTGTTCTTGTCCATCAACGATATGAGGAGATATGCAGGGATCGGTAAATTGATCTTGGGCCAAATTTCCTCATAATCGGATGCGATCTTGATATCTGTGACCGACGGTCGCGCAGGATCGTGGGGATGAGAGTGGTAAACGACTTGCAAATCTAGTTCTTTGTTCCGGATGTCCTTCTTCGCGGCGGAGAAGTCCTGCATGTCCATGACGAAAGCGATTTCGGCTCGTTCTACGGGAGAGAGACGTTCGAGGTGCGCCACCTTGGCAGGATCAAACGACGACAATTTTTCGGCTCCGTCCAGCGCCACGATATTCTTGATGCGATAGATTTGCGTGACTGTGCCGTTCCTGCCGGCCAGAATCCCGCAACATTCGTAAGGATCCAACTCCCGGGCGTGGGCAATCATGCCATCGATAATCTGTTGTGGAATGAAGAGGTCTGGCACGGTCGGTTAGATGGTGCAAGTGACGGTGTAATCACTGCTTAAGTCGGTAATGGTCGGTTTGGGACCGCAGAGACGGCAGGCAGGATCTTTCGGGCGGCCGACTTTCCTGAATTTCATCTCGAGGGCATCGTAGATCAGGAGGCGATCTGCAAGCGTTTCGCCGATACCGAGAATCTCCTTGATGGCTTCGGACGCTTGCAAGATGCCCATGGTTCCGGCGAGGACGCCGAGCACGCCGGCTTCCTGGCAATTCGGCACCAGTCCGGCCGGTGGTGGTTCCGGATACAGACAGCGGTAGCAAGGGTATCCTGCCTGCGGTTTGATCGTGGTCAGCTGACCCTCGAATCGGAACATGCTGGCAGAAATCAGTGTTTTCTTGGCAAAGAAGCAGGCATCGTTCACGAGAAAACGCGTTGTGAAGTTGTCGGATCCGTCCAACACGATGTCGTAGTCGGAAATCAATCCGAGAATATTGTCGGCATCCACGTTCATGTGATGCGCCTTGATCGTGATCTCCGGATTAATTGCGGCAAGCGTTTTCTTGCCCGATTCGACCTTGGGGTGACCCACGGTGGCGGTCGAGTGAAGTATTTGTCGCTGGAGATTGGAGAGATCCACCACATCGCCGTCTACGAGACCGATGGTGCCGATCCCGGCGGCGGCCAAGTAGAGGCCGGCTGGTGAGCCGAGCCCGCCTGCACCGATCAGCAACACCTTCGCCTTGGCGAGCTTTAGCTGGCCTTTACCACCCACATCCTGGAGAATGATGTGACGGCTGTAACGCTGGATTTGTTGTTCTGTAAATTCCATAATTTATTTAGAGGCTCGTGGCGACAGCTATTGGAAGAGATCGCCACTTGCCGCTCGCCTCGTGGCTATTCCACGACATTCAGTTCGATCGGATCTACGACACAGCCCTTTTTTCTCAGGCCGTCGATAGCCCGTTCAATTTCAGCTGTCTCGCCTGAGAGTTCCACATCGGCCCAGCCGGTTGTTTCACGCACATCAGCCCGCCGGACATTGGTCACGATGTTATATTCTCTCCCGATCTGATAGATGATCGGTTCCTTGACCTTGTCCTCCGGAAAGCGAATGTGAAAACGTAGATGTGACATCGTCAGCCTCCAGCGATTGCGGGGACGATTGACACTTCGTCGCCGTCTTTGAGTGAAGTGTCTTTCCCTTTGAGGAAACGGATATCTTCTTCGTTGACGTAGATGTTGACAAAGCGCCGAAGCTCACCGGTATCGTCACAGAGCCGGTCCTTTAAGCCCGGATGTGCGCTATTCAACGTCTCGATCATTTCCGAAATATTGTCGGCCTTGGCTTCGACTTCCCCCCGGCCTTTCGTCAATGGGCGCAAGGGAGTCGGGATGCGAACTTTAATCATACGTCACCACCACCGTTTTTCCCCATCTTGAAGGTCTTCTCAAAACTCACCAGGCTGGGTTGAATCCGGACCGGGCGGCCTACGGCGTCGATCACGGCCTCCTGGGTTTTCAGCCCGTTGCCGGTGATGTAGGCGACCGTCAATTCGTGCTTCTTGATGATGCCCTGTTTGACCAACTTCTTGAGCACGCCGATCGTCACCCCGCCCGCTGTTTCCGCGAAAATACCTTCGGTTTGTGCAAGCAGCTTGATACCCTCGACGACTTCGACGTCAGAGACCATATCCATCGCGCCTTTGCTTTCCGCGGTGGCTTTCAAGGCGTAGTAGCCGTCGGCGGGATTTCCGATGGCCAGAGACTTCGCGATGGTTTTGGGTTTCACCGGTTTGAAGAAGTCGCGGCCAGCCTTGAAGGCGGTCGAAATAGGCGAGCACCCTTCCGCTTGTGCTCCATTGATCCTGGTTCGAACTGAATCGACCAAGCCGAGTGCGTGCATTTCGTTTAGCCCCTTCCAGATTTTCGTGAGGAGTGAGCCGGAGGCCATCGGGATCACGACTTGGTCTGGTGTCTTCCAACCGAGCTGCTCGACGGTTTCGAAGGCGAGCGTCTTCGATCCCTCTGCATAATAGGGCCGGATATTGATATTGACGAAGGCCCAGCCGTGTTCGCCCGCAATCTCGCTACAGAGCCGGTTCACGTCGTCGTAATTTCCTTCAACCTCGACGACGTGCGGTTTGTAGATCAAGTTGCCCAGCACTTTGGCTGCTTCCAGATCGCCGGGGATGAAGACGTAACAATGCAGGTTGGCCGCTGCCGCATGGGCCGAAACGGAATTTGCCAGGTTGCCGGTCGAAGCGCAGGCCACCGTTTCAAATCCCAGTTCACGGGCACGCGTGAGCGCCACGGCCACGACTCGATCCTTGAACGAGAGGGTCGGGTGGTTTACCGTATCGTTCTTGATGTAGAGCTCATCCAGTCCCAGGTATGCCCCGAGATTCTTTGCGCGTACCATGGGCGTCAGTCCGGCGTGGGGTCCGACGAAGTTCGTACCTTCGACCGGCAGCAGATCAATATACCGCCACATGCTGCGAGGACCTTCTTCAATCTTCTTGCGCGAAATGGACTTCTTGATCTCCTCGTAGTTGTACTTCACTTCAAGAGGACCGAAGCACATTTCGCACACGTGGATGGCTTTCGTGGGGTATTCTTTCCCGCACTCGCGACAGACCAGCGCTTTCATCTTGGCCATGATCACACCACCTTGAATATGCTGTCGTTAAGGATGTACTGCACAGCCGGCATACGGATCTCCATCGTCGAATAATTCGGTTATCGTCGGATGGTCACTGCAGAGCGCACAGGTCGGATTACGGCGCACCTTGATTTCTCTGAATTGGGTCTTGCGCGCATCGAAATCGAGCATGCGGTTGGTCAAGGGATGACCGATCCCTAACACCAGCTTCAGAGCTTCGGTCGCTTGAATCGTTCCGATAATCCCCGCGAGGACGCCGATGACACCGGCTTCCTGGCACGACGCGACCAGTCCTGGCGGCGGCGGAGTTCTAAACACGCATCGATAACACGCGGATTTCTTCGGGATGATCGTGGTGACGCGCCCGTCGAACCGCAAAATACCTCCGTGGACCAACGGCTTGTCGGCAAAGAAGCAAGCATCATTGATCAGGAACTTGGCGGTAAAATTATCCACTCCGTCGATCACGACATCGTAATCGCTGATGATCTTGAGCGCGTTGCCGGCGGTGAGCCGCTCTTCGTACATCGAGACTGACACGTCGGGGTTGAGGGCCTGAATCTTTTCTTTCCCGGAGACGACCTTGGGTCGGCCGATGTCGGACGTATGATGGAGAATCTGGCGTTGGAGGTTCGTCAGGTCGACGACGTCGCTGTCGATCAAGCCGAGCGTACCGACTCCGGCCGCGGCCAGATACAGGGCAGCGGGAGAGCCGAGTCCACCGGCGCCGACGATCAAAATCTTCGCCTTTGCCAGTTTCTTCTGCCCCTTGCCCCCGACTTCCGGCAGCAGGATGTGGCGGCTGTATCTATTGATTTGCTCTTCGGTAAATTCCATGTCTACGTCCAGGCTAGCGGCTAGAGGCACGGGGCTAGAGGTATTTCAGGACCGGTTCTTTCTGTGCTGCCTCTTGCCACTCGCCTCATGCCTCGCACCTATATATTAAAATACTTCTCGATGCTGATATACCGCTCGCCGGTATCACACAACACGGTCACAACATTCTTGCCTGGGCCGAGTTCTTGCGCAACTTTTTGGGCTGCAAATACATTGGCGCCGGCTGAAATACCGACGAGGAGGCCTTCCTTCTTCGAGAGGGCCTTGGCCGTTTGATAGGCTTCGTCGTCGGTGACCGTGATGACGCGGTCGAGGATCCTCTGGTTCAAAACCTTCGGGACGAATCCAGCGCCAATTCCTTGAATCTTGTGGGGGCCAGGGTCTCCGCCAGAAAGCACGGGTGAGGCAGCCGGCTCGACTGCGATAACCTTGACATGTGGATTCTTTTCCTTGAACACTTCGCCACATCCGGTAATGGTTCCGCCTGTGCCGACCGCCGCGACAAACGCATCGATCTTGCCGCCGAGGGCTTCCCAAATTTCCGGCGCCGTTGTCATCCTATGCATAGCCGGATTCGCCGGATTCGAAAATTGATCCGGCATGAAATAGGACGGATTCTGGGCGATGATGCTTTCCGCTTCTCGAATCGAACCCTTCATTCCCTCCCAAGCCGGTGTCAGCACGAGTTGCGCGCCGTAGGAGGACAGGAGGCTTGCCCGTTCCATACTCATGCTCTCCGGCATGACTAAAATCAACTTATACCCGCGTACCGCTGCCACCAAGGCAAGGCCGATCCCCGTATTGCCGCTGGTGGGTTCGACAATCGTTCCACCCGGCTTCAGTCTGCCTTGACGTTCTGCCTCATTGATCATATTGAGGCAGATCCGGTCCTTTACGCTGCCGCCCGGATTGAAGAATTCGACCTTGCCGTAGATCGTCGCGGAATCAGGAGGCGACAAGCGGTTCAGTCGGACGAGCGGCGTTCTGCCGATGAGCTCGGTAATTTCCTTATGGAGGATCATCGTCATTGGCCGCCACCCATGTAGAACAAGAATTCAATCTGATCACCCTCTTTGAGGGTGGTGGTGGCGAGATGGGTGCGCTCCAACATCGCGTCGTTCACCTCGATGGCGACCATCTGTGGTTCAATGTTTTTGGCCTTGAGAAGGTCGAGGACGGTGCCACCCTGGATGTTCTCCATTTTCCCGTTGATTTTGACCTGCATGCCACTCCTAAATTGGCCTATAGTTTAAGGAATTTCAAGAGGTTAACAAAGACTCTTCGATATTGTCAAGGTAACCGGCCCAGTGTGCAAGTTGCTTGACTTTGCTCCTAGTCCACGGCCACTATGCCGCTCCTTGGAGACGGCATCGATGTGGAAGCAGAATTTCATGTTCCGAGCCAGCGAGGCGACACCTCTCAAGGAGTCCGAACAGGAACTCTTTCACGAGACCGACCCAGCCATGGACAGCGCCGGATTGCAGTTAGAGAAGTTTTTGTCCGTATGGATTCAGGGGGAGGGAAACGACGACAAGCCGTCAACCTATTCGAGTCTCTATGTTCGCACCGCCACGTTGGATTTTCAAAAGCGGGTCGGATTTCTCCAGCCTCTCCAGGGTCGGTCTCATCAGATCAAAGCTCTCCTTACGCCGGGGCAGAAGCAATTTCTGCGTGACTGGCTTAGTCGCCAGGCACCGCAAGCCTGGGAAGCATCCGATGATCACTTTCGGGATCTGTTTGAAGTCGAATGACCGCTGGTGTCAATCTCTCCAGATTCGGCTCTCGCATGCTCTTTCTGTGGCTCAATCTGCTTGTCCTTGCCCCGGCGACCCTGCCGGTTTCGTCCTCAGCGACGACGATCGAAGTCTGGTATGCGCCTGAGGATGCGCCGCTGGATCGCGTCGTCGCCCTGTACAATCGGGCACATCGATATCTCTATGTTTCGGTCTATGGCTTGAGTAATCCACGAGCGGTGGAGGCACTCGTAGCGGCGAAAAGACGCGGAATCGACGTGCGGGTTCTCACCGACCGAGAGCGAATGGACGATCCCAAACAGCGGGCAGCGGTGAACACACTACGATTGGCCGGCATCCCCATCAAGGTGAATCAACATGATGGACTGATGCATCTGAAGCAGGTGGTGATGGATGATGAGGTCAATGCGTCCGGCTCCATGAACCACACGACGAGCGGCAATCGCTATAATGACGAACGGCTTGATGTGATCACCGACAGGGTCATCACGGCCAAGGCTCGCGATAAGTTTCTCGCCATGTGGAATGATCACGAACGGTATCAGCCTTGGTCGGAAGGACGGTAGGGGTGGTCACACAACAGGAACGAGCCGACGTCGTGGTGGTGGGGGCCGGTGGAGGGGGCGCCGTGCTCGCCCTCGCCCTCGCCCAGAAGGGCCTCCGTACGATCGTGCTCGAGCAGGCTCCCGGTCCCCCGACCGGATTGCGAGGCGAGATTCTCCAGCCGAATGGACAGCAAGTCCTCGACCGCCTCGGTGTCTTACAGTCCTTACCGCCCGATTCGACGAAGACCGTCCATCACTTTCACTTTCTTCGAGCTGGAGGCCAACGGCTGTGCAGCGTCGACTATGGAGAGTTGCCCGCTCCCTACAACCGCGCCATTGTGACATTGCCGAACGTGGCTCACCATGCCATTCTCGATGCGGTGCAACGGCAGCCTTCAGTCTCCTTATCCTATGGAACCTCATTCATGGGTTTGGTGCGCGAGGGGCTGAAAGTGACGGGAGTCACGGCCCAGACACAGGGCGGCCAGTTGACGGTGAAGGCCAAGGTCGTGGTCGGCGCGGATGGGGCTTTTTCGAAAGTCCGTGAGGCGTTGAACATTCCCGCCGATGTCCACCTGTATCCCGACGGGTATCTCATCGCGATTCTGGAAAGCGCAAACCCACCAACGGACTCCTTTTACTACGTCGGCCGGCGCAAGATCCTTGGTATATTCCCGGCCGCCGGCAACAAGGTCTATCTCTTCTATATGATTGGCAGCGGGTCGATGGAGGCGGTCAAGGCGCGGGGAATTCCGGCCCTCCGTCAGGAATGGATGGACATCGATTCCCAATTCGAGCCGGTGTATGCGAGCCTACAGGATTGGAATCAAACAGCCTATATGCCAACCGGACGAGTAAGGACGTCCACCTGGGTAACGGACGGTGCGGTCTTAATCGGCGACGCGGCCCATGCGATGAATCCCCATGCCTCGCAGGGACGCATGCAGGCGATGGTCGACGCGATGGCGCTGGCCGACATCTTGCCGGGCTGTCTCGCTGACGGCGATTGCTCGGCCGTCCGACTCAAGCCATTTGAAGCGATGAGGCGTCCGCACGTGACGATGTTGCAGCGATTGGCGGATCAACAAGTCTTCTTCTGGAACACTGGCAATCCGCTGGTGGCGTTCCTGCGCGATCGCGTGTTCCAAACGTTGGATCGCAACGCGCGTCTGCGGTATCAAGTCTTGTCGACGACGGCAGGTTTTCGGACGACGGCACCGTTCAGCTTAGTTGATCGAGTGATCGCGGCAGGATTTCTGCCAGACGTGTATGCCCATCAGAGGGCACAGCACTCCATGCCGTAACGAGGAGATATGGCGACAACGGAACGAATTATCGAAGGCTTACCGGACGAGACACAGAAGCTGCTGCATGCGTATGTGAAGGACGTGAAGGCCCTGTTCGGTGAGCAGCTGGAAGGGGTAGTGCTCTACGGGAGTGCGGTGCGGGGTGAGTTCCTGGTCGGGAGATCGAACGTTAATCTCCTGTTGCTCGTATCGTCGTACGATCAGGCCTTGTTAAAAAAGTATGGCGCACTTCATCGCCGCTGGAGTAAGGAGCAAATCCTTGCTCCGCTTTTTCTTACCGAAGAGGAGTTGGGCTCGTCTGCGACGGTGTTTCCCCTCGAATATTTGGAAATCCAAGAGCAGCATCGAGTCTTGGGTGGACGTGATCCCTTCGTCGGTTTTCGTGTAGACACTGCGGGGCTCGCGGTCGAAGTGCGGCAAGGACTGACGGCGTCTCTGTTCCGTCTCCGGCAGCGCTATGTCGAAGGAAATGCGACAGACGAGGCAGCCCTGATCCTCATGTCGCTATCCCTGACCGGTCTGTTACCGTTGTTGCGAGGGATTCAGCGGGTAGAGGGACGTTCAGCCGTCTATCAGTCCGATGCCCTTATCAAGGACGTGGCGGAATATTTGAGGCTGGATCTGCAAGGCATGCAGGATGCGTTGCTGCTGAAGCGGGGACATATTTCACCTGGGCACAAGGAGATCCCCCGATTGTTCGAGCGATAC
>Ga0335070_10009763_pt1 | contig 11230 bp, 11 predicted proteins | sample Lox_Sample_13_FD_206722 | JGI IMG/M metagenome (GOLD analysis project Ga0335070, IMG submission 206722) | Soil microbial communities from Loxahatchee National Wildlife Refuge, Florida, United States - Lox_Sample_1.3 | ecosystem: Environmental > Terrestrial > Soil > Wetlands | place: USA... | reverse complement strand
GTTGAGAAATCAGTCGGAAGCTTTGGCTTTCGCGCTCTTTTCGGAGGACGCCGCGCTCGAGCTTTTCTCCGATGAGCTTGATGATTCCGAGTTCGTCGAGGAGCCGTTAGCGCCGTTGCTCCCGGACTCGGCAGACTTGTTGCCCGATACGTCGGCTGGTTTGGAGCTGCCCGATCGCGCATAGTCGGTCGCGTACCATCCGGAACCCTTGAGCACGAAAGACGTCGCCGAGATCATTCGCTCGACCTTGCTCTTGCAGGTCGGACATCGCTTAAGGGGAGGGTCGGTGATCCGCTGCGTCGTTTCGAACGTTCCGCATTTGGGGCATTGGTACTCGTAAATTGGCATATCCGTAAAACGAATCCGGTCTGGGCGAACCCAACCCTTAGGTAATCACGCCCGGCAACGGTGTCAATCTGCCTCGCGATAGCGATTCGCCGGGCATTCGCGTCATCCTCAGATTTGCGCAGTCATACTCCCGCGGTCATCGCGGTCAGTTTCGCGGCGGTTCCGGCAGGGTCTGAAGACCTTATTCGGAGCGATTTATGGCGCCCCGCAGCGCCGGAGACCACTTCCACCGCCGAGCGCGCGACCCCGGCCATCCGGGCTACCGCTTCCACCAGCTCGGCGTTAGCCCTGCCACGCTCGGGGGCGGATGCGACGCCGATCACCGGGCCGCGCCGGTCAATTCGTAATATACCGCGGCGCGAGGCGCCCGGGCGAACAATTACCCTCAACGTTACAGAGCCGGCGCCGGACGTCAGCCATGCGGGAAATCCGCTTACATTCGGGCGCGGCGCGCCCGACGTGCGGGGCTGCAAGGCCATCCTACGAGCCGTACATCGCCATCGAGGGCGTCACAGCCTGAATCACGGCTCTGATCAACACCTGCTCGATAAACTCGGCAGCGATGATGACGACGATGGGCGAGAGATCAAGCCCGCCCAAATAGACCGGCAGATGCTCGCGCACCCAGTCGAAAACCGGCTCGGTCATCGCGTAGAGCGTACGTACGATGGGGTTGTACGGGTCGGGCTGGACCCAACTGAGCAGCGCCGCGATGATGACGATCCAGATGTAGATGTGCAGCATCGAGGACAACGTCGTGGCCGCAAACACGATCGTGTTTACCAGGATGTTGGGCATGGTCGATGACTCTCCGGAGGGGGCTAGCTGACGCGTCCGAGTTCGCGCGAACGCTCGGCAGCGGCCTGTATCGCATGCGCCACGATATCAGAAAAGCCGTCCGCGCCTAATTGTTTCAGCGCGGCTTCGGTTGTGCCGCCCGGCGAAGCGACGATACGAATCAGCTCCTCGGCCTTCATCGGAGAGCGGCGCATATTCTCCTCCGCGCCGCGAATCGTCTTGAGCGCCATCCTGAGCGCCAGTTCCGCCGGCAGGCCCTGTGCAACGGCAGCGTCGGCAAGCGATTTGGCGAAGAGATAGACGTACGCCGGGCCGCTGCCCGAGAGCGCGGTGACCGCGTCGAGCATCGCCTCGTCCTTAAGCGCCACTGCGTCGCCGACGGCGCGGAAAATCCTGAGCGCGAAGGCTTCGTCGGCGCGGGTCGCATGGCGTCCGCGCACCAGCGCCGCCATCCCTTGGCCAACCATCGCGGGCGCGTTCGGCATGACCCGAATGACGCGCGCGCCTCCGCCGAGCGCGCTCTCCAGCCGGTTGAGCGTGACCCCGGCCGCGATCGAAACGAAGAGTTTGTCCGCGAGGCCGCCCTTGCGCGACGACCCGTCGCCGCCCCCGCGTGCGAGCTCCATCAGCACGGCATCGATGGTCTGCGGCTTGACGGCGAAGAGCACTGCGCGCGCGGCGCCGAGCACTTCGAGGTTGTCGGTGGTGACCTCGATCTTGAGCGCGCTCTTGAATTTGCGCCGGCGCGCCGCGTCAACATCGGAGGCGATCAATTCCGAGGCTTTGAAGATCTTGGTTTCGATGAGGCCGCGGGCGAGCGCTTCGGCCATGTTGCCCGCGCCGATAAACCCCAGCTTTCTCTTCGCTTTCATCGCATGCGTTCGCCGAAGATCGCGCGGCCCACCCGCACGATCGTCGCGCCCTCTTCGATCGCAACCTCGAAATCGTCGGTCATTCCCATGGAAAGCTCGCTTAGCGCAAGGCCGGTCGCCGCCGCAAGCCGATCGCGCATCGCGCGCAGCGCGGCGAAATGCTCGCGCGAGCGCTCCGCGTCGGGCGCGGGCGGCGGAATTGTCATCAGGCCGAGGATTTCGACCGTTGCGCGCGCGTCTTCGACGAGGCGTTCGGCTGCGTCCGGCGCGACACCGCTTTTGGACGCTTCGCCTCCGAGGTTGACTTCGATCAGCACGGGGACGCGGGCCGCGGGACGCGCGCGGGCAAGGGCGCGGGCAAGGCGTGCGGTATCCAGGCCATGGATGAGGGCGAAGCGATTTGCAGCCTCGCGCGCCTTGTTGGTCTGCAGATGGCCGATGAGATGCCATCGCAGACCGTCCAGCTCCGCGAGCAAGTCCTGTTTGGCGGCGGCCTCCTGCACGTAGTTCTCGCCGAATTCGCGCGCGCCAGCTGCGTAAGCCGCGCGCAGCGCCTCGGGCGGCTGCGTCTTGGTGGCCAGCACGAGCCTGACCGCCTCCGGGTCGCGCCCGGCGCGGCCGGCCGCGCGCGCTATCCGCTCGCGCACCGCCGCAATCCGCGTCGCAATCTCGCTATGGGACAGCATTGTGCTGGCGCCAAGCTCCCGGCGCGCCTATCGCAGAGCCAAATTGCGCCGCAGCGCCGCCAGCACTTCCGCCACCGGCAGGCCCATCACGTTGTCGCGCTCGCCTTCGACCTCGACCACCAGGCCCGCGCCCTCGGCCTGGATGCCGTAGGCGCCTGCCTTGTCCATCGGCTCGCCGGTGCGGATGTACGCGTGGATTTCCTCGTCCCCGAGCTCGCGGAAGCGCACCCGGCTCGAGATCGCGCGGCTCTCGGCGATGCGCCCGCCGCGCGCGAGCGCGAATGCCGTAACCACGACGTGAATGACGCCCGAGAGCGAGCGCAGCATGCGATGCGCGTCGGCGTAGTCGCGCGGCTTGCCCAGGATTTCGCCTCCGCAATCGACTACCGTGTCGGCGCCCAGCACCAGCGCATCGGCCGCCCGCCACGAGACCGCGAGCGCCTTCTCCTCGGCCATCCGGAGCGCGAACTTTGCCGCAGGCTCGTCCGGGCGGCGCTCCTCCGCGACGCCGCTTTCTGCAAGCTCGAACTCCACGCCGGCCGCCGCGAGCAAATCACGCCGCCGCGGCGAGGTCGAGGCGAGAATCAGTCTGGTGTTCAATCCGGGAGGAGCCATCGCTTGGAGTAAGTACGTCGGCGGAAATCCGTATAGTCAGAGGTTTGCAGGAGCGCGGCGCGCCGTGCAAGCGCGGCCCGTCTTCCGAGCCGTTTACAGGTGAGCCGTGTGCAGGTGAGCCGTCTGCGGGTGACCCGCCCACGGGCGGTGTTGGTCGAACGCTGCTCGTGTGGTTACACTGACGTTGAACTGGACTGGCGCAAGCTTATCGCAAGAATATCGTACGACCATCGCAGGACCGTCGCAGAATCATCGCGAGGACAGGATCGATGAGCGAACTCGTCCACAAATTCGTCGACACCAACGGCATCCGGATGCACGTTGTCGAGGCAGGCAAGGGCTTCCCCGTTGTGTTCTGCCACGGCTTTCCGGAGCTCTGGTACTCCTGGCGCCATCAGCTTCGCGGGCTCGCCGACGCCGGCTTTCGCGCGATCGCGCCCGACCAGCGGGGCTATGGCGATACCGATTGTCCGCAACCGGTCGAGGCTTACCAGGTGCGCGAGCTGGTAAGGGACATTGTCGGGATGCTCGACGCGCTCGACGTCGAAAAGTGCGTGATCGTCGGCCATGACTGGGGCGGCTTCGTCAGTTGGCAGAGCGCGATGCGCGCGCCGGCGCGAATCGCGCGCGTGGTCAACCTCAATACGCCGTTCATGCCGCGATGGCTCCCGTCGGCGCCGGGAAGTCCCGAGCATCCCAGGGTGATTTGGGTCACCAGTCCGCAGCAGGCGCCGACCAAGCCTACGGAGATGGCGCGACAGGCCGCCGCCGGCAATTTCCATTATGTGCTGCACTTCCAGCAGCCCGGTGTCGCCGAGGCCGAACTCGAACGCGACGTGCGCCGCACCCTTCGCGGTCTGTATCGCGACCCGATGCCGCTGCCGCCGGTTGCGATGCGGCCGCCGCCGGGCGTGTTTGGTCCCGCCGGCGGCGGATTGCTCGATCGCCTGCCCGACGGACCGCTCGGCAAATACATGACCGAGACCGACCTCGACGTTTACGTCAAGGCGTTCGAGAAAACCGGGTTTCGCGGAGGCCTCAACTGGTATCGCAATATCGACCGCAACTGGGAGGAGTCCGCCAACCTGCCCGAGCGCGTCGATCAGCCGGCGCTGATGATCACCGCCGAACTCGACTTCGTGCTCTGGCCGGAGCAGACGCTCGGGATGGAACGATGGGTGCCTAATCTCAAGCGGGTCAATATCAAAGGGTCAGGTCACTGGACGCAGCAGGAGAAGCCGGGCGAGGTAAACGCGGCGCTTTTGGAATTCCTATCCGACCTTCGATAGCCGGGCCCGGAATAAACCGCGGCAAATCATGGCAGCGGATTTTGCCGCGATCGCTCCAGGCGGCGTGACCCCCCGATTGAGTTCCAGCGAACGTCACGTTATCTTATGTTGATGTTTGTGAAGCCAAGTAGTGGGTTGTTGGGTTTGTTGTCGGCGGTGGGGTTGGGCGCGCTGCTGGCTACGCCGGCACGGGCGCTAGGACCCGCGGGAACTCTCGTCGCCCCCTCGATTCGCGCCGACGCGCGTTGCATCCTCGCCCAGTTCGGCATCCTCACCGTCGTTCCGATCAATCCCGAGCAGGCTTTCGTCGAGGGCTACCAGGCTTATGTTGCCCGCGACCTGATGAAGACGATCGAGCGGATGACGCTCGCCGCGGAAAAGTACCCGGCGCTCGCCGACTACGCGCTCTTCTATCTCGGTTCCGCCCAGCGCGACAGCGGCGACCAGCAAAGCGCCGCGGCGACCTTCCGCCGCCTGAGCCTGAGCTATCCGCAAAGCGTGTTCGCCGACCAGGCGTCGCTCCAGTACGCGGAGATTGAATTCAAGCTGGGACGGCTCGGCGACGCGCAGGCCGCGGCCGCTGCGCTCGCCGCGCGTAATCCGGCAGCGGATATCGATTCGCGCGCGATGCTTATTGGGGCGCGCGCCGCGCTTGGCCTCGGCGACGCCGGGGGCGCGTTCCGCCTGCTGCAGGTGCTGCGCGAGAAATATCCGCAGGGCGCCGAGGACACCCAAGCGCGCACGCTCGCCTATTCAATCGCGTCGGCTCATCCGGATGCTATCGATACCCATTCGCTCGGCTACCATGGCCGCGAAGCTGCGTTGCTCCTGCGTGAAGGACAATCCTCGATGGCGCTTGCGCAGTGCGACGAGGCGCTGGCGCTGGAGCCGCCGCCGAGCGTGCATGCCGAGATGCTGTGGCTGAGGGCGCGCGCTTCGCGAGTGAATTCGGAGCGCGAGATGCTCGCGCTCAACGCCTATCTCAAGTACGCGCCGCACGGCGACAAAGCACCCGACGCGCTCTACCGGCTGGGCCATCTGCAATGGCGCACGGGCGATACGCAAGCCGCAAGGGCGACGTTCACTCGGCTGATCGAGGCGTTTCCGTCAAGCGCGTTCGCGCCCGCCGCGACGTTCGATGTTGGACGCGCCTTCGAAGACGACGCGAACTGGAACGCCGCGCGCGCCGCGTACCTGCGCCTGGTGCGAAGCTATCCGCATAGCGACGAGGCCGCCGACGGCCGCTTCCGTGCGCCCTTTGCGCTCTACATGATGGGCCAGTTCGACGCCGCCGCGCGCGAGTTCGCTTCGATGAAGCCGCTGGCCACCTCCGCCTCCGAGCGCGACGGGCTTTCTTACTGGCACGCGCGCTCGATGGAGCGCTCCGGTCAGGTCGCCGCGGCCAACACGATTTACCAGGGCCTCGCCCAAAGCACGGCCAGCAACTACTACCCGGAACTCGCGGCGCGGCGAATCGGCGCGCCTGTCGCCCAGAGAACGGCTGCTGACACGCTTGCGGCCGACGCCGCCGTGCCGTCCGCCGCGCCCGGCACTCTTGCCGCGTTTCATCTGGATCGCGTCGCGACGCTGAAGCGGCTCGGCATGACCTATCCGGAGATGGTCTATCTCGAGCCGCCGGAGTTGCGCGCGCTCGCCACGCAGGCTGCGAGCGATCCGCGCGTGCGCGATTTCGTGCTTGCCGAGCTGCAGCGCACGGGCGACTGGTACACGGCGATCGAAGTCGCGGTGCGGCTCGAGAAGAACGGCAGCCTCGATTCTTCGGCGACCGAGCGGGTGCGTTACCCGCGCGCCTACTGGGACACGATCGCGCAGGCCGCCAGCGGCGACGCGCTCGATCCCTACCTGGTGCTGGCGCTGGTCCGCCAGGAGAGCCTGTTCAATCCGCAGGCGCGGTCGGTGAGCGACGCGCGCGGCCTGATGCAGCTGATGCCGGCTACCGCCGACCGCGTGGGGCCGTCGGCCGGCGTCCAGCAAGCCTCGCTCAACCTCTATGATCCTTCGCTGAGCGTGCGCGTCGGCACGACCTATCTGAAGAGCCTGTTCGACATGTTCGGCGGCGATCCGTTCAAGGCGGTCGCGGCCTACAACGCGGGCGAGCATGCAGTGCAGAACTGGAACGCCAAGTATCCGGGCGACGACGATCAGTGGGTCGAGAATATCGGGTTTCGCGAAACTCGCGATTACGTAAAGCGGGTGATCGGCGGTTTGCGCGAGTACCGGATGCTCTATCCCTCACCTGCGGTCACGAGCGGCGGCGTGGCGCAGGCGCAGGGCCCGTCATAGAGCCGCCGAGCAGACCTGCCAATCGCCGCGCCGACGGCGGCGAGACCGTGAAAGCGGTCACCGAGCCGCTTGCGAGGCTGTCGGTCGAATCGTTCGTCGGTATCGACGTCGGCGAAAATTTCCTCGACCTCGCGCTCGTCAATGCTTCCCGGCGAACGATGTCGTTCCAATCGGTCGCGCTCGACGGTCTGGGCGAGACTCCTTGCACTGCGCTGGCTCGGAAAATCAAGGAAGTTGCTCCGGAACTGGACGCTCGCGCGACGGTGCTGGTCGATTCGCCGCGATGGCCGCGCGACCTCGACTGGTCGCAGGGAACCGAGGGGCGCGACCCGGTTCCGTCCCAGCGCGAAATCGACGTGGAACTCAAGCGGATCTTTCCCCTGCTGATGGGCGCGCCCGACGGCAAACCATACAAGCCGGGGCTCGCGATGTTTCCCACGCCGCTATACAGCTACTTCACGCAGTGGGCATACCATCCGAAGAGCAAACCCCATCTCGCAGCCATCACGAAGGAACTGTTTGACGCGCTCCTAAACGGCGATGGGGGCAAGAACGGCGATAGAGAAGAGACGAAGCAGGACGGCGTCGGCGGTGGAACCTTCACCCGCTTCATGCTCGCCGGCTTCGCAACTTATCGAGCGCTGGAAGGAATCGGCGTAAATCCCTTCGAGTCATACCCCGACCTGCAGATGCGCCTGTGCGCTCCGTCAACGACGCTTCCGCCCAAGAAGCTTCAGACCGGCGCCTTGACCATTCGCCGCCAGATCGTCGCGTCACTCTGCGAAAGTCTCGGAGTTGTCGCGGCGTCGGCACCGCGGACGCTGGACCAGGCCGACGCGGCAGGGATGGCGCTCGCTGCGGCGCTCTCGGCGCGGATCGACACATTGTGGACGGTGAGCCATCCGTGCGAGGGGCGCTTCATGCTCGCGCTTGACGACGGCCAGTCGCGCCGCCTCGCCGCTCGGGACGCTTGACAAGTGCGCGGCCAACACGCATCAAGGGTTCATCGGCAGGGCGGCGCCGGCCGAGCGGCACTTCGATGTCACTTCAGCGCGATTTCAAGGCGGTCTTCTTCGATCTCGACGGGACGTTGATCGATATTCACGGGCCGCTCTACACTGCCGTGCGCGGCGCGCTCGACGACCTCGGCCATGAGCCGCCGCTTACCCGCGAACACTACCATCGTGCGCTCGAACAGGATGACCCATATCTCGGCATTCCGGAGCATAAGCGCGCCGAGTACACCAAGCTCGCGTTCGCGTATTTCCTCGCCGAGATCGATCGCACCGAGCGGCTGGAAGTGCTTCCGCACGTGCAGGAGACGCTGGCCGAGCTCAAGCGGCGCGGCTACGCGACCGCGATCATCACCAGCCGGCCCGGCGACTCGCAGCGCCTGGTGCAGAAGCTCGCGATGGTCGGGCTCGCGGCCCATTTCGACCAGGTGATTACGCAAGTCGGCTCCTCGATGAAGATCCTCGACAAGACGCAGAGTCTCAAGCAGGCGGCGACGCGCGCCGCGGTCCTGCCGCAAGCCTGCATGTACGTCGGCGACGAGCCGCGCGACGTGATGGCCGCGATGAATGCGGGTTACGGCGCGTCGGTGGCGGTCGCCACGGGACCCGCCAGCTATCGCGTGTTGAGCCATCATCCACAATACCGTGCGGACTTCGTGATGCGCTCGATGAGCGAGCTCGTCGGATTGCTGGAACGCCTGAAGAGCGAAAAGGTCCCGCAGGTGGACCGCTCCGACAACGGCTGAGCGAGGCGTCGCTCAAAGAAAGCGCAGAGCCGGCGGCGCATCCGCGAATTCGGCGCGCAGCGCCTCGAGGCTCTTCAGATCGTCAACCGTGCGAAAAAAACCGCGATGCACGTAGCCGGACATCGATTGTCCCTGCGCGAGCAGCGGCGCGAACAGATCGCCCATCAGGCTGAACGGCGCCGGCCGCGGTGGCGTCAGTTCGAACAGTGCCGGCTCGCATAGCAGAACGCCGCAATACATGTAGGCTTCAAGCCGCGCGGCCTCCGCCGCGCTGAGCGCGGGTCCATAGTCGTCAAACTGGCCATGCGCGCGCCCTCTCAGCAGACGCATCCGGAGCACTCGCGCGTCCGCGTCGATTTCGATCCGGCTGTAAGCCTGGGGCGTGCGGCTTTCGCGCAGCACCAGCGTCGCGAGGGTGCGGCGGCTGTGATGAAAATCGGCGAGCGCGCGCAAATCCAGATCGATTATCGTGTCGCAGTTGAGAATCGCGAAAGTCTCGTCACCAAAGAACTCGCGCAATCCCGGCAGCGGGCCGCCCGTGCCCAACAGCTTCGCCTCGGGCGCGTAGGTGATCCGCAGGCCCAGCGCTTCGCCGTTTCCGAGGGCGCTCCGGACGGCAGCAGCCAAGTGATGTACGTTGATCGCAACCTCGGTCACGCCCGCACGCGCGAGCATCCGGAGCGGATAATGAATCAGCGGTCGTCCGCCGACTTCGATGATCGGCTTGGGGAGAGTCGCCGTGAGCGGCATCAGACGCTCGCCCATTCCCGCCGAAAGCACCAGCGCCTTCATCGGCCGGTCACAACCCTGGGTATCACGTCGCGCCCTTTCTCCTCCGCGCCATCAGCGCACGTCGAAGGCCGCGCGCAAACGCGGGAAGTCATTTTTCGCCTCGAGCAGGCCGAGCGCCCGGCGTGCCTGCGCAGCCGCGTACGGGATGAACGGTGCGTAACCCGATTTACCCTGGCGCTCGAGGGCGTTGAAGCGTCCGATCACCTTGAGGGCGTGTTGCAGCACGCAGAGATAGTAGCTGTTGACGAATGCGGCGGCATCCGGCAAGGCGGTGCCGCGGCGCGCGAGGCCTGCGAGGTAGTAGTCAAGCAGACGGCGCTCGGCCTTCTGATCGATTACCCGGGCGGTGTCCCGCGTGGTCAGCAGCACGGCGAGATCCTGCGCGGCGGGGGCGAGCAGCGCGTCCTGGAAATCGATGACCCGGATGCGGCCGTTTTGTACGAACAGGTTGTGCCCGTGATAGTCGCGATGGGAGAGCACGCGCGCGAGCGCGCCCAGCCGCGCGGCGAGATCGTCCAGTTCGGGCGCGAGCGCGGCGAGAGCGGTGCCAGCCGCTACGCTCGCCGCTCCCGTGCTGAGAAAATCTTCCATTTCCCAGCGAAAGAGCCGCTCGTCGTATGCGATCGACGCGCCGATACATCGTCGATCGAGCCGGCGCGTGCCTTCGACGTGGATCAGCAGAAGTTCGTCCACCGCGCTGCGATAGAGCGTCGCCGGTTTCGCCGCACCGTCGAGCGCGGCCTGGAATAGCGAGGTCCCGCCGACGTCCTCGACGAGCAGCATCCGACGCTCGAGGTCGGCGGCATAAATCTCGGGCACCGCCGCGTCGATGGACTTGAGAAAGCGCTGCACGTTCAGAAAGGGCGGTTCGTTCGGCGCAACCGGTAGGAGGTTCAGGGCGCGCACGTATGCCGGCAGGTCGTCGGGGCCGAGGTCGACGGCGATGGCGGACGCGGGCGCCGTGGCGCTGGACGCGCCGGCGGCGCGTCCAGCGCCAGGCGCCAGAAGCGGCGATTTGAGGCGTCGCCCTTGAGCATCGTGACACTCGCGGCGCGCGCGCCGGGCCATCGCTCGCCGAGCGCGCCGGCGAGCCATCGCATGAACGCGGCCGAGTCTGACGCCGGAATAGTCACCAGCGCGATCCTAGCCGCTCCGCGCACCTGCGGCCATGCGGGCGCGCGAAGCGCGTACGCATGGCCACAGGCTAGCAGAACGCGCGGGGCACGCGTAAGCGCTCCCGCGGCGCGACGCGCTACGCGTCGGACGCCGCCGCCTCGCCGTCCAGGCCCATGAGTTCTTCGTACAGCCGTTCGATTTCACGTCCGAGCCGCTCATACGCGGCGATGAGTTCCCGAGCGTCGGCGCGCTGCAGGTAGAAATTCGGGTCGTTCATTTGCTCGCCCAGCGCCGCGCGCTCGTTTTCCTTGCGCCCGATATCGCCCTCGAGCGTCTGGCGCCGGCGGGCGCGGCGCTCGCGCTCGCGGCGCTGGTTGGCATCCTGCGCGCGTGGGGTCGCCGGATGCTGATTGTCGGGGCGGCCGCCGGCGCCGGCGGCCGCGCCGTTGGCGGAACGTCCGTCGCTACCCGAGCGTGCGCCGGGCGCGCCACGCGCGCCGGAATCCGCGCCTCCTGCGGCGGCACGCGGTGCGGCGGCCGATGGCGGCGCGGCTTTGGCCGCGCGGGCGTTGGCCGCGTCGGCGGCGGACTCGGCCGCCGCCTTCTTGGCCAGGTAATAGTCGTAGTTGCCGAGGTAGCGCGTCGCATGCC
>Ga0335070_10009762_pt1 | contig 11230 bp, 11 predicted proteins | sample Lox_Sample_13_FD_206722 | JGI IMG/M metagenome (GOLD analysis project Ga0335070, IMG submission 206722) | Soil microbial communities from Loxahatchee National Wildlife Refuge, Florida, United States - Lox_Sample_1.3 | ecosystem: Environmental > Terrestrial > Soil > Wetlands | place: USA... | reverse complement strand
GTTTTGCTGGATTTGCAACTGGCGGATATTGACAGCTTGAAGTTAATCGAAAGCCTGCGTTCTGATCCGAGCCTGGGCGATCTTCCGATTATTGCACTGACGTCCCTGGTCTTGCCCGGCGACCCGGAACGGATTCTGCAGGCAGGGGCAAAAGCCTGCCTCCAAAGGCCGGTCCAGCTCGGCCCTTTGGCAGAACTGATTCATTCGACCCTCGTTCATCCTGAAAAGGAAAGCTGCTAATGCTACCGGAACCTGTAACGATATTAATTGTGGATGACGATCGCGGCGGCAGGGAAGCGCTCGAAGCCCTTTTGCTTACCCAGGGCTACAACCTTATACTCGCCAGCAACGGGCCCGAAGCGCTTCAGAAACTGGAAGAAGCTCCGATCGACCTGATTATGCTGGATCTCATGATGCCGGGCATGGACGGATACGAGGTGTGCCGCCGGATTCGCAATAATCCTGCGGTCGCCGACATACCAATCCTGATATTGACCGCCATGAACGATTTTCGCTCGCGTCTGGCAGGAATTGAGGTTGGGGCTGACGATTACATCACTAAACCTTACGACAGCATGGAGTTGTTTGCGCGCGTTCGCACGGTTTCGCGCTTGAATCGCTATCGCCGCCTGGTCTCGGAGCGACTCAAGTTCCAACAGTTGTTTGAGCTTTCTCCCAACGGCCAATTGGTCATTGATTCCAACGGCGTGGTCCAGTTGATCAATAAGAAATTATTGCAAATGGTGAATATCGGCGCCCCAGATGAGATCGTCGGCAGCGCGCTGGCAGGATGGATTACCCCGGATCGACAGGCTGAATTTAAGACCCAGCTTGACAATTTCTGGAAGGATCCCGAGACGATCTGTCACCACGAGACCTGGCTGGCTGGTAAGAATAAGATGATCCAGCCTGTTGAAATGGTGCTCGGCCAGATTGAATTTAATAACAATATAATGGTGCAGGTAATCTTGATCGATATTCGTGAACGAATGCAGTTATCCGGAGCCCTGGCAAAAGAGCGGACGCTGCTCAAGGCGCTCATGGATACGTTTCCGGACTTTGTTTTTTGCAAGGATCTTGACGCGCGCTTCCTGATGGTCAACCCTGCCCTGGCGCAATTCTTTGGGATTAGCTCGCCGGAGGAAGCCATCGGCAAGACTGATTTTGACTATTACCCCAAGGAACTGGCAGTCCGCTATTTATCAGACGAGCAGCATTTGTTAAATACCGGGAGACCGATCCTCGACCAAGAAGAAGCGATGGTCGATTCGAAAGGCGTGTGGCATTGGGTATCTACCCTTAAAGCGCCTCTCCACAACCGCAGCGGGGAACTGATCGGGATCATCGGAATTGGAAGGGACATCACCCGCCAGAAGAATGCCACGATCGAACTAAATGATGTCCAAATTGAGCTGGAGGCCTCAAGGCGGAAGATTGCCGAATTGAAGCAGTCCGTTTCGGACCTGGATCGTGAACGCATTGATTATTTATCCTACCTGGGGAATGAGCTGGATCGCCTTGGGAAGGAGGTTATTGAGGGGTTGAGGTTTCTCGATCAAGCCAATGAAGCGCAACATACATCGGCTTTGCTCGTCCAACAAACTGCAATGCAATTGGCCAGCCTCGCCCAGGATATCGTGACCTATTCGACGCTGGTGAAACAGGCAACTCCGATTGAAACGACGCGTTTTTCACTTTTGAATTGCATTCATTCGGCTGAACAGCAGGTTCGCGAAAGAGCACTCCAAAAAGGGCTGTCCATCGGGCTAAGCCTGGATCCTGAACTGCCGGAATTTGCCTCCGGCGATGGAAAGGGATTCGGGCAGGTGCTGGTGCGCTTGCTTGACAATGCAGTCCGATCGTCTGAAAGCGGAGTAGTATCGCTGCGGGTTGAAATGGAGAATTATTCTGTTTCAGTCCCGAATGAAGCATTTTACATCCATGCTTCTGTGAGCGATACGGGGCCCGAAATCGCAAAGGAAAGCATGGTTAATTTGTTCAAGCCGTTTCAAATGCCGGTTAGTGGTGTTATGACATATGGAAACTCGGGATTGAGCCTTGCCATCTGTAAGCAACTGGTTGAATTGTCAGGCGGGCGAATCTGGGCCGAAAGTGACGCGATTCCGGGCGTGGGCTGCACGTTTCACTTCAACTATCGATTTCAAGCTACTTAACTAAAAAATATTGCATATGTTTCGATTTTTCTGTAAAATGCGGAGTAGCTCAGCATTTTCGATTTAATCGAATCACTGTAAGAATTAAGATGTCGCTCAGACAGGTGGAAATTGACAAACCAGACTGGAAAGCGAGATATTAATTTCCCCGTGAACGTGAATAATCATTTATGCCATTCGTGTGGGGCATGTGTGGCTGTCTGTCCATCAAATGCCATTTTTTTGCGGAATGCGGCGCTTATAATAAACCTGCATAGCTGTACAGCCTGCGAACTGTGTCTACAGGCCTGTCCTGTGCGCGCCCTGTTCGTTGAATCGATCCCTGCAATGAGCATCGTATGAGACCCGGCTACGACGTGGTCGTTGTCGGGGCTGGCCCGGCAGGCTCGGTAGCAGCCCGGAAAGCTGCGGAAGGCGGTTTGAGCGTGCTCCTGCTGGAAAAGCGCCAGGAAATCGGCTCTCCCGTTCGCTGCGCCGAGGCTATTGGAGCAGATTTATCCCGCCAATTTCTCGAGCCGAACCCGCGTTGGGTCGACGCGACCATCACGAAATTCGCCATCCATAACGCCAGCGGTCAGTGTGTCAGCCTGCCGCCAGCCGAACCTACTCTGGTTGTGAACCGCAAGGTATTCGATCTTCAACTTGCGTTATGCGCCGCCAGAGCCGGGGCAGAGGTCCGCGCCAGTACAGCTGTCGTTGGACTTGTCCTCGAAGATGGCGCGGTCAAAGGCGTTCGGGTTGAATCTTTTGGACGCTCGGAAGTGATCTCAGCCCGGCTGGTCGTTGCAGCCGACGGGACCGAATCGCAGGTCGGGCGCTGGGCCGGCATTCGAACCGTTCCGACTCTCTCAGATTACTACCTGGGAATTGAGCTTTTCCTGGCTGGAATGAACGGGAAAATGGACCCCCAGATATGTGAATACCATCTCGTCCATTCGTTTGCACCGGGCGGCTATTTGTGGGTGTTTCCAAAAGGGGAGGATACTGCCAACGTTGGATTGGTAATGCCGGCTGAAGCTGCCAGGAATGAAAATCCCTTGTTAAACCTCGAACGATTCGTCGCCAAAAAGTACCCCGGCACGGGAATTCTTTCCGTGATTTCTGGCGGTATTCCGGTGACACGCGCCTTGAAAAAGATGGTAGCAGACGGCCTGGTCATTGTCGGGGATGCGGCTCACCAGGCAGATCCCTTAACCGCTGGCGGTATCAACCTTGCGATGATCGCAGCGGATATGGCAATGAACGTTGCCGTACCGGTCGTCCAATCCGGCGATGTGCGGGCACAATTTTTGCATCCTTACGAGCAGATGTGGCAGAAGCGGTTTGGCAGGATGCACGAAGCGCTTTATAAAATTCGCAAGATACTCTCCCGCTTGAGCCAGGATCGCCTGGATAAGCTGGTCAAAATTGCTTCAGATTTACCGCTGGCAGAAATGAGCCTTGGCCAGATCGCTCTATCTGTTTTCAGGAACGATCCGGTCCTGCTGCTGGAAGCAAGGTCGCTGATTTCGACTGGCTTAATTTTGAAATAGGTTAAGCTCAGGCAGTACTACCGCTCAGCCGCCTGAGTCTCGTGAGATGAGGTCGCGTTTATGCAGGCACCAGCCAATTTATTCTGCAAAATATTCCAGCATAGGAGCAAAATAGAAATCCTCCCAGCCCTGGCGGTAGTTTTCGCCCTGGCCATCAGGTATGTTGGTATGGATCAGCGTGAGGCAAGTTCCTTTATCTTCCGGTTCGAACAAAACCTCAAGCAGCGAATCCGGGCTGGCTTCAGGAAATTCTGTAGTTCGCCAGGATTGCAAAATGCGCCTGGATGGCTGGAGCTCGAGCGTTGTGCCTTCGATGTATCCATCCCAGGCCGTGAACCTTCCACCCTGGCGGTTATCGATTTCAGCCAGGCTGCCGGTGAAGGCGCTGTGCATTCCGCTGTCCAACCAGGCCAGGTAGACTTTTTCCGGCTCAGCCGGGATCACCGTCGACAATTTCAAGGTTTCTGGCATTTCAAGTTTCCTTTTTTGCCGATGATTATAGCAGAAGATGGTTTTAGAAGCAGCTATGGTCATAATTATTAATTCAGGCGTCATTAACTAAGAATTCTTTTCTCACTATCAGGATTGTTTTGTATTATTGTTTTGTGATTTATCGTAAAATTAACATAATTGTTAAGGACTTGAATTTTCGGCAAGAAAAAGTTACTCTTAAGCGAGAGAATCGACGAAAGGATTTGTTCGATGGCAGAATTTTCACGCTATGAAGTTTATATGCTTCTAAATCAGCCTAAGCCGCTCTGGCTCAGCCACATCGACTTAAGCGGTATGGATTTGCGAGGCGTTACGCTCGAGAAGGCAACTCTGTTTGGTTGTGACCTCCATGGCGTTGACTTGCGCGGCGCGAACATGGTTGAAATTAACCTTGGGGGCGCTAATCTTCAGGGAGCCAACCTGGTAGGAGCTGACCTTAGAAAAGCACACCTGCGCGGGGCCGATTTGCGTGGAGCTGATTTACGTGAAGCCAACCTTGCCGAAGCCGATCTGGTTGAAACAAACCTCACCGATACTAATTTAATTGATGCCAACCTGGGCGGTGTGGACCTGACAAATGCCAATTTGACCGATGCAAACCTTGCAGGCGCAAACGCGCCCGATTACCGCCTGTTGCGTGCAAAATCGCTCCTGGGGACGATCATGCCCAACGGTGAGTTGCACGAACAATGGTCCGGCGCCACACGAAACGACAGGCCGTAACAATTATTCAGGATTATAAGAAAATTGGATTGGTTTGGCCAATGTTGTTGGCCAAACCAATCCAATTTTCTTAATAATCCTGAATTGACTTTAACCACCCGTCGTAGGTGAAATTAATGTTAAATGATCCCGGTCATTGGGAGATTGGTCAAACATTCCATTCATGACAAAGTCCTGACCGTTCACCAGGAACATGTTTGAACTCAACATTGTTTTTCCATCCTGGTCGATGATCACGCCGATCAGGGGCGGAAAAATCTTGCCCAGTTTTTGGATCAATCCTGCATAGGTCGTGTCATCCTCAATCACCAGGCTGATGCTTTTTGCCTCAATGATTGAAGCCAAAGCTCCTGAGAACTTAATCGATATTGTTTTCATACTTAATTGATTATAACCTTTATGGCAACATTTTCCTTTTTGTATTAATATTTAGATATTATGAATAAACAATCCTCCTTACAGCCAATCGGTAAATTTCGCTATCTTTTACTTACCGCATCGATCCTTACCTTCCTGCTGATCATCATGGGAGGGATTGTGCGGGTAACCGAATCCGGACTTGGATGCCCGGATTGGCCAACCTGCTACGGCCAGCTCATTCCGCCGCTCCGGTTGGATTCTTTAATTGAGTATACCCACCGCCTGATCGCGGCACTCACGACGCCGTTTATCCTGGCATCGGCCATCGTTGGCTGGTGGAAATACCGGGCTATTAAGTGGGTCAGCCGGCCGCCTTTGATCGCCCTTATTTTTCTGGCGATTGAGATCGGCCTTGGAGCGATTACCGTCCTGACCGAGCTGCCGCCTGAAATTGTGGCCATTCACCTTGGAACCGCTTTAACCGTCCTGGCCTTGATGCTTACAGCCACCGTAACGGCATTTTCCCGCCGCCAGAATCCGGATCTTCCGGACCGGCTTTCATTCCGCAGTCCTTTCGCCCGCACAACTTTATGGACGTTGGGCGCCGTCTTCGTGGTGCTGGTAAGCGGAGCCGTTGTAGCCGGCAGTGATTCAACCCGGGCGTGCGCGGGTTGGCCGTTGTGCAACGGCATGCTTTTTCCAATCGACATCCACCAGTGGATCCACATGATTCACCGCTTCATTGTTGGGATCAGTTCTATCCTGGTGCTCGTTGTTGTGGTCAGGGCCTGGCGGAGCCAGCGCTCCCAAACGGCCATCCTGCCGGCCGCTACCCTGATGGGACTGCTTTACCTGGCCCAGGCATTCGTGGGAGCTCTTAAAACAACCCGCGACTTCCCGGTCTTTTTGCTGGCGCTTCACGTTGCGACCGCCGCTGCCGTATGGGCGGCGACCGTGATCCTGGTGGTCGTGACCGGGCTGGCAGGGCGCAGCCCTGAAGATGAGAAAAAGGAAGCCGCTACCAGGGTTGATTTCCGCCAGCATACCCGGGATTTAATCATGATGACCCGGCCTGTCGTGGTTTTGCTGCTGCTGGTCACTGCCTACGGGGGGATGGTGGTGGGCCAGCAGGGAATTCCGCCGTTTGGCCTGGCATTCTGGACGCTGCTAGGCGGAGCACTGGCGGCTGGGGGAGCCCAGGCTGTTAACATGTACGTGGACCGGGATATCGATCGTTTGATGCAGCGTACGGCAAATCGCCCGCTCCCGGCTGGCCGTCTCACGCCTGCGGAAGGATTGGCCTGGGGGCTTGGGTTGTGCACTGCGTCGATTTACATTGTCGCTGGATTTGTAAACAGTCTGGCGGCATTGCTGGTGCTCGTGGGAATCTTGTATTACGTCATCATTTACACTCTTGTGCTGAAGCGCACGAGCGCTCAGAACATCGTGATCGGCGGGGGAGCCGGTGCATTACCGCCCTTGGTGGGGTTTGCTTCCGCAGCCGGCCACCTGAACCTCGAGGCTGCGGTTCTGTTTGTGCTCATATTCCTGTGGACTCCACCTCATTTTTGGGCGCTGGCAATTGTGCGGCTGAAAGATTACGCCAGGGCGGGAGTCCCAATGCTGCCGGTAGTCAGCGGCGAGGCCGTCACACGCCGCCAGATTATGGTTTATGCGGTCTTCCTGGTGGTCGTTTCAATGGTGCTGCCCTTATTGGGAATGACTGGCATGATTTACCTGGTTTCAGCTGCGCTCCTCGGCGCCTGGCTCCTGTATGCAGCCTGGAAGGTTTGGAAAGTTGAAGGCAATAAAGTTGCCTGGACACTTTACCGGGTATCTTCGCTTTACCTGGCGTTCCTATTTACAGCCCTGATCGCGGATGCACTCATTCGGATTCCTACAGGCCTATAATGGAGGTCTACTATGAAGTTTAAAAGCATCGTTCACAGAGTAGTTTGGGGAATTCTGGCACTGGTCATTCTGGCCGGATGTGATCCCCTTAAAGGTCTCGGCGAAGGATTGAAAAATGCTTTTTCGGGACTACATTTTCCATGAACCCGTGCCATTGGTAAAAAAAGATGGCGGGTCTTTTCCGCCATCATTTTTTTACCAAAAAAAGATTTTTTTAAACCCGAACTTGTTTTTCGGATTTCTGGAATAGTTTGCCCGGACGCCAGGGTGTACCGAACAGGGGCAAAATCCAATGATCTAGACCGATCCAACCGGCAGTCTTCCATGAAAGAACCAGCCAAGTAGCGATGATGAATAAAATCGGATTGGTACTTACTGTGCCTGCCAGCAGGTAATTGGCATTCATAAAACTACCGAAGAAGGCAGCAACGCCGGTAAATAGACCGAGGATCAGGGCAATTCCCACCAGGGTTTCTCCAAACGAGATGAGATAGCTCCAGGCGCTGGCATTTGGCAGAACAACATGTTGGAGGAACCAGGCATAAAAGGTCTGCACGTCAGGATGGTCGCCGGTTGATTTTGCGAGGGCTCCATTGACGAATCCGGTAATAGCTACGCCAGCTTTGGAGCCCACCCATACCGGGTTGCCCAATTTTCCTATGCCAGCCGTCAACCATTCATAACCTACGTAAAGGCGTAAAACCAGCCAGATCCAGCTTAAGCGAACGTCGCCGAATAAAAAGCGCGCCAGCGGCGGATCTTCAACGACATAACTACTGCGAGTTTTTGGAACAGCTTGGCTTGTATTGTTCATATGTGAACCAATTCATCTCTAAATCAATTTGGTATATAAAATTTTGGACATTTATTACCCTTTTGGATAATACTAGTAAATTATATCTAATTTATCCTATTATAAAATATGTATTTTTACATGAATTTCGGGTAACATTAATCAGAATTTGGATATACTTTTATGAATTACCGGGCGGTAGCCCGTAGATTAAATAGTTACCTTAGTTTCAGGAGAACCGATCATGGACCTCGGATTGAAAGATAAAAAGGCGCTTGTCACTGGCGCCAGCCGCGGCCTGGGATTTGCGACTGCCAGATTGCTTTCGCGCGAGGGGGCGCAGGTGGCGCTGAACAGCCGAAGCCCTGAAAAGGTAATTGCTGCGGCGCGCTTGATTAAAAACGAAACGAAAAATGAAGTATATGCATTTGCAGGTGACCTGGCAGAGCCATCCTTTCCGGACCAATTGATCCACCAGGTTGCGGGGGCGCTTGGTGGAATCGACCTGCTGTTTACAAATGCGGGGGGGGCCGCCTTCTGGAAAATTCGAAACCTTCGATGACAAGGCCTGGCAGCAGGCGATTGAGACCAGTTTTTTAAGCCATGTGCGGCTGATCCGGGCTGCTTTGCCTTACTTGAGGAAGTCAATATCGCCGAGCGTCCTGGCGGTGACGTCCTATTCCGTAAAACAGCCGATCCCCAACCTGATCCTGTCCAACAGCGTGCGGCTTGCCACGGTTGGCTTGATTAAAACGTTGGCCCTTGAGCTGGGTTCAGAAAATATACGGTTTAATTCGATCCTGCCGGGCTCTACCGAGACGGAACGCATCAGCCATCTCATAACCGACCGCGCCGATGCCAGCGGCACCTCCCTGGAGGAAGAGCGCGCCAGGATGATTGAGGAAATTCCATTAGGCAGAATCGGCACGACAGAAGAATTTGCAAACGCGGCCGTATTCCTGCTATCGCCTGCAGCGTCATTCATTACCGGGGTTATGCTTGCCGTCGATGGAGGAACTATTAAAAGTACTTAATAAGAAGGAAAAATCAACTGAGTCTTTTCAAGGGGTCGCAGGAATGGGCGACGGAAAAATGCAGAGAACAAGATCATCGCGAAGCCAGAGGCAAAAAAGACGATCTTACCCCAAAGATGATGGCGCCCGTTACTTCCCAAAGATTTGAAAAGAGAGACGGCCTTGATGTTCAATCAAAGGTTCTCCATACGAGGCCTGTATTGCAGCGCTTCTGCCAGGTGAGCCGGCCCAATGGCCTCGCATCCGGCCAGGTCGGCAATGGTGCGGGCCAGCTTGAGGACTCGGTGGTAAGCCCGCGCCGAGAGCTGGAGCTGGTTCATGGCTGTTTTCATTAAGGACCGCCCTGCATCGTCGAGCTGGCAGAACTGGCGCACTTCGCCGGGGTGCATGTCGGCATTGCACAGAACCATGTCTTCCGGCTTTGATTTTCCGCCGGCATGTTCCATCGAATGGAATCTTTTCCGCTGAGCCTCGCGCGCCTTTTCTACCCGCTGGCGAACAACGGTCGAAGATTCACCCAGGCGTTTGTCGCTCAGCTTTTCGTATTCCACCCGCGGCACCGTAATGTGAATGTCGATCCGGTCCAAGAGAGGACCGGAAATGCGCTTTTGATATTTGGCGACCATACCGGACGAACAGGTACAGGGCTTGACCTGATCGCCGTAATAGCCGCATGGGCAGGGATTCATGGCGGCGATCAGTTGAAAATTGGCTGGAAAGGTCAGAGAACCCTGCGCACGGCTGATCGTGACCTCTTTATCTTCAATCGGCTGGCGCATCACTTCGAGGACACGCGGGCCGAACTCGGGCAGCTCGTCCAGGAAAAGCACCCCGCGGTGCGCCAGTGAAATTTCTCCCGGATGGGGCTGGTTGCCGCCGCCGACCAGGCCGGCATGGCTGATGGTGTGGTGCGGCGACCGAAACGGCCGGGTGCGGATCAAAGGGACATCGGGCGGCAGCTGGTCTGCCACGGAATAGATGCGAGTTACGTCCAGGGCTTCATCAATTGTCAGGCGCGGCAGGATGGCCGGCATCGCCCTTGCCAGTAAAGTCTTGCCGGCGCCGGGAGGGCCGATCATCATCACGTTGTGCCCGCCAGCCGCAGCCACTTCCAGGGCGCGTTTGACGTGTTCCTGGCCTTTGATCTCTTGAAAATCCGTTTGGACGATCACTTCCAGCTCATCGATCTCGATCGATGGATGAGGAGCAATCACCCGGCTGCTGTTTAAATGGTTGAAAAGGGCGGTCAGGGTAGGGACTGGGATGACTTCCAGGTCCGGAATCAATGCTGCTTCGGCCGCATCGGTTTCCGGAACGAAAACGCGCTTGAAGCCCTGCTGGCGTGCAACTGCTGCCATCGGCAGCACGCCCCGCACATGCCGCACCGACCCATCCAGGGAAAGCTCGCCGATCACCAGCGCCCGCTCGAGCGCCTCGGGTGAAAGCTGGTCCATCAGCACAAGCACCCCCAGGGCGATAGGCAGGTCGTAGGCCGGGCCTTCTTTATGGACGGAAGCCGGCGCCAGGTTGACCGTGATCGGTTTGCGGGGATAAAACAGGCCGGTGTTCTTGATGGCAGAATAAACCCGCTCACGGCTCTCCTGCACAGCCGCATCTGGCAGGCCGACAATCGCCATATGCGGCAGTCCCTGGCCGTAATCGACCTCAACTTCGACTATAACCCCATCCAGGCCGATAACCGCACAGGAAAAGACGCGTGAGAGCATGGGTTAAGTGTAGGGTTGAGTCGTAAAAATGTCAATTAATTTTGCTCTTCGGGGATTGGAGGTTCGAAAGGCAATTTTGTTTCTATAACAAAATATCTGGCTGACAGGTTGCAACCTGGCAGCCAGCCCGATGAAAGTCTACCTTCCGTTCTTTACTTCTTTATGAGTGGCAAATAAACAATCGGCGGAGTCATCATAAGCGTAAAAGTGCCGGTGCGGTAGACCAGAGCCTGCACCAGGTTATTTACCGGATCGCCGTAATACCCGCACGGATAAGCATGAGTTAAAATATATGTGCCTGGCACTCGTTATAGCAGATAGTGGTTATGGCGATCGGAAACCGCACGGCTTCGCCTGAAGTGGCGCGAAATCGACCTGAAGTCCCATCAAAAAGATGAAGGAGGGTAGCCCCATGATAGATCCAGATCTCTTCAATGCCGTTCCCATTTTTGCTTTGTTCGATGCCGAGGAACGAAAAATCTTG
>Ga0335070_10009760_pt1 | contig 11231 bp, 13 predicted proteins | sample Lox_Sample_13_FD_206722 | JGI IMG/M metagenome (GOLD analysis project Ga0335070, IMG submission 206722) | Soil microbial communities from Loxahatchee National Wildlife Refuge, Florida, United States - Lox_Sample_1.3 | ecosystem: Environmental > Terrestrial > Soil > Wetlands | place: USA... | reverse complement strand
TTGCTAGGCGAAAAGCTTGTGCTTGGCGTTCCCCAGTGGGCCGCCAGGTGGATTCAGAAAAACCAGAGTTTCGTGCCCGAAATCTGCTTCTCCGAAACGCCGATGAAAGCCGCGCGCAACTTCCTCGTCGTTTTCTCGACTCCGGCCGGTCTCGCGAGCGGCAAAGAGGCTGCGGCGGAGGTTCTGAATTCCACGAAAGATGCTAGCGCCACGGCTGTCGGCACTTTCACCACCAGCTTCGGCTCAACGTGGCATTACTCGTTCGAACGCAACGTCGGCACCACCGTTCTCACACACGACGATACCGACGAGCCACACGCCCAGCCTGGCCAGTTGCTTTACGCTACGGCCTATACCGAACAGGGCGTGCCGGTTTCCCAAAGATGGCCCGGGCAGGTTAAACGAGAGCTAAAACCTGGCGAGAAAGATCCAAGAAAATTGAAGGCGCAGACCGAAGTGCTTGACCGCGTCGCCAGCGACTTGCTCAGCCAGGTCGTCGAGGACATCGCCAAGCTCTAGCATCCAATAAGCATGTTGGCCGTTTCCTTGTAGTTGCTGGTCTTCTGGCGGTTGCTTTCTTATCCAGGAAAGCTATTTTCCCGTGCGTCCTGCTTGCTCTGAGCTCAGTCTAGGGTCGTCGCTCCGTCGAGTCGATCACGGCCGCTAGCCCATCGGCGAAAAATGCATTCAGAATGACAGCGTCGCTTACTTCACCGAATTCGGCACCGGCAGCGGATTCCGTTCCTGGAACTGCCACTGATGCCAGTACGGATAAATCGGCGCAACCTGGCTTGCCGCATCCAGCTTTGCCACTTGGCTGGCCGTCAGATTCCATCCCACCGCGCCTAGATTCTGTCTCAATTGGTGTTCGTCGCGCGCCCCGATGATCACGTTCGCCACCGTCGGCCGCTGCAGCAGCCAGTTCAACGCAATCTGCGGCACCGTTTTCCCGGTCTCCTTTGCGATCTCGTCCAGCGCGTCCACTACCTTGTACAGATACTCGTTGCTGACCTGCGGGCCCATGTCCCCGGTTTTGTGTAGCCGGCTCACCTCAGGCAACGGCGCCCCGCGGCGAATCTTCCCGGTCAATCGGCCCCAGCCCAATGGACTCCATACCAGCGCCGACACTTTCTGGTCCAGCCCCAGCGGCATCAATTCCCATTCGTATTCGCGGCCGATCAGCGAATAGTAAACCTGGTGGCCAACGTACCGTGCCCACCCGTAGCGCTCGGACACCGCCAGCGACTTCATCAGGTGCCAGCCTGAGAAATTCGAGCACGCGATGTATCGTACCTTGCCGCTCTGCACCAGCGTGTCAAGCGTCTTGATCGTCTCTTCCACCGGCGTGGTCGCATCGAACCCATGCATGTGGTAGATGTCGATCGTCTCGACGCCCAATCGCCGCAGGCTCTTCTCGCACGATTCGATCAGATGCAGCCGCGACGATCCCACGTCGTTCGGGCCATCGCCAAACCGGAATGTGGCTTTCGATGAAATCAGCACGCGGTTGCGTTTCCCCGCGATGGCCTTGCCGAGAATCTCTTCCGACAGGCCGTAGGAATAAATGTCCGCCGTGTCGAACAGATTCACACCTGCCTCGAGGCAGATGTCCACCAGCCTCGTGGCTTCTGCCACGTCGGACGCGCCCCACGCCTTGAAAAACTCGTTGCCGCCTCCGAATGTGCCCGTGCCGAAGGAAAGTACGGGAACTTTCAATCCTGAATAGCCAAGTTGTCTGTATTCCATAGGAAAATAGATGTCCCGATCTGCGTAATGGATACGAAGCCTCTTTACCTTACACCTTACGCTCGGCACCTTCCACGTTTTCCCCATCTTCGCGCCGCGTGCGGTCTTCTAGCGGTAGACTGTACGAGAACGACTCTTCGCTTCCAAAGGGTGCTCACATGCCAGACTTCCCGCGATTCGACCTGACCGGCCAGGTAGCCCTCGTAACTGGCGCCGCACGCGGCCTCGGCCGCGCCATCTCGCTCGCGCTTGCTAACGCCGGCGCGGATATCGCCCTCGGGCTCCGCGATAAGAACTCCGATTCCGGCCTCGTCTCGGAAATCCGCTTTCTCGGCCGCCGCGCCCTGCCGCTGCAGATGGATGTCAGCCACAATGATCAAATTGCCCGCGCCGTCGAAGACACCGTCCGGGAATTTGGCCGCATCGACATCCTCGTCAACAACGCCGGCATCGCCCCCGAAAACCTCGCCGAAAATGTCCGCGAAGAAGACTTCGACGCCACGCTCGCCGTCAACTTGAAAGGCACCTTCTTCGCCAGCCAGGCCGTTGGCCGCGTGATGATCCGCCAGAAGAAGGGCGCCATCATCAACATGAGTTCTCAAGCCGGGTTTGTGGCGCTGCCCACCGAGTCGATCTACTGCATGACCAAAGCCGCCATTGCCCACCTCACCAAATGCCTCGCCGTCGAGTGGGGCAAGCACGGCATCCGCGTCAATGCCGTCGCTCCCACCTTTATCCGCACTCCCGGTACTGAAGACTTTCTGTCCGATCCCCGCCACCTCACCGACACCGTTGATCGTATAGCTGCGCTCCACCGCATCGGCGAGCCCATGGAAGTCGCTGGCGCGGTTGTCTTTCTCGCTTCCAGCGCGGCCTCCCTCATCACCGCCGAAACACTACTTATCGATGGTGGCTGGACCGCCCGCTAGTTAGCCCAAAAAAACCTGTCCGTTTTTCCTGCCACCGCATCCAACTTGCGTACTGTTGCACCGGATCGCCGCCTTTTCCGGCTGCGTGTGAAGGGGGACGCCGTTGTCAAATGACGCAAGCATACCGACCGCCAAGCAGGTAGCGACACCGAATGTCAGCGCCGCGCCCATCAAGATCGCCGGCGTCGCCATCATCGTTTTCGCCGTCGTCGGCGCCTTCCTCTACCTCGGCGGCTGGTTCAGCCCACACAAGCTGAACCCCGCGCGCTTCACTGACGGCTTTGAGCAAGCGTTCGGAGTCCATTCCGGTTTCCGGCGCAACCACGCCAAGGGCGTCTGCGTCACTGGCTTTTTTGAGAGCAACGGACAAGGCGCGCGCCTTTCCAAAGCCGGAGTCTTCCAACCCGGCCGCGTTCCGGTCGTTGGACGCTTCTCCATTGGCGGCGGTGACCCTTATGCGGCCGATGGGCCTGGCTCAGTGCGAGCCCTTGCGCTCCAGTTCTCCCAGCCCGATGGCCAGGAGTGGCGCACCGCGATGATTCACCTGCCGATCTTCCCGTTCAAAGATCCTCAGGGTTTTTACGACAATATGATTGCCGCTTTGCCCGATCCCATCACGCATCGACCCGATCCGGAAAAAATGAACACCTTCCTCGTAAACCATCCCGAAACCGTTCGCGCATTTGGAATCATCAAGAGCCATCCGCTATCCACCGGTTTCGATAACACTGCCTTTTACGCTCTCACAGCGTTTAATTTTGTCGACGCCAATGGAACCTCCACTCCCGTGCGCTGGTACCTCACGCCGGTTCAGCCATTTGCTGCCGCGGATCCCGCCGCGCCGCAGACGGACAAGAATTATCTTTTCGATGCGTTGATCGCCAGCATCCATCAGCATCCGCTGCAATGGCGCGTCATCGTTATCGTCGGGCAACCCGGCGATTCGACCAACGACTCTTCCAGTCCTTGGCCCGATACCCGCGAGCAGGTCGACGTCGGAACCGTCACGCTCGACACCATCGAGAGCGAAGAAACCAGTCCGACCAGGGACATCAACTTCGATCCTTTGGTTCTGCCGTCCGGCATTCGGCCTTCCGACGATCCTCTGCTCAGCGCTCGCTCCGCGGTCTATTCCCAGTCGTTTACACGGCGGGCCGGCGAGAAAAAAGAACCCAGTGCGATCACGCAAAGTGACATGCGAAAGTGAGTTCGCCGATGACCACCGCTCCTCAGCAATTCCCCGGCTCCATGCGCTTTCTGCACTGGCTGATGGCCGCTGCGGTCCTCGCTATGCTCGGGATTGGCGTCGCCATGGTCGCCTCCCTCGCAGACTACCACCGCCTCATTTCCATCCACCGCCCCCTGGGCATTCTCATTCTCATCTTGGTCGTGATTCGCTTCATAAACCGGCAACTGAGCAATGTTCCGCCCCTTCCCGCCGGATTTCCCTCTGGCGAACGCTTCATTGTCGCCGCATCGGAAACCCTCTTGTATTCCTTGCTCTTTCTGCTTCCTCTCGTCGGCTGGGGCATGCTGTCCGCTGCCCGCTTTCCGATCGTGATGTTCGGGTCGCTCCATCTTTTCCCGATTCTCCCCCGCAGTGTGGAGTTGTATACGGTGTTGCGGAAGGCTCACACGATTTTGGCCTACTTGCTATTCTTCGCCTTCGCCGCTCACTTCGGCGCCGTCCTCTTTCACACGTGGGTCTTGCGTGATCGCATCTTCGAGCGCATGGCCCCCTGGAGAATCCGCGCCCGCTAGCTCATGCCGGCGGATTCTGCTGATAGCGCCTGCGAACCTCTTCGACAAATCTCATTCTCTGAACGCTTGACCTCTGTAGTATTCTCCTGTGACTGACAACCCAGGAGAAAACGGAATGAGGTTCGTTCGCGTAGCCGCCCCGCTCGTGATGTTAATGGTCTGCTCCGATCCCTCTTGTGCACTGCCCCAGAACTCTGGCAAAGCGGCCACGCCTCCGCCGTTTGGCCAGAACCTGCTGAAGAATTCCGGCGCTGAGGCCGCCACTAACGACGCCAAGAAAGTTCCCGGCTGGCCGCAGCTCCTGGGATTTGAAGTGGCAACCTACGGAGGCGTCGCTGGCGAATGGGATTGGGGAGTCAGCGGATGCTCCACCTGCGGCAAGCAGTATCTGCGCCTCGCTTTTGAGGGCGAAACCAAATTGCTCTCTGTCTCTCAGATCGTCGATGTCAGCTTTGCGGCGCAGAACATTGACCTGGGCAAGGTCACCTCACGAATCGCCGGACAACTCGGCGGTTTCGTCGGCGCCGACACCACCGCGCAACTCACCGTTTCCTTCCAGGATGCCAATCATAAGGAATTGGGCGTTCTCGCTACGGACCCGTACGACTCGGCTAAATTGCCGAAACCAACCGTCGGCTCTGCCAACCTCATCCCCGTTGAAAAATCCGGTAGGGTGCCGCCCGGCACCAGAGCTATCGCCTTCATGTGGAAAGCTACCGCCGTCGGTGACTCCGGTTCCTACATCGCGCTTGCCGACAATCTCAGCCTGAGCCTCACCGTCGATAAACAGTAAGCGCCACTGCGCTTACGATTCGTGGCCGTGTTTGTAGCGCTTTTCCCCGGCGGGAATCGCGATCGGCAGTCGGTTCTCCCGCAACGGCAGTGGGCAGGTGGTGTACGGGTTATAGGCGCACGGCGGGTTATACGCTTTGTTGAAGTCGAGATCGACCGTTTTGCCATTTGGACCATTTTGCGGCGCCGGCGCATCGATAAAGCGCGCCGCAGGATGAGTCTCTTTGCTGCTGGTCAGATCGCGAAAAACGATAAAGAATCCAGCGTCCTTTTCGCCGGGTTCAACCTCCAGCTTCAGGCTCCGCCCTTTCAGCGCGAAGCTCAGGTACCCGACGATGTGCATTTTAATGGGATCGCCTAGCACGTTCTGCGAATCGAGCTCTTTGGGCGGATCGTACGGAACAAAATGCGCCGTGACCCGGTAGGATTCGTCCACCGGAAACCAGTCTAGCCCTGCAAATTCCTTGCGGATTTTACTATTCTTGTCCTTCAGCCGGATTGCCAGCCGATTCCCACTCGCGTGAACGTAGAAAATCAGATCACCCAGCCTCAGGCGGTCCTCGGCAACATCGGGCCGCAGTTCCGCGTTCTCGACCGGTTTGCCGTTCATCGTGACGGGAACGCCGGGATACACGTGCGCCACCGTCTTGCCCTGATGGAACTCGAAGAATCCTGCATCGGCTGGAGCGGATGCGGGCAGCAGAATGTCATTGGTCGGCGCAGACCCGAACCGGTTCTGTCCTTCATGAAGCCAGAACAGTCCCGAGACCGTCAGCCAACCCGTGTCGGAAGTGAGTTGCGCCTGATAGTCGGCGCGCCATTTCTCAACGGCCTGTCGATACGACGCGTTTTCTGCCACGAGCGGCGGAAGGACCGCGAACAGGGCAAGGCACAATGAAAAGATCATTACTTTCCTCGGCAGTTTCGGCATGTACTCACGATATGACTCGCCGAACGGCAGCGTCAACGCGCATTTTCCCCTTTTCCGTCAAAATGCCACCTTGCCAGAGCTACCACCGCCACTCACCGGTGCGTTCGAAAGCCCACGAGTTGTGGCTCTTGTTGCCGACGTGCTTTACTTGTCGGCGGGCAGCCGCGCTCACCAGACAAACGGCACAAGCCGGAATCGCGTTCTCCCGCAATATTCCGTGTAGCCTGCCAGCTCCTCGCGGAGAACCTTCTCTTCATTGAGCAGCCGGAGAATGAGTAATGGGATGAGCAAAGCGAAGGCCGGTAGGGTCACATACGAGCCCAGCGCCAGGGGCGTGAACAGCCACATCACGCACATCCCCAGATACATCGGGTGTCGAACCCTGCGGTACGGTCCGTCAGAAATGACCGTCTGCGCTGATTCAACCTGAATGGTCCGGGCAGCAAATCGGTTTACTTTCACCACCCAATACGTCATTAGATATCCACAAAGTACACACACCTGCGAGAGAACCGCCACCCACACAGACAATCTCGACCAGCCGTAACGGTGATCGAAGCCCGGCAACATGAATGCAACCAGTCACGTAACGTAGATCGCCTTCATGATCCGCTTTTGCTCCGGCACCTTCTCCTTGACCAACGTTCTTCTTTCGAGCACTTGTGGATCGCGTTTGTAGAAGTAGAGGAATGACAGAAGGCCAAGCACGAACGTGATCCCGATGTAAACCCACCCCTGCCAGAACCGCAGTGAACCCGCCGGGAGGAACAGCAATGTTCCGAACGTGATAATCCCTATCGGGAAACGAACTGCCAGTTTTGAAATCAGACTCATTGCACGAAGCCGCCCACCCGTAGCTTCGCCTATCCGCTAGCGAATGTCTGTGTCTTATGTCAATGGTGTCTGTATTGCCGGTACGGGTTGCGTCCTCCCGTCCCGATGCGTCGTTCTACTTCGGCAGGAAGGACAGGATTCCGATGATCGCTCCGGCCACGACCAGCAATGCCGGATTGATTTTGTACTGAAGCAAAATCAGCAAAGTGCCTACGGCGATCGCTCCCGTCTCGAACCCGGTGATAGCCCCTTTTGCCATCGTGAAACAGCCTGCCAGCAACAACCCGATCGAAACCGGTGCCAGGCCCTCTTGAATTGATTTTCTCCACGGCCACTTTTCCAACTTCCGCCAGCCCTTTGCTACCGCGAACGCCAGCAGCGCCGTCGGTCCGAAAAACGCGACAACCGTGACGATGGCACCCAGCAAACCTCCCGCCCATTGCCCGATGACCACAATCATCATCATGTTGGGACCGGGAGCCATCTGCCCCACGCTATAAATGTGAATCAGTTGCGGGAACGTCAGCCACTTATGCACCTCAACCGTGAGCTCTTTCATCTCCGGGAAGGCGGCCATTCCTCCTCCGACCGTGAGGAGCGAGAGATACGCGAAAACCCGTACGAGCGTCGATGCTTGATTCATAAACTCTCGCTCGCTTTCTCCGCCTTGCGCGGGTAATGGAAAAGAACCGCCGCGCAGCCGACCAGGATCAACGCTCGCGGCACCGACCAGTGTAGGCGGTTGACCGCGAGGACGGTCGCTGCCATGAACACGAAATCGAATCTGTGCGAGAGTGCTTTCTTGCTCAATCCCACCACCGTGGACAGGATCAGCCCCACTGCCGCTGCGGCGACCCCTTTCAGCGCGGCCGTAGACCACGCATGATCCCCATGCAGGTGATAGAAAACGCCGACCGCGTACATCAGCACCCCGCCCGGCAAGCAAATCCCTATGATCGCAACGACAGAGCCAAGCCACCCTCGAAGTTTCTCCCCTACCAGAATGGCCATATTCGTAGCATTCAGGCCGGGAAGCGACTGGCTGATGGACAGCATTTCCACAAATTCCCTGTCATCTACCCATTGCCGCTTCGTCACCAGACTGCCTCGCAAATACGGCACGACCCCGCCAAAACTCGTCGCGCCGATCGTCAGAAATTCCAGGAATATCTCCCAGATGGACGCGGACGCCACTGGAACGGCGCTGTCTGCCATTTGCGGTGTGGGCCTCGCAGCGGCATCGCTCATTCGAGCCTCCTTTATCCAAAGTGCTGCCCCTGAGCGTTTGACTATTCGTGTGACTTCGGAGGATTCCCCAGCAGTCGGTACACCGTCGCGGTCTTCGTGCAATTCAAGGCGATGTAGTCCTCGGCGGCGTACTGGAGATCAATGAAGAAACCTTCAGCCCGTTTCATCGCATCCTTGCTGAGCAGTTCACGGTCCTGGAATTTGAACTGATAGGCAAACTCGCCAATCAGCGGACGATGCTCGCCGCGCGTGCGCCAGATCGAGACGTTCGCTTTGCAACTGATGCCGTCGCCAAAGTCGAGCAGCCCGATGTCTTGCAACACCTCTTCAACAATCGTGTTGCTTACAAGGTGAATCTTTTCCTTTGGCTCTTTTCTCACTCTGGCCAGCGCCGGAAGCAGATCAATGAGTTGGTCCATGTCGGCGACGTTCTCTTTGCCCATGCCGATGGCGGAGCGCAAGAACTGAACGTTGTGCGAAAACAACATGCGGATGCCCCCGAGCTTCTCCTTGAGCGGCATCGCCTGGCACTTGAACTTCACCCGATGATCCCCCAGAATCCGCGGCCGCACATCCGTTTCCGCGCACAACTGAATGTCCGGATGCCGGAACTTGAAAACGATCTCGGGGTCCCCAATAGGGAAGCCGTCTTTGTAAGGGATCCGCCGGCGCAGGATAAACGCGTTGTTGTACAGCCGGAAGTCTTCCGTATCAAGGAAGAGTACTTCCCGAATCTTGATGGACTGCGTGTCGAATCCCTTCTTGCTGAACTTCACCCCGTGCTCTTTTGCTGGTTCGCGCATCACCTTCCCAAATTCAAACAGACTCTCGCGCGAAACGAATCGGTTTGGCCGCAGGATGAGCTTGCAACACAAGTATTGCACCTGGTGCAACGGCATTCCGTCAGCGTAAGCGCCCGGCTTGAGGTGCGGCACGCGCCCCACCCAACTCGGAGTCAGAGCCTTTCTTTGCTGAGGTACCCTGCTCTTCAGCGTGCGGGCCGGTGCGGTTTTCGTGGCTGCTGGCATTGTTGCCCCCGTTCTAGGCTCTCCACTCTTCACACCCGGGCTAAGGCTGGAAGGGCCATCAACAAACTACGAATTGGGAAACCTGGTAAGTTTCGAACATCCTATTCCACCAAGTCCAGGCTGGCAAGAGGATCGACTCTCATCCCTTCCGCCTTGCCCCTGACGAATCCATTTGCCTGTGGTTTCCCGATGGCGCATAGTAGGCGACCACGCCCATGACGCCAGACCTGAAATTCCGGCATATTGCTCAAGAAAGCTTTAAAACGGTAAGTCGGGCTGGACGGCGCTACGCGGTTGTGACGTGGTGTCTGGGGTGCCTTCCAGGCTCAGCGCGCCTTCGGGGCCGCGAATGTCGCCACCATGCGCCCCGCGACGTTGAATACCGCAGGCCACATCAAATAGAACAGCACCACCAGGAACATTACTTCCATTCCCTCAGCGAACGCCCACATTCCAGACGACGCATTCTGGATGTCGATGATCTGTGCCGTTGACATTCCCGTGGTGAATGATTGATAGAGGATCATCACATTTCGCTTGAGAACCATCGCCTGATAGGCCAGCAGCCATAGGATCACGAAGCGGCACACCTCGTAGCCGATGCGCATGAGCCAGCTCAGCCTTCGCACAAATCGTGTGTACCGGTCCATTTCCCCGGGCTCTCTGTCGTTCAGCGTCGCCAGAATGGCGAACCCGACCGGCCCCAACGCCGCCAAAACCACCCACACCCACGAGCGTTCCTTCGACCGGATCACCAAAAGGCACGCCACCACCCACAATATTGCTGCAACCGCCCACGATCCCCATAGCACCATGATCTTCGCGCGGCTGATGACGTGGTAGTTCCGCACATAGTTCGGATGACCAGCCGCAATCTCCGGATTAATCAGGCTGAATAGGAATCCGCCCGCCATGATGACCACGGGAATCAGCAACACCAGCGCGAATGCCACCACCATTTGCTTCTTCATTATTCCTATCGTGGCATACCCTGCCGGCTCCCTTGCGGGCCCATCAACTTCATGTGCGTTCGTTGCCACCTCCGACAGGTCGCGTCGCCTTATCTCCAGCCGCCCACATTCACGGCTGCTGTCGTGACGATGTCGGCCCTCGCTACGAGAGGTGATCTGCACGATAGCCGGCAGACCTTGGCGCTGCCTTCGCCCGTACCCACCAAGCAAACGCTCGGTCATCCTGAGCGCAGCGAAGGATACGCTTTTCCTGGGAAAACTATCGCCGCAGATGCACGACCGTAAGGAGCACCGTAGGTGTGTCAAACGTTAGCCCAGCCATCCTCACGAATGTCTAACTCGCTCGCCGGACAGTCAGTTCCAGCAGTCTTTTCGGAGGTTCCAAGCCAATCCTGATTTCGGCGAGTTCTGTCCATTCGCCGCTCTCATTGATCTGTAACACGGAACTGGTTGTGACCTCTCCCAAGGCAAAGCCCCAACTCATCCCATTATTCTGCTCTAGCAGTTCTATCTCGCTCTCGAGAAAGCGGCCATCATTGAACGCACGCATGTGATACGTTGCGGTTTCATCGTCGAAAGAAATGACCCCGAGAGCCTGCAAGACAACACCGCCAGCAGACTTTGTCCGCCCGATCCCCTCGATGACGAGTATCAGCCCATCCAGCTTGTACTCTGCTTCCTCACTCTGATTCAACTCCACCCATTCGTCGGGGCCCCGCAACAGACGCGCATCCCCGTTCCATTTTCCGATGAGAAATCCCAACTTTCTCATCGCAGCGCGCTGCGTGTTGAGGTCCGGAACTCGCGGCAAACCAGCCATTCTGAGACAAATACTACCATCGAGCTTCAAGGTCCGACGTGTGTACTGGAACACGGTCTCCGCAACGCACGATCGAAGTCAGACCCTTGGGAATGGTCCGGTTACTCCTACAAATCGGCCGTTGTTGCTGCTGATTCTCTGACTGGACCTGTCGACTTATTCACCTTGGGC
>Ga0335070_10009759_pt1 | contig 11231 bp, 9 predicted proteins | sample Lox_Sample_13_FD_206722 | JGI IMG/M metagenome (GOLD analysis project Ga0335070, IMG submission 206722) | Soil microbial communities from Loxahatchee National Wildlife Refuge, Florida, United States - Lox_Sample_1.3 | ecosystem: Environmental > Terrestrial > Soil > Wetlands | place: USA: Florida... | reverse complement strand
GCACCGCCAGCAGCGGAATCAGCGTCGGGCGCCAGCCTTGTAGAAATAAGAACACCACGAAGATGACCAGCACCATGGCCTCGAACAGGGTATGCACGATCTCGTTGATGCCTTCGGTCACGGCCAGCGTGGTGTCCAAGGCGACGACATAATCCAAGTCGTCGGGGAAGCGGGTCTTCAACTCCGCCATGACTTTCTTCGCGCCGTCGGCGGCCTCGATGGCATTCGACCCCGGCAACTGGTACAGCGCCACCAGCGCCGCCGGCTTGCCGTTCAGCCGGCCAAGCTTGTCGTAGTCCTGAGCCCCCAGTTCGATGCGCCCCACGTCCTTGATGCGGACGATGGAGCCGGACGGGTCGGCCCGCAGCACGATGTTGCCGAACTCCTCCTCGGTCTCCAGGCGGCCCTGGGCGCGGACGGCGTAGGTGAACTCCTGGCCCTCAGGCACCGGCTCGCCGCCGACCTTGCCGGCCGGGTTGACGTTGTTCTGCGCCTGCACGGCGTTGACGATTTCCGGGATGGTGATGTTCAGCTTGGCGAGCTGGTCCGGCTTGACCCAGATGCGCATGGCGTACTGGCCCGAGCCGAACACCGACACCGAGGCGATGCCCTTGACGCGGGTCATCTGGTCGTTGATGTTGATGTAGGCGTAGTTCGCCAAGAACACGTTGTCGTAACTCCCCTTCGGCGAATACAGCGCGAACATGATGAGCGGCGATGCCGTGGACTTCACCACGTTGATGCCGAAATTGCGCACGTCCTGCGGCAGTTGCGACTCGGCCTGGGATTTGCGCATCTGCGACAACACTTGGTCGATGTTCGGGTCGGTCGCCACGTCGAAATTGACGCGCAAAGTCATCTGGCCGTTGTTGGCGTTGATGGAGTACATGTAGTTCATGTTGTCCACGCCGGACATCTGCTGCTCGATGGGCGTGGCGACCGACCGCTCCACCGTGACCGCGTCCGCGCCGGTGTAGGTGGTTTGCACCTGGATCTCCGGCGGGGCGATGTTGGGAAACTGGGCAATCGGCAATTCCGCCATCGACACCAGGCCGATCATGATCATCAAGATGGCGATGACGATCGACACGATGGGGCGGTTAATGAAAAATGTCGACATGGCGGGCTACCTCCCCGCGGCGGCGGGAGCTTCCGCATAGGGTTTCGGATCGACCTTGCTGCCGGGGCGGGCTTTCTGGATGCCCTCGACAATCACCCGCTCGCCTGGCTTCAGCCCTTCGTCAATCACCCACTGCGTGCCGATCGTCTCGGCGGGCTTCACGGGGCGGATTTCCACGGTGTTGTCGGCCTTCACCACCGCCACCAGGTGCTTGCCTTGCATCTCCCCGACCGCCCGTTGCGGCACCAGCAGTGCCCCCGGCTTGTTTTTCACCATCGCACGGACCTTGGCGAACTGGCCGGGGCGGAGGATATTGCCGGGGTTGGGGAACAGGATCGCGACCTTGATGGTGCCGGTCTTGACGTCCACCTGGCGATCGGCGAAGAAGAGCCGGCCCGCTTGCGGGTACACCGAACCGTCCGCCAGGATCAGCTCCAGCGGAATCTTCCCCTGGGACGCACCTTTCTCCTTCTCGCGGGCGAATCGCAAATATTCCTGCTCGCTCAAGGGGATATAAGCCTTGATGGGGTCGACTTGCGACACCGTGGTCAGAACCGCGTTGGCGCTGCCGGGACCCACCAGGTTGCCCAGTTGTGCCTGGGAAAGGCCGGCGACGCCGTCGATGGGAGACGTGATTTTCGTAAAGCCCAGTTCCAGTTGAGCGTTTTCCACGGCGGCCTTGGCCGCGAGAACCTGCGCGTCCGCAGAGGCCTCGCGCCCGACGGCGTCATCCCGGTCGCGTACGCTGACGGCGTTCTGCGGGAGCAGCCTTTCTATGCGGTTCATGTCGAGCCGCGCCGTTTTCAATATCGCTTCTTCTCGCGCCAATGTGCTCTTGGCTTTATTCAGGTCGGCTTGGAAAGTCCTGGGGTCGATCTCATACAGCAATTGACCTTTCTTGACCGGCTGCCCTTCCTGATAGTTCTGCTTGACCAGATAGCCGGTCACCTGAGCCAGAATCTGCGCATTAATCATCCCATCAAGGGTACCGATCCATTCCTTCCGGATCGGAACATCCTGCTGCAGCACTTCAGCAACCTCCACGACCGGCGGCGGAGGTCCTGCTTGTGTCTCCTTCGCCTTGTCGCAACCACTGCCGAGCAGGGCGAGGACGATCCCTGCAAGCATCATCGAATGCTGCAACGGCTTTATGCCGTACCGCGTAAACGAATCATGGAGATCAGGTAATTTCATGCTTCAATCCTTGTGTATCAAACGAGTCACGTAGGCGCCGTCTCGAGAGCGGCGTGCGCAGTCCGAGGGCGTAGCGGTCATGGGCCGGAATTTTGAACGAGTTGAGGCGAAATAATCCAGCGGCAATTCAAGGTGATGGGCGTGCCATACCCCGGGCAGACTTTTGATAAGTTGAGTGGCATTCCCTTTCCGCTTATTCTGGCCTTGCGCATCGACGGAAATTGCGAGAGTCTTATTCGTGTTTTGGTCGCTCGCTCAGTATATCCATGATGTAGGCTGACGGCGACATTAAAGTATCGTGACAGTCCACAGCCCTGTCTGCCGGCACTGAAAGGAGTAAATTTCCATGATAGAGAAACTGATCCGCCATACCCGTTTGCAGGAAATCGTCGGCGACACCATACGGGTCAAAGCCAAGGATGTCGCTTTCGGGGAAGTTGCCCTGGTGGAAAATACCGATGGCGAGAAATCCATCGCCAAGGTAGTCGACCTGGACCGCGATATCGTCAGTTTGCAGGTTTATGCGGGCGGTAAAGGGCTTTCCACCGATGCCGGGGTCAGCTTCCTCGGCCGGCCGCAGGAAGTGGTCTACTCGGAAAATATCTTGGGTCGCATATTCAGAGGTTCCGGCGAGCCCATCGACGGCGGCCCGGACCTCACCACGGACCCCAAGATTCCTTTGGGCGGTCCCACCGTCAATCCGGTCATGCGGGTCATGCCTACGCACATGATCGAGACCCGGGTTCCCATGATCGACCTGTTCAACTGCCTGGTCGAAAGTCAAAAGATTCCGATCTTCTCCGTCGCCGGCGAACCTTATAACGAACTGCTCGCGCGCATAGGCTTCCAGGCCAATGCCGATGCAGTGGTGTTCGGCGGCATGGGCTTGATCTTCGACGATTACCATTTTTTCCGCACCGCCTTCGAGGAACACGGTGTGTTCCATCGCACGGTGATGTTCGTCAACCAGGCTTCCGACCCCCTGGTGGAGCGGCTGCTGATAGCCGACATGGCGCTGGCGGTGGCGGAGAAGATGGCTGTGGAGGAAAACAAGCGGGTGCTGGTGCTGCTGACCGACATGACCGCCTATGCCGACGCCATGAAGGAGATTGCCGTGGCCCAGGAGCGCATCCCGGCGGTGCGCGGCTATATGGGCGATCTCTACACCCAGTTGGCCAGCCGCTACGAGAAAGCCTGCGATTTCAAGGGTGCCGGCTCCGTCACCATCCTGACCGTCACCACCATGCCCGGCGATGATGTCACCCATCCGGTACCGGACAACACCGGCTACATCACCGAAGGTCAGTTTTACCTGCACAACAGCGTCATCGACCCGTTCGGCTCGTTGTCCCGCCTCAAACAGCACGTGATTGGCAAGGCCACCCGCGAAGATCACGGCCAAATCATGAACACCATGATCCGCTTCTATTCCGGCGGCGTGGAAGCGCAAAAGAAGCAGGATATGGCCTTCGAACTTTCGCCGTTCGACCGTAAGCTGCTCAAGTTCGCCAAGCTGTTCCGCGAGCGCTTCATGGACATCCGCGCCAACCTGCCGGTCATCGAGGCATTGGACCTGTGCTGGCAAACATTGGCCGAGTGCTTCGAACCCCAGGAACTCTTAATGAAACAGAACCTGGTGGACAAGTATTTCCCGAAACGGGCTGCGGCGGCTTGAGGCGCTTTTGCCATGGCCAAACTGCGGCTCAGCAAGCAATCGCTTCATCACCAGCAGGAGCAATTGAAGCTCTACAAGCGCCTGCTGCCCTCCCTGGATTTGAAGCGCCGGCAGCTCACCGTCGAGGCGCAGAAAGCCCAGGCGGAACATGAGGCCGCAAAAGCCGCGGTTGAAGCGTTGGAAACCCGCATTGGCGAGGAGTTGGCCATGCTCGCCGATGAGGAGTTTCAGCTCGGCGGCCTGGTGAAGCTCACGGGTTACAAAGTAGGGGAACAAAACATCGTCGGCGTCCGCTTGCCCATCCTGGAAAGCATCGAATGCCGGGTAGCCGATTACTCTCGTCTGGCCTCCCCGCCTTGGGTCGACGTGCTGGTGCAAAGGCTCAAGGATGCTGCGGAGCAGAGGCTGCGCGCAAACATCGCCGAGCGGCGGGTGGATATCCTGCGCCAGCAAGTGCGGCGCATTACCCAACGGGTCAATCTGTTCGACAAGATACTCATACCCACCGCGCAACAGAATATCCAGCGTATCCGTATCTACCTGGGCGATGTTGAGCGTTCGGGCGTGGTCACCTCCAAGCTGGCCAAGAGCAAGCAGGTGGAACTGAGGGTCACGGACGCGGAGGGGGCATCCCCATGAGCATCCTAAAACTGCAAAAGGTCACTGTCGCCGGACTTTCCGAAGACAAGGTCAGAGTCCTGGAAGACATCCAGACCATGGCTTGTATGCAGGTCGTTCCTTTAAACCTCGAAGCTGAGCGCAAGGTCGATGTTGCGCCATCGGCTGGGGCGCGCGAAGCCCTGCGTTTCCTGAAAAGCTATCCTCAGCGCCGGCGTCAGGTGCGCGATCCCGCCCGCTTCAATGCGTCCGAGGTCGAACGTCAGGTGCTGGATGTAAGGCGTCGTTTGCAGGATCTGGAAGACGAACGCGATTTCCTGACCAAACGCATCCAGGCTTTCGCCCCTTGGGGCGAGTTCGACTTTCCGCCGGCCGACGCATTAGCGGGAAATCGGCTCTGGTTTTACCCGGTCCCGCACAAAGAAATGGCTAAAGTCGAGGCGACCGACCATATCTTCGATATCGTTGCGCGCGACAAGCGCTATGCCTATGTAGTGGTTTTTGCCCCGGAGGAGCCCCGGGATTTTCCCGCGACCCGCGTGCATCTTGGCGACCGCTCGCGGCGACAGTTGGAAGACCGGCTGGACGAAGTGGAGCTTGCCCTGGAAGACGCGCTCGCCGAGCGCGCTTATTTGACGCGCTGGTACGAACTGTTACGCCGCAGTTTAGATAGCCTGGAGGATCGTGCCGAACGGGCCAGGGTCGGCGTGCAAGCCTACCAACACGATCCGGTGTTTGCGCTACATGGCTGGGCGCCGGGGGAAAGCATCGGCCGTATTGCCGAATACGCCCGCCGGCAAGGCCTCTATTTCGCCGCCGAGGAACCGGGACCGGATGACCAGCCTCCTTCGTATCTGAGAAATCCATCTTGGCTAGCGGCCGGCGAAGATCTGGTCAACTTCTACATGACCCCGGGTTACCGCACCTGGGACCCCTCCATTGTCGTATTCCTGTCCTTCTCCCTGTTCTTCGGCATGATCCTGGCGGACGCCGGCTACGCGGCGGTACTGGGCGGCTTACTGCTGATGTACTGGAAAAAGCTGGGGGCATCGACGAGCGGGCGACGCTACCGAGCCCTGGGTTCAGCACTGGTCGCCTGCGGCGTGGTATGGGGTGTGCTGATCGGCAGTTACTTCGGGCTGGAGCCCGAACACGAGACCTTCTTGGGTAAATTCCATCTGCTCGACATGAAGGACTCCAATACGATGATGGCCATTTCCATCGTCATCGGCTGCGTACACGTCATCCTGGCCAATGTGTGCGATGCCCTGCGACGCCAAAACTGGGCCGAAAGCCTGGCTCCGGTCGGTTGGGCCGTGGTGGTTGCGGGTGGTCTGGCCTTGGGAGGCGGCTCCGCGCTCCAGATTGGTTTGCTCAACACGCTGGGCATCGGGTCTATCGTGTTAGGCCTCGTTCTGGTACTGCTCTTTTCGGAGCCTCACGAAAAGCCTCTGAAGCGCCTGTTGGGCGGCTTGCACGGCCTAACAGAAATTTCCCGGGCTTTCGGCGACGTATTGAGTTATCTGCGTCTGTTCGCCTTGGGTATGGCGGGAGCCTCCCTGGCGGTCGAATTCAATCACATGGCTGCCGGATTGATGGAAGCCGTCCCTGGCGTCGGCCTTTTATTCGCGCTTTTGCTCCTTGTTTTGGGGCACGTTCTCAACATCATCCTCGGCATCGCTTCCGCCGTAATCCATGGGCTACGCCTCAACGTGATCGAGTTTTTTAACTGGGGCCTCAAAGAGGAAGGGATCCTGTTCCGACCATTCAGACGGAAAGAAAGTTTGTAATTTCAGCCAAAGCTTTCAGCCGCTGATGTGGAGTCATTATCGTTGAGTTAACCATTTAACACCCTCCCTACTTCGGCAATGTCGCTAGCTCAAGCCGTCATGCCGGCATGGATTGCCGGCATCCAGAGCACACGGACGTGAGCCAGGCCAACCATCCATGGCCTCTGGGTTGTTCCGGCAATCTGCCGGAACGACGAGATTTTTCTTGACGGTATTGCCCTGTTCGGAGGAGGGTCGGGGCGGGGGCGACAAAACAACGGCTGTTTGCCCTTGATCGCCCCGATCCGAACCTTCCCCAGTGGGGGAAGGGCTAAAGTGACGGCATAGGCGTTAGTTGGCGGAGCCGCAGCAAGCGCGCGTCGATCGAAATTTAGATATCAACAATCTGCGAGGAGACATCATGGAACCTATCATTCTAATCTTGGGCTGGATGGGCATTTACGCACCCCTGGCGCTGGGGGCCGTCGGCAGTTCCTTGGGATGCGCCCGTGCCGGCATGGCGGCTTGCGGCGCGCTGCTGGAAGTGGAAAGCGGCTACGGCAAGTTCGTCGGCGTGGCCGCCATGCCTTCCTCCCAGACCATTTTCGGCATCGTGGTCACCATGACGCTGCGCCGGGAGATCACCCCGGACAACGCGGTCGGCCTCTGCGCCTTGGGCCTCTTGTCCGGTGTGGCGTTGCTCGTGAGCTCGGTCCAGCAGGGCAGCACCTGTGCGGCGGCGATCAATGCATCCAAAGGCAAGCCCGAAGTGTTCGGTATCTCCCTCGCTCCGGCGGCCCTGGTGGAAGGCTTCTCGGTGTTCGCCATGGTGTTCGCCCTGGTGCTGGCCGCCGGCCTGCCCAAATAGCCGCGAGGGAACGGACATGACCCAGGCAGCACAGACCACCACTCAAGGCGTTCAGGTTCTCATCGACCGCATACGCAATCAGGGCGTCAAGGCGGCCGACGAAGAAGCTGCGCGCATCGTCCGAGAGGCCGAGGCCAAGGCGGCAAAGTTGCTGGCCGAAACCAAGGTCGAGACAGACCGCATGCGTGAGCAGGCAAACCGGGAAATCGAAGGCGATAAGCAGGCCGCTCTCGAAGCCCTGCGTCTCTCCGCGCGGGATGCCGTTCTGCATCTCAAGTCTCAGGTCGCCTCGTCATTCGAGGTATTTCTCAAGCGATTGGTTACCTCCGCAAGCCGCGACGCGGACATCATCAAGGATTTGGTGCTGGTGCTGGCAGGCCAGAGCGTAGACGAGTTCATTCGCGACAAGGAAATCCAGATCCTGATTTCCGACGTGTTGCTCACCGGCGAACCGGACGAGAAACTGCGGGAGCACGGCAAGAACATGATTCTGGCCCTCTCCAGCGATATGCTGCGCGAGGGGGTCGAGCTCATTCCGTCTGCCGGCATCGAAGGCGGCGCACGGATTCGGCTGGTCGCGGACCAACTGGAAATCGACCTATCCGATGTGGCCATCACCCGCCTGCTGAAACAGTTCATGCTGCCCCGTTTTCGCCGCATACTCGACGGCATCGAATAGCGTGGCTGCCATGGCCACTGCTTATTACACCCTCATCGGCAGCCTGCCCCACCTCCCCCGCTTGGAGAAAGCGCAGCGGCTGCCCATCAGCCGGTTGAAACTCGAACAGCGATTGCGAATGCTGGAACCCGAGGATGCCGATCAACTCGCGCGTGCCGAAGTTCTGGCCTCGTGGCAGATGAGCTTGGCCAAACCCAAGACCGACGCGGACGTGGTCGCCCGTTACCAAGAAGCCGTCAGCTCGATGCAGCCCGTGCTCCGCGATTTCCTCGAATTCCGCTTCGGGCTGCAAACGCTGGTGGCCGCGCTCCGCCGCAGGCAAGCCGGATTACCGGTTCCGGCCCGAGGCGAGTCCTGGGGGATGGGTTCCTGGCTGCCGACCATCGAGCGCCACTGGAATCAGCCGGATTTCGGGTTGGCCCATGTACACCGGTGGCTTCCAGCGGCGCGTGAGCTTTTGGAGCGCCGGGACGCCCTGGCGCTTGAGAGACAGCTGATGGGCGTGGTCTGGGATTGGTTGAGCCGGACTGCCGAGGCCGAGCCCTTCGGATTCGAGGCGGTGGTCGCTTACGTCTTTCGCTGGGACATTCTGCGAGCTTGGCTCGCCCGCGATCCGTCCGCCGCCAAAATACGATTTCAAGCATTGATAAAAGAGGTGACCGATGTCTGCTGAAGTATCAGCACAGCGCTTGGCGAAAGTAATCGGAGTGAAGGAAAGCCTGGTGCTCATCGAAGTCGACGAAACCACCCCTATCATGAAGAACGAGGTGGGCTTTATCTGTCTGCCCTCGGATAGGGCTGAAAACAGGGTGGAGCAGCGTCTGAAAGCCGAAGTCCTCCGTATCCGAGGCCGCACGGCGGACATGCAAGTATTCGAAGATACTCGCGGGGTGCGCGTGGGAGACAAGGTCGAGCTGTCCGGAGAGATGCTGCCCGTGGTGTTGGGGCCTGGCTTACTTGGCCAAGTCTTCGATGGCCTGCTGAATCCGCTCAACACCCTGGCCAAGGAATATGGTTTTTTCCTGCCGCGCGGCGCGACGGTGCCCTCCCTGGACGCCGACAAGAAGTGGCCTTTCACCCCTGAGGCGGCCATCGGCGCGAAACTGCCGCCGGGCGGGGTGCTGGGCTCGGTTCCGGAAGGGCCTTTTGCCCATAAGATCATGGTGCCGTTCAACGAGCCTGAGCCGGTCGAAATTACTTGGGTGCGCAGCGGCAGTGTCACGGTGAACGAAGCCGTGGCCCGCTATAAGAACACTTCCGGTATCGAGCGTGAGGTGACCCTGTCGCAGCGTTGGCCGGTACGGCGGCCGATTCCGGAGGGAATCGTACGGCGCCGGTTCGGCGAGCGCCTGTATCCGACCGAGCCCCTGACCACCTCGACCCGCATCATAGACACTTTCTTCCCCATCGCCCGTGGCGGCACCGGCTGCATTCCGGGGCCCTTCGGTGCCGGAAAGACCGTATTGCAAAGCCTCATCGCCCGCTACTCCACCGTGGACATCGTGGTTATCGTAGCCTGCGGCGAGCGCGCCGGCGAAGTGGTGGAGACCATCACCGAATACCCCAACACCAAGGATCCGCGCACTGGCGGTACGCTAATGGATCGCACCATCATTATCTGTAATACCTCGTCCATGCCGGTAGCCGCTCGCGAGGCATCCATCTACACCGGCATCACCCTAGGCGAGTACTTCCGGCAGATGGGGTACCACGTGCTGTTGATTGCCGATTCCACTTCCCGCTGGGCGCAAGCCATGCGCGAGACCTCCGGACGCATGGAGGAAATTCCCGGCGAGGAAGCGTTCCCGGCCTATCTGGATTCCTCCATCAAGAACGTGTACGAACGGGCCGGAGTACTCCAATGCCCGGATGGATCGGTGGGTTCACTGACCATGATCGGCACCGTGTCACCGGCCGGCGGCAACTTCGAGGAGCCGGTGACCCAGTCCACCCTGGGCACGGTGAAAACTTTTCTGGGCTTATCAGCGGATCGTGCCTACCGGCGTTTCTATCCGGCCATCGATCCGTTGATATCCTGGTCGCGCTACCTGGATCAGCTTGGCCCTTGGTTTACCAAGGAACTGGGCAGCTTCTGGGTGCGTGACGTAAAGCGCATGCAAGCGCTGCTGGAGCGCGGAGACGGCATCTACCAGATGATGCAGGTGACCGGCGAGGAAGGCATCACTCTGGAAGATTTCATCGACTGGCAGAAATCTCTGCTGCTCGACATGGTCTATTTGCAGCAGGACGCTTTCGATGAAGTGGACGCCTGCATGCCCCGCGCACGGCAGCAAGACAGTTTCAGTTTGCTCAAACGCCTGATTGACGACGAATACCAATTCCAGAGCAAGGACGAGGCGCGCAGTTTTTTCACACAGCTCACGGGGCTTTACAAAAACTGGAATTATAGCCACTCGGATTCGCCGGAGTTCGAGCGCTACCGGGGGGAAATCCTGAAATTGGCAGAACATTATTCCAAGGCAACAGGGGGTGTCGGTCAGTAATGTAGCGCTTTATTGGATTGCCTCTCAGCGGTATTGGCAATCGTTCAATTTCAGACACAACAATACTTTTTCAACCACCAACAAAAAGGAAATTACTCATGTTTTTAACCCGTGTTATCGTTCTCGCCGTCGCAGCAGCCTTCGTAACTCCAGTGCTCGCCGAACAAGCCACGCCTGGCCAAACGTCCGGCGACACTATGCAAATACTCAGGGAAAAGATCAAAACCGACAAAAAGCTTCTGGTCTCGGCAAATATGGATCTGAATGCATCGGAATCGAAGGCTTTCTGGCCCATTTACGAGGCCTACCAGAAAGAGTTGAAGGCAATCAACGACCGCTTGGCACAGCTTATCCTGAGCTATGCCGAATCGTATCGAAACAACACGCTGACCAACGAGAAGGCAACGAAATTGATCGCGGAGTCTATTGCCGTCGAGAAAGCTGAGACCAAGCTGAAAAGCGACTATCTGCCAAAACTTAGTAAGGTGTTACCCGGCAAGAAAGTTGCCCGCTATTTGCAGATCGAAAATAAGATCCGAGCAGCCGTGAAGGCCGAACTTGCCGAGCAGATTCCTCTGGTCGAATAGTCATTGAAGAAGGCCGGATCGGTGTTTGCGACCCTCCCTGGGAATTCCTGCGAACGAGAGTAAAGTTCCATGATAAGAAAAGAACTCATAAAACAATTCCGGGTGGAGCCCGGTACCAAGGTCCGCCTCAAGGATTACGACACCGGCTGGGCCCAGACGAAAGAATTAAGAGCGGCCGGCAAGGAACGGGTGAAGGAGCGGGCCCAGGAAGTTCTCG
>Ga0335070_10009756_pt1 | contig 11233 bp, 9 predicted proteins | sample Lox_Sample_13_FD_206722 | JGI IMG/M metagenome (GOLD analysis project Ga0335070, IMG submission 206722) | Soil microbial communities from Loxahatchee National Wildlife Refuge, Florida, United States - Lox_Sample_1.3 | ecosystem: Environmental > Terrestrial > Soil > Wetlands | place: USA: Florida... | reverse complement strand
CTGGGATCACGGGTCAGGATGGCAAGCGATGGATTGAACACATCAAAAACGAACTTACCCTCAAGCGCAAGATGGCGTCGCACCTGCGTGAACAGTGCCGCGAGCGACGGCGGATCGTGCAGGTGCTGCATGGAGTTGAACGCCATGAAGATGAGCGCGAATCTGCGGCCGAGCTGGAACTGACGGCAGTCCGCCTCGATCCACTCGATCTCCACACCCGCAGCAGCCGCCTTCGCACGAGCGGACGCCAACATCGAAGCGGACTGGTCCAGCCCGACGACTTCGATTCCACCTTGAGCGATGGGAATCGTCAAACGCCCCGTGCCACAGGCGAGTTCGAGCACCGGGCCACGGGCATGCTTCGCTTCCTCGAGGTAGAACGGGATATCATTGAGCTCCAAGCCGCGGATGAGTTCGTCGTAGTGGCGGCCGTCGCGATAGAGCGGGATCGGTTCCGGATGGGGCATAGGTATCTTCATTATTCCCCAAAGTAAGGTCGCGTAGCGCAGCCGGATCCTATCCCTCTTAAAAGACTTTCACGTGGAAGGTCAGGTACTTCTTGGGGTTTTCGCGGATGGCCTTCACCAGTTCGCGGGTTTCCACCAGCATCTGGTTGCTGTTGTTGTAGACGGCTGGGTCTTTGAAGAGGAGTCCGACTGAGCCTTCGCCTTTCTCCATGCGGCTGGTCAGGGCGGCCAGATTGTTCATCGTGCTTTGGAGCTTGGCGGCGAACTCTTCGTCATGCGTCATCTTGCCGAGCGCGCCCTTGCCCGCGTTGATGTCCTCAGTGAATGCGCGAACGTTCGCAACCGTCTTGTTTGCGTTGTCGTAGAGCGCGGGGTCTTTCAGGAGCTTGCCGGCCGTGCCTTTACCCGCTTTGATGTCGTCAATCATGGCGTTGAGCTTGTCGATGGCAGCCATGGCTTTCTTATAGGCTTCATCGCTGGTGAACAGCGGGCCGAGCGATCCCTGGCCACCCTTGACCTGATCCACCAATGACTTGAACTCGTTGACGGTGGTGTTGAGCCGGTCGTAGAGGGAGGGATCGTAGATAACCTTGCCGATGGAACCCTGGCCGCTTTCAATGAAAGCGACGATGCGGTCGAGGCGCTTGACCAGGGCATCCATGTTCTGGAGAGTGCTTTGGCTGGCGCGGACCACGTCCTCAAGATCGGCCGTTTCGCGGGTGGCAAGAGTGTCGCCATTGACGGCCGGTGGGCCCTTGGCGGTGGCGCTGTTGATATCGACGTAGACTTCGCCGAGCACGCCGGCGGTTTTGAGGGTCGTCACCGAATCCTTGCGGAGACTGAAGGAGTAGACGGTGTTGACTCGCATGATGACTTCGACCGGAGTGAGGGGCTTGCCCGGCACAACCTGGATATCGCTGACGTTGCCGATGTCCACACCCTCGAGGCGGACGGGAGCGCCAACCCTCAGGCCGCCGGAATTATCGAAGTAGGATCTCAGGGTGATCTTGCGGGTCAGGATGCCGCCGGTGCCGCTCATGAGGAAGATCAGGATGGCAAGCGTGATACTCGCGAACAGGACAGTGAGCCCGACGCGGAGCTGCGACCACTTCAGTTGCTTCTGACTGGGCACGGTGTGGTCTGGGTGACAGAAGCATAATAACAAAACGCCAGTTGCCAGTTGCTAGGTTCTCACTTCCAGTGCCTTATGTCCGGTTAGGCGCGACCGGGGAGGAGCGTCCGCGATAGCGCCACCGCCGCCAGGTAGGCAGCGGCCCCGCAAGCCAGGGTGAGGTTCAGCCCCACGTGAATGGCGATCAGCATGGCGAGGACGGAGCCGAGCACGCTGGAGGCGGCGTTCATCGCCCAAGCCCATTCGACCGCGTTGCCTGCAGTTACGTCTGCGGGCGCGACGGGCGACTCGCCTGTCCCCACATGGCCCGTCCCCACGTCACTCTGAGCGGGACGGGCGGCGATGCCCGTCGCTCCACTTGCCAGGGCACGCAGGCCGGTGGGGAACGGCATGCCCATCGCGAAACCGAGCGGAATCAGCAGCAGTCCGCTGACCAGCAACTTGAGCGCGAACGGCACTCCCACCAAGGCATTCAGCAAAGCGGGTAGAATCACGACACAGACGCCGAGCGCGCCAATGAGCAACACGAGCGGCAGCCAGACGCGCGCCGGCTGCGGCAACCAGCGCCGGGACAGCAGGCTTCCGGCTCCGCTCGAAAGCAACAACAGAAAAATGACTACCGTGAGGGCGTAGGTAGGGTGCCCGAGAAACAGGACGAACCGCTGAATGAAAGCGACCTCAACCAGGATGTACCCCAAGCCGACGGCGATGAAGTAGAGCAGCGATAGCCAGCGGCGAGACGGGCCGCCGGCGGCGAAGAGCATAGGAAGAACTAGAAAAGCGAGCACCGCCGCCAACGAAATCACCAGCACCATCCCGAGCACCACCACGCCGAGATTAACCTTCCAATCGATGCCCTGCTGCAGGCTCTCCTCATGCAGGATTTGTCCCGTTTTCAGTGTGAAGAAGAAGAAGGGCGCGTTGTCGCTGACGGGGGCCACGTTGTACGGGTAGCCGCGGGCAAAGGCCCAGGGATCGTTGCGGGCGATGAGGGCGGAAAAGGGATTGTCGCCGGGCGCCGACGGCAAATGAAGAGGCTCGAGGGCATCGTAGCGCTCGAGATGGGCGATGACCGCGGCTTCCTCGTTGGCGGAGAAGGGCGACTTCTTGGCGAGCACGACGACGGGAATGCCGTCGGCGTCGAGTTCGCCTTCGGACACGACGATGAAGTGGCGCGCTGGGTTGGCGACGCCGAGCTGGTGCAGCGCTTCCATCGCAACGGAGACTACGCGCAAGGCTTCGCGGGGCTGACGAAACTCCCAGCGGGTGATGGCGATCATGCCATCGGGCTTGAGGTGCTGGAAGTATTCGCGGAAGGCGTCGGCGGTGTAGAGGCTGTTTTCGCTGAGCGCGAAGGCGCCGGCGGCGGTCGAAGCCCAGGTATCGACGAGCGTCATCTGGACGACGTCGTATTGCGCTCCCGAACTGCGGATGAAGGAGCGGCCGTCGGTGACGTGCATGTGGACTTGGGGAAGGTCGTAGAGGTGATAGGAGTAGTCGGCGTAACGGTCGCGCATCACCGTGTTGGCGATGATGGGATTGATTTCGATGCCGGTGACATTCGGACTACCACTGGCGACGGCGCGGAGCACGTCGACGCCGCCGCCCGGGCCGATGATCGCGAAATCTCCGTGCGGGCGGAGCACGTTGGCGAGCGCGGGAGGAGCGGACATCAGATTCTTCTCCCATTCGCTTCCCGGCCAGTGGCCAAGGTCCGCGTTCATGATGTAGGTGGAAGCGTCGGCATCAATCACGACGGCTTTGGCGCCACCCTGGTTGTCTACTTCGACGCGCGAGATGGCGTTCCACTTCGCGAACTCGACCCAGGAACGATCACGGAGCACACCTTTGGCGTAAATGACGTCAATCAGGCGGCCGGAGTGGTTGAGCGCAATCAGAGCGACGAGCGCGGTCGCAGCGAGCCACGGGAGTCTCCAGCGCACGACAATAGGGGCGGACCGGAGTGTCCGCCCTACACCAGCGGTGCGGCAGTCGCGTGCCCAGATGATGGCTGCGGCGGCCATGGCCAGCGCAGAGAAGAGAATCGCGTTCGGCCCGCCAATCCAGTTGAGCAGTGGGACGACGGCAAGACAGGCGGCGGCCCCGCCCATCAGGTCAGCGCCGTAGAGCCGGGTTACAAGCTGGGTCTCGCGGGCAAAAACCACGGAGAAGATCAATCCGGTAAAGAAGAACGGCACCGCCGAGGCAAGGTAAAGAGCGGTGAGCCGGAGAAAATTCCAGCTCGAGAGTTCGAGCGACACGGGCACGTGCAGAACGATTTCGAGCGCCAGGAAGATGGCAACGGAGTTGATCGTGCACAGGGTTGCCGCCAGGCGACGGGTTGGGAAACGGGTGAGCCACTGTCGCCACAGATAGGCAAAGACTCCGCCCGCGCCTAGGCCCAGCAACGCGACCGAGATGGCGAGGAACGCAAAATGATAGAACAGCACGACCGAGAAGAGGCGGGTCAATGCCAGTTCCAGCAAGAGCGCGGAAAAGCTGGTCAGGGCGATGGCGGCGAGGAGCGTGGGGCTGCTTCGGCCGGTTGCGGGGGAGATCGGTTCTGTTCCCATGAGTTCGGCTGGTCAGAATAGCAGATTGGGCGGGTTTGACGTTCCGGCTTCCCCTCAGGTGCAGTAGCTCGAACTCGGGATTTGCGGCCAACCTGGGTAAGGCTCCACGTATCGGGCACAGACTGGTATCTGATTGGGGATTTTGAGTGTAATGGGATTTTTCATCGATCGACTGGCCCGCACATGACGGTCCGGAAAGGGTTCTTCTGGACGGATTTGGAACTGCTTACTTCGCCAAAGCATCTCTCAGACTCTGTGTGGGAGTATCGACATTGAAATATGCGGTTACTTCGCGCCCCTTATCGCTCATGTCTTTGCAAACCATGATGTCATAGGTATGACCGTCTTTGTGGCCCAGGCTTTGCTTTGTCACCTGCATATTGCTGAACCGAAGAAAGGTATATTCCTCATGAACATTTATGACCACGAAAGCATCCTCTTCTGACTGGCCGCGTTTATTCTCCTGGATTGAATCCAGGAGGCCACGTATTACCGCCTTGTGGAATTCTGCCTTCTCTTTGTTTCCGGATTCCGAGTTAGCTATGAAAGCGATATAGTGCAGCTCGGCATCCACAAAAACCTTTTCCAGAATTTGATTGACCTTTTTCAGCGCCTGGTCGAATTTCTTGTCGTTGAGAAGAGAGAACAGCAGCTTAATGTCGTCCGGGTCAGCCTGACACTCGTACTTGCTTGCAGCACAGTTGACCCGCAACGCCTTGAAATCAATTTTCAAATCGCCCGATTTTAGCTCCTGCAGCGCTTTTTCATAGCTAGCCGTTGCGGTTGGATTGTCCTTCCCATGAGCAACAGTAGTACACAACAGCACGATCGCGAACTTCCACAGCAGCCTTCGTGTCTTCACTTATGCCCCTTTTCAGTCATTTCTCGCGTTTCACGTCAACAATTTACGCCGAACCGGGCGAGAGTTCCACGATTATTGATGATGGCATGCGGTTACACTCAAAGCCCCTCACCGAAGGCTCTGCCTGGCAGTAGCGACTACATCCGACGGCACAGTGTGCAAAGGGAGTCTTGGCTATCAGACCTCAGGGTGGGCGAGCCGCTTGTCTTTTCAGCGCCAAATCCGGTGTACAATGCCACGGTCGTGGGTTCGTCCGAGCGGCGAAGTTGTCGGCATCTGCGGGGATTCTGCGCTGCCGGCTAATACATAGGTCCTTCGCTTCGCTCAGGATGACGATGTGATTGGGTGACTGAGTGTGGGCTTGTCTGAGGGCCAAGCCGACCGAAGGAGATTAACCATGGGTGAACAAGAGACGCGGCGAATTGGTGATTATGAGATTCTCGAGGTGCTGGGCAGCGGAGGCATGGGGCAGGTGTTCAAGGTCCGAAACGTGATTTCGGACCGCATCGAGGCGATGAAAATTATCCTCCCGGACTTGGCGGGACGTCAGGATCTGGCGGACCGGTTCCTGCGCGAGATCAAGCTGCTGGCGGGACTGGATCATCCGAATATTGCCGCGCTTCGCACAGCGCTCACGGTGGACAATCAACTGGTCATGATCATGGAGTATGTCGAGGGCGTGACGCTGGCAGCGCGCCTGGAGAAAGGCCCGATCCCGGTTCGCGAGGCCATTAACTACATCGACCAGGTGCTTTCGGCGCTGAGTTACGCGCATCAGCGGAACATCATTCACCGCGACATCAAGCCGTCGAACATGATGTTGACGCCCGAGTGTGTGGTGAAACTGATGGACTTCGGCATTGCGCGGTCAGCCAGCGACGCCAGCCTGACCTTGACCGGAGCGACGCTGGGTTCGCTCTATTACATGTCGCCCGAGCAGGTGAAAGGCCAGCCGACGGATGCGCGCTCGGACCTCTACTCGGTCGGGGTGTCGCTGTACGAGATGGTGACCGGATCGCGTCCGTTTCAAGGCGGGAGCGATTTTTCCGTGATGGCCGCGCAGATCGACCAACCGCCCAAGCCTCCCATCGAAGTGCGGGCAGACTTACCGGCGGCGCTGAACGAAATCATTCTTCTGACCATGGCCAAAGATCCGGGCCAACGATTCCGGTCGGCGGACGCTCTTCGCAACGCCTTGAAGTCAGTGGCGATAGCTCCGCAGGAAGCACCCGCGGCTGCGCCAAGCGCGACGGCTGAGACCGTCCACAGCGCCGTGACGGTTACGACCCTGCCAGGTGGCGCGGTTGCAGCAAAGCCGGAGGAGAGAGTCATCAGTGTGCCCGTGCAGGCCCCGCTGCCGGCCACGCAGCCGGCGCCGCAGCCGATTCCGAGTGTGATGGCGGCCTCGTCGCCGAGGAAGAGCCATCGGGCTCTGTACGTGGCGTTGGGAGGAGTTCTGGTAGTGGCATTCCTGATCGCGGCCGGGTTCTACCTTCCGCGCCGCGAAAAAACGCGGGCCGGCGAGCAGGCGAGCAACACGGAACAAAAACCTAGTACCGAAGCTTCCCAGAATCCCGCGGTTGGAGAGACGACTGCGCAGCCGGCCGCCACTGCAAGTCCTGCTGTTTCAGAGACGGGAGGGAGCGCCGCCGCGCCCGCGCAGAGCCCAGGCTCGAATGAGGCTTCGATTTCCGGCGGTTCAGCGACGGCAGAGGCCGGGAGCGTGAGCTCGCCGGAGAAGACCGCAAAATCGATCGACGAGCAAGTCCGGAAAGCGAGCGCGAAGGCCAAGCTCCGGAATCAAGGGCAGGCGCCGCCGGCGCTCATGGGAGCGCCGTCACAGTCGGCGGAAACGACGGGACAACCGGCCGGGGAAACGCCGCAACCGGACAATTCCGCTGTCCTCGAAGAGCTGGAAAAGCAGATCGATCAACTGAGCAGTCGGGCCACGGCGGTGCACGACAGCCTGGAGAATCTCCGCAGACAGCAGGCCGCGCAGGGACTGGGGCTCCGCGGCGATATCGCCGCCACTGAGGAGCGCCTGAAAATCCACGTGGGGAAGGCGCAGTCGGCGCTGCAGGCTCAGGACGTCAAGAACGCCAAGAAGTACGCAGACCAGGCCGAGACGGAACTGGAGCAGTTGGAGAGGTTTCTGGGGCGGTAGGGGCAAAGGGTCGGAATGAGCATATCCATGCTCACTGACTTGCAGATGCCGTTGTGTTACGGTTCGGCTTCGCCCTATACAAGTCCGTCAGGAGGAAATCATGCTCGGAGGTCTGCTCTTGGTGGTGTGTGTCATCCTGCAATTTCATTATCACGACCCGATACCGTGGTACATCTGGGTGCTTGCACTAATTGCACAGTGTGTAGCGTTCGGCGAACCGGCGATGCGATCAGCCGCTTCGAAAAAGAGTTCATAGCTGACCGAGAATGCCGGAGCGGAGCATTTCGAATCATCTTTCTAAGATGACGTGGGCCAGGGCCTGCTCGCGCGTGTGAGTGATGGAGAGCGCGACGTTTCTCGCGCCTAGCTTCGCGGCGAACACCGCGGCTTCGCCGTGGAACCGAAGCGTCGGGCGCTGTCCCTGCGGGCGCACCACCTCCACATCGCGCCAGCGGACCCCGTGGTTCCATCCTGTGCCCAGCGCTTTCATGCCGGCCTCTTTGGCGGCGAACCGCGCGGCGTAACTTTCAAAGCGGTTGACCTTCCTTTCGCAGTACTGAATTTCGCCCTCGGTGAAGATGCGGCGGAGAAAGCGCTCGCCGAAGCGCTTGATGGATTCGCGAATGCGGGCAACCTCGGCGATGTCCACTCCGGTACCGACAATCATGGGATCAATCTTAAAGTGGATAGTGGTCAGTGGCCAGTGGTCAGTGGGGACACAGAGCGATTGGACCGGCGATTTCAACTCCCACTGACCACTATCCACTGCTCACCAGCCACTGCCCACCGCTCAGTTCCCGCTAGAATAGTTGGTCGCCGCCATAGATCATTTTTCCGCCAATGATCCGGGCTTCGGCGGACAGCTTGTGTGGGCGCGTGGGTCCATCGGCGTCGATATGAAGCACTTCGTGGCCATGGGCGACGAGCCAATCCGAGACGATCATGCGATGGCAGCGGAAATAAAGGCGCTCGGCGCACATGTAGGCGGTGCGGGAGCGCTGGGCAAGCTGGAGCAGCTCGGCCATTGCCTGTTCGAACTCGGCGGTGAGCGTGTAGTCGGCATAGTTGCGGAATCCGGCGCTGCGCAAGGCAGTGTGGGGAGAATCGGTGCGGATCTTCTTGCGGTATCCGCCCAGAGCTTTCATCCAGATGTAGCGGATTCCTTGTTGTGGAAGTGCGCCTTCCAGCGACTCACGGTTGAAATGCGGCAGTCGGCGCGACATGGGAAAGGCGCGGATGTCGACCAGCGTCTCGATCGAATGCGTCTTGAGCGCTGAGGCGAGCTCATCCAGCGTGCGGGTTGAGTGGCCGATAGTGTAAAAGGTCGCCAAAAATAGTTCCCGGTTCCCAGTTCCCGGTTCTCAGCCTAGTGACGCCAGCGCGAGCGCAATGGTCTTGTCTTGCCCGGGAAAGACGGTGCGGAGGTCGAGTAGCACGCGGCCTTCTTCGACGCGAGCGATGATCGGAGGATCGAAGGCGCGCAGCCGGGCGCAGAGATCGTCGGCGCTGAGTTCTGCGTGAGTGAGCGCGATGAGGCACGTGGGTAGTACGGCCGAGGGCGCGGCGCCACCGCCGATGACGGATTCGCCGTCGCGGAGTTCCATTTTCAGTTTCGCGTCTTTGACCGGCGCGGACTTGTCTCTGCTTGCCTCGCCCCGGCTCGACCTGACCTGCTCAATGACCGCTTCAGCGCGGCGCGCGATCTCATCTTTCGACAGGCACATCATGCGCAGCGTCGGGATGGCGTCGTGATCGCGCTTGGCGTAGGCGAGCAGCGTGGCCTCGAGCGCGGCGTAAGAGAGTTTATCGACGCGCAGCGCGCGAAACAGCGAGTTGGACCGCATGCGGGCCACGAGATCGGCGCGGCCGCTGATCACTCCGGCCTGCGGGCCGCCAAGAAGTTTGTCGCCACTGTAGGTGACCACGTCGACGCCGGCACGCAGGCTGTCGAGCACGCCGGGCTCGCTGATCCCAACGGAGCGCAGATCGAACAGAGCACCACTGCCCAGGTCTTCCACGAGCGGCAGGTTGCGCCGGCGGGTGAGCGCAACCAGTTCTTCGAGCGCAGGCTGCTCGGTGAAACCGGTGATCTTGAAGTTGGAGCGGTGCACTCGAAGCAGCAGGCGTGTGCGGTCGTTGATAGCACGTTCGTAGTCAGCAATGCGGGTACGGTTGGTGGTGCCGACTTCGCGCATGGTGGCCCGCGACTTCGACATCACGTCCGGGATACGAAATGATCCACCGATCTCGACCAGTTCTCCGCGCGAGACGATGACTTCGCCGCCCTCGGCCAGAGAATTCAGGGCGAGCAGGACGGCGGCGGCGTTGTTGTTGACGACGATGGTGGAACATGTGGGGACGGGCGCCTCGCCCGTCCGAGCCAAGCGAAGCTCGGCAGCGTCGATTTCCTCGAACAATCTCTGGAAGAGGCGGTCGACGTGGACGTCGCGTTTGCCACGCTCTCCGGAAGCGAGGTCGAACTCGAGATTAGAGTAAGTCGCGGCGGTTTCTGCGAGGTGGTCGAGCGCGGAGACCGCGAGCGGCGCGCGTCCGAGATTGGTGTGCAGGATGACGCCGGTGGCGTTGATCAGGGGGCGCAGGGAGTAACGGAGCGATTGGCGAAGCTGGGCTTCGACGGCGTCGGGCAGTCCGCTGAGGGCGAGGTCAAGCGCCTTTTCATCGAGGCCGCCTTCGGCAATCTCGCGGCGGAGGCGGGCGAGCACAGCACGAATGGCGTCCGCAACCGCGGGATGGCCTTCGCGGGAGATGAGAGCCTCGACTTCCGGTTCACGCAGAAGGTCGTCGGTGGATGGGAGCTTTTGGAAGAGCTCAGATTTTGGGCTCGCGGGCACGAGGCAGATTATCCCACAGGCCAAGAGTCTTGGGATCGAGGGGCCGGCGCGGCTCGCCCGTGCGACTGCCGCGAGGCGCCGGCGCTACACAGGAAGGGAATCGCATACGCGCAGGAAGGCCCGTGCCGTGCGGCGCGGATTGTCCCACACCTCACGCGGGCGCCCGCGCCACAAACCTGAGCGGGCAGGAATGCCCGTCCCACACGGGCTACAGCGTGTGCATGTAGGCGAGCATGTCCTGGACCTGCTGATCGGTCATGACCTGGCTGAAGCCTTCCATCTTGCTGCGGCCGTGCTTGATGATGTCGCCCACCCGTTCGTCGTTGGCCGGCAGTCCACTGATCGCTAGGTACTGGTGCTTGAAGACGCCCTTCATGCTCGGGCCCTGTTTGCCACGGGACGAGTAAGCCTCGTGGCAGCGGGCGCAGTAGGCATCGTAGAGGCGGCGGCCCTCGGCTTGTTGGGGGTTGAGTCCGAGTTCGGCGTCGGATTTGCGCCGCTCGGCCTCGCAGCCGGCAAGGGCAAGGAGTGCAAGGAGCACGACGGAGACGCAGAGACACAGAGAAATGCAATTGCAGAGGTCAGAGGTCAGATTGCAGAAGTTGAGGCGCTTAGGAGGCGTGAGCGAGCGTTTTTCGCGAGCGGGAGCCTCCTGCCGAAATCCTGAGCGAGCGGAGCGAGTCGAAGGATCGGGACTGCAGAAGTCAGAGGTCAGATTGCAGAAGTAAGCGCTCATGATCTAAGCCATATCGTGGATGCGTGACGTTCAAACGCGAGTGTTCGCCGACTCGCGCCTGAGTCGTCAACGGTAGGATAATACGGAAAGCATGGCCGTCGCCGTCAAACGCGTATACGAAGCAGCATCCCGGGCCGACGGCGTGCGCGTGCTGGTTGACCGTCTGTGGCCGCGCGGTCTCACAAAAGAACAGGCAGCGGTCAAGTTCTGGCTGCGTGACATCGCCCCGTCGAACGAATTGCGGCAGTGGTATCACGCCAATCCCGAGGCCTGGGCAGTTTTCCGCAAACGCTACCTCAAAGAACTGACAAGCCCCAAAGGATCGGCGGCTGTGGAGAAACTGCATCGAGTTGCCGCGGGCAAACAGAAGCTGACCCTGCTATACGCCTCGCGCAACGAAAAGCGCAACAATGCCCTCGTGTTGAAAGAACTGCTGGAGGGCTCCCG
>Ga0335070_10009755_pt1 | contig 11233 bp, 8 predicted proteins | sample Lox_Sample_13_FD_206722 | JGI IMG/M metagenome (GOLD analysis project Ga0335070, IMG submission 206722) | Soil microbial communities from Loxahatchee National Wildlife Refuge, Florida, United States - Lox_Sample_1.3 | ecosystem: Environmental > Terrestrial > Soil > Wetlands | place: USA: Florida... | reverse complement strand
CGTCCATTCGGCGCGATGCGGAGGAACGGCGAGGACGGATTCCTGTCGGCCTGACCGATACGCCGTTCCGGGCCGAAGACGAGGTCTCCGGAGGCGCCGGCCCCGTCGAGCGACACGAGCAGGACAGCCACGCTGGCCAGCGCGAGGCAACCCGTGAGCGCGATCACGGAGACCATCCCACCTGTCGTACGGCGTACCGCGCGTTTCATCATCGACCGACCCTCCGTTCGCGCCAATACTCCCGCATATCCTCGATGCCTGCAAGCGCCCCGCTCATTGGGAGGCCAATCAAGCCGGTATTCCACCCCGATCCCACCTTGTCACGATCCGCACATTGTGCTACGGTCCGCCCGCACATGAGCCAGCGACGAGCGCCGTCTGCACTGCCGGAGCGGGCCAGGGTCGGCTACTTGCCTCGTCGACTCCTCTTGCTAGTGGCCATTGCGGCGGCTCTCCTCTTGGGCGGTCCACCGGCTGCGCTCGGCCATGCCCGCGGTGATGACCCAGTTTCTCGGGCGGTCTCGGTGGCGAGTACAAGCGCCGCGGCACCCGAGGAGTCCGCTCTGGACCGCTCGGCGAGCCAGCCGGGCCCCTCACTTCCGATCGCGTTGGCGCTGATCGCGGCCATTCTCGGGGCGGTGACCATGGCCCGGTCCAGGCGGCTCACCGCCTTGGCCCTCAGCGGAGCACTTGCCGTTCTCCTCGTCGAGGCCGGCGTTCACTCGGTCCATCATCTTGGCAACCAGAGCCACTCCACCCACTGTGTTCACGCCACCGCTGCGCCTCATCTCGTTGGCCCGCTGAGCGTTCCCGAAGGAAACGTCGCCGCACTGCGCCGCCCGGGCGACAGGGTTGCGTCGCGCGACCGCGACACCGTCCGCACCTGGTCACGTCGACCCGACACCGCTCGCTCTCCGCCAAGCCTGTCCTCGCCCGCATAGTCGCCCGGTTCCCTTTCGACCAGCGGTAGCCAGCCCGCCCTAGGCCTCAGGCATGGTGTGCCTGTGCCGTGGCGTGCCGCTGGCCGTGCAGTGACCAAGGTCAGACACGCGGAGGCACAGCCATGGGCCGGCTCTCATCGCTTGGCGGTGGGGTACTTGTGGGTCTTCTTGCAGCGTTCCTCGCGACCGCCGGCGAGGCCGACGACAAGGAGACGCGCCGAACAGAATTGCTGCGCGAGCGCGCCCGCATCGACGCGGAGCTGAAGGCGCTGGACGGCGGCCAGCCGCAGACGGCCCCGGAGCCCCCAGGGGCCGAGGCGAAACCCGAAACCCCGCAACCGGAGGAGCAGAGAACGGCAATGCCGGGTGTCGAGGTCGTCGACAAGCCGCTGCTCTCGCCGCCCCCCGGTCAGGCGGAGACCACGGTTGAGCGAGAGGAGTTCAAATTCAGGCGCGCGTTCTCGATCAACGAGCTGACCGAGGAGTCCCCGGGCATCCTCTCCAGACAGGGCAATGGCCCGCGCGACTACAATATATCGATCCGCGGATCGGGGGCGAAGGTCGGATTCGGGATCCGCAACATCAAGATGTTCGAGGACTGGTTCCCCGTCACGCAGTCCGATGGGCTGTCCCGCACGGACATCACCGACCCTCATGCCTACGAGGCGGTCGATATCATCCGCGGACCGTCGTCCGCCCGCTACGACAACTATGCCCTCGGCGGCGTGGTCAACTGGCGTCTGCGCAGGGGCCAGGACATCGACGGCTTGGAGATCGGCAACGATTTCGGCAGCTACGGGTACCAGAATCACTACCTGACGCTGGGCGGCCAAAAGGGCGGGTTCGGCTACACGGTGTTCGGGAGCTACATCCAGGGCGACGGGTTCCTCCGCTTCAGCAACTTCGACTCCTCGACCGAGAATATCCTCCTGACCTTCGCGCCGGACCCGACCCGCTCCTTCGCGTTCAAGTTCATCAACAACAACACCACGACGAACGTGCCCAGCCGGCTGTCCCTCAACCAGTTCAATGTCGACCCGCGGAGCGCGGGGACGGTGTCCCTCTCGGTGGCGGGCGCCCCCAGTCGCACGGTCTCGGCCCAGCAGGCGGACCAGAGCCGGGAGGACCAGCGCACGATTGTCGGGGCCCGCTACAGTCAGTTGATTGCCGAGGGCACCACCGCCACCTTCACGGGCACCTTCGATCTGAAGGACATCTACCAGATCTTCGGCACCATCACGGACAACCAGAACCCGAACTACAACGGCATGCTCGACCTGATCCACGAGGGCACGCTCTTCGGCTGGAAGGCCAAGCACTACCTGGGCGGCTTCGTGAACTACATGCACCAGGACTCGAGCTCGCTCTTCAATCTGGGCGACTATCACGGCACGAGCGGAGCGCTCCAGGCGCAAACGCGCGGCCACATTCTCAACGCCGGCGGCCGCGCGCGCGAGGAGCTCACGTTCGCCCCGGGTTGGACCCTGGCCCTGGGGCTCGGGGGCGAGTCGTCCTCAGTCCAGGCGACGCTCCGAAGCCTGACCACGGGTACGAACTACAACTCCGTGAACGTGAGTCGCACCTTCACGAACATCGCCCCCGAGGCAGCGGTGATCTACCAGCCCGCACCGAATCTGACGACCCATTTCCGGGTAGGCACCGGCTACGGCATCCCCAATATCTCGAACCTGACCACCACCAGCAGCGGCCTGCCCGGCAACAACACGAATCTCGAGGCCCAGCAAAACCTCGGTGTCGAGCTTGGGGTCGACGCGCTCCGGCTGTTCGGGGCCCTCGATCTCAGCCTCACCGGATACTACGAATGGTTCAAGAACGAATTCGTGACGCAGTCGCCCGGGGCGGGGCTTTCCAATTTCACGACGAATGCGCCTCACTCCCAGCATCAGGGCATCGAGGCCGCCGCGACCCTGCGGCCGTTCGTCGGCATACCATGGTGGGACGGGCTCTACCTCAAGAGCGTTTATACTTTCAATGATCATATCTACACGGATTTCACGGAGGTGATCAACGGGGTGGCCTTCAACCGCGACGGCAAGCAGATGCCCGGGGTCGAGACACAGAACCTGTACTCGAAGCTCGGATACGAGACCAGGTTCGGCCTGGGAGGGTGGATCGAGCACAACTACCTCGCCTCGTACTTCGTCAACAACAGCAACTCTCTGAAGGCACCGAGCTATAACTTGGTGAACGTCAACCTGCACTGGGCCCGCAACTTCGTGAACAGCTTCGTACGGGGCGCCGAGATGTTTTTCGAGGTCCGGAACCTCCTGGATACCCAATACATCGAATCCGCGGTGACCGTGACCGACAACGTCATCAATTCCCAGAGCTCGAACAACACCAAGCAAGCCTTCTTCACCGGGGCGAGTCGTTCCATGTTCGGTGGATTCCGGTTGAAGTTCTAGCGACGGAGGAACCGATGCGAAGGCGATTCTGGCTGCTCCTCGTACTGGCAGTCCTGCTGGCGCCGATGCGGGCTGGAGCCCAGAGCGACCTGATCCGACTCGAGCCTATGGAGGTGCGGGGAGCCCACGTGTTTCATCCACCCAAGTATCAGAGCACTCCGCTGCCGAGCTATCCTCCGGCCGCCCGAGAGCAAGGATTGGAGGGCATGGGGGTCTTCGACGTCAGGGTGATGCAGGATGGTCGGGTGGGAGAGGTGAAGGTGAAACGGAGCACCGGGGTGCCCGTCCTCGACGAGGCGGCGGAGCGAGCGATCAAGACCTGGACCTTCGAGCCGGGCCAGCGAGGCCCGACTCCCGTGGCGAGCTGGGTCGAGGTGCCCGTGCGGTTCTCGCTGAAGGCGCGATGATTGCTTCGTTGCGGGGCTGGCTGGTCCAGCGGCTGACCCGGGCGGCACCCGTGCTGGTGTCCGGCGCGGTGCACGTTCTGCTGGGCCTGGGCCTGTACCTGCTGGCGACGCGCCTCGTGGCTCCGCCGCAGCTGCTGATGGCGGACCTTGTCGAGCATCCCACTGGCGGCTCGGAACCCGAGCGCAGGAGTGCATTGCCAGACGTTCTGCACCGACGGTTGAGCTCGCCTCGTCCGGTGACGCGAGGCGCGACGAGGACGGAGACGGCCGTCGCGCCGCCGAGCCCATCGCCCAGTCCGGCACCGGCGACCGAGCCATCGCCAACGACTGGCGCCGGGGAGCCCATTTCCGGAGCTAGCGCTCCGGCAGTCAGCGCGGGTCAATCAGGGCCAGCCGGCAGGCCCGAAGGGGATGGGGCCGGCGTGGGCGCACCGACGCTCGGCCATCGCGTTGCGCCGAGCTATCCTGAGAGCATGCGGCGCGCAGCGCTCGAAGGAACCGCCGTGGTGCTCGCGGCGATCCACGCGGACGGCTCAGTGGGCGACGTCCGTCTCAGACAGTCCGCCGGTCACTGGGAACTCGATACCGCGGCCGTCGACGCCGTCAGGCGCTGGCGCTTTCGTCCGGCGCAGCGTCGTGGGCTCGCCGTGGAGTTCTGCTGCATCGAGATTCCGATCGTTTTCCGCCTCCAGTGATCTCCCCGGCGATCGGAGCAGGTCACCTCCCCAGCGAACGAGAAGCGCGCGAGCTCATAGTCAAAATCATGGGATCACCGTGACCTGCCGCGATACAGAATCGATACTCGGCGCGTGAAACTGACGCTGCTCGGCACCGGCGGGCCCACCCCGATGCCACACGCAATGGCCCATCCGCCGTGCTCCAGATCGGCGACGCCTACCTCCTGTTCGACTCGGGTCGTGGCGTCGTCCAGCAACTGCTACGCACCGGCGTCCGCTCCCTTCGACTCTTTGGTCTGAGATGGTACTCACGGCGACATCAGTGGTCAGAAAATCCCTATCGATTCTCTCCGGGGAGTATCCGCCCCGCCTTGACCCGCAGTCGGATCCTTTGCACGTTCCGGAAATCCGTGATGGGGTTCGCCTCGAGCACGAGGAAGTTCGCCTCGAAGCCCTCGGCCAGACGGCCGATCCTGCGGTCGGCGAAGATGGCCCGCGGGGTCGTCTCACTCCACATCCTCAGCAGCTCGGCGTTCGTGAACACGCCGGTGCTGTGGAGATTCAGCGCCTCGGCCAGCGGCGTGTCGGCGTGATCGGATCCGATGAGCACGGTCACGCCATGGCGCCGGAGTGCCCGCAGGTTGGCGATCGCCACCGAGCGCTCGGAGCGCTCCGCCTCCACCTGGGCCCCCGGAACACGCAGCCCGCCCGTGCCGGAGTCATGCGACGCGCCGACGGGCATCGCATGGCCCGGCGTTCCGCTGGATCCGTGAGCACCGCTTCCCGGGGCCTCCGCCCAGGGGCCGGTCCGGAATTGCCCCATGTGTCGGCTCGCCACGGTCGTGGTGGTGACTCGCGCCCCCTTTCGCGCAGCGAGTCTGGCGTCCTCGTCGCTCAGGCGAGCCAGGTCGGTCATGGCCGGGCTCAAAAGGAGCCACCCGGGCACATGCGCGATGTCTCTGACGCCTGCGGACACGGCGACGCGGAAGTCGGCCGCGGTGAGCACGTGAGCGGTGACAGTGAGGCCGGCCCGGCGCGCCAGCTCCACCGCGTGCGGCAGCAACGAAGGATCGAGCCCTGACCGACCGGCGCAAACCGCGGCGGCGGCCCCGTGGCTCTCGGAGCATTCGAGGTAGACCTTCACGAAGTCGGGCCGGGAAACGATCAGCTTGGCCCACTTCTCGTCCAGTTGCTCGCGGGACTCGACCACATAGTAGGCGCGATCGTCGAACCAGTCGGGAGACAGCGGCCCGAGGACGGGCGCGTAGCGAGCGTGTCTCAGCACATCCCTGTACAAAGCCGACGGCCATCCTCCCTTGCCGGTGATGCCGCCGTGGGCGAAGACGACGTCGATAGAGCCTGGCTGATTGATCCGATCGCGCACGTCTCGGGCCAGCTCCGCGATGTCCCCCGTGATCTTCACGTAGAACACGCCGTCGCGGAGATACCGCGAGATCGTCTCGTTCACGTTCCACGTGCCCTCGATATTGTGGTTGTGCGCTTCGCCGAACGGCGGGACGACGTATCCTCCCCGGAGATCGACGACCGCCATAGGCCCGGCCGGGCGGCGCCGTGTCAGCAGGCCGTCGACGGCGTAGAACGTCGCTGCCGGAAAGCCGCGGCCGTCATACCAGCGGCCGTTGCTGAACTCAATCACTGGCGTGACGGGGGGGCGGCCGGCGATCGGCGTCTCATCGGATGCCCACACGCGGCCGGTACCTCCCTCGGCGAGAAGTCCTAGCAGGCCAAAGATGGCGAGAGCGATGAGCGACGATGTCATACGGACCCTCCCGACTTGTACGGCGCTCCGTGCGCCGATGTCATCTACTCTCGCCTGGATCGATCGTTTCGTCGAGTGGATGGACGATATCTTGCGGGATCTTTAGAAAGCGGGACGCGGCTTGGGTCGCGACGAAAGACCGGCGGCCAGACATCCGCAGTTGGTCGGCATCCAACGGTCTCTACTTGACCTCCTGACCGCGCACCCCTAGCCTGCCTCCATGGCGGCGCGGACGGGCGAGCAGGTCGTGATGTGAGCCACCCGCCGCCGGCCTCGTCGAACCGCCGCAGCACCTTCCTGCTGGGCGGTGCCTTCACGACCTTCACCATCAGCGCGGGGCTGATGCACTCGTATGCCGTATTCCTCGTGGCCTTTCTCGAGGATTTTCGCTGGAGCCGCGCGGAGGCCTCCCTCGCTTATTCGACCTCCCAGCTCGTGGCGGGCGCGAGCTCGCCTCTGGTGGGGGCGCTCGTGGACCGTCTCGGGCCGCGACGGCTGGTGCTGATCGGCGGAGGCCTCCTGACCGTCGGTCTGCTCGGCAGCGCCTACGCCTCCGCGCTGTGGCAGATCGTCCTCCTCTACGGGTTCGTGATGACGATGGGCGCCAACTGCCTCGGCCTCGTCGTCTTCGTGCCGCTGCTGTCGCGCTGGTACGTCCAGCGGCGGGGAATGGCGATCTCGGTCGTGCAGTCGGCGAACGGGTTCTCGCGCGCGGTATCGGCGCCCGTCGCCCAGCTCCTCATCACGGCCATCGGCTGGCGCCACGCCTACCTGGCACAGGCGGCCCTCATGGGGGTACTGGTCCTCCCCCTCTCCGCTCTCTTCCGCGGCACGGACCCGAGGACGGCGCGCCAGCAGACCGCGCCTGAACCCGGTCAGCATGAAAGAACTCACGCCGCTGAGCCGGACCACGACTGGACGGTGCATGACGCGATCCGGACGCGCCACTTCTGGCTCCTCTTCGCCGTGTACCTCTGCACGGGGCTGGGTAGCTTTCTCGTCTCGCTCCACCAGCTCGCCTTCGCGGTGGACATGGGATTCGACAAGCTGTACGCGGCCACCGTGCTGGGGATCGGCAGCTTCCTCGCCATCGCCGGAACCATCTTCACCGGCACCATCTCGGACTACATCGGCCGCGAGCGATCGGCCATCCTCGCCTACGGCGTCTCCATCGTGGGGGTCGTCTGCGCGCTCTTCATCACGAGCCCGCAGCAGGGCTGGCTTCTCTGGCTGCACGCCTGCTTCTTCGGTCTCACGTGGGGCGCGCGCGGACCGACCATCACCGCCAAGACAGCGGATCTCTTCCCGGGGCGCCACCTGGGAGCCATTCTCGGTGTCATCACGATCGGCGCGGGTATCGGGTCCGCGGTGGGCTCCTGGGCGGCGGGATGGATCTTCGACATCTCGGGGAGCTATCGCATCGCGTTCCTGCTCGCCATCGCGGCCTACCTTGGCGGGTGCGTCGCCTTCTGGACGCTCCGCCATCCGCCCCGCCGGAGGGCCTCGTGAGGCGCGCTGGCCAGCGCCGCGCCTTGCCGCGCCTGCGCCGATCGACTATCCTCGCCGGTGCCCGCCAACGCGGAGCGAGGTCAACCCCGCTCACACGGAGACTGGGACAGACCCATGGCAACGCATCTCTACATGGTGATCGAGAGGTTTCGCGGCGGCGATCCGGTTCCCGTGTACCGCCGCTTTCGCGAGCGGGGGCGCATGGCGCCGGAGGGACTGACGTACGTCGATAGCTGGGTGTCCACCGACTTCACCTGCTGCTATCAGCTGATGGAGTGCGCGGAGCCGCGGCTCTTCGAGAGCTGGATCGCCAACTGGAAAGATCTCGCGGAGATCGAGGTCATACCGGTCGTGACCTCCGCTCAGGCGGTGGAGGCCCTCGCGCCGCGGCTATGACGGCCCCGCAGAGCCGAATCCTCGCCTACGTCTTCTGGCATTGGAAACAGGCGGCGATCGATACGAGCGATTACGAGCGCCGCCAGCGTGCCTTCCACTCCGCTCTGGCCGCCGCGCCATCGAGCGGCTTCCTGGGGTCGTACAGCGTCGCGCTCTCGGGCGCACCGTGGGCAGCGGCCGGCGGCGACGCCTATGAAGACTGGTATCTCGTGCGGGACTTCGGCGCGCTCGGCGCGCTGAACGAAGCGGCGGTGTCGGCGAGCCGGGCCGCGCCACACGATGCGGCCGCCGCGGTCGCGGCCGATGGGACCGCGGGTCTCTATGGTCTGCGGCTGGGCGCTCCGCTGTCGGCGCCGCGCTACGCCGTCTGGTTCGGCAAACCCCCGGGCATGCGATACGAAGAGCTCTTTCGAGTCCTGTCTCCCGGGGTGGAGAAATCCCGCAGCGCCCTCTGGATGCGCCAGATGACGCTGGGGCCCGCGCGGGAATTCTGCCTGCATGCGGAAGCGCCGGTCCCCCTCCCCGCGCCGTTCATGCCACTCGTGATTCCACTCCGGCAAGCCTGGCCGGAGTCCTGAGCCCGCACGACAATCGTGCCCCCGCACAACCAAGCGCGGGCGCCGCGGGTCTGGGGAGCGCACCCCCATGCGGTGCCCGGCAAGCTCGACTCGAGGGCGCTCAAGCAGCAGATCGAGGCGGCGTGGGTCAGGCCCCCTTGAAGACGGGCGCGCGCTTCTCGCCGAAGGCGCGGATGCCTTCCGTCGCGTCCTCCGTCTCGAAGCAGATGTTCTGGGCCATGGTCTCGATCTGGAGCGCGCCGCGCAGATCGAGATCCGCGTTCGCGTAGAGCGACCGCTTGGCGAGCCGGATCGCCACCGGCGGGCCGGCGGCGATGCGGCGGGCGAGCTCGTAGGCCGCCGGCAGGAGCTCCTCCGGCGCGACCACCCGGCTCACGATACCGAGGCGCAGCGCCTCGGCGGCGTCGACCACGTCTCCCGTGAAGATCATCTCGCACGCCTTCGCCATGCCGACCACGCGCGGCAGGAAATACGTGCCGCCCCAGTCCGGATGGAGGCCCCGCTTGACGAAGGCCTGGGTGAACTTGGCCGCGGTCGAGGCGATGCGGATATCGCAGCCCAGCGCGAGGTTCATGCCGGCACCGGCGGCCGCGCCGTTCACCGCGGCAATGATGGGCTGCGGCGCCTCGCGCATGGCGAGCAGCGTCCGGTCACGGCCCGGGGCGATCTTCTCGATCAGGGGCCGCTCGCGCTGGCCCGCCTTCGCCTCGCCCATGGCCTTGACGTCTCCACCGGAGCAGAAGCCCTTGCCGGCACCCGTCACCACCATCACGCGCACGTCGGGATCGGCGGCGGCGCGCGTCACCGCGTCGAAGAGGTCCTGCCGGAGTGTGCCGCCGAGGGCATTGAGCCGGTCGGGGCGATTGAGCGTGAGCGTGGCGATGCCGTCCTTCACTTCGTAGAGCAGGCATTCATAGGTCATGGGTCGAGCCTCCATTTAGTGAGCGCCGTATTTCTTGCCGAGCTCTTCTTCCCAGCGCAGGTACTGGATGGCTTCCGCCCAGGTGCGGTCCGTCCCCATGGTCAGGACGTCGTTGGGCGGATTCATCACGCCGCTGAGGCCCCGCTCCACCGGCAGTCCGGCGCGGCTCCATCCCTGCATTCCCTCGGCGAGCACCGCGACGCGCTGATACCCGAGGGCCTTCAGCGTGGCTCCCGCCAGCACCGAGTTGAGGCCGTTGCTGCACGTCACCACGACCGCCGCATCCTTGGACGGCGCGACCTCGGCTATCGCGAGCTCGAGCCACCCGCGCGGCACCCACCGCGCCCCGGGCACGTGACCAGTACTGAAGTCGCGGCTCGTGTCGACGAAGATCACGAGCGGCGCCTGCGATCCTCTTCGCCGCTCCTCGAGTGAAGCAGGAGTGAGAAGCTCGACCTGGGCCTTGGCGGCTTCGTAACCCGCGGGCAGCGCGCCGGCGAGGCCCTCATCATAGCCCCGCGGCCCGCCCGGCGAGTCGCCCTTGGCCAGCGGCTGACCGGCCGCGACCCACGCGGTGGTGCCGCCATCGACGACGTAGACATTGGGAAAGCCCATCTGCCGGTACCAGGACGCGGCCACGGTCGACCGCACTCGCCCGTCGCAGGTGAAGACCACGTGGCCGTTCTTCACCGCCACCAGATCATCCGCACGCTGCACGGCCTGACCGCCGGGGAACCACTGAAAGCCCGGGATATGCCCGCGCGCGTATTCGTCCGAGGTGCGCACATCGATGAGGTACACGTTCTCTTGATCGGCCTTGGCCATGAGCGCACGCAGGGCAGGAATCGCGAGCGTCCGCACGCCGTCTTCGGACGCGATCCGCGCGGCGAAAGCCTCGGCGCGCGCGCGGCTCTCCGCCGACGGAACGGGCAGCTCCAGGCGCGTGGATCCCGTCTCGAGCTCGAGCCCTGCCATCATCCAGCCCATGGTGCCGTTGCGCAGGTCGAAGACCTTCGGGTAGCCCATGCGCTGCAGGAGCCGCGCCCCCACGATGCTGCGGGTGCGCCCAGCGCAGTGCACGACGATCGTGGCCTCGGGATCGGGCGCGAGGTCGGCGATGTGCAAGGCAACTTCGCCGTTGGGAGCGCTGCGGCCGCCGGGAATGGTGGCGCGACGATGCTCCTCCGGCGTCCGCGAGTCGAGGAGGACGATCTTCTCGCCCTTTTGCTGGAGAGCGTGCAGCTCCTCCGGGTGCATCTCGGGGACGTGGTGTAGCACCTGGATCTTCTCTCCGAAGTCCTTGCTGGGGACATTGACGCCCCACTCCGTCGGATAGCCGTCGGTCGCCCAGCGGTTGATGCCGCCATCGAGCACGGCCACCTGGCGGAATCCCATGCCCTCGAGCGTGGCCGCGGCCAGTGGAGCCCGGCGGCCGTCGTCATCGCAGACGATCACCCGGGTGCCGGTGAACGGGACCAGGCGCGGCATCCGGAACTCGAGCTGCCGGCGCGGCACGAGGCTCGCCCCGGGAATGTGCGAATCGTTGTACTCACCCGCCTCGCGCACATCGATCAGGGCGCAGGTGGCCTGCGTATCG
>Ga0335070_10009754_pt1 | contig 11233 bp, 9 predicted proteins | sample Lox_Sample_13_FD_206722 | JGI IMG/M metagenome (GOLD analysis project Ga0335070, IMG submission 206722) | Soil microbial communities from Loxahatchee National Wildlife Refuge, Florida, United States - Lox_Sample_1.3 | ecosystem: Environmental > Terrestrial > Soil > Wetlands | place: USA: Florida... | reverse complement strand
CCAGCCATGGGGCTGGCGGTGGTGATGAGATCCCCCGGCTCCAGGGTCCAGAAGGTCGAGGCGAACGCCACGATGTCGTCGAAGTGGAAGATCATGTTCGAAGTGTTGGACTCGGCCGCCACCTTCCCGTTGCGGCGGCGCAGGATCCTGAGGCGGTAGAGGTCAGCCGGCATCTCCTCGGGCGTCACGATCCAGGGCCCCATCGGGCCGAAGGTGTCGATCGATTTGCCCCAGGGTTGAAACTCCCGGCTCGTGGCCTCGAGCGTCCGACCGGTGATGTCGTGGAAGATCGTGTAGCCGAGGATCACCTCGGCGGCGCGCTCCCTGGGGACGGCCTTGCACCGCCTGCCGATGACGCAGGAAAACTCGTACTCGTGGTAGACCTCGCCGTAGCCCGCCGGGATCTGGATGGCGTCCTCCGGGCCGATCACGGAGGAGGAGGCCTTCAGGAAGATGAGCGGGACGGGCGACTTCGCCAGGCCGATGATCTGCCGGTAGTCCTCGTAGTTGACCCCCGTGCAGACGATCTTGGGCGGCCGGGGGACGGGCGCCCGCAGGCGCACGCGCCCGAGTGGGTAGACCGCGCCCACGACGTCCATCCGCCGCTCCGCCACGAAGCGCAGGGCCGACCGGGCGGCCGCCATGGCCGCTTCTCCCGCCCGCAGAAAACCCAGCATGTCCGGCGGAAGGACGCGGTCCGCGGTCGATGCCGGCTCGACCTCGCCTGCGGCCTCCAGCGAGGCGCTGCAGGCGGCATTCAGGTCGACCACCTGGGAGTCCACCACTGCCCCGACCCGATCCCGTCCGCACAGGCTGAAGGTGACCAACCTCATCGTGATGTCCCCTGGTGAATTGGTGGATCACTGGATTGGTGAATCAGTTGATCAGTAGATTGGTGGATTGGTGACGGAGGGAACCTGTCGCCGTCTGGTTCTGCCGAATCCGCCAATTCACCAATCCACTATTCCACCTTTGCTACTGCCGGACGTACGCCGCCAGGGACTGCAGCACGACCACCGCCACGCTCGCCCCGGCGTCCTTGACCCCGATGGTCCGGTCCTGCATCCAGGCGGCCCGCCCGAACTTGGACTTGAGGGGGCGCGTCGCCTCGGCGCCCGCCTCCGCCGCCAGGGCCGCATCCGCCAGCGCCTCCGCGAGGTTGCTGCCGCTCGCCCGCGCAGCCTCCAGCGCCTCGATGGCCGGCCACAGGCTGTCCAGGAGGGTCTTGTCGCCCCGGGCGGCCTTGCCCCGCTGCTGGATGCCCTCCGCCGCCGCCCTGAGGGCCCCGGCGATCGCGGTGAGATCGAGCTGCTCGGCCTGCTGCTCCCGGAGATGCTTCGCCATCCGCATCCCCGCCGTCGCCACCAGGGCGCCGAAGGTGGAGGCGCCGGCCGAATTGAAGGCCATGCCCGCCTTGAGGAGCTGCTCGTGGAAGGGCGTCTGGGCGAGCGTGGGCAGCAGGTCGGTGACTGCCTTCATCCCCAGGCGGCAGGTGACCCCCAGATCCCCGTCCCCCACCTCGGCGTCCAGGGCCGTGATCGCCTCGTAGGCCGCCTCGAGATCCGCCGCGAGCTTGCGGGCGAGCGGCAGCGCATCGCCGCACGTCAGGGCCGCCTTCATCGCGACCGCCTCCACTGGAGGAGGAAGGGCGAGTAGGCAGGGGCGTCCAGCAGGGCGAGCAGTTCCTCGTCCAGCCTGAGCAGGCTGATCGAGGCCCCCGCCATCTCCATCGAGGTCGCGTACTCGCCGATGAAGACGCGCTCGATCCGCACGCCGCGTCCCTCGATCACCTGGTGCGCCTTGCGGTAGAGCAGGTACAGCTCCTCGGGCGGGGTCGCCCCCAGGCCGTTCACCAGGACGGCCGCCCGGTCGCCGCGACGGAAGGGCAGATCGTCCAGCGCCCGCTCGGTCATGACCTGGGCGACCGCGTCGGCCGGCTGGAGCGGTCCCCGCTGGATCCCGGCCTCGCCGTGGATCCCCATGCCCAGCTCCATCTCGTTCTCGCCCAGGCTGAAGGTGGGCTTGCCCACCGCCGGGATGGTGCAGGGGGACAGCGCCACGCCCATGCTGGTCGTCTGTTCCACGACCCGCTGGGCGACCGCCGCCACCGCCGGGAGGTCCGCCCCCGTCTCCGCCTTGGCCCCGGCCACCTTGTAGGCGAAGAAGAGGCCGGCCACCGCCCGCCGCTTCTCGGCCGCCGCCTTGGGGGCGGAGACCACGTCGTCGCGCACCCGGACGGACTGCACCAGGATCCCCTCCGCCTCGCACAGCTCGGCCGCCATGTCGAAGTTCATGATGTCGCCGCCGTAGTTCCCGTACAGATACAGCACGCCCTTGCCGGCGTGGATGGCCTTGGTCACCGCCACCATGGCCTCCACCGAGGGCGAGGAGAACACGTTCCCGATGGAGACGCCGTGGAGCAGCCCCGGCCCCACGTAGCCCAGGAACACCGGGAGGTGGCCCGAGCCGCCGCCCGTGGCGATGGCGACCTTCCCCGCCACGGGGGCATCCGCCCGGATCAGCCCCCGGGGCGTCCCCGCCACGCGCTTCAGGTGGCCCGGGTGGGCCAGCAGGATCCCCTCGATCGTCTCATCCACAAACGCCTCGGGATGGTTGATGAGCTTCTTCATGGCAAGCCCCTCCTGGAGGTGGTGTTGGTGCGCCCCGCCGCCCGCGGGTCTCGCGGGCGGCGTAGACGGTTTCAACCCGTTTTCCCACGCCAAGATCGCAAAGGGGGCAGGCACGGTTTCTTGGCACTCCGCCTGCCCCGAATCCTCCCTGTGGGTTCCGCCTATCCAGGGAAATCTCCCTGCACTCCTTGGCGTCCTTGGCGGCTTTGCGTGAGAACAGCCTCGTAGGCTTTACAGCAGGCCGGCGTTCTGCAGCGCCTGCTTGATCGGTCCTGCCTGACGCTCGGAGGTCGCCGGCATCGGCGGCCGGGGGACGCCCGCGGGGCGCCCCAGCAGCTCCATGCAGTACTTCACGTTCGCCGGCAGGTTGTCGTGGAAGATGGCATTCCAGATGGGGAGCAGCGTGTCGTGCAGCGCCAGGGCCCGCTTGTGGTCCCCCAGCTGCACGGCATTCCAGAGCTGGACGCAGAGCGTGGGCACGGCCGTCAGGATCGCGGCGATCGCCCCGTGCGCCCCCAGGACGAACGAGGGGTAGAGCAGCGCATCCACGGCGGACATGATCCGGGCCCGGTTGCCCACCAGGAGCAGCAGGTCGGCGAGCATCTTCATGTCGCCGGCGCTCTGCTTGACCCCGATCACGCCCGGGACGCCGGTGAGGATCCGCGCCAGCAGCTGGGGCGAGAGATAGGCCCACGGGACCACGTTGTAGATGAGGACCGGCAGGCCGGTCTTGGCGGCGATGGCGTCGAAGTTCCTGAGCATCGCGTCATCGTCGGGCCGGAACAGGTAATGCGGCGGCGTCACCTGGAGCGCGGCGACGCCGAGATCCTTGACCGCCCGGCCCCGTTCGATGACGGAGTCGGTGCTGTCGGTGATGATCCCCGTGATGACCGGGACCCGCCCCCGGACCTCCTCCGACACGATGCCGGTGATCCGCCGGACCTCGTCGGTGGTCAGGGTGTGCCCCTCCCCCGTGCTGCCGGTCACCGCCAGCCCGTGGACCTTCGCGGTCTCGACCAGGTAGCGCGTATCGGCACGCAGGGCGTCCTCGTCGAGGGTGTTGTCCGGCCGGAACGGGGTGGTCACCGGGGGGACGATCCCGTAAATGTGCTCGTTCATCGGCATTCCTTAGCAGGCTGCTGAAAAAGGCCCATCTGCGGCGTTGGCGCGCTCGCGCGGCGCTGCGACGTACATGCTAAGTACGCCTCGCGCCTCGCATCGCGCGCCGCCTTGCATCTGGGCCTTTTTGAGCAGCCTGGCGGAAAAAGGGTTCTTCAACAACCCGTTACCTCTCTAAGGTGGCGAGCTGGGCCGCCTCCAGCTTGAGCGCCTGGCGCTGCCGGCGCACCGCCACGAAGGTCGTGAAGGCCGCCAGGGCGAGGATCGTCAAGGCGATCGGATGCGAGAAGAACTGCAGCGCATCGCCGCGGAACATGACCATCGCCCGGCGGTAGTTGGACTCCATCATGGCCCCCAGGATCTGGGCCAGCACCATGGGGGCCACGGGATAGTCGTAGCGGAGCATGATGTAGCCGACGAAGCCGAAGAGGGCGCAGGTCACCATGTCGTAGAAGACGTTGTTGATGGCGTACGAGCCTACCATGCAGGTGACGAAGATGAGGGGCACCAAGAACTTCCGGTCGATGTTGATCACCTGGGCGAAGAAGCGGGCGAAGATGAGGCCCAGGACCACGAACACGACGTTGGCCGCGATCATCCCGGCGAAGATCTGGTGCACCACGTCGGCGTTGTTCAGGAACAGCATGGGGCCGGGCTGCAGGTTGTGGATGGTGAGCGCCCCCATCAGGACGGCCGTGGCGGCGTCTCCGGGGATCCCCAGGGTGATCATGGGCAGGACGTCCCCCCCGGTGCTGGCGTTCTCACCGCACTGGGCGGCGGCGACCCCTGCGGGGTTGCCCTTCCCGAAGGTCTCCGGGTGCTTCGAGGCTCGCTTGGTCTCGGCGTAGCTCAGGAAGGCGGAGGTGTCCGCCCCGATGGCCGGCGTGATGCCCACGATGAGGCCGATAGGACAGGCGCGGAGATACGCCGGCAAGCACTCCTTGAGATCCTTGAGGGTCGGGACGATGTTCGTGAGGACCGCACTGACCCGGGGGGCCGTGAGGATGATCTCCACCTGGCGGAAGCCCTCGGAGAGGGCGAACAGGCCGATCAGCATCGGCACGAAGTCCAGGCCGCCCGTGAGCTCCGCGTACCCGAAGGTGAACCGCTGGAATCCCCCCATCGGGTCGAGGCCGATCATGGCCAGGAGCAGGCCCAGCAGGCCCGAGATGACCCCCTTCACGGGCGAGCGACCCGACAGCGTGATCGTCACCGACAGCCCGAAGACGGCGAGGGCGAAGTACTCGGGGGCCGAGAACCGGAGGGCGAAGCTGGCCAGGATCGGCGCGAAGAACGTCAGGCACATCGCGGTGAACGTCCCGCCGATTCCCGAGGAGATCGTCGCGATCCCGATCGCCTTGCCGGCCAGCCCCTTTTGCGCCATCGGGTAGCCGTCGAAGACGGTGGCGGCGGCGGCGGGGGTGCCGGGCGTCTTGATCAGGATCGAGGCGATGCCGCCCCCGTAGATGGCCCCCGTGTAGATCCCCAGCAGCATGACGATCCCGGTGATGGGCGTCATCCCGAAGGTGAAGGGCACGAGGATGGCGATCCCCATGGTGGCCGTCAGGCCCGGGATGGCCCCGATGATGATCCCGAAGAAGGAGCCCAGGACCAGCGCGAGGATGTTGTAGCCGGAGAGGACGATCCCGAAGCCGCGGATCAGCAGGCCGATGTCAACCATGCGTCGGACTCTCCGCCTCCCGCAAGCCCGCATTCGTCGCGAATAACGCTCGCGAAGGATGCGGACTCACAAGAAACCCTTGTGGGCGGCGGCCCGGGACGGATCACGCGCCGCCGGTGTGCCGGGATACTGCACGGTGTCCGCCCGCCACCAAGTATCCTCCCGCTGCAGGCGGGATTCCCTTCTCGTCAAGTTAGCCCGGATTATTCATGTGTCCTTCGTGAATAATCCGGGCTAGCGGAACAGTCCGCGCGGGAGCGGCACGTTGAGGGCTCGATCGAACACCAGGTACGTCACCACCGGGACCGTCACGGCGAAGACGACCAGGCGCACCCAGCGCCGCTCGCCGAGCGCCAGGGAGAAGCCGAACAGGTACGGCGCCGTGGTCGCGATGAAGCCCAGACGCTCGATGAAGAGGACGTACAACCCGGTCAAGGCGGCCACCCAGAGCACCCGCGACCGGTCTGCCCCTTCCAGGCGGCCGGGCAGCGTGAGGGATCGGCCGGTGAGGGCCTTGCCGAGCAGGAGCAGGGCCGCCCCCAGCAGGCAGGCCGCGACCCCGCGGGGGATCCACTCTGGATTGCCGAGGTCCGGGAGGTGAGGCCACGTCCCTGACTCGTAGAACACGTAGACGCAAATAGGAATGATGCCGAGGGCGGCGATGATGTCGGCCTTCTTCATGGAGACGCGCGGCATGCCGGCTCCCCCCGGCGAGACGCGAGGCGCCCCGCGGTCAGAGACCGCAGGGCGCCCCGGCTCGTACAGGAAATCGGGGACTACTTCTTCTTCAGCAGACCCAGTTGGTCCAGGGTCGGCTCCAGGCTCTTCTCCATCCCGATCAGGAACTCCTGGAACTTCTCGGAATCCAGGTAGGTCCGCGGCAGGGTCAGCTTGTCCATCAGCGCGATGTACTCCGGGTCCTCCGCCGCCTTCTGGAACCCGTCGCGCAGGACCTTCAGGATCTCGGGCGGCGTCCCCTTGGTCGTCCCCAGGCCGCGCCAGTCGTAGATGTAACTCTCCAGGGGGTAGCCGGCCTCGGCCAGGGTCGGGACGTCCGGAAAGAACGGGTTCCGGGTGGGCGTGACGGCCGCCAGGAACCTTGCTTGCTTCGTCTGGTAGAACTGCAGCATCTCGTCCATGCCGCTGGCGCACATGGTGATGTGGCCGCCCACTAGAGCCGTCCGGGTCGGGGCCGCACCGTCGAAGGGCACGAAGGTGAACTTCAGGCCGTACTTCTGGGCGATGGCCGCGGCGGCGAGATGCCAGGCGCCGGCCGGCCCGGAGTGCCCCACCGTGACCACGCCGGGGTTGGCCTTGGCGTACTCCACAAGTTCATTCATGGTCTTGAACTGAGAGTCCGCCTTGACCGAGAGACCCGCCGGGCTCCGGTTGAGGAGCGCAATGAGGTCGAAGTCCCGATAGGACAGGTCGGACTGGCCGAGCAGCCGGTAGGTGCTGAGGTTGAACGTGACGACCGCCACGGTGTACCCGTCCGGCTTGGCCTTGGCCACCGAGTCCATCCCCACGACACCGGTGCCGCCCACGCGGTTGACGACGTTGATGTTGACCCCGAAGTACTTCTTGCCGTTCTTCACCAGGGTGCGGGCCAGGGTGTCCGTCCCGCCGCCCGCGGCCCAGGGAACCACCAGGGTGATGTCCCGCTCCGGGAAGCTCGCCGCTGGCGCCGGAGAGGGTGCGACCAGCGCAAGGGCGAGCAGACCCACCACAACCAGCCACAGCTTTCGCATCACCACCGCCTCCTTTCTATGAGCCGGCCCCCCGGCTCACCGGCCGGGACCCCTAGCCTGGATTAATCACAGTAGAGCCGTGAATAATCCAGGCTAACCTGAAGGACCCATTTCCCCAGTAACGGAATGAGGTCAGGGGGCCGGGCGTCCACCGCGCTGTGTCACTATTCCCGATCCTCGCCTGATCCGTTCTGGGAGCCCAAGCATAAGGGCTTCCATTGAGCCCGCATTGTTCGCGAGTCGTTTTCGCGAATAATGCGGGCTAGGGGGTGCGGCAGACTACTATTACTAATGACTTTCCCACATTCATCCCGGTCCCGGACAGCGCCCTCTCGGGATTGTCTGCAAGAATAGGCCAAGCCTGCCGGGCACAGTCTCCGAGCCGCTCTGCCCGAGGCTCCGACCACGGCATGCGCCGAAGACCTCCAAGACAAGGATCCAGGGGTTCCGCTACCCCCCAAACTTGCCCTTCAGATACTCGACGCTCTTCTTGTGGTTCTCGACCGCCTGCTCCAGCGTGGCGGGCTGGTCCAATTCGAAGCCAACGTAGGGCCTCCCGGCCTTGCTGGCAATGGCGAAGATCACGTCGAAGTCCAGCTCGTTGTCCCCCAGGACGGGCTGGACCTTGTGCTCCGGGTTCGAGGTCTTCAGGTGCATGTACCCCATCCGGGGTGCGTACTTCTCGATGAACGCCCGGGCGTCCTCGGGTTTGGTCCACACCCGGGAGACGCAGAAGAAGTTCCCAGTGTCGAGCTGGTAGCCCAGGTTGCTGTTCGCGTTCCCGAACAGCTCCACCGTGCCGAAGGTGCTCACCCCGTCCCCCCTGATGGCCTCGGACCCGTTCTCCACCACATACTGCAGCCCGAACGCCTTGGCCAGGTTGGCGGCCTGATTGGCCGTATCCACCGCCTTCTGCAGCTCGGCGAAGGTCCAGTGCGTCTTCTTCTCGTTCGTCGCGAACTCCAGGCCGGGGCCCGCCGTGCGGATGGTGCCGGGGCCTTCGAAGACCGCGGCGTTGCCCAGGCCGCGCATGAAGACCTCCCAGAAATTCGGGTCCAAGAGGCCGATGTTCATGGCGTAGGCGACTTCGATGCCCCGCTGCTTGGCATAGGCAGCCAGCTCCTTCGCCTGGGCTAGCGTGAGGGTCGCAAAGGGATCGCGGATCTCGACCCAGGCGAACCCCTGCTCGCTGGCGAAATCGATCACCTTCTTGGCGCTCTCCACCCCGAGGGGCCACTGCTTGATGAAGTTGACATTGAGCAGACCGATCTTCAGGTCGGGGTACTTCTTCAATACGATCTTGTCGGCGGCCACCGCGCTACTCGTAAGAATCGCAACCCCCAGGATCAGCGCAACGATTGCCAGCACCCGCTTCATGTCATCCTCCTTTCCCCCGGCTATGAATCACCGATGGGTCGAAGAACCCGCAGGATGCGGGATACGGTGTAGCCCATCATCACCAGGCCCGAAACCGGAACCACGGCGTACCATAGGGGTCTGGGCAGGATCAGCATGGGCGACGTGTTGCTCGTCGCCCGCATCGTGAGCAGGAAGCCCTGCCACGTGAAGACCGCCAGGAACCCGAGGATCAGCAGGCAGACGATCGCCTCCAGCGCCCGACCGGCCCGGGTGCCGGCCAGGGCCTGGGGGATGAAGTCGATGGTGATGTGCTCGTTGCGGCGCCAGACCGCCGCCGTGCCCATGAATACCATCCAGGCAAACGCCAGCTCCACGACCTCGTCCGCCCACCCCAGGGAGAACATCGGAACGAAGCGGATCAGGACCAGTGCGGAGACCAGGACGACCAGCACGAACATGCACACGATGCTGATCCAGCGGAGGGCGGCGTCCAGGACCCGATCGAGCCGGGCCGCACAGCCTTCGGACGGTCCGGCAGTCACCTGAGTCATCGCGACACCCCCATGACCAGGTTCGGAATCCAGACCACGAACCCGGGGATGTAAGTGATGAGGCCCAGGCACACCGCCAACGCGAGGATGTAGGGCCACAGCTCCCTCGCCAGCGGCCAGATCGGAACCTTGCTGATGCTCGAGACCGCGTACAGGCACATGCCCACCGGCGGCGTGAGAAGGCCGATCATCAGGTTCAGCGTCATCACGACGCCGAAGTGCACCGGGTCGATCCCCACCCGGGACACCAGCGGCATGAACACCGGGATCGTCAGCAGCATGATGGCGATCCCTTCCATGAAGCAGCCCAGGATCAGGAGGATCACGTTCACGATCAGCAGGACGACCCAGGGCGTCGAGGTGAGCGCCATCAGGCCCTCGACGATCATGGTGGGAATCCGCTGCTGGATCAGCAGCCAGCCGAAGACGCTGGCCGCCGAGATGATGAACATGACCTGGACGGAATTGCGGACCGTCTCCCAGAGGATCCGGGGGAGGTCCGCCAGCGTGATCTCCTTGTAGACGAAGAGCCCGATGCAGAGCGCGTAGACGCTCGCCGCGGCGGCAGCCTCGGTGGGGGTGAAGATTCCACCCAGGATCCCCCCGATGATGATGATCGGCGAGCCCCAGGCCGGCGCGGCGTGGACCGTGGCCCAGAACAGCTCCCGCAAGGTCGCTCGCGTCTCCCGCGGGTAGCCGCGCCGCTGGGCGAGAATGGCCACGGTGACCATGAGGAGCAGGCCCATCAGGACCCCGGGGAGAAAGCCCCCGAGGAACAGCCGGCCGACGGAGGTCCCGGTCATGCTGCCGAAGATCACGAACGGGATGCTGGGAGGAATGATGGGTCCGATGGTGGAGGCAGCTCCCACCAGGGCGGCCGAGAAGACCCGGGGGTACCCTGCCTTCTCCATGGCCGGGATCAGAATGTTGCCCGAGCCGACCGCATCCGCCACGGCCGCCCCGGACATCCCCGCCATGACCATGTTGGTGACCACCGTGACGTGCCCGAAGCCCCCGCGGATGTGCCCCACCAGGCACTGGGCGAAGCGCACCAGGCGCGTCGTGATCCCGCCGGTGTTCATGAGGTTTCCGGCCAGGATGAAGAAGGGGATCGCGAGGAGGGTGAAGCTGGTGGTCCCGGCGTACATTCGCTGCGGCACCATCATCAGCAGGTTGGGGGTCCCCAGCGCGAGAAAGCTCAGCACGGCCGTGAGGCCCATGCTCACGGCGATGGGCACCCCCAGGAGCATCAGCAGGACCAGGGTCCCGAAGATTGTCGCCGTGACCATCGACTGGCCGCTCCTCTACCCGACGCCGCACGGGGCGGGCCCTGCTCGCCGGGGCCCCGGACCATGAACGCGCCCGGGATCCCCGGCGAGACGAAGCACCGCTCGAGGCCCCTCCGCCTACTTCTTGCGTGCGGCCTCCACGTACTCCATGTACTTCTTCCCGTTCTCCTCGCCGACGTACTTGAAGATCTTGTCGTAGGCGGGCTTCATCGCCGCCCGGAACGGTGCCAGGTCGGGGCGGGTCACCTGCGTGCCCGCCTGCTGCATCTTGGCCACGACATCCGCCTCCTGGGAGACGACTTGCTGGCGCATGAACTCTCCGGCCCGCTTGCTCTCCTCCTGGAAGATGGTCTTCTGCTCCGGGGTGAGCTTGGCCCAGGTCTTGGCGCTGATGGTGTGGATCATGTTGTTGTAGATGTGTTTGGTGAGGGCCAGGTGCTTCTGGACCTCGTAGAACTTCATGAAGTAGATCACCGAGACCGGGTTGTCCTCGCCGTCCGCAACGCCCTGCGCCAGGGCCATGTACAGCTCCGGGAAGGCGATGACGGTGGTCTGGGCCCCCAGCGCCTCGAAGGCCGCCCCGATCTGCATCTCGGGCGGGACCCGGATCTTCAGCCCCTTCACGTCCTCGGGGGCGTTGATCGGCCGCTTGTTGTTGGTGAGGTTCCGGAAGCCGTACTCCCAGTTCGAGAGCAGGATGAAGCCCTCTTTCTCGGCCAGCTGCCTGAACCAATCAAAGGCTGGTCCGTCCACCACCCGGTGGACATGGTCGTAGTCATCGTAGGCGAAGGGGAGCATCACCACGCCCATGGCCTTGATCCACTTGTCGAACTGCCCCTGGGTGGGCAATCCCATG
>Ga0335070_10009753_pt1 | contig 11233 bp, 4 predicted proteins | sample Lox_Sample_13_FD_206722 | JGI IMG/M metagenome (GOLD analysis project Ga0335070, IMG submission 206722) | Soil microbial communities from Loxahatchee National Wildlife Refuge, Florida, United States - Lox_Sample_1.3 | ecosystem: Environmental > Terrestrial > Soil > Wetlands | place: USA: Florida... | reverse complement strand
CGTGGTGATCGACCCCTGCCACACGGAGACGGCGCAGGCCGCCACGCGCCACCACTTCATCCGCCCGGGAACGGACGCAGCCTTCCTCGCCGCGCTGGTGAACGCCGTGCTCGAGCTCGGCCCCCCGCGCGTGGAGCGCTACGGCGCGAAGCTCTCCGGCCTCGCGGCCGCGATCGAAGCGTTGCGGCCTTTCGGCGTGGAGCGCGCGGCGGCGGCCACGGGCATCGCGGCCGATGACATTCGGGCCATCGCCCGTGAATTCCGCGAAGCGCCCTCGGCGGTTGCCTATGGCCGCGTGGGCCTGTGCACGCAGCCCTTCGGCACGACCTGCCAGTGGCTGGTCCAGCTGCTCAACCTGGTGACCGGCAACCTCGACGCGCCGGGTGGTGCCATGCCCACGCGCCCCGCCGTGCCCGTGACGGGCCCAGGCACCAAGCAGGGCGGCTTCGGCAGCTTCAAGGCGCGCGTCTCGGGACGGCCCGCCTTCGCGGGCGAGCTGCCGGCGGCGGCCATGGCCGACGAGATCGAGGCGCCGGGCGAAGGCCGCATCCGGGCCATGCTCACCATCGCGGGCAACCCCGTGTCCTCGACGCCCAACGGGCGCCGGCTCGACCGCGCGTTCGAAAGCCTCGACTTCATGGCGGCCATCGACATCTACGTGAACGAGACGACGCGGCACGCCGACGTGATCCTGCCGCCCGCCTCGATGCTCTGCCACGACAACTACGACGTGATATTCAACTCGCTCGCGGTGCGCAACGTCGCGCGCTTCAATGCCGCCGTCTTCGACAAGCCCGAGGGCGCACGCTACGACTGGGAAATCTTCAACGGGCTGGGCGCGGCGTACGCGCGGGCCACGGGCGGCGAGTACAGGGCGATGCCCGATCCGTCGGCGAGCGTCGCGGCGGCGCTGCGCGCGGGGCCGTACCGCGGCACGATTTCCATGGACGCGCTGAAGGCCGCGCCGCACGGCATCGACCTGGGCCCGCTCGAGCCCTCGCTGCTCGATCGCCTCGAGACGCCGGACGGGAAGATCCATTGCGCGCCCGGGGCTTTCGTGGCCGACCTCGTTCGTGTCGAAAGGGATCTCCTTTCGCCTGCGCGCGTGGAAGGGCTCCTCCTCGTCGGGCGGCGCCACCTGCGCAGCAACAACTCGTGGATGCACAACTCGCAACGCCTGGTGAAGGGCCCGCGGCGCGACCACCTGTGGATCCATCCCGAAGATGCCGCGGCGCGCTCGATCGCGGATGGCGATCCCGTGATGCTCGCTTCGCGCGTGGGCGAGGTGCGGGTCACCGCGAAAGTCACCGACCGCGTGATGCCCGGCGCGGTCTGCCTGCCGCACGGCTTTGGCCAATCGCGCGCGGGCGTGCGCCTCGCGGTCGCGAGCCGCGTGGAGGGCGCGAGCTACAACGACGTCACCGACGAGGCGGCGATCGATCCGCTGTCGGGCGGTGCGGCGTTGAACGCGCTGCCGGTCTCCGTGACGCGGTGCGCGGCTTGAGCCGGCCCGGCAAGTTACCGAATTTTTCACGCGGCACCTGGGCAAATCCGCGGGGTAGAATTTCGGGATGAAACGCCTCGCCTTGCTCGCGGCGGCCGTGCTCGCCGCGCTTCCGGCCGCCGCCGATCCGCAGAAGGTCTTCCGGTACGCGTGGCCCATCGCGGAATCCACCTGGGATCCCCAGAAGGCGATCGACGTGTACTCGGGCATCGGCAACTCCGCGATGTTCGACCCGCCGCTCACCTACGACTACCTCGCGCGCCCGCTCAAGCTCATCCCGAACACCCTCACGGCGCTGCCCGAGATCAGCGCCGACGGCCTCACCCTCACGATGCACGTGAAGCCGGGCATCTACTTCGCCGACGATCCCGCGTTCAACGGCAAGAAGCGCGAGCTCACGGCGAACGACTACGTCTACACGATGAAGCGCCTGCTCGACCCGAAGCTCGCGGCGCCGCTGCTCTCGGAGGTCGAGGGCTACCTGGTGGGCGTGGACGAGGCGCTCGCCAAGGCGCGCAAGGACAACAAGCTCGACTACGACGCGCCCATCGAGGGCCTGAAGGCGCTCGACCGCTACACCTGGCAGATCAAGCTCACCAAGCCGATCTACATCTGGGTATACAACCTTGCCGATTGCCGCATCGCCTGCGCGGTCGCGCGCGAGGTGGTGGAGAAGTACGGCGACGACATCGGCGCCCACCCGGTGGGGACGGGCCCGTACAAGCTGGGCTTCTGGAAGCGCTCCTCGAAGATCGAGTTCGAGCGCAACCCGAATTTCCGGGAGATGTATTTCGACGGGTTGCCGCAGCCCGGCGACACGGAGGCCGAAGCGGTCCTCGCGAAGCTCAAGGGCCGGCGCCTTCCGATGGTGGACAAGGTCGTGGTCTCGATCATCGAGGAGCCGCAGCCGCGCTGGCTCGCGTTCCAGAACGAGGAGCTCGACCTCATGTTCGGCGTGCCGGGCGAGTTCGCCAACATCGCCATGCCCAACAACAAGGTGGCGAAGAACCTCGCGCGCCGCGGGGTGCAGATGGCGCAGGTGCCCGGCCTCGACCTCACCTACGCGTACTTCAACATGGAGGATCCCACGGTCGGCGGCTACACCCCGGACAAGGTGGCGCTGCGGCGCGCGATCTCGCTCTCCTACAAGACGAAGGACGAGATCGCCATCGTCCGCAAGAACCAGGCGATTCCCGCGCAGGCGCCGTACAGCCCCGGCGTTGCGGGATACGACCCGGACTTCCACACGACGGCCAACGAGTACAACGTGGCCAAGGCGAACGCGCTGCTGGACATGTTCGGCTACGTGGACCGCGACGGCGACGGCTGGCGCGACATGCCCGACGGCAGCCCGCTCGTCATCAAGTTCAACTCCACGCCGAGCGCCGACGACGCCCAGATCGACCAGCTGTGGAAGCGCAGCCTCGACGACATCCACGTGCGCTTCGACGTGCGCAAGGCGAAGTGGCCCGACCTCCTGAAGGAGTCGCTCGCCGGCAAGCTCATGATGTGGCAGCTCGGCGGCTCGGCCTCGATGCCCGACGCGGATACCTGGCTCACCGCGCTCTACGGCCCCAACGCGGGCGAGAAGGGCAACGAGGCGCGCTTCAACCTGCCGGAATACAACCGCCTCTACGAGAAGGCGCACGTGATGCGCGACTCGCCCGAGCGCACGCGGCTCTACGAGGAGATGGCGAAGATCATCATCGCCTACGCCCCCTGGAAGATCAACGTGCACCGCATCTACACGGACATGTGGTACCCGTGGGTGATCGGCTACCGCCGGCCCCTGCTCATCACCGACAACTTCTGGATGTTCATCGACATCGACCCCACAAAAGAAAAGGGGCCGCGGGGCGGCCCCTAAAGGTCGATGTAACCGACCTGGGGTTCGGAGCTACTTGAACGCGTAGCGGATCTGGCCGTACACGAACCGCGCCCGCGCGTCGTAGTAGTTGGGGTCGTAGCCCGCCTGGAACGTGAGGTTCTGGTTCGTGAGCGGCGGGTTCCGGTCGAAGATGTTCTTGCAACCCAGGGTGAGCGTGAGGTTCTTGAACCCGGTGTACGAGCCCTGCAGGTCGTAGAGCTCGAGCGTTCCCACGCGGCGCAGGTCCCCGTTCGGATCGGGCTGCGTGTCGATGTAGCTCGTCTGGAACGTCTGGCCGAGCGTCGCCATCCACGGGCCCTGGTCCCACGTGATCGACGCGTAGTGCTTCCAGCGCGGGATCACGCCGGGCACGATGGCGCCGAAGTTGTTGGCCACGAAGCCCCCGAAGCTGCCGTCCAGCGCCTCGCCGTCGTAGCGCGTGTAGTACGTGCCCGTGATGTCGAAGCGCAGCCGTCCCCAGCTCTGCCGCGGCACGCGATAGTGCGCCTCGGCGTCCCAGCCCTCGATGTGGACCGCGCCCAGGTTGATGAGCGTCTGCGAGATGCTGGTGATCCGTCCCGGCAGGTTCGGGAAGTTCGGGTCCACCGGCCCGCGCGTGACGAGCCCCCCGTACTGGTCCAGGTCGCCCAGGATCGTCGGGATCGGGATGCCCGTCGTGATGGTCTCCTTCAGGCGGATCCGGAAGTAGTCCCAGGAGAGCGACAGCTGGTTGGTGGGCTCGAAGACGATGCCGAAGGTCGAATTCTCCGATTCTTCGGGCCTCAGGTTGGGATTGCCGCCCGTGATGGTCTGGAACTGCGTCGTGCAGTCCAGGCCCGTGTCATGCGTCACCGGGCAACGGATCGGGTCGGAAAGGCCCGTCTGCGACACACCGACCGCCTGCGGCACGAACAGCTGGAAGAGCGAGGGCGCGAGGAAGCCCGTGCCCCACGAGGCGCGCAGCAGCAAATCGCGGTTGGGCTGCCAACGCAGCGACGCCTTCGGGTTGTTGGTGCGGCCGAAGTCGCTGTAGTTGTCCGTGCGGATCGCGACGTTCGCCTCCAGCGTCTTCAGGAGCGGCACGTTGAACTCGGCGTAGAGCGCCGTGTCGTCGCGGTCCGCGTGCACGTCGGGGAAGCTGCCGCCGTAGCCGGAGACGTCGCCCGTCCTCAGCACCGGGTTGTAGAACTGGTCGAGCTTCTCCTTGCGGTACTCGGCGCCCAGGGCCATGGCGAGCGGCCCGGCGGCGAGTTGCCAGATCTCGCTGGACACCTTGGCCTGGAAGCCTTCGTTGGTGGACTTGCCGTGGAAGGTCTCGCCGTTGAAGTTGGTGGCCTGCACCTCCTGCTGGATCTCCGGCGTGTTGGGTCCGAACAGGTTCACGCGGCCGCTGTTGAGCAGCGGGAGCGCCAGCGAGTACTGCGGGAAGCCGCCGTTCAGCACTTCCTTGGTCTTGCCCTGCGCGTACGAGTAGCTGAAATCCATGTCCCAGTCGCGCCAGGAGCCCTTCACGCCGCCGACGAGCTGGGCGCCCTCGTTGGTGTCGGTCGTGTCGCGGTTGCCGTTCTCCACGGCGCGGTAGCGCACGTTGAGGATCTGGCCGTTGACGCCGGCCGCGATGGCATCGGCCGTGGGGTAGAACGCGGAGCCCGGCGGGATCGTGACCGTCGCCAGGAACTCGCCATTGGGCCCGTAGGTGAAGAGGTTGGAGATCGGCACCGGCTGGATGACGAAGCGGTTCTCGTCCTTCGAGTACAGCGCCGTGCCGTACGCCTGCCAATCGTTGTTGATCTGGAACTTGCCGGAGGCGAAGAAGTTCGTGTTCTTCGTGTCGGGGATGCTCTCCACGCCCGGCGCGCCGGCCGGGTCGAAGAAGCAGCGCGTCGAGGAGAGGTCCGGGAAGTAGGTGCCGTAAGGCGTATTGCAGTGCTGCACGCCGCCGGGAATGCCGATGCCGCCGGTGGTCACGTTGCCCGGGAAGGAGTTGGAGGACAGCGTGTTGTAGCCGATTTCCGGGATGTAGGCCGTATCGGAGAAGTTACGGTCCTTCTGCAGCAGGTTGTGCTGGTTCTGGTAGGAGGCCGACAGGAAGACGTTGTAGCGGTCCTTGCCGAGGTCGCCGAACCCGGCGGCCGCGCTGTAGTTCTCCTCCTTGCCGCCCCCGGAGCGCGTGGGCATCCCGTAGTAGGCGGTGCCCTCGGCACCGCGGTAGTCCGAGCGCACGATGAAGTTGATCACGCCCGCGATCGCGTCCGATCCGTACACGGCCGAGGCGCCGTCCTTCAGCACCTCGACGCGCTCGATGGCGGAGAACGGGATCACGGCGAGGTTCACGCCCGCCACGCCGTTCAGCTCGCCCGCGAACCCGTTCACGCGCTTGCCGTTGATGAGCACCAGGGTGCGCGAGCCGGTGAGGCCGCGCAGGTTGGCGGTTTGCGCCGAGAAGGTGGTCGCGCCGATGGTGCTGCTCGACAGCACGCTGCCGGCGCTCGCGTTGGAGCTCACGAGCTGCAGCAGCTCCATCGCGTTGGTGGCGCCGCTTCGGTCGATCTCGTCGCGGGTGATGACGGTCACGGGAAGGGCGGTCTCGCCTTCCACGCGCTTGATGTTGGAGCCTGTGACCTCGATGCGTTCCTTCGACTGCGGCTGCGGTGCGTTTTGCGCGAGCGCGGGTACAGCGATGGTTCCAGCGAATGCCAGGGCAATTGCCGAGGCGAGGACTCTGGAATGATTTTCCTTTTCGCGATCCATGGACCCCCCAGGGTTTTGTTTCGTTCGGGAAGCGCCGCACGGCGTGGCGGCTCCTCCTCGGGGGACCGTCGATCGCCTGCGTCAGCGTGCCTTGGACACTAGCAGGGAGTCGCGTGACAGATGGTTGCAAATACAACTATCCGGGTTACGGTGTGTTACGGGGCGGCGCGTTTGTGACGGAAAGGAGACGGGAAAAAGAAAGGGGGCCTTGCGGCCCCCTCACGGGTGATGCGGGTTGCTCGTTCTTTGTTATTTGAATGCGTAGCGGATGCTGCCGTACACGAACCGGGCGCGGGCATCGTAGTACAGCGGGTCGTAGCCCAGCTGGAACGTGTTCTGCTGGTTGGTGAGCGGCGGGTTGCGGTCGAAGATGTTCTTGCAGCCCAGGGTGAAGGTGAAGTTCTTCAGCCCTGTCCACGAGCCTTGCAGGTCGTAGAGCTCCAGCGTGCCCACGTGGCGCTCGTTGCCGTCCAGGTCCGTCTGCGTGTCGGTGTAGCCGGACTGGTAGGTTTGCGCGAAGGTCGCCGCCCACGGGCCCGAATCCCACGAGAAGGCCGCGTAGTGCTTCCAGCGCGGCAGCACGCCCGCCACCGGGGAACCCAGGTTGTTCGAGATGAAGCCCGAGTAGGTCCCGTCGGTGTTCTGGAAGTCGTAGCGGTTGTAGTAGGTGCCCGTAATGTCGAAGCGCAGGCGCCCCCAGCTCATGCGCGGCCAGCGGTAGTGCCCCTCGAGGTCCCAGCCGTCGATGTGCGTGCTGCCGATGTTGATGTACGTCTGGCTGATCGAGGTGATGCGGCCCGGCAGGTTGGGGTTGGCCGGATCCGACGGCGCGCGCGTGACGAGCCCGCCGTACTGGCCGAGGTTGCCGAAGATCGTCGCGATCGGGATGCCGTTGGTGATCGTGTTCTTCAGGCGGATCTTGAAGTAATCCGCCGAAAGCGACAGCGCGTTGGTCGGCTCCCACACGATGCCGAAGGTGGTGTTCTCCGACTCCTCGGGCTTCAGCTCCGAGTTGCCGCCGAAGGTGACCGGGAACTGCGTGTTGCAGTCGATGCCGGTGTCGTTGGTCACCGGGCAGCGGACCGGGTCGCTAAGGCCCGTGGCCGAGACGCCCGCGGTGTTGGGCACGAACAGCTGGTAGAGCGAGGGCGCCAGGAACGCGGTGCCGTACGAGGCGCGCATCAGGACGTCGCGCGTCGGTTGCCAACGCAGCGTGGCCTTCGGGTTGTTGGTGCGGCCGAAGTCGCTGTAGTCGTCGGTGCGGATCGCGAGGTTGGCTTCCAGGGTCTTCAGCAGCGGGACGTTGAATTCCGCGAAGAAGGCCGTGTCGGTGCGGTCGGCATCGACGTTGAGGAAGTTGCCGCCGTAGCCCGAGACGTCGCCCGTCTGCAGCACGGGGTTGTAGTCCTGGGTGAGCTTGTCCTTGCGGTACTCGGCGCCGACGGCGAAGGCGAGCGGGCCGGCGGCCATCTGCCAGATCTCGCTCGACATCTTGAACTGCCAGTCGTCGTTGGTGCTCTTGCCGCTGAAGGTCTCGCCGATGAAGTTGGTGGCGGCCACGGCCTGCGCGATGGCATCCGTGTTGGGCCCGAAGAGGTTCACGGTGCCGCTGTTGAGCAGGGGCAGCACGCGCGAGTACAGCGGGAAGCCGCCGTTCAGGTTCTCCTTCACCTTGCCTTCGGCATAGGAGTACGACAGGTCCGTATCCCACGAGCCCATGCCCTTGGTGTCGAACGAGCCCTTGATGCCCGCCACGACCTGGTAGCCCTCGTTGGTGTCCGTCGTGTCGCGGTTGCCGTTCAGCACGGCGCGGTAGCGCACGTTGAGCGGCTGGCCGTTCACGCCGGCAGCGGTGGCGGCGGCGGTCGGGTAGAAGGGCGTGCCCGGCTGCACCGTGATGGTGGCGGGAATGTCGCCGTTGGGGCCATAGTTGAACTGGTCCGAGATCGGCACCGGCTGGATGATGAAGTGGTTCTCGTCCTTCGAATACAGGCCCGTGCCGTAGAGCTGCCAGTTGTTGTTGATCTGGAACTTGCCCGACACGAAGAAGTTCGTGTTCTTGGTGTCGGGTATGGCCTCCACGCCCGGGGCTTGCGACGGGTCGAACCAGCAGCGCGTGGCGCTCAGGATGTCCGGGTCGTAGATCGAGGCGTAGGGCTGGTTCGGGCAGTTGGCGTGGCCGCCGGATTGCCCGATGTTGCCCGTGGAGATGTTGCCCGGGAACGTGTTGCCCGACACGCCGATCAGCCCGATATTGGGGATGTAGGACGTGTCGGAGAAGTTGCGGTCGCGCTGCAGCAGCTCGTGCTGCTCGTGGTACGACGCGGCCAGGAAGACGTTGTAGCGGTCCTTGTTCAGGTCGCCGAAACCGGCCGCCGCGCTGTACTGCTCTTCCTTGCCGCCGCCCGAACGGGTGGGCTCGCCGTAGTAGATCGTGGCTTCCGCGCCGCGGTAGTCGCTGCGCACGATGAAGTTGATCACGCCCGCGATCGCATCCGAGCCGTACACCGCCGAGGCGCCGTCCTTCAGGATCTCCACCCGCTCGATCGCCGCGAACGGGATCACCGCCAGGTTCACGCCCTCCACGCCCTGCACTTCGCCCGCGAATCCGTTGACGCGCTTGCCGTTGATCAGCACCAGCGTGCGCCCGCCCTGCAGGCCGCGCAGGTTGGCCGTTTGCGCCGAGAAGGTGGTCGCGCCGATGGTGCTGTTCAGGGCCACGCCGCCCGCGCTCGAGTTGGCGCTCACGAGCGACAGCAGCTCCATCGCCGATTGCGCGCCGCTCCTGTCGATCTCCTCACGCGTGATCACCGTGACCGGCAGCGCGCTCTCGCCCTCAACGCGCTTGATGTTCGAGCCGGTGACTTCGATCCGCTCCTTCGCCGCCGGTTTTTCCGGCGCCGTTTGCGCCATGGCGGGCACGCTCGCGACGGTGGCCGCGAGGCCCGCGCCCAGCACTTGCATGAGCGCAATGGAAAGCTTCGTCATTCTCGGATTCATTCTTGGAAACCCCCAGGTAGTTATAAAATTTTCGGTAAAACAGGGACTTATTCAGGGAGGAATGCGTCGGTTTTCGAGTTCCTTTTTCAAGCCTGATGACACGAGCGCGATAATAGCGAGGCGAATTGCGATTGACCAACAATTCTTCTTCGACTGTTGCGTTTTTACAACATATCCGGCAGCTCGGCGGAGAGGCTGATTCCAGAGGAGAAAGGGGCGCTTCGCTTAACCCCCGGGGGCCGTCCGTGCTACAATTTCGGAGTTTCGAAAGGAGATGGGCCTCGCGCCCATTTTTTGTTTGTGAAGCCGGAATCGGCGCGGGAATCCTGGATCGCGAAGACCCTCGAGGGGCTCGGGTACGAGCTCGTGGACCTTGAGTCGTCGCGTTCGGGCCTGCTGCGGATCTTCATCGATTCGCCGCGCGGGATCACCGTGGACGATTGCGCGCGCGTGAGCCACCACCTCACGCGGGCGTTCGCCGTGGAGGGCATCGAATACGAGCGGCTCGAGGTCTCGTCTCCCGGGCTGGACCGGCCGCTCAAGCGCCTCGAGGATTACCGGCGCTTCGCCGGCCGCGAGGCGACGGTGAAGCTGAAGCTGCCGCGCGCCGGAAGGCGGCGTTTCGAGGGAAAATTGGCGGGTGTGGAGGAGGGCAGGATCCTCCTCGACGTCGAAGGTGTCAGGCACAGCCTCGGTTTCGACGAGATCGACCGGGCACGGCTGGTTCCTGACGTGTGAAGGGTTCGGAGGCCGTTTCAATGAGCAAGGATCTTCTTCTTCTAGTCGATGCGTTGTCGCGCGAAAAGAACGTCGCGAAGGACACGGTGTTCCTCGCGCTCGAGCTCGCGCTCGCCTCGGCCACCAAGAAGCGTTTCAAGGACGAGGTGGACGTGCGCGTGGAGATCGACCGCGAGAGCGGCGAGTACTACGCGTTCCGCCGCTGGACGGTCGTGCCCGACGAGGAGCACGAGGAGCCCGCGCACCAGATCGCCATCACCGACGCCGTCGCGGAAAACCCCGAGGCCGCCCTGGGCGACGTGATCGAGGAGCCGCTCGAGCCCGAGACCTTCGGGCGCATCGGGGCGCAGGCCGCCAAGCAGGTGATCCTGCAGAAGATTCGCGACGCCGAGCGCGAGCAGATCCTGAACGACTTCCTCGAGCGCGGCGAATCGCTCGTGACGGGCACCGTGAAGCGCGCCGAGCGCGGCAACCTGATCGTCGAATCGGGCCGCGTCGAGGCGCTGCTGCCGCGCGACCAGCTGATCGCCAAGGAAAACCTGCGCGTGGGCGACCGCGTGCGCGCCTACATCGCGAAGATCGACCGCGCCGCGCGCGGCCCGCAGCTCATCCTGTCGCGCGTGGCCCCCGAATTCCTCGTGAAGCTCTTCGAGCTCGAGGTGCCGGAGATCGAGGAGGGGCTGCTCGAGATCAAGGCGGCCGCCCGCGACCCGGGCCTGCGCGCCAAGATCGCGGTGAAGTCGAACGACGCGCGCATCGACCCGGTCGGCACCTGCGTCGGCATGCGCGGCTCGCGCGTGCAGGCGGTCACCCAGGAGCTCGCCGGCGAGCGCGTCGACATCATCCTGTGGTCGCCGGAGCCGGCCCAGTTCGTGATCAACGCGCTCGCGCCCGCCGACGTGAGCTCCATCGTCGTGGACGAGGAGCGCCACTCGATGGACGTGGTGGTCGAGGAAGACCAGCTCGCGCTCGCCATCGGCAAGGGCGGCCAGAACGTGCGCCTCGCCTCCGAGCTCACCGGCTGGCAGCTCAACATCATGACCACCGAGGAGCGCGAGCAGAAGGCGCAGGCCGAGACGAGCGTCGTGCGCTCGCTCTTCATGGAGAAGCTCGACGTGGACGAGGAAGTCGCCGAGATCCTCGTGAAGGAAGGCTTCACGTCGCTCGACGAGGTCGCCTACGTGCCGATCAACGAGATGCTCGAGATCGAGGATTTCGACGAGGAGACGGTGAACGAGCTGCGCCGCCGCGCGAGGAACGCGCTGCTCACCGAGGCGATCAAGAGCGAGGAGACCGTCGAGCACGCCGCCGAGGACCTGCAGAGCATGGAAGGGATGGACAACCCGACCGCGCGCCTGCTCGCCTCGAAGGGC
>Ga0335070_10009752_pt1 | contig 11234 bp, 9 predicted proteins | sample Lox_Sample_13_FD_206722 | JGI IMG/M metagenome (GOLD analysis project Ga0335070, IMG submission 206722) | Soil microbial communities from Loxahatchee National Wildlife Refuge, Florida, United States - Lox_Sample_1.3 | ecosystem: Environmental > Terrestrial > Soil > Wetlands | place: USA: Florida... | reverse complement strand
CTCGTCGCGGCGATCGCCGCCAGCCCGCACCTCGCGCTGGCGGCCGCGGTCACGTACGCGCTCGCGTTCACATTCGAGCTCGGGCTGTCGCTCGTCTTCTACCTCGGGGCGAAGCCGCAATGAGGTGGCGCTACCTCCTTGTCATGGCGACGCTGGCGCTCGCGGCGCCGCAGGCGGCGTTCGCGCGCGGCAAGTTCGACCCGACCACGGAGTTCGAGCAGCACGAGTGGGTGCCCATCCATCTCGGGCCGCTCAACCTCTCGATCACGAAGGCCGTCGCGTACCTGCTGCTCGGCACCGTGCTCACGATCCTGCTCGGCATCTTCACGATGCGCAGCCGGCTCGCGCTGCTGCCGGGCCGGCGGCAGACGGTCGGGGAGGCGCTCTACGAGATCGCGCAGTCGCAGGTCGCCGAGCAGGGGCTGCCGGCGAAGGCGATCGGGACGTGGTTCCCGTACGTCGCCACGATCATGCTCTTCATCTGGGTCGTGAACATGCTCGGCTTCCTGCCGCTTCCGCTCACCGGAGACACGTGGCACGGCGTCCCCGTCTGGGGCATCTACGCCGCCACGTCGTCGCTGTCGGTGACGCTTGCGCTGGCGCTGCTCACGTTCTTCTTCACGCACTTCGAGGGGATCCGCTGGAACGGCCCCGTGCGCTACTTCAAGAGCTGGATCCCCGAGGCGCCGAAGCCGCTGCTGGCGCTGATCGTGCCGCTCGAGGTCCTCGGCCAGTTCATGCGGCTGATCTCACTGAGCGTCAGGCTCTTCGCGAACATGCTCGCGGGACACATCCTGATCCTGACGTTCATCGGCCTCATGTTCATCTTGCAGTCCGTGGTCCTTGCGATCTTCGTCGTCCCGGTAGCGGCTCTCTTCTACATCTTCGAGGTCGTGATCGTCGTCTCGATCCAGGCGTTCATCTTCGCCGCTCTGTCCGCCATCTACATCGGCTCGGCGATCGAGCCGGAACACTAGGAGGAATCGAATGTCCCACCTGATCGTCGCCGCGACGTCCGGCGATGTGACCAAGGCCGGGAAGGCGATCGGCCTGGCGCTGGGTGTCGGTCTCGGCGCGCTCGGCGCCGGCGTCGGCATCGGCAACATCTTCGGCTCGATGATCCAGTCCGTGGCCCGGCAGCCCGAGCTGCGCGGCGAGCTGCAGGGCATCCAGTGGCTCGGCTTCGCGCTCACCGAGGCGGTCGTCTTCTACGGTCTGCTCGGCTCGATCCTCGCCTACGTCCTCGTCTGATTCGATGCTGCTCGGAACCAATCCGCTCATCTCGGTCACGCCGGGGCTGATGATCTGGACGATCATCTGCTTCCTGATCTCGCTGTACGTGCTCAAGCGCTTCGCGTTCGGGCCGATCCAGAAGATGATCGACGAGCGGCGCGAGCAGATCCGCCGCTCGCTCGAGGAGGCGGACACCGCGCGTGAGGAGTCCCGCAAGCTGCTCGAGGAGCACCGCCAGCTGATCGGCGAGGCGCGCAGCGAAGCGGAGCAGATCCTCGCGGAGGCCAGGCGCACGCGCGAGTCGATGGAGCTGCGCATGCGCGAGGAGACCGAGCAGGAGCGGCAGCGCCGGCTCGAGGAGACGCGGAAGGAGATCGCCGCGGAGACCGGGCGCGCGCTCGAGCAGATCCGCGCCGAGGTGGCGAGCCTTACGCTCGAGGCGGCCTCTGCCGTCGTCGGCCGTGCGCTCGACGCGGAGCGCGACCGCGAGCTGATCTCGGAGGCGATCGGCTCGCTCGACTTCTCGCGCCTCGAGGAGGCCGTCTAGTGATCGCGCACCGCATGTACGCCGAGGCGCTGTTCGAGGCGGCGCAGGAGTCCGGCCGGCTCGCGCGCGTGCACGAGGCACTGGTCGACTTCGCGACTGCGGTGGAGCAGACGCCGGAGCTCCGCTCCGTGCTGCGCAACCCACAGCTCGAGTCGTCGGCGAAGGCGCGCATCCTCGCCGATCTCGCAGGCGACGAGGAGCCGCTGCTCAGGAACTTCCTCCTCCTCCTCGCCGAGAAGGGCCGCGCGGGCGAGCTCGAGGAGATCGCGCGCGAGTTCGAGCTGATCATGGTGCGTCTGGAGCGGCGTCTGACGGTCGAGCTCACGACGGCGCGCGAGCTGACGGACGAGGAGGCGCGCGCGATCCTCAGCCAGATCGAGCAGGCGGCCGGCCGCAAGGTCGAGGCGACGCGGAGAGTCGATCCGGAGCTCGTCGGCGGCATCGTCCTCCAGGCGGGCTCGTATCGCGTCGACGCAAGCGTGCGCGGGAGATTGGAACGACTTCGACAGGAACTCGTGAAGAGCTAGGAGACAACTTTGAAGCTTCGTCCTGAAGAGATCACGTCGATCCTGCGCCAGCGGATCGAGCAGTACGACGTCGAGACCGACCTCGCCGAGGTCGGCACCGTCCTCCAGGTAGGCGACGGGATCGCCCGCATCTACGGGCTCGAGAACGTCGTTGCGATGGAGATGCTCGAGCTCGAGCACGGCGTCGTCGGGCTTGCGTTCAACCTCGAGGAGGACGACGTCGGCGCGGCGCTCTTCGGCGAGTGGGAGCAAGTCGCGGAGGGCGAGCCCGTGAGGCGCACGGGCCGCGTGGCGAGCGTGCCGGTCGGCGAGGCCCTGCTCGGTCGGGTCGTGGATCCGCTCGGGAACCCGCTCGACGGACGCGGCCCGATCGAGACCGATGAGCGCCGGACGCTCGAGTTCAAGGCCCCGGGCGTCGTCGCGCGCCAGCCGGTGAAGGAGCCGCTCCTGACCGGCATCAAGGCGATCGACTCGATGACGAACGTCGGCCGCGGTCAGCGCGAGCTGATCATCGGCGACCGCTCCACCGGCAAGACGGCAATCCTGATCGACACGATCCTCAACCAGCGCGGGACGGACGTGCACTGCATCTACGTCGCGATCGGCCAGAAGGCCTCCACGGTCGTGCAGGTGTACGAGCGGCTACGCGACGCGGGCGCGATGGAGTACACGACGATCGTCACGGCGGCCGCACACGAGGCGGCGCCGATCAAGTGGATGGCGCCGTTCGCCGGCTGCGCGATGGGCGAGCACTTCCTCTTCAACGGCAAGCACGCGCTCGTCATGTACGACGACCTCTCGAAGCACGCGGACGCGTACCGGCAGCTCTCGCTGCTGCTCCGCCGCCCGCCGGGCCGCGAGGCGTTCCCCGGCGACGTCTTCTACCTGCACTCGCGGCTGCTCGAGCGGGCGTGCAAGCTGAGCGACGAGAACGGCGGAGGTTCGCTCACCGCGCTGCCGGTGATCGAGACACAGGCCGGCGACATCGCCGCGTACATCCCGACGAACGTGATCTCGATCACGGACGGCCAGATCTTCCTCAACTCGGAGCTGTTCTACTCCGGCGTGCGCCCGGCCGTGAACGTCGGCACTTCAGTGTCGCGCGTCGGCGGCTCGGCGCAGACGAAGGCGATGAAGAAGGTCGCAGGCCGGCTGCGCCTCGACCTGGCGCAGTACCGCGAGCTGGAAGCGTTTGCGCAGTTCGGCTCGGAGCTCGACAGCGCGACGCAGCAGGCGCTGACGCGCGGCGAGAAGATGGTCGCCTCGCTCAATCAGCCGCAGTACCAGCCGTGGCCGATCGAGGAGCAGGTGGTCGCGCTCTACGCCGGCGTCAACGGGTACCTCGACGACATCCCGACCCCGCAGGTGCAGCGGTTCCAGGATGAGCTGCGCGAGCATATGCGGAGCGAGGGCTCCATCTACGAGCAGATCCGGGAGACGGGCGAGCTGTCGGACGACATCGCGCAGAAGCTCGACGCGGAGATCGAGAAGTTCAAGCACTCGTTCAACGTGCGTGAGGAATCCGCCCTCGTCTGACGACGAGTGCGCATTCCTCGAAAGGAAAGGCTGAGAGTGATCTTTCTCTTCGATCTTCTCCTGGAGCGAAGCCGCGAGCGGTAGCGAGTGGCTTCGCTCCAGGACATCCGCCGGCGGATCACCTCCGTCCGGAACACGCGCAAGATCACGAAGGCGCTCGAGCTCGTCGCCGGCGCACGGCTGCGCCGCGCGCAGACCCGAATCGAGGAGATGCGGCCCTATGCCGACCGGATGCAGGAGCTGATGACGGGAACGGCGCGCGCCGCGGCGTCCTTCCGAAATCTCGCGCTCATGCAGCGCCGCGAGGTGCGCCGCGTCGCGGTGCTCGTCGTCACGGGCGACCGCGGGCTCGCAGGGCCGTTCAACGGCCAGGTGCTGCGCCGCGCCTTCGAGCTCGAGAGGGCGGAGCGTGCCGAGGGGCACGACATCGCCTGGCTCGTCACCGGCCGCAAGGGCGCGTCGACGTTACGCTTCCGGCGCTACGAGCTGGCGGCGAACTGGGCCGGCTTCGCCGACAAGCCGACGTACGCCGACGCGCAGGCGATCTCGCACAGGCTCGCCGAGCTGTACTCGGCGGAGGAGGTCGACCGAGTCGTGCTCGTGTACAACCGCTACGTGTCGCCGCTCGTGCAGCGGGTGACGACGACCGACCTGCTGCCGATTCCGGAAGAGGTGCTGGGCGGCGAGCGTGACGACGACGCCGCGAAGGCGAAGCGCGGCGACTTCATCTACGAGCCCGAGCCGGAGGAGATCCTCCAGCGGCTTCTCCCTGTGTACCTCGAAACGGAGATCTACCGCGCCCTGCTCGAGTCCGCGGCCTCCTTCCTCGCCGCGCAGATGACCGCAATGCGTAACGCGTCGAAGAACGCCGCCGAGCTGATCGAGAACCTGACGCTCGCGATGAACCGCGCGCGCCAGGCGGAGATCACGCAGGAGATCCTCGAGGTCGTCGCCGGAGCCGACGCGCTCGCGGGCTAGACTCGACAACCACCACGCTTCAGGAGACACATGGCCGATCAGACGAAGAACGGCGGCAACACCGGCAGGATCGTCGAGATCAAGGGCGTCGTGCTCGACGCCGTGTTCGCCGGCAAGCTGCCCGAGATCAATCACGCGCTCCGCATCGAGGCGCCCGCGCCGGGAGGCGACGGCACGGTCGAGCTGATCGCGGAGGTGCAGCAGCATCTCGGCGACGACCGCGTGCGCGCCGTGGCGATGGACAGCACGGACGGCTTGGCCCGCGGGACCGAGGTCGTCGACACGGGCGAGGCGATCTCCGTCCCCGTCGGCGACCAGACGCTGGGCCGGATCTGGAACGTGATCGGCGATCCGGTCGACGGCAAGGAGAAGGCGACCGGCGAGCGCTGGCAGATCCACCGCGACCCGCCCGTCTTCGGCGAGCTGTCGCCGAAGGTCGAGATCTTCGAGACCGGCATCAAGGTGATCGACCTGATCGCGCCGTACGTGCGCGGCGGCAAGGTCGGCCTCTTCGGCGGTGCCGGTGTCGGCAAGACGGTGCTCATCCAGGAGCTCATCCACAACGTCGCCCTCCAGCACGGCGGCGTCTCCGTGTTCTGCGGCGTCGGCGAGCGCACGCGCGAGGGTAACGACCTCTATCTCGAGATGCAGGAGTCGGGCGTCATCGACAAGGTGGCGATGGTGTACGGCCAGATGAACGAGCCGCCGGGCGCGCGCCTACGCGTCGGTCTCTCCGGGCTGACGATGGCGGAGTACTTCCGCGACCAGGGCCAGGACGTGCTCCTCTTCATCGACAACATCTTCCGCTTCGTCCAGGCGGGATCCGAGGTGTCGGCGCTGCTCGGCCGCATGCCGAGCGCGGTCGGCTATCAGCCGACGCTCGCCACCGAGATGGGCCAGCTCCAGGAGCGCATCACATCGACGCGCACCGGCTCGGTCACCTCGGTGCAGGCGATCTACGTGCCGGCCGACGATCTCACCGACCCTGCGCCTGCGAACACGTTCGCGCACCTCGACTCGACGACCGTGCTCTCGCGGGCGATCGTGGAGAAGGGGATCTATCCTGCGGTCGATCCGCTCGACTCGACGTCGCGCGCGCTCCAGCCGGGAATCGTCTCGGAGGACCACTACCGGACGGCGACGCGCGTACAGGAGGTGCTCCAGCGCTACCGCGACCTGCAGGACATCATCGCGATCCTCGGCATCGACGAGCTCTCCGACGAGGACAAGCTCGTGGTCGCGCGCGCGCGCAAGATCGAGCGCTACCTCTCGCAGCCCAACTTCGTCGCCGAGCAGTTCACCGGAACCCCGGGCGAGTACGTCAAGCTCGAGGACACGATCCGCGGCTTCACCGAGATCCTCGACGGCAGGCACGACGACCTGCCCGAGCAGGCCTTCTACATGGTCGGGGCGATCGAGCAGGCGGTCGAGCGCGGTAAGCAGCTTCAGGCAGCCGCGTAGTGCCGGACCACCCGCTCTTCTCGGTCTCGGTCGTGACGCCCGAGGGTGCGGCGTTCGAAGGCGAGGCCGAGATGCTGATCGTTCCCGGCGCTGCCGGAGAGATCGGCGTGCTCGCGCGGCATGCGCCGCTCGTGGCGATGCTGAGGGCCGGCTCGACGCGCGTCCACCTCGGCGACGGCGAGGTGCGCGAGTTCGCGACGGGCCCCGGCTTCTTCCAGGTGCTCGAGGATCGCGCGATCGCCCTCGTCGACGACGCGGTCGGCGCCGGCGAGATCGACGACGATCGGGCGCGGCAGCAGCTCGAAGAGGCGAAGGCGGAGCTCGAGAAGGTCGAGCGTGGCGAGTCCACCGCCGACCGCTGGCAGCTCGAGCAGCGCATCCGCCACGCGGAGAACCAGCTCCGCGTGAGCGGCCACGGCGGGTAGCGCAGGGCGAAGCGCTTACGACTGCGACCAGGTCGCGACTACGTCGCGACCTGGTCGCCTGCCGTAGACATGTGCGCCGGCAGGTAGAGCTCTTCGACGTACTCGGCGACCATGCGGTTCGTGCTGAACTGGGTGCCGAGCTCGGCGATCGAGTGCCGCATCATGTCGATCCACCGCGCCGGCAGCTTGTTCTTGCCGCGGTCGTAGTACATGGGCACCACCTGCTGCTCGAGCACGGCGAAGAGCGCCTCCGCGTCGGCGAGATCCTGCTCCTCCTCGGTCGCCCGGATGTCGTGGTCGCCGATCACGAACCCGACCTCGGGCGTGTAGGCCTCGGCCCACCAGCCGTCGAGGATCGAGCAGTTCAGCACGCCGTTGAGCGCAGCCTTCATGCCGGACGTGCCCGACGCCTCCATCGGCCGGCGCGGTGTGTTGAGCCAGACGTCGACGCCCTGGACGAGGCGGCGCGCGAGCGTCATCTCGTAGTCCTCGAGAAAGGCGACGCGGCCGGCCGCCGCCGGATCGCGTGCGAAGTCGACGACGCGCTGGATGACGCCCTTGCCCGCTTCGTCGGCCGGATGGGCCTTCCCCGCGACGAGGACCTGGATCGGCCGGTGGGGATCGTCGAGCAGGCGCGCGAGCCGCTCCGGCTGGCTGAACAGGAGCCAGGCGCGCTTGTACGTCGCGAAACGGCGCGCGAAGCCGATCGTGAGCACGTCGGGATCCAGGTCGTCGGCGCCGCGCGTGCGGGAGATGAGCTCGAGCATCCGCCGCTTTGCTGCGTCGTGAGCCGACCAGATCACGTCGTCGTCGAGCTCGAGCGCGCGCGCGAAATCGGGAGCCGTGTAGCCGAGCAGCTCCTCGAGCTCGTCGGAGATCCACGTGCGCCCGTGCACGCCGTTCGTGATCGAGCCGATCGGCACCTCGTCGACGGGGAGGTCGGGCCAGAGCGCGTGCCACATCTCGCGCGACACTGCGCCGTGAAGCCTGGAGACGCCGTTCGCGTAGGCCGACGTTCGAAGCGCGAACGGCGTCAGCCCGAAGTTGGCGTCGCCGGCCTCCACCTTGCCCAGCTCCGCGAACTCCGGCCAGGTGAGGTCGCAGCGCTCGACGAGCGCGCCGACGTTCTGTTTCACGAGCTCGGGGTCGAAGACCTCGTTCCCGGCCGGGACCGGCGTGTGGGTCGTGAAGACGCTGGACGCTCGGAGCAGCTCGAGCGCCTGGCCGTACTCGACGCCGTCCACCTCGACGAGCTCGCGCAGCCGCTCGAGCTGGAGGAACGCCGAATGGCCTTCGTTCATGTGGAAGACCGTCGGCGCGAGGCCGAGCCTGCGGAGGACGCGCACGCCGCCGATGCCGAGCACGAGCTCCTGGCGGAGGCGGTTCCTGCGGTCGCCGCCGTAGAGCGTGTCGGTGACGTCGCGGGCCCAATCGGGGTTGCCCTCGATCTTCGTGTCGAGGAGGTAGAGCGAGATGCGCCCGACCTGTGCACGCCAGACGCCGATCCGGACGGGAAGGAGCCTGCCGTCGTCGTCGGCGAGCTCGACGACGGGCGCCATCGGCACGAGGGTGAGGGGCAGCCGGCTCGCGTCGTTCCGCGGATACCGCTCGACCTGCCGGTCGTCCTCGTCGAGGCGCTGGCGGAAGTACCCGCGGCGGTAGAACAGGCCGACGCCGACGAGGGGGACGCCGAGCTCGGAAGCCGCCTTGAGGTGATCACCCGCCAGGATGCCGAGTCCTCCGGAGTAGACAGGCAGGCTCTCGTCGAGCCCGAACTCGGCCGAGAAGTACGCGACGAGGAAGTCCTCCGGCAGCTCGCGCTCCTGCCACCACGTCCGGCGCGCGCGCACGAACGAGAGCCGTTCCTCCACCCGCCCGAGGTCGAGCGCGTACTCCGGTGTCAGGGCGCGACCGAGGTCGTCGTCGGTGAGCTCGGAGAGGAGCGCGGTCGGATTGTGCCCGAGCTCCGCGAAGCGTTCCGGCGCGAGCTCGGCGAAGAGCGCGCGAGCGCCCGGCACCCAGCTGAACGAGAAGTTGCCGGCGATGTCGGCGAGCGCTTCGCGCAGCGTCGCCCCGTCATGAATCCCTGCCACAGCCCGGACCCTAGCGGCTCGCGGCGCTGCTAGCCTTCTGGTACCCGGAGAGCTTTGACAGGCAGCTTGGCGACCGGGTTACCAAACGCCTAAAGAGCCGAGGGCGCGAGCCGCTCCCGGACGTTAGGCCCGTTGGTCGGGAGCGAATGGATGTCAGAGGCGCGCGAAAGACTGGAAGCCGTCCTCCGCGAGCGGATCGCGGTGCTCGACGGCTCGTGGGGCGTGCTCATCCAGAGCGAGGTGCGCGGCGAGGACGCGTACCGGGGCGAGCGCTTCCGAGACCACCTGCGGGACGTCGCCGGCGATCCCGATCTCCTCAACGTCACGCGCCCGGAGATCGTCGCGCGCATCCACGACGACTACTTCGCCGCCGGCGCGGACATCACGACGACGAACACCTTCACGGCGACGACGATCGGCCAGGCCGACTACGGCCTCGAGGACGTGGTCTGGGAGATGAACGTCGAAGGCGCGCGGCTGGCTCGCCTTGCTGCCGACGAGTGGAGCGCGCGCACGCCGGCGAAGCCGCGCTTCGTCGCCGGCTCGGTCGGCCCGCTCAACGTCACCCTGTCGCTGTCGCCGCGCGTCGACGACGCGGCCTACCGCGCGGTCACGTTCGACCAGGTGCGCAGCGTGTATGCGCAGCAGATGCGCGCCCTGCGCGAGGGCGGGGTGGACCTGCTGTTGATCGAGACGGTCTTCGACTCGCTGAACGCGAAGGCTGCGATCGCGGCCGCGCTCGAGGAGGCGCCGGAGCTCCCGCTCTGGCTCTCCTTCACGGCCGTCGACCGGAGCGGCCGCAACCTCTCGGGTCAGACGGTGGAGGCCTTCTGGCTCTCGGTCCAACACGCCGAGCCGCTGCTCGTCGGCGTCAACTGCGCACTCGGCGCGACCGAGATGCGGCCGTTCGTCGAGGATCTCTCGCACGTCGCGACGACGTGGGTGTCCTGCTACCCGAACGCAGGCCTGCCGAACGAGTTCGGCACCCACGACGAGCAGCCGTCAGACACGAGCCGCTACCTCGGCGCGTTCGCGCGCGACGGCCTCGTGAACGTCGTCGGCGGCTGCTGCGGTACGACGCCCGAGCATGTGCGCGCGATCGCCGCGGCGGTCGAGGGCGTGCCGCCACGGCGTGTGCCGGAGCCGAGTCGGGTGACGAGCTTCAGCGGCCTCGAGCCGTTCGTGATCACAGAGGACACGAACTTCGTCATCGTCGGCGAGCGTACGAACGTCACGGGCTCGGCGCGCTTTCGGCGGCTGATCGAGGCCGGCGACTTTCAACAGGCGGCCGACGTCGCGCTCGAACAGGTGCGGGGCGGGGCGAACCTTCTCGACGTCAACATGGACGCCGACCTGCTCGAGGGCGAGCAGGCGATGACCACCTTCCTCAACCTCATCGCCACCGAGCCCGAGGTCGCGCGGCTGCCGATCATGGTCGACAGCTCGCGCTGGTCCGTCTTGGAGGCGGGGCTGAAATGTCTCCAGGGGAAAGGCATCGTCAACTCGCTCAGCCTCAAGGAGGGCGAGGACGCGTTCCTCGAGCAAGCCCGCACCGTGCGCCGTTACGGCGCCGGCGCGATCGTGATGGCGTTCGACGAGCAGGGCCAGGCCGACACGGTCGAGCGGAAGGTGTCGATCTGCGAGCGGGCATACCGCCTGCTCGTCGACGGGGTCGGCTTCCCGCCGGAGGACATCGTCTTCGACCCGAACGTGCTCGCGGTCGCGACGGGTATCGAGGAGCACAACGAGTTCGCCAAGGCGTTCATCGAGGCGCTGCCGCTGATCAAGGAGCGCTGTCCCGGCGCGAAGACGAGCGGCGGCATCTCGAACCTCAGCTTCTCCTTCCGCGGCAACGACGCGGTTCGGGAGGCAATGCACTCGGCGTTCCTTTACCACGCGATCGCTGCGGGCCTCGACATGGGGATCGTCAACGCGGGCCAGCTCGCGGTCTACGAGGACATCGAGCCCTCGCTGCTCGAGCGCGTCGAGGACGTGATCTTCAACCGGCGCGACGACGCCACCGAGCGCCTCGTCGAGTACGCGGAGACCGTGCGCGGCGGCGGCGTGCAGCGGGAGCGCGACCTCTCCTGGCGCGAGGCCCCGGTCGAAGAGCGGCTCTCGCACGCGCTCGTGCACGGCATCGTCGACTTCATCGAAGAGGACGCGGAGGAGGCGCGGCGCTCCGCGGCGCGCCCGCTCGACGTGATCGAGGGGCCGCTGATGGCGGGCATGCAGGTGGTCGGCGACCTCTTCGGTGCCGGGAAGATGTTCCTGCCGCAGGTCGTGAAGAGCGCGCGCGCGATGAAGCGCGCCGTCGCGTACCTCGAGCCGTTCATGGAGGAGGAGAAGATCGCCGGCGGCCCCGCGCGCATTCAGGGCAAGGTCGTGCTCGCCACCGTCAAGGGGGACGTGCACGACATCGGCAAGAACATCG
>Ga0335070_10009751_pt1 | contig 11235 bp, 9 predicted proteins | sample Lox_Sample_13_FD_206722 | JGI IMG/M metagenome (GOLD analysis project Ga0335070, IMG submission 206722) | Soil microbial communities from Loxahatchee National Wildlife Refuge, Florida, United States - Lox_Sample_1.3 | ecosystem: Environmental > Terrestrial > Soil > Wetlands | place: USA: Florida... | reverse complement strand
TGGCGGGTGTGCTGCTGTGTGGGCTGCCGCTCTCCGCGCAGACGGTGAAGGTGAACTGGCAGACGGGAGCGCCATTCTCGACGTACAAGACGTTTAGCTGGCAGGAACCGTCGAAGCCGGGATTGCCGTTTTACGGCGCGTGGGTGAAAGCGGATGTGATTGCAGAGCTGACATCGAAGGGACTAACGCAGGCGCCGGCGGGACAGGCGGGCGATGTGATCGTGACGTACCACATCGTTTCGCAAGAGATGATGGACACGGTTTCCAACACCGACGGTTTCGGGACAGAAATGGGGCCGTGGGGCGGCGGCTGGGGTTGGTACGGCGGCTGGGGAGGATGGGGGGCGTGGTCGGGTGACGCGACGACATTCACTTCAGAACATCCGCGGGAAATGGTGATCCTCACGGTGGATCTGGCGGACGGGAAGGCCAAGAAGCTGGTGTGGCGCGGACAGGCGACGGTGGAGAATGCGTCGACGTCGGAATCGGGCGATCAGAAGCAGACGAAGTCGTGCGTGCAGAAGATGTTCAAGAGCTATCCGCCCAAGGTGAAGAAGTAGGATTTGACCGCGTGCAGTAGGGAGAAGATATTGGCTGGGGCGGAAGGATTCGAACCTTCACCATCCTCATTAACAGTGAGGTGTCCTACCGGTTGGACCACGCCCCAGCGGGCTCAGCAACTCTGCAAAACGCCCGACAGTGAGTAGACTTCACCGCGAAGCGGGAAACAGAAGTATGCCCAAAGAATAGCACGCGTGGGATATGAGCCAAAACCGAATTCAGTTACATTTGTATAAGATATTTTTATCTTAAGTTCAGGTGCGGCGAGCGAGTTTCAAATTGGTACTCATTCGATGTATTTGAACGGTGCACACGCAACGGAAGCGTTGAAGGGAAAAAGTGCGCTGAGGGAAATCGGGTTTGAAGTTGCATTCAGAAAAAAATTGATGGACACTATTCGGTCGCGTTTTGACCCGGACAGGCGCTGTCTGGCAGAAGAGTGTTGCAAGCTCTGATTTGACGGCATCGCGGAGAGCTTGTAGGCTCTAGCGCACAAGTTGACATGGCCCAAATTTTTCACCGTAGTGCAAATTTCATCGCACGCTTTTCTGTGCTTGCGCTCGTCGTTCTAGCCAATCTAGCCCTCGCGGGAGTGCTGCTGGTAGCGAGGTCTCCGTACATTACCAACGAACGGTTGACGCGGGTGCAGCCCGTGCAGTTCAGCCACAAACATCACGTAGGGGATGACGGGATCGACTGTCGTTACTGTCACACCAGTGTCGAAACCTCCGCGTACGCCGGAATCCCCCCCACGAAGACCTGCATGAATTGCCACTCAGTTTTGTTCAATAACGTGGGTTACCTGGAGCCGGTGCGCGACAGCTACCGCAGCGATCAATCGATCGAATGGGTGAAGGTGCACCGGCTGGCCGATTACGTGTATTTCAACCACAGCATCCACATCAACAAAGGGATTGGCTGCTCGTCCTGCCACGGACCGGTGAATCAAATGCCGCTGATATTCCAGGCGTCGCCGCTGACGATGCAGTGGTGCCTGGACTGCCACCGCAACCCGCAAAAGAATGTGCGGCCAAAGGACCAGGTTTTCAATATGGATTGGAAAGCCCCGGCGAACCAGGAAGAGATCGGGAAAGAACTGGTGGCGAAGTACAAAATTCGGACGGTGAACGAGCTGACGAGCTGCTCCACCTGTCACCGTTAATGAGCGCTATGAACGATCCGGCAAAAGACAACACGCTTCGCATTCTGCAAGGTCCGCACGAACCCGGCAGCACGAATGGTCATTCCCGTCACGACCACGACGAGCACGAGGAAGACGCGGTTGTGCGGGAGCACCGGCTTGACCTGGCGGATCTGCGCGAGAAACTGCGCGACAAGTCAGGCAAGCAGTACTGGCGGACCTTGGAAGAGCTGGCGGACGATCCGCATTTCGAGGATTTGTTGCACCGGGAATTTCCGCGGCAAGCGTCGGAGTGGGACGAGGCTGTCGACCGCCGCGATTTCCTGAAATTGATGGGTGCCTCGCTGGCGCTGGCGGGGCTCGCGGGATGCGGACGCCCGGATATCAATCACATTGTTCCGTACGTGAAGCAACCCGACGGACTGATCCTGGGCAAACCGAATTTTTATGCGACGGCGATGCCTTTTGGCGCCGACGCCATCGGCGTGCTGGTGGAGAGCCACGAAGGACGGCCGACCAACATCGCGGGGAATCCCGATCATCCGTCGAGCCTGGGCGCGACGAGCGCGATGGTGCAGGCGTCGATTCTGAACCTGTACGACCCGGACCGTTCGCAGTCGGTCCAGCAGTATGGCGAGATCCGTTCCTGGTCGGCGTTCCTGGACGCAGCGCAGGCGCAGGCAGCGAACGTGAAGGCCACGCAGGGAGCGAACTTCCGGATTCTTTCGGGGACGGTGACGTCGCCGACGCTGAACGCGCAGATTCGCAAACTGCTTGCGGCATATCCGCAGGCCAAGTGGTACCAGTGGGAACCCGCCGGGGCCGAGGGCGGACGCGAAGGGGCGAAGCTGGCGTTCGGGCGCAATGTCAACACGGTCTATAACGTGGGCAAAGCCAACGTGATCGTGTCGCTAGATTCGGATTTTCTGGCGAACGGGCCGGGGCACATCGCATACGCGAAGGAATTTGCACGGCGGCGCAAACTGGACGGGCCGGACAGCGCAATGAACCGGCTGTACGTTGTGGAGCCGACGCCGTCTGTGACGGGTTCGTCGGCAGACCATCGTTTGCCGATGCGGGCAAGCCAGGTGGAGCTGTTCGCGCGCGCATTGGCCGCGAAACTGGGCATCGGTTCGGGCGCGAACGTTTCTGGGGAAGCGGGCCGGTGGGCGGACACGATCGCGAAGGATCTGCAGGAAGAGCGCGGAGCTTCGCTGGTGATCGCGGGCGAATACCAGCCGGCCGCGGTGCACGCGCTGGCGCATGCCATCAACGCGGCGCTTGGGAATGTGGGCAGCACGCTGTACTATACGGAACCCATTGATGGCGACGGGGCGAGCGTGGAATCTCTGCGCGAGCTTTGCGTGGAAATGAGCGCGGGCAAGGTGGATTTGCTCCTGATTCTGGGCGGCAACCCTGTTTATGATGCGCCGCACGATTTTGATTTCGTCAACAAGCTGAGGAAGGTGCACACATCGATTCATCTAGGGCCGTATTTCGATGAGACGTCAGCGTGGTGCACATGGCATGTAGCGGAATCGCACTATCTGGAAAGCTGGAGCGATGCAAGGGCCTTCGACGGCACGGCAAGCATCGTGCAGCCGTTGATCTCTCCGTTGTATTACACGCACTCTGCCCATGAAGTGGTGGCGGCGTTCAGCGATAAACCGGGAAGTCCGGGATACGATTCGGTGCGCGCCTATTGGACGGAAGCGTCGACGCATCTGCCGGAAGCGGTGGATGTGGGCTGGCGAAAGTGGCTGAACGACGGGGTGATTCCGGGAACAAAGTTGAGTCCCATCGCGCCAGAACTGAAGTTCAACACGGCCAACTTGCCAGCGCCGGCACTTGTGGGGACGGATCAGATCGAGTTCATTTTCCGGCCCGATCCCAGCGTGTATGACGGGCGGTTTGCAAATAATGGCTGGCTGCAAGAACTGCCGAAGCCGGTGACAAAACTCACCTGGGACAATGCAGCGCTGGTCAGCGCGAAATATGCGCAAAAGGCAGACTTTGCGCAAAAGGTTCAGTCTCGCGGCGGAGAGCACGGCCAAGTCCGAACGCCGCTGGTGGATGTCGAACTGAACGGCAGCAAGGTAACGGCGGCGGTTTGGACGTTGCCAGGGCAGGAAGAGAATACGGTGGTGCTGCCGCTGGGATACGGGCGCACGCGCTCGGGTTACACGGGCACGAACAAGGGATTCAACGCGTATGTTGTGCGCACTTCGAATGCACTGTGGACGGCGTCCGGCGGGAAGATCACGGCGACAGGCGACAGCTATCCGCTGGCCTGCACACAGTATCACTTCAACATGGAAGGCCGGCACATCCTGAGCACGGGCACGCTCGAGGAATACCGGAAGAACCCGAACTTCGCGAACGAACACGCAGAAGATCCGAAGAAAGACGACTCGCTGTACCAGGAATTCGCGTACCCCGGCTATGCCTGGGGCATGGCAATCGATCTGACGAAGTGCAACGGGTGCAACGCGTGCGTGGTTGCCTGCGTGTCGGAGAACAACATTCCGGTGGTGGGTAAAGATCAGGTGATGCGCGGACGCGAGATGCACTGGATCCGCATCGACCGCTACTACACGAATACAGAATCCGCGACGAGCGGAAAATCGACGGGCGATCCTTCGGAATACCAGCCGGCGCTGGATAACCCGCAAGCGTTCTTCCAGCCGGTGCCTTGCCAGCAATGCGAAAACGCGCCCTGTGAGCAGGTTTGTCCTGTGGGCGCGACAGCGCACAGTGCCGAGGGTCTGAACGACATGGTCTACAACCGCTGCATTGGCACGCGGTACTGCTCAAACAACTGCCCGTACAAGGTGCGGCGCTTCAACTTCCTGCGCTTCCAGGACTGGGAGACGCCGCAACTGAAGCTGCTGCGGAATCCGGAAGTGACGGTGCGCAGCCGAGGGGTGATGGAAAAGTGCACGTACTGCGTGCAGCGCATCAACAACGTGCGCATCGAGGCAGAAAAAGAGAATCGTGCGATCCGCGATGGCGAAATTGTGACCGCGTGCGAATCGGCGTGCCCCTCGGAGGCGATCGTTTTCGGCAATGCGAACGATCCGAACAGCAAAGTGTCGAAACTGAAAGCACAGCAGCGGAATTACACCCTGTTGGGTGAGTTGAACGCGCGGCCGCGGACCACGTACCTGGCCGCGGTGCGCAATCCGAATCCGGAGCTGGAAAAGGCATGAGCGATCAGCAGATCCCAGTGAACTCTCCGGAAATCCGCCGGCTTGACCCGGTGTTGGAGCCGGGGCATACCTATGCGTCGGTAACGGACAAGATCGCGGCGGTGGTGCTGACGCGGCCGCTTGGAATCGGCTGGCTGGCGGGCTTCGCGCTGGCCTTTACGATCACCATGGTGCTGTTCCTCTCCATGGCATGGTTGATTATCAAGGGCGTGGGGATTTGGGGCATCAATATCCCCATCGGCTGGGGATTCGCAATCGTCAATTTCGTGTGGTGGATCGGTATCGGTCACGCGGGCACCCTGATTTCCGCGATTCTGTTTCTGTTGAATCAGAAGTGGCGCACGTCAATCAACCGCTTCGCAGAAGCGATGACGCTGTTCGCGGTCGCTTGCGCGGGTATTTTTCCGCTGATCCATACGGGGCGGCCGTGGATGGCGTATTACATGTTCCCGTATCCCAGCACGATGGGGGTCTGGCCGCAATTCCGCAGCCCGCTGATCTGGGACGTGTTTGCAGTGTCGACGTATGGCACGGTGTCGGCGTTGTTTTGGTTCGTTGGATTGCTGCCGGACCTGGCCACGCTGCGCGATCGGGCAAAGAAGCCCTATCAACAAGTGATCTACGGAATGTTGTCGATGGGCTGGAGAAATTCGGCGCGGCACTGGCACCGCTACCAATCAGCGTATCTGCTGCTGGCGGGCCTGGCGACACCGCTGGTACTGTCCGTGCACACCGTCGTGAGCTTCGACTTCTCGGTGGCAATCGTTCCCGGATGGCATACCACGATCTTTCCGCCATACTTCGTTGCGGGCGCGATTTATTCGGGCTTTGCGATGGTGCTGACGCTGGCGATTCCGCTGCGGAAGTTCTACGGCCTGGAAGATTTCATCACCATGCGCCACCTGGAAAATATGGCGAAGGTGATGCTGGCGACCGGGTTGATCGTGGCGTACGGGTATTTCATCGAGTTTTTCATGGCGTTCTACAGCGGGAACAAGTTTGACGTGTTTCTGGCGAATCAACGACTGCACGGGCCGTATGCGCCGTTCTACTACGCGCTGATCCTTTGCAATATTCTGACACCGCAGTTGTTGTGGATCGAGAAGGTGCGGCGAAACGTGGCGGCGTTGTTTGTGATGTCGCTGGTGATCAACACAGGCATGTGGCTGGAACGGTTCGTGATCGTGGTGATTTCACTGACGCGCGACTTCGTGCCGTCCGCGTGGGGCCGTTACTCGCCGACATTCTGGGACTACAGCACGTTCATCGGAACACTGGGATTCTTCGTGATGCTGATCTTCCTCTTCGTGCGAGGGTTGCCGGCGATCGCGATTGCGGAAATGCGCGAGTTGGTGGCGCACGGATCGCATTCGAATGAGGAACACCAATGACGGAACATCGCTCTTATCTGCACGGTGTAATGGGCGAGTTCGAGACGCCGGAGGGACTGGTATCGGCGGCGAAGAAGGCTCGCGAGGCAGGCTACAAGCACGTGGAAGCGTACACACCCTTTCCGATCGAGGGTCTGGCGGAGCACATCGGGTTCCGTTGGACGGCCGTGCCGCTCATTACGCTGGTTGGAGGAGTAGGAGGGGGGCTGACCGGGTTTGGCCTGCAATACTGGTGCTCGGCGATCTCGTACCCTCTGAATATCGGAGGACGGCCGCTGAACAGCTGGCCGGCGTTCATCCCCGTGACCTTCGAATTGACAGTACTGGGCGCGGCAATCTTCGCGGTGGTGGGCATGATTGCGCTGAACAAACTTCCGCAGCCGCATCACCCGGTGTTCAACGTGGAGCGATTCTCACACGCCTCGACGGACCGGTTTTTCCTATGCATCGAGGCGCGAGATCCGAAATTCGATGTAGCAAGCAGCGCCCGGTTCCTGCAGGAGCAACACGCGGTGCACGTGACCGAGGTGAAGGATGAGGAATAAATCCTCACTATTGGCAGCGGTGTGCGTGCTGGCGCTGGCGGGCTGCGACCATACGTTGCGCCAGGACATGGCAAATCAGCCGCGGCACAATCCGCTTTCGCCGGCGGAGTTTTTTCAGGATGGCCGTTCGGAGCGCCCGATTATTGAGAACACGGTCGCGCGGGGATCGATCGAGAATGACAAGCTGGCGGTGCCCAAAGAATCGAACGCGTTTCCACTTCCGCTGACGATCGAGTTACTGAAACGCGGCGAGGATCGCTATGACATTTTTTGTTCACCCTGCCACGGCTTGCAGGGAGACGGTCAAGGCATGGTGACATTGCGGGGCATGAAGCACCCGCCTTCGTATCACCAGGACCGACTGCGAAATGAGCCGAACGGATACATCTACGACGTGATTGCGAATGGATTTGGCGCGATGAACGGGTACTCGGCGCAACTTTCGCCACAGGACCGGTGGGCCATCGTTGCGTATGTGCGCGCGCTGCAGGTAAGCCGGAATGCTCACGCGGCGGAACTGCCCGCGAATTTGAGGGAGAAGCTCATGGCCGGAGGGTCTGCGAAATGAACGCGCAAGACTACCAGGCGCCTGCGGGCGTCAACCGCGTTCAATCGCTGGGATGGATTGTAGGTGGCGCAGCGCTGGTGCTGTCGATCGTGGGAGCATTCCTGTCGCCCGAGAAGTTCTACCAGTCTTATTTGTTCAGCTACATGCTGGTGCTGGGGCTGACGCTGGGTTCGTTAGGTCTGCTGATGTTGCAACACCTGACGGGAGGCCGGTGGGGAATTGTGATCCGGCGGCCACTGGAAGCGGCATCGCGCAATGTGCCACTGACACTGATCATGTTCATTCCGATTATTTTGGGAATGAAGTCACTGTACAGCGCGTGGCTGGACCCGGAGAAGTTGAAGGAAGAACCACTGTCGCAATTCCAGCAAGGCTACCTGACGCACAGCGGATTCCTGGTTCGGGCAGTGGTCTATTTTGTGATCTGGTTGTTTCTGATGGTGCTGTTCAATAAGTGGTCGAAGCAGCAGGATGTCGATCGCGATGATCGCGCCTTGCGGCGCCGGTTGAAGATGTGGGCCGGTCCAGGCGTGATTCTATACGCGCTGGCGATGACGTTCGCGGCCATCGATTGGGTGATGTCGCTGTCGCCGCACTGGGCCTCGACGATATACGGATTCATTTTCATTGCGGGACAGGCGATTTCGGCGATGGCGCTGATGATCATCGTGGTGGTGGCGCTGTCTGACTCGACGGCTTACGGGTCGATCTACAAGCACCGCATGCACGATCTGGGGAAATGGTTGTTCGCGTTCAACATGCTGTGGGCGTATTTCGATTTTTCGCAACTATTGATTATCTGGTCGGGCAATCAGCCAGAGGAGATCACGTTCTATCAGACGCGGCTGCAAGGTGGGTGGGGCGTGGTCGCGGTAATCGTGCTGATCTTCAGTTTCGGGCTGCCGTTCCTGATTCTGTTGTCGAGCCATGTGAAGAAGACGCCGAGCCTGATTTCGAAAGTGGCGTTATGGATGCTGGTGTTCCGGCTCGTGGATTTGTATTGGATGACGCGGCCGGAGTTCACGAAGAATCCGCTGCCAAGCTGGCTGGACATCGTGGTGCCGGTGGGACTGGTGGGAGTGTGGGTGGGATTCTTCGCGATGAACCTGAAGCAGCGGCCATTGTTGCCGTTGGGCGACCCAAAACTTGCGGAGGCCATTGGCAATGAGCACTGAGCATCACCAGCACGGCCAAGCGGCAAGCGGGCGCCCGGTTCACAGTGACGTGGCGTTCGAGCCGAGCGATGTACGCACTTCGCCCATTCTGAAGTTCCTGGTGTATTTGGGAATCGTGATCGCGCTGTCTTATGTGCTGGTGTTCGGGATTTACAAAGGGCTGAAGAGTTATTGGGCGGACACGCATCAGCCGCCCATGCCTTCGAGGGCGGAGGAACCCGGGCCGACGATGCCGCCAGAACCGCGTTTGCAGGGGGTGCCGGGCCACCTGATCGATCCTCAAGAAGATTATCGGCTGAAAGTTGAAACGGACAGGAAAGCGAACGACACGCTGCAATGGGTTGACGAAAAAGCGGGCATTGCGGAAATTCCGGTGAAGGACGCAATGCAGTTGATCGTCGAAAAGGGTTTTCCGGCAATCACACCGGAGGAGAAGAAGTAAGAGCGATGAACGTAAGAGCAATCTTGGTAGTGGTGGCGCTGCTGTTGTTGGGTGGCGGAGCGAGTCACGCGCAGATGATCCCTGACGATGTGGGGCAATCTTCGAACGGGCTGCCGCCGGCGCTGGTCAATGTCGGATTCGATCCACAATTGAACGCACAGATCCCGATGGACAGTTCGTTTGTTGACGAGTATGGACAGCCGGTGACGCTGCGGGCATATTCGGGCAAGAAGCCCATGGTGCTGGCATTCGTGTATTTCACGTGCCCGATGCTATGCAACCAGGTGGAACAGGCAGTGGTCGGCACGTTGAAGATGATTGCGTTTAATCCGGGAACGGATTACGAAGTTGTGTTCATCAGCTTCGATCCGAACGACAAGCCCGAAGACGCGCTGAAGAAGAAGCACGAAGCGCTGTCGCGATTTGCGCGGCCGTCGGCGGAAGCCGGCTGGCATTTTCTGACGGGCACACGGGAATCGATCGATGCAGTGACCAAGGCGGCGGATTTTCGGTACAGCTACGATGCGAAGTCGAAGCTGTATGGGCACGCCAGCGGATTATTGCTACTGACGCCGGACGGGCGGATCTCGCGCTACTTTTTTGGAGTGGAATTTCCGCCGAGCAACGTGCGGTTGGGGCTGGTGGACGCCTCGGCGGGCAAGATTGGAACTCCGATCGACCATCTGCTTTTGTTCTGTTACCAATATGATCCAACGAAAGCCCGATACAGCGCCACGATCCTGACAGTCATCCGCATGGGCGGAGTCGTGACGTTGCTGTGCATGGCGATTGGATTTGTGATTTTCCGCCGGCGCGACGCTCACGCCGGCAGCAACGGAAAGCGCGCGGCGGGTTCGCCGGCGCAAGGAGCACATTAGAGCCGTGCAGTCATCACCGATGCCATTTTTCCCAAACGAGGCGTCCAGTATCGCGCCGCACGTGGATGCATTGTTCACGTTCATCCTGCTCACGTGTCTGTTTTTTGCCGTGATGGTGACGTTGCTGGCGATGTTTGCGGCTTTCAAGTACCGCCGGAAGTCCGTGGGCGAAGTGGGCGACGATGTAGAAGGCAACATGCTGCTGGAGATCGGCTGGACGGCGATTCCACTGGTGCTGGCCATCGGCATGTTTGCATGGGGCGCGGTGGTTTACGTGAATTTCAGGACGGCGCCGAAAGACACACTGGACGTTTACGTAATTGGCAAGCAGTGGATGTGGAAGCTGCAGCAGCCAAACGGCAAGAGGGAAATCAACGAGCTGCACGTTCCGGTAAACCGGAACATCAAGCTGATCATGGGCAGCGAGGATGTGATCCACAATTTCTACGTGCCGGACTTCCGCGTGAAGATGGACGTGGTGCCGGGGCGGTATAACACGTTGTGGTTCAAGCCAACGAAGATCGGGCGTTACCGTCTTTATTGTTCGCAGTACTGCGGAACGAACCATGCGGAGATGACCGGCTGGGTGACGGTGATGGATCCGGCGGACTACGCCGCATGGCTGGCGGACGAGACCGGCGATACGAATCCCGTTTCCGCCGGCGAGAAGCTGTTCACTCAATTGGCGTGCAATACGTGCCACCTGGCCAACGGAACCGGGCGCGCTCCATCGCTCAACGGATTGTATGGCGGGCACGTACAACTTGCGGATGGAACCACAGTGACGGCGGACGAGGCGTACATTCGGGAATCGATCCTGCAGCCGAAGGCGAAAATCGTGGCCGGGTATCAGCCGGTGATGCCCACGTTCCAGGGCTTGGTGACGGAAGAGCAGATCCTGAATCTGACGGCATACATCAAGTCACTGCAGTCACAACCCGTGCCCGCGAAGGGCGCCGGAGTTGTGCCAGCAACGACAGGGAAGAAATAGTATGAGCACAGCACCGATGGCGGTCACACCGAAATTCCCCGAAAGACATTACCTGAACCAGACGTACGGGATCCGTTCGTGGCTGTTGACGACCGACCACAAGCGCATCGCACTGTTGTATCTGGTGTCGGTGACGTTCTTCTTTTTCGTTGGCGGCTTCTTCGCGATGATGATCCGCCTGCACCTGATGACGCCGAATGGGTATCTGTTGTCCGCCGACACGTACAACAAGATGTTCACGATGCACGGCGTGGCGATGATCTTCTTTTTCCTGATCCCGTCGATTCCGGCGATTCTGGGGAATTTCCTGATCCCACTGATGATCGGGGCCAAG
>Ga0335070_10009750_pt1 | contig 11236 bp, 10 predicted proteins | sample Lox_Sample_13_FD_206722 | JGI IMG/M metagenome (GOLD analysis project Ga0335070, IMG submission 206722) | Soil microbial communities from Loxahatchee National Wildlife Refuge, Florida, United States - Lox_Sample_1.3 | ecosystem: Environmental > Terrestrial > Soil > Wetlands | place: USA... | reverse complement strand
GACGGCGTGTTCTGCCCCGAGGAGAACGCCTTCCCCGAGGTGCGCGGGTTGAAGGGGCCGTTCACGTGCCTCAATTCGGCGCGCTTCGGCATCGCCTGGGGCGCGCTCGGCGCGGCCGAGGATTGCTGGCACCGGGCGCGCCAGTACGTGCTCGACCGCAAGCAGTTCGGCCGGCCGCTCGCCGCCAACCAGCTGATCCAGAAGAAGCTCGCCGACATGCAGACCGAGATCGCGCTCGGCCTGCAGGGCTGCCTGCGCCTCGGCCGCATGAAGGACGAAGGCAGCGCCACCCCGGAAATTACGTCCATATTGAAAAGAAATTCCTGCGGGAAAGCGCTGGACATTGCCCGCCTCGCGCGCGACATGATGGGCGGCAACGGCATCTCCGACGAGTTCGGCGTCGCACGCCACCTCGTCAACCTGGAAGTCGTGAACACCTACGAAGGCACGCACGACATCCATGCGCTGATCCTCGGCCGGGCGATGACCGGGATCGCGGCGTTCTCGAACTGAATCACCACGAGTCTCGGCTTCCTCATGAACAATCCTGCCCCCGCGCTGGCCGCCCCCGAATTGTCCGAGTTCATCGAGAACCGGACCTACGACGAGATCCAGGTCGGCGACCAGTCGGTCCTGACCCGGACGCTTCGGCCGGAGGACATCCAGCTGTTCGCGATCATGTCGGGCGACGTCAACCCGGCCCACGTCGACCCGGAATACGCGCACTCGTCGATGTTCCACGAGGTGATCGCGCACGGCATGTGGGGCGGCGCGCTCATCTCCACCGTGCTCGGCACCGAGTTCCCGGGGCCGGGCACCATCTACATCAGCCAGACGCTGAAGTTCTCGCGGCCGGTGAAGGTCGGCGACACCGTCACGATCACCGTGAAATGCAAGCAGAAGTTCGATCACAACAAGCACATGCTGTTCGACTGCCTGTGCACCAACCAGGACGGCCTGAAGGTGATCGGCGGCGAGGCGGAAGTGCTGGCACCGACCGAGAAGATCAAGCGCGCGCGCGTGGCGATGCCCGAGATCACGATCTCGGACCGCGATGCGCGCTACCGCCAGCTGTTCGGCCGCGCGCGCGGCCTGAAGCCGATCTCGGCCGCCTTCGTGCATCCCTGCGATCCGAGCTCGCTGCGCACGGCGATCTCGATGCGCAACACCGGCTTCATGACGCCGATCCTGATCGGCCCCGAGGCGGTCCTGCGCGCCCTCGCCGAGCAGCAGAAGCTCGAATTCGGAGGCGCCCGCATCATCGACGTGCCGCACCGGCGCGCGGCGGCCGCGCGCGCGGTCGAGCTGGCGCGCAAGGGCGACGTCGCGGCGCTGGTGCAGGGCTCGCTGACGACCGAGGAGCTGCTGCGCGCGGCGATCGCGCCGGACGGCCTGCGCACCGCGCGGCGCATGTCGCACGTGCTCTACATCGACGTGCCGACCCACCAGCGCCCGCTCTTCATCACCGACATGATGGTCAACATCGAGCCGACGCTGCAGGACAAGGTCGACATCGCCCAGAACGCGATCGATTTCGCGCACCTGATGGGCGTGCCCGAGCCCAAGGTCGCGGTGCTCGCCGGCCTCGAGACGGTCACGCCGCGCATGCGCGCGACGCTCGACGCCGCGGCGCTGTGCAAGATGGCCGACCGCGGCCAGATCACCGGCGGCATCGTCGACGGCCCGCTCGGCTTCGACAACGCGGTGTCGCTGGTCTCGGCGCGCACCGCGGGAATCAAGTCGGCGGTCGCCGGCAGCGCGGACGTGCTGCTCGCGCCGGACCTCGAGTCCGGCAACATGCTTGCCAAGCAGCTCGAGCACCTGTCGGACGCGATCTCGGGCGGCGTGGTGATCGGCGGCCAGGTGCCGATCGTGCTCTCGAACCGCGGCGACTCGGTGGAGAGCCGCATGGCCTCCTGCGTGCTCGCGGTGATCGTCGCCAACCAGCAGCCGGCGGCAGGAGCCGACTGACGGGCGGCACCGCGGCGCCGGACTGACGTAAAGTAGGCCGGTGAGGCGCATCCGGATCCTCGCGCTGCTTTGCCTGCTCGCGCCCTGCTGGGCGCTCGCGCAGCAGGACCAGCCGGCCAACGGGCTGCTGCTCGTCGCCAAGCCCTCGCTCGCCGACCCGAACTTCTCGCGCACCGTGGTGCTCGTGACGCAGGTCGAGGATGGCGGCACGGTGGGCGTGATCCTCAACCGGCCCACCGTGCTCAAGCTGACGGACTTCCTCAGCGAGGAATTCGAGACGCGCAACTACACGGACCGCATCTACTTCGGCGGGCCGGTCATGCGCCAGGTGCTGGTGGTGCTGTTCCGCGCGCAGCAGAAGCCCGCGGCGCCGGCGTTCCACGTGCTGCGCAACGTCTATCTGACGATGCACCCGGACAACATCACGGCGCTGCTCGCCGACAAGGCCGCGCGCTATCGCGTCTACGCGGGCTTCTCGGGCTGGGCGCCGAATCAGCTCGAGAGCGAGTTCATGCGCGACGGCTGGTATTTCCTTCCCGCCGACGAGGCGACCCTTTTCCGCAAGGACACCGAGGGAATGTGGGATGAGCTGCTCGAGCGCGCGCGGAAGGCCGATCCCCGCGGCCGAAGTTGAGGCGCTACAATAGTTCGACGATGCGCCCGCTTGCTCGCGTGCTGCTGATGCTCGCCGTCCTGACAGCGCCAGCGCTGCCTGCGCGCGCGCAGGACGACGAGGCGATGCTGCTGATCGCGAATCCGGCCTTCCGCGACCTCGACTACCGGCAGGCGGTGCTGATCGCGGCGCCCGCGCCCAACGGCGGACACGTCGGCGTGATCCTGAACCGCCCCACGCGGCGCTCGCTCGCCAGCCTGTTCCCCGAGCACGAGCCCTCGAAGAAGGTCATCGAGCCGGTGTTCTACGGCGGCCCGTTCTCGCGCGGCGCGCTGGTGGCGCTCGTCAAAGCGAGCAGCACGCCCGGCGAGGGCACCGTGCGCCTGATGAAGAACCTCTATCTGGCGTTCCGCGTCAACACCATCGACCAGGTGATCGAGACGCACCCGAACGACGCGCGCTACTACGTCGGCTACGTGGGCTGGCGGCCCGGCGAGCTGAAGGCCGAGATCGATCGCGGCATTTGGGCGGTGCTCGGGGCCGACCTCGACGTGGTCTTTCGCAAGGACATGGACGGCCTCTGGGAAGAGCTGCTGCTGCAGACGCGACGCGTGCGCGCCGGCCTGCCGCAAAACCTCGCTCCCCGCGCGCGCGGGGACACCGTCTACGCCGCCGCCCTGGCCGGCGACTTCTCGAACGTCATCCTGCCGCCGCGGTAGTCGACGCGGATCGTGTCCTTGGGCGCGAAGCGCCCTTCCAGGATCGCCTTGGCGAGCGGATTCTCGATCTCGGACTGGATCGCGCGCTTGAGCGGGCGCGCGCCGTAGACCGGGTCGAAGCCCACCTTGGCGAGCTCGCCGACCGCAGCCTCGGTCACGTCCAGGTTGAATTCCAGCTTCGACAGTCTGCTCTGGAGCATGCCCAGCTGAATGCGCGCGATTGAGCGGATGTGGTCGTCGCCGAGCGCGTGGAACACCACGACCTCGTCGATGCGGTTGACGAACTCCGGGCGGAAATGCGTCTTCACTTCGCCCATCACCGCGAGCTTGACCACCTGGTAATCGCTGCCCGCCATGCTCTGGATCATCTGCGAGCCGAGGTTGGAGGTCATCACGATCACCGTGTTCTTGAAATCCACGGTGCGGCCCTGGCCGTCGGTCATGCGCCCGTCGTCCAGCACCTGCAGCAGCGCGTTGAACACGTCCGGGTGCGCTTTCTCGACCTCGTCGAACAGGATCACCGCGTAGGGCTTGCGGCGCACCTGCTCGGTGAGCTGGCCGCCCTCGTCATAGCCGACGTAGCCCGGCGGCGCGCCGATCAGGCGCGAAACGGAGTGCTTCTCCATGTACTCGGACATGTCGATGCGGATCAAATGCTCCTCCGAGTCGAACAGGAACGCGGCGAGCGCCTTGCAGAGCTCGGTCTTGCCCACGCCCGTGGGCCCGAGGAAGAGGAAGCTGCCGTAGGGCCGGTTCGGATCCGACAGGCCCGAGCGCGAGCGCCGGATCGCGTCCGACACGAGGCGCACGGCCTCGTCCTGGCCGACCACGCGCCCGTGCAGGCGCTCCTCCATCTTCAGCAGCTTCTCGCGCTCGCCCTGCATCATCTTCGAGACCGGGATGCCGGTCGCGCGCGACACGACCTCGGCGATCTCCTCGGCGCCGACCTGGGTGCGCAGCAGCTTCGCCTTCTCGGCCTTCGCCTCGCCCTTCTCCGCCTTCTTGAGCTGAGCCTCCAATGCCGGAATCTTTCCGTACTGGATCTCGGACATCTTCTGCCAGTCGCCCTTGCGCTTGGCCTCCTCCATCTGCAGCTTCAGCTTCTCCAGCGACTCCTTGACGTGCTGGCTGCCCTGCACCTGCGCCTTCTCGGCCTTCCAGATTTCCTCGAGATCGGAATACTGCTTTTCGAGGTCTTTGATCTCTTTTTCGATCAAAGAAAACCTTTTCAGGGACGCTTCGTCCTTCTCTTTCCGCACCGCCTCGCGCTCGATGCGCAGCTGGATCAGCCGGCGGTCGAGCCTGTCCATCGCCTCGGGCTTGGAATCGATCTCCATCTTGATACGCGCCGCCGCCTCGTCGATGAGGTCGATCGCCTTGTCGGGCAGGAAGCGGTCGGTGATGTAGCGGTTGGAGAGCTCGGCCGCGGCGACGATCGCGGGGTCGGTGATCTCGACGCCGTGGTGCACCTCGTAGCGCTCCTGCAGGCCGCGCAGGATGGCGATGGTGGCCTCCACGCTCGGCTCGCCCACCTGCACTTTCTGGAAGCGGCGCTCGAGCGCGGCGTCCTTTTCCACGTACTTGCGGTATTCGTCCAGCGTGGTGGCGCCGATGCAATGCAGCTCGCCGCGCGCGAGCGCCGGCTTGAGCATGTTGCCGGCGTCGATGGCGCCCTCGGCCTTGCCGGCGCCGACCATGGTGTGGATCTCGTCGATGAAGACGATGGTGCTGCCCTCGTCCTGCGCGAGCTCCTTGAGCACGGCCTTGAGGCGCTCCTCGAACTCGCCGCGGTACTTGGCGCCCGCGAGCAGCGCGGCCATGTCGAGCACGAGCACGCGCTTGTTCTTCAGCGACTCGGGCACCTCGGCGTTGACGATGCGCTGCGCGAGGCCCTCGACGATCGCGGTCTTGCCGACGCCGGGCTCGCCGATCAGCACCGGGTTGTTCTTGGTGCGGCGCTGCAGAATCTGGATGCAGCGGCGGATCTCGTCGTCGCGGCCGATCACCGGGTCGAGCTTGCCCTGGCGCGCGCGCTCGGTGAGGTCGAGGGTGTACTTCTTCAGCGCTTGCCTTTGACTCTCATCGTTTTGAGCACTTACATTTTCTCCCCCGCGGACTTGCTCAACTGCTTTTTCAAGGGCGGCTTTTGTGATTCCAGAGGACTTCAACAGCCGGCCGACCTCCCCCTTGTCGGTCGCGCAGGCGAGCAGGAAGAGCTCCGAGGCGATGTACTGGTCGCCGCGCTTCTGCGCTTCCTTGTCGGCGACATTGAGCAGGTTGGCGAGGTCGCGCGACACGTGGACTTCGCCCGGCGTGCCTTCGACCTTGGGCAGCCGATCGACGGCCTGGGCAAGCGCCTGCTTGATCGCGTTCGGGTTGCCGCCCGCCTTGGCGATCAGCGAGGCGACGCTGCCGTCCTCCTGGCCGAGCAGCGCGAGCAGCAGGTGCTGCGGCTCGATCTGCTGGTGGTCGCGCCCTACCGCGAGGCTCTGCGCCTCCGCGAGGCCGGTCTGCAGCTGCGTCGTGAACTTGTCGTATCGCATCGCGTTCCCTTTGCCGATTTACCCTACCGCAGATGGGGCCGTCCGGGCAGAAGTTCAAGTCGGCGGCCCGCCGCCGCGCCCGTTGCGTATAGTGGACTGCGTAAGGCCCGACGAGGAGGGACCGACCCATGGCGATGCGACCCGAGACCCGATCCCAGCGCGCGACGCGGCTGCAGAACCGATTCGCCGCCGTACGCGCGGCGACCGAAGACCTCGCCCGCGGCCTGAGTGCGGAGGACTGCGCGATCCAGTCCATGCCGGACGCGAGCCCGGTCAAATGGCACCTCGCCCACACGACCTGGTTCTTCGAAACCTTCGTGCTTGTGCCGTACCCGATCGGCTATCGGCTCTTCGACCCCGCCTACGGATTCCTGTTCAACTCCTATTACAACGCGATCGGGGACCGCCATCCGCGGCCCGAGCGCGGCATGCTCTCGCGTCCGGCGCTGGACGAGGTCCTCCGCTATCGCAGGCACGTGGACGGGGCAATGGAGCGCCTGTTCGAGTCGGGCGCGCCGACCCCCGAGGTCGCGGCGCTGATTGAGCTCGGCACGCACCACGAGCAGCAGCATCAGGAGCTGATCCTCACCGACCTGAAGCACCTGCTGTCGCGCAATCCGCTGCGGCCCGCCTACCAGAAGCCCTGGCCGCTGACGCCGATCCGCTCGCGCGTGCGCGGCTGGATCGATTTCGAGGGCGGCGCCTGCGAGATCGGCCACGCGGGCGAGGGTTTCTTCTTCGACAACGAAACGCCGCGCCACCGGGTCTGGCTGAACCCCTTCCGCATCGCCACGCATCCGGTGACGCACGGCGACTTCATCGAGTTCATCGAGGACGGCGGCTACCGGCGGCCCGAGCTCTGGCTCTCGGCCGGCTGGGACGCGGTCCGGGCGCGCGGCTGGCAGGCGCCGGCGTACTGGGAGCGCCGCGACGAGCGCTGGCATACCTTCACGCTGCACGGCATGGCGCCCGTGGACGAGCACACGCCGGTGTGCCACGTGAGCTTCTACGAGGCCGAGGCCTTCGCGCGCTGGGCCGGCGAGCGCCTGCCGACCGAGGCCGAGTGGGAGCTCGCCGCACGCCGCGCGCCGGTCGAGGGCAACTTCGTCGAGAGCCGCGCGCTGCATCCGCTCGCGCTGCGCGAGCCGCCCGCCGACGGCACGCCCGCGCAGATCTTCGGCGACGTCTGGGAGTGGACGCGCAGCGACTACGGCCCCTACCCCGGCTTCCGCGCGGCCGCAGGCGCGGTCGGCGAGTACAACGGCAAGTTCATGTCGGGACAATACGTGCTGCGCGGCGGCTCCTGCGCGACGCCCGCCGACCACGTGCGGCCGAGCTACCGCAACTTCTTCCCGCCCGACGCGCGCTGGCAGTTCAGCGGGCTGCGGCTGGCGCGCGACGCCGGCTGACGAGCAGCGCCGCCGCGGCGGCGAGCGCGGCGCCCGCCCAGAATGTCGCCGCCGCGCCGAACTTGTCCCAAAGTGCGCCGGCAAGCACGCTCGCGACCAGCATCGCGAGGCCGCTCGCAAGGTTGAAGAAGCCGTATGCGGTGCCGCGCAGGCCCGTCGGAGCGCTGTCCGCGACCATCGCCGCGAGCAGTCCCTGCGTCATGCCCATGTGCAGGCCCCAGAGCGCAACGCCCGCCGCGACTGCGCCGAGGCTTCCCGCCTGCGCGAGCACGAGGTCGGCGGCGAGCAGCACGCCGAGTCCATAGGCGAGCAATGTCCGGTGGCGCATGCGATCGGCAAGCTTGCCGAACGGATAGGCCGAGGCCGCGAACACCAGGCTCATGACGATGAGGACGAGCGGCGCGAAGGCGTCGGGTCGTCCGAGCTGCTGCGCGCGCAGGATGAGGAAGGCCTCGCTGAAGCGCGCCAGCGTGAACACCGCACCCGCGGCCACGACGGACCAATAGGCGGCGCCCATTGCGGAAAGCGTGGACCAGCGGACGGGGCTGACCGGCGACTTCGGCGCGGCCGGCGCGCCGGACTCCTCCACTCCGAGCGCGAGCAGCAGGACTGCGAGCACGCCCGGGATCACCGCATACCAGAACACAGCGCGGAAATCGTTAGCGAGCAGCAGCATGAGCACGATGCCCAGCAGCGGCCCGAGGAAAGCACCTACCGTATCGAGAGCCTGGCGCAGCCCGAACGCGGCGCCGCGGATCTCCGGCGGCGTAAGGTCGGCGACCAGCGCGTCGCGCGGCGCGCCGCGGATGCCCTTGCCGATGCGATCGAGAAAGCGCGCGCCGAGCACCCAGGACACCGATCCGGCGAGCGCGAACAGGGGTTTCGACGCGGCGCCCAGCGCATAGCCCAGCAGGGCGAGGCCCTTGCGCCGGCCCAGCCAGTCGCTGAGCATGCCGGAAAACACCTTCACGATGAGCGCGGTCGACTCGGCGATGCCCTCTACGATGCCGACGGAAAGCGCGCTTGCGCCGAGCGCCGTCACCATGAATACGGGCAGCAGGCTGTGGATGAGCTCCGAGGAGACATCCATGAACAAACTCACGAAGCCGAGCATCCAGATGCCGCGGGGGATGCGGCCCGGCGCGGCACTCATCTCCCGGTCACGGATTCCCGCTGTTGCCCGCGACGCCAAATTCGGCGGGCGCCTTCGCATAGAACAGCTGCACGCGCTCCTTCTGCAGCAGGCCGAGCAGCGATTCGGCCTGCTCGTCGCTCAGCAGAAACTCGACTTCGACGGTCAGATCGCCGGCGAGCTCGAAGAAGTGCTGCTCGCGCAGGATGCCGTGCCGGCCGAATCCGGCGATCGCGCGAAACGCGGAGCCCCCGTGGATGCCTGCCTTCTTTGCGATTTCCAGGAGCCACTCGTAGACGAGAATGCCGTGGTGCTTGCGATTCTCCTGCACATAGAAGCGAAGGTAGGTGCCGCGCATGGTCTCACCTCAGAATGAGCCGCATCGTGGCGATGCCGGCGAATGTCAGCACGATCGAGCCGATGACGTGCGCCGCCGCGTGCGCCGCCGCCCAGCCCCATTGCTCGCGCGACAGCAGCGTAGCCGCCTCGGCGGAAAAGGTGGAAAACGTCGTAAGGCCCCCCAGGAATCCCGTAGTTAAGAGCAGCCTGATTTCTGGTGGCAGGGCTTCGAACTGCAACAGCACGCCCATCGCCAATCCCATGAGGTAGCCGCCGACGAGGTTCGCCGCCAGCGTGCCCATCGGCAGCGTAGGAAAGACGGGATTCAACAGGATGCCGAGCCACCAGCGCAGCCACGCGCCTGCGGCGGCCCCGCCGCCCACTGCGATCACACTCAATGCATTCACGGCCACACCTCCGACAGTTGTTGTTCCGCGTTGCGCGGATTCGTCGGATCGGGCGAGGAGGGTCGTAACCTACGCCGCCAGCGGAACCCGGCGAATCACGTAGGCATCATCAGCCTTGCGGCGGTTTTTCTCGGGAGGCATGCCATCTCCCAGTGCCCGCAGTCTAGCCCAGCCCGCAGGCGCGGGCAAATCACTTCCAGCGCTCGGCGGCCTGGTCGTCGGAAGCCTTGGCCTCGACCCAGCGCGCGCCTTCCCGCGTCTCTTCCTTCTTCCAGAACGGCGCCTGGGTCTTCAGGTAGTCCATGATGAACTCGCAAGCCGCGAACGCGTCGCCGCGGTGCGCGCTCGCGACCGCGACCATGACGATCCGGTCGTTGGGCTTGAGCGCGCCGTAGCGGTGGATCACGGTGCAGTCCATCACCTGCCAGCGGCCGCTCGCCTCCTCTACGATCTTCGCGATCGCGCGCTCGGTCATGCCCTGGTAATGCTCGAGCGTCATCGGCACGTCGCGCACCAGGCCCACGAAGCTTGCGACCGCGCCGATACTTTGACTCCGTTTCGAAAGACTTTGAACTTCCAAACCCAATTCAAAATCTTCCTTCTGGACCGAGATCTTCATCCGCCGGTCACCGGGGGAAAGAACGCGATCTCGTCGCCCGCCTTGATCGCCGCGGCGGGCTGCACCATGTCCTGGTTGACCGCGGCCCGCAGCAGCGCTTTTTCCGCGAAGGCGCTCTCGTAGAGGCCGCCGCGGCCCCTGAGGTGGCTGCGCAGCGCGGCCACGGTCGCGACGCCCGACGGCAGCTCGATCTCCTCGGCCTCCTTGCCGATCTTCTCGCGCAGGCTCGCGAAGTAGAGGATGCGGACCTTGGTCACCGGTAGAGCTCCGAGTAGGGCAGGAAGCGCACCAGGTCGCCCTTGCGGATCGCCGCGCCCGCCGGGTTGTCGACCAGGCCGTCCGCCCAGGCGGTGGAGGTCATGACAGCCGAGTCCTGCGTAGGGTATAGGTCGAGCCCGCCCTGCGCGTTCCATTTTACGCGCAGGAATTCGCGCCGCGCGTCGGGCTCGGGCCAGTCGAAGTCGGCGCGAGCTGAGATGGTTCTGGGTCGGGTTTCCGTCCTGCCTTGGGTCTTCAAGAGAAACGGCCGGACAAAAATCAGGAAGGTCACGAAGCTCGAGACGGGATTCCCCGGCAACCCTATGAAAGCTGCGTCGCCGACCGTGCCGAAGGCGAGCGGGCGCCCGGGCTTCATCGCGATGCGCCACATCAGCAGCGTGCCCTCCGCCTCCACCGCGGGCTTGACGTGATCTTCCTCGCCCACCGACACGCCACCCGAGGTGACGATGACGTCGTTCTCCGCTGCCGAGCGGCGCAGCACCTCGCGCGTCGCCTGCAGCGTGTCGGGCACGATGCCGTAGTCGCGCACCTCGCAGCCGAACGCGTGCGCGAGCGCATTGAGCGTGAAGCGATTGGAGTTGTAGATGCGCCCCGGGGCGAGCGGGTCGCCGGGCATCACCAGCTCGTCGCCGGTGAAGAAGAGGCCGAGGCGCACGCGCCGGCGCACCGGCAGCGACTTGATGCCGACCGATGCCGCGAGCCCGGTGTCCTGCGGCTGCAGTTGCTTGCCGGCGGGCAGGATCTCGCCGCCCCTGCGAATGTCACTGCCCGTCAGGCGGATCCATTCTCCGCGATTGGGAACTTTCTTTACCCTGACCTCCTGACCATCGATTTCGCAAAATTCCTGCATCACGACGGCATCCGCGCCGGGCGGCACCGGCGCGCCGGTGAAGATGCGCGCGGCGGTGCCGGGCTCCAGCGGCTTGCCGACGGACCCCGCGGGAATTCTCTGCGCAATTCTCAGTTTTCTTTCCGAACGATCCAAATCGGAAAGCCGCACCGCATACCCGTCCATGGCGCTGTTGTCCATCGGCGGCACGTCCATCGACGAGGTCTGCGCCGCGGCGAGCACGCGGCCGGCCGCCTCCATGGCAGGCACCTGCTCGACCTCGGAGACCGGGCGCGCGCCCGCGAGCAGCTGCGCGAGCGCCTCGTCTACGGAAAGCAGTCCCTTGTTCACGCGAGCTTCAGGTGCGCGAGGATGA
>Ga0335070_10009749_pt1 | contig 11237 bp, 7 predicted proteins | sample Lox_Sample_13_FD_206722 | JGI IMG/M metagenome (GOLD analysis project Ga0335070, IMG submission 206722) | Soil microbial communities from Loxahatchee National Wildlife Refuge, Florida, United States - Lox_Sample_1.3 | ecosystem: Environmental > Terrestrial > Soil > Wetlands | place: USA: Florida... | reverse complement strand
GGAGCTGATTTTCGAGAATACGGTGCTGATACTGGAAGCCACGTTGGGCATCAAGGCTCCCGCAGCCACGGCCACGAATCCGGCCATCAGGGCGTACTCAATCAGGTCCTGCCCACGCGTGTCTTTCCAGATCCGCACGCGCCACAGGGTTCGGTAAATGAGCTGCTTCATGGAATAATTCCTCCTATGCCCAATTGATCGGTTTGCAGGCTTTCCACATCACTCGGGCAGACGCCTCTTTTGGGGGGAGAAAAAGCCTTAGACGGACTAAACGGTTAACTTGGCACAGGCGGTCTGCAGCACCGACCCGCAAAGACCTACCTCTCAGCAGCTTCTTTCGCGGTCTGCGCCGCCTGTGCCCATTCCACATAGGCGCTTCCAACCTGAGTGGAACCGATCGGGGCGGCAGCACCCGCCCCAGGAGGAGCATTCTTTATTTAGCCTGAGAGTGTGGCGCTGGCGGGAATTCTCTCAAAATTTTTTACTTCTCCGGCCCCGCCGGATGGCCGGCAGTCAAAGATTTGCGGTTTGATCCCGAACCGTTCCTGATAGGCGTGCGTGATGGTGCTGCGGAAGCGCTCACTGGCGCCATGCCGCAGCAGGTTGACTGTGCAGCCGCCAAACCCCCCGCCGGTCATACGCGCGCCCAGCACCCCGTCGATCCCGACCGCGGTATCTACCAGAAAATCCAGCTCCGGAGCGCTCACCTCGTAATCGTGCTGAAGGCTCACGTGCGACTCCACCATGAGCTGGCCCATGCGCTCGAGATCGCCCCGCTGGCAGGCATGGACAAATAGGCCGACGCGTTCGTTTTCCGTAACCACGTGGCGCGCGCGCCGGGCGATGATTCCGGGCATCGACGGCATGGAACGCTCGAGCTGGGCCACCGTCACATCGCGCAGGCTTTGTACATTTCCATCCAGGCGACGAATGGCGTCGACCGCAGCCGCGCACTCCTGGGTCCTTTGCTTGTACGCGGATTGCCCGAGCGCATGCTTCACCATGCTGTTCACGGCCAGAATTTCAATGCCGTCCGGAAGAGCGACAGACTCGCTTTCCAGGCTGCGGCAATCGATGCGGAGCGCGGCGTGCTCCCGGGCAAAGACCGAAACGTACTGATCCATGATCCCGCAGGGCATGCCCACGAATTCGACTTCGGCGCGCCGGCAGAGCTTGGCCAGAGCCAAAGGCGGAATCTCCCGGCCATCCAGCAGGGCCAGTGCGGACGACACCTCGAGCGCCGCCGACGAACTCAAGCCCGAGCCTTCCGGGACGGTGCTGCGCACCAGCAGCAACTTCGGCGTGATGGGGAAACCGGCGCGGATGAGCTCGCGGGCAACGCCGATCATGTAATCCGTCCAGTCGTGCGACGGCGCGAGCGAAGCGACCTCCTTGGCCGGCAATTCCCTGGCTTGACGCTTCTCTTCGGAATAGACACGCGTGACGCCATCGGGTGAATCGGCCACGGCGACGAAGCACGCCAGATCCAGAGCAATGGGCAGCACGAAGCCGAGGTTGTAATCGGTGTGCTCACCGATCAGGTTGACCCGGCCAGGCGCGCGAAACACGCGCACGCCGGTGTCCCTTCCGTAGTGTTTTCGGAAGGAATCGAGGATCATGTGCGCGCGCGGGCCAGAAACAGCATGACGCCACCGAAGATCAGCATGGGGAGGCCGCTGTACAGGTTGACATTGAGAGTGGTGAGAGAGGCCCGGCCGGGGTCGAGCACGCCCAGCCCGACCAGAATCACGCCGAGAATGGAGAAGAACCAGCCCGTTGGAGTTCGCAGATCCAGCATAGGCTAACGGAACCAGAAGTTCAGCAGCAACAGCGCCACAATCACCAGAACGGCGACCGGCGCCGGCTTGCGATACCAGCTTACACCATGTTCCTCAGGGAGCTTGGTGAGGCCGTACACCAGGCCTTCCAATTCTTTCTCCGGCCGCGGCGCGGTAACAAGGCTCACCAGGATGGTGACCACGAAGCACGAAATCCAGGCCAGTAGTGCGATATAGAAGTTCTGCGCCATGGTGGATGGGAACTGGTGCAGATTCGTGATCCAGCCGCCCTTTCCCTCGGCGACCGTAAGACTCAGGGTCAGCGCGGCGACCCCCGTCCCGGTGGCGAGGCCGGTAAACGCTCCGTGGCCGGTGGTCCGCTTCCAGAACATGCCCAGCAGGAAAGTCGCGAGCAGCGGGGCGTTCACAAACCCGAACACGAGCTGCAAAATGTCCATGATGTTGTTGTAGTGCTGCGCCACGTAGGCGGTAGCGATCGAGAGCCCCGTGCCCACGATCGTCGCCATGCGGCCGACCTTCAGGTAGTGCGCATCCGGCGCGCCTCGGTGGATGTAGCTCTGGTAGATGTCGTATGTCCAGACGGTATTGAAGGCCGTCACATTGCCTGCCATGCCGGACATGAAGGACGCCATCAGCGCCGTCAGGCCAACGCCCATCATTCCCGAAGGGTAGAACTGGGACATCAGGGTGGTGAACACCTGGTCGTAATCGTAGCTGTTGCCCTTGAGCGGCAGCACGTAGCCTACGTTCATTTTGGCCAGCACCAGCGCCGCGATTCCGGGAAGAATCACAATGAACGGCATCACCATTTTCGGAAAGGCGGCGATGAGCGGCGTGCGGCGCGCAGCCGACATGGAATCGGCCGCCAGCGCGCGCTGCACCACCAGGAAATTCGTGCACCAGTAGCCGAACGAAAGCGTGAAGCCGAGCCCCGCCACCAGCCCGAAAGCGTCCACTCCCATGGGATTCTGGCTGGCGCTGGCGAGGTTGTGCCAACTGTGCGTCATCACCTCGGGCAGGCGCGCTTGCATCCCCGACCAGCCGCCGGCTTTCGCCACCGCCAGAATCGCCAGCGGCGTGAAGCCCAGCACGATCAGGAAAAATTGCAGCACTTCGTTGTAAATGGCGCTGGTCAAGCCGCCGAGGAAGGTGTACACGAGCACGATGGCCGCCGAGAGCAGCACCGACGCGGTGAAACTCCAGCCGAGCACTAGCTGGAACAGCAGGCCGAGGGCATACATTGAGATGCCGGAGGAAAAGATCGTCATCACCGCGAATGTGATGGCGTTCAGCCCGCGCGTTTTCTCGTCGAACCGGAGTTTGAGATATTCGGGAACCGAGCGCGCGCGGCTGCCGTAATAAAACGGCATCATGAAAATGCCGACGAACAGCATCGCCGGCACCGCGCCGATCCAGTAAAAATGCGCGGTCATGATGCCGTACTTGGCGCCGGAGGCCGACATGCCGATGACTTCCTGCGCGCCGAGATTGGCGGCGAGGAAGGCGAGGCTGGTGATCCAGACGGGAACGGAGCGGCCGGAGGTGAGGAAGTCGCCGCTCGAGGCTACGGACCGCTTGAGGCGCCAGCCGATCCCCAGGACGAATCCGAAATAAATGGCGAGGATGAGGTAGTCAACCGGCGCGAGTTTCACCCTGAACCCCTGAAGCCCTCCCAATTGAAATGGAAAGCTGAGTGTACCGCGCGAGAGAGGGGGAAGGCAAACGGCGAAGGGGGACAGCTATTGGCGCGGGAAAATTCCTACATCCCGATGCTTTGATAACCAGAAACCAGGGACGGAGACCTCAACTCCCGGTTGCTCCTGTCGAAGAGACAGAAACCAGGGACGGAGATGGACTGAACCCCTGTGCTGAGACACGGAAATTAGGGACAGGTTACCATTCTGTATTTGGTCCCTTAACTTGCTGTCTCACTTTTGGGGTTCACTCCAGGGGAGACAATTTCTCCCGCTCCCCCCGCCCCTAAGTCTCCCCCTCATCCCAAGGAGCACACCGTGCCAGGATTGACATGGGACCACACCGAAGACATCGCGCTGGCACTCTACGAGGCGCATCCGGACGCCGATCCGCTCAAAGTCCGGTTCACGGACATGCATAAGTGGATCACCGCGCTCGGAGATTTCGGCGACGACCCGAAAAAATCGACTGAAGGCAAGCTGGAAGCATTTCAGATGGCTTGGTACGAAGAGTGGAAAGAAGGACAGGAGTGACGTGCCGAATAGCGGCGTCACGGTGAGCGTGCGGTAAAAACCGGGGCGCCTAGCCCAGAACTGTTGGGGAAGCGCGTCCGCGGCGCCGCATCAACCCATTCGGGGGTATTGAACACACAGGCGACGGTACTTAAACGATGCAAACCGCCCGCGAGAATCTGCCTGGCGTGCCATAAATCGAGTTAGCATAAGGACAGAGAGAGTCTAAGGAGCAGCATCCCAATGAACAGAGACTCCTACTCCCGCGGCTGGCTCGGAATCTATTGTGCTGTTTTTGCACTAATTGCCAATGCCAACGTACACGCTCAGACGCCGACTTTCTTTCCGTTGAACCCAGTATCCGTTGGCTCCAACCCGTCAGCCTTAGCGATCGCAAACACTCACGGTGTTGGGAACCCGGATCTGGTGGTGGTGAACGGGGGATCCGATTCGCTTACGATTGAGCGCGGTCTTGGCTACGGTTACTTTCTTCCCTGGGACAGTCAGACTACCGGGGGCAGCCCGCGTGCCGTTGCGGTAGCAGATTTCAATGGCGACGGCATACTCGATCTGGCCGTTGCCAATTTCGCCTCAAGCAACGTCTCCATATTCTTGGGGATTGGTAACGGAACCTTCCGGCCTTTCGGAAGGTTCGACGCGGTGAACCCTTCCGCGATTGTGGCGGGTGATTTCGACCGGGACGGCAAGACAGACCTTGCCGTGACGGAGAACACCTCCAACGCGGGGGAGAGCACCTCCGACAGCGTCGTCATTTTCCGGGGTTTGGGCAACGGAACGTTCGTGCCGTTCTACACCGCGGCTGTGGGACACCGCCCGGTATCCATGGTGGCTGCCGACTTCAACGGCGATGGGATCACGGACCTCGCGGTCGCAAATTCGGTCTCGGGCGATGTTTCCGTTTTGCTCGGCTATGGTCGAGGGACCTTTCTACCCGCGAGGAACGCGACGGCCGGACTGAATCCCACTTTTCTTGCGTTGGGCGACTTCAACGGCGATGGCAAGCCGGACCTTGCGGTGGTCAACGCTAGGCTAGGTTCGAACAGTACCGTGTACGTGTTGCTCGGCTTGGGGAACGGGTTCTTCCGGCTTCCACTGATCTTCACCGCCGGCGACAACTCGTCGTTCGTCGTGGCGGGTGATTTCAACCTGGACGGAAAAACCGATCTGGCCGTCGCCAACTCGGGTTCGAACACCATCTCGATATTCCTCGGGATGGGATATGGAATCTTCCAGCCGGCGCAAGATTTTACAGTCGGCCCAAACCCGTCCTGGATCGGAGTGGCCGACTTGACCGGGGACGGCAAGCCCGATCTGGTTGTGGCCAACGGTGGATCGAACAACGTCTCGGTGCTGATCAATCATACCGCGTCACGTCCGAGGTGACTTCCGGCAGCTTACAACCAGCGCAGGTCTAACCGAGAACCGTTTCGGGCTCTTGCTCGCCGATGGGCTCGGGGCGTCCGCGGCGGCGTCGCAGCCAGCTCTGGAACGATTCCATATAGAGATAAATCACCGGGGTGATGTAGAGCGTGAGGGTCTGGGAAACCAGCAGGCCGCCGACGACGGCCAAGCCGAGCGGGCGGCGCGATTCGGCTCCCGCTCCGGCGCCGAGAGCGATGGGCAGCGTGCCGAACAGGGCGGCGAGCGTGGTCATCATGATGGGCCGGAAGCGAAGCAGGCAGCCCTCATAAATCGCTTCGAATGGTTCCTTGCCTTCCTTGCGTTGGGCTTCGAGGGCGAAGTCGATCATCATGATGGCGTTCTTCTTCACGATGCCGAATAACATGATGAGGCCGACGAACGCGTAGAGATCGATTTCCAGGTGGAAGATCTTGAGCGTCAAAAGAGCGCCGAGCATCGCCGAGGGCAGACCCGAGAGAATCGTCAGCGGGTGAATCAGACTTTCGTACAGGATGCCGAGCACGATATAGATCACGAGCACCGCAACCACAAGCAGGATGGTCAACCCTCGGAACGAGTTCTGAAATGCCTCGACGGTCCCATGAAAGTTGGTGGCCAGGGTAGCGGGCAGGTGCAGCTTATTGTGAAGCATGTCCTCGACAGCATTGGCCGCATCGCCAAGAGACACGCCAGGGACCAGGTTGAATGAGACGGTCACGGCGGGCAACTGGCCCCAGTGATTGATGGTAAGGGGGCCTACAGTGCGCACCAATTTCGCCACCGTGTCGAGAGCGACCAACTGGCCGGCAGAGGACCGGATGTAGAGCTTGGACAGCGCTTCGGGGGTTCGCTGATATTGCGGCTCCACTTCGGTAATCACACGATACTCGTTGGCGGGTGTGTAGATGATAGAAACCTGCCGGGCCCCGTATGCAGTGTAGAGCGCGTCCTGCACCTGCTGCGGGGAAACCCCGAGGGCCAGGGCCTTGTCGCGGTTGATATCCACGTAGACCTGAGGACTAGCGATCTGGAGGTCGGTGTTGACATCGGTGAAGCCGGGCAACTGCCGCATGGCGGCTTCGATGCGCGGCGCCCAGCGGTACATTTCTTGCGTGTCGGTGCCTTGCACCGTGAGCTGGTACGGAGCGCGTGTGAACTGGCCTCCGATCTGGATGGGAGGAGGATTCTGCATGAAGGCCAGAATGCCGGGTACGCTGAGTAGCTTGCCACGCATGCGGGCAATGAACTCATCCACAGACTCATTGCGCTGGGAGCGAGGCTTCAAGGAAATGAAGAAGAAGCCGGTGTTGCCGGCCTGGCCGAACCCGCCGCCGGCGGCCGACATCATCGTATCGATGGCCGGCTCTTTGAGCAGAATCCGCTTCAGCGCCTGCTGATGCTCAACCATCGAATCGAACGAAATATCCTGAGCCGCCATGGTGAGGCCGAACAATCTGCCGGCATCGTAGCTGGGGATGAAGCCCTTCGGCAGGATATAGAACAAGTATCCGGTCGCAACGAACAGGACGAAGGAGACAGTCACCGTGGCCAGGCGGTGATGCATCACGACGCGGAGCGTCCGGTCATAGAAGTGCGTCATGCCTCTAAAGAAGCTCTCGAAAGCGGAATAGAGCCGGCCATGCTTCTCTTTGGGCGGCCTCAGGAAACGGCTGCACAGCATGGGAGTCAAGGTGAGCGACACAAACCCGGAGACCAGGATGGCCACGCTGATGGTGACCGCGAACTCGTGGAGCAGGCGGCCCACAATTCCACCGAGAAACAGCACGGGGATGAAGACGGCTACTAGCGAGAGGGTCATGGAGACAATGGTGAAGCCGATCTCGCGAGAGCCTACCAAGGCGGCCAGCATGCGCGGCTTTCCCAACTCCATATGCCGGACGATGTTCTCGAGCATCACGATGGCATCGTCCACCACGAAGCCGACTGAGAGCGTCAGCGCCATCAGGGAGAGGTTGTCGACCGTATAGCCCAGCAGATACATCGCGGCAAAGGTGCCGATAATGGCAAGCGGCACCGCGAAACTCGGGATGGCGGTCGCCGAAACATTCCGCAGAAACAGGAAGATCACCATCACCACCAGGCAGATGGTGAGGAAAAGCGTGAATTTGACGTCGGCGATGGATTCGCGGATGGACTGGGAGCGATCGTAGAGGATGGTCAGCTTCACCGAGGCGGGAATCTGCGAGCGGAATTGGGGCAGCAACTGACGGATACCATCCACGACCTCGATGGTGTTGGTGCCCGGCTGGCGCTGGATGGCGAGCACGACAGCCGGTGTGTCCATGAACCACGCCACGGACTTATCGTTCTCCACGCTGTCAATAACGTTGCCCAGTTCGCCGAGACGAACCGGATTCCCGTTGTGATAGGCGACGATGAGCGGCCGATAGGCGGCGGCGTTGAAGAGTTGACCATTGGATTGAACGGTGAACGCTTGCTTGCTGCCGTAAAGCGTTCCGGTGGGAAGGTTGACGTTGGCCCGCTGAATCGCCGCCTGCACCTCATCCACTCCGATCCCGCGAGAAGCCAGCGCATCCGGGTTGAGCTGTACGCGTACAGCGTACTTCGATCCGTACACTTGCACCTGCGCCACTCCGCTGACCATGGAGATGCGCTGGGCCATCATAGTATCGGCGTATTCATCCACCTGGTAAAGCGGCAGGGTGGGCGAGCTGACGGCCACGTACATGATGGGCTGGTCCGCCGGATTCACCTTCTGATAGGACGGCGGGGTCGGCATATTCGGCGGCAACTGCTGAGCCGCTTTCGAAATCGCCGCCTGAATGTCTTGCGCAGCGGCATCGATGTTGCGGCGGAGCGCAAACTGCACCGTGATGTTGGTGAAGCCCATGCCGTTGCTGGAGTTCATCGTTTCGATGCCCGCGATGGTAGAGAACTGGCGCTCGAGAGGCGTGGCGACTGAGGACGCCATCGTTTCGGGGCTGGCGCCGGGCAGTACAGCGGTCACCTGGATGGTCGGGTAGTCGATGTTGGGAAGGTCGTTCACCGGCAGCGCGCGGTAGGCGACGATGCCGAACAGCAGAATCGCCGAGGTGACAAGAACCGTGGCAATGGGGCGGCGGATGAAAAGTTCGGAGATGCTCATTGCGGTGCTCCTCCAGCCTTGCCAGGACCGTTGGTGACGATCTCGACTTTAAAGCCCGGGATGAGACGGAGCTGGCCGTCGGTAACCACCGTCTCGCCCGGTGCAATTCCTTTGGTGATGATCGTCTCGCGGCCGATGGCGCGCCCTACCGTCAGTATACGGTTCTCAACCGTTCGATCCGCCTTCACCACGAAGGCGTAGGGGCCCTGCTGCCCGTTCTGAACAGCTTCGGAGGGGACCACGGTCACGTTGGAGTCGGCGCCAATGGTCAGCACGACGTTGACGAACTGGCCGGGCCACAGTTTGTGTTCCTTGTTGGAGAAGGTAGCTTTCAGCTTGATGGCGCCGGTTGCGCTGTCGACGGTGTTGTCGATGAAAGAGAGCTGGCCTCGGGCCGGCTCCCCGGTATCGCTTGGGACGTATGCTTCGACGGCAAGCGGCCCCTGGGCCATGGATTTGCGGATATTGGCGAGCTGATCTTCCGGGACCGAAAAGGTGACGTACGTGGGGTAAAGCTGGTTGACGGTAACCATGGCCGTATCCGCGTTCGACTTAATCAGGGCGCCCTGCTTCACTTGCAGACTGCCGGTGCGGCCATCGATGGGCGAACGGATTTCGCAATACTCCAGGTCCAGTTTCGCTTTTTCGACGGCGGCTTTGTCGGCGATCACCGCGGCGCGAGCACTGTCGATGGCGGCCTCATCGGCGCGGGCCGATTCGTCCGCCGAGCGTGCGGAGGTCCGCATGGTGTCGTTCTGCTCTTTTGAAATGACGCCCTCGGCGGCGAGTGTGGCGTAGCGGGCAGCTTGTGCACGGGCGTTCTCGGCCTGGGCAATGTCACGCGCCAAGTTGGCTTCCGCTTGCTTCTGCTGGGCGATATCGCGATTCAGATTTGCCTCGGCCTGGTGCAGCGCCTGATCGTAGGGGCGGCGGTCGATCTCGAACAGGAGGTCGCCCTTGCGCACTTCCTGGCCTTCGGTAAAGTGGACACGCACCAGCTCACCGGCGACTTGCGCTTTGACGGTAATGGAGGCGTACGACTCCACGTTGCCAATGAGTCGCAACTGGATGGGCACGGTCCTTTCGACCGCGGTAGCGACGGTCACCGGAACGGCGGGCATGGTGGGTGGCGGAGCTGATTGCGAGCTGCAACCGAGCGACAACAAGCAGAGAGCAGCCGTCATGCAGATTTCGACCGTTATGCTGCTGGATCGGGACAAAATGGCCTCGTTAACTTAACTCCAGTTTACCTTTATTTGATGCGGCGGCGGGGCAAAGGTCACGACTGTAACAGGAAGCTGGGCGGACCTATCGGAGAAGCCGTTGGGACAACAGATCGGCAAAATTGCGGCGAGAGCCGACAATCGCCTCGATGCAAACAGCCGGGGATCGCACCCGATAAACCACGCGATACGCTGCAATGAGGACCTGCCGGTACATGGAAATCCCCTTCCGATTGAGAAATCAGCTTCAGAAGGATCAAGGCATCCTGCATGCGCTCGTAACTCTGAACATCCAACAAAACTGCGCGCGCCTCCCCGTTTTGTGTGATGACGACTGGCGAGCGAGACTGATTAACACCAGCTACGAGCTGCGCAGAGTGCGTTCTCATATAAGTGATTGGCTTGATGGCGGAAGCTCACATAGCAGCCCCAAATTTAGACCCACCAGGTGAGGCACCGCCGTCAACCAACGTTGGCTTTCACCAGCTCCCAGGCCCGCTGGACATGAGCGCGGGTCGTACCGATGTTGCCGATGGCGAGCCGCATAGTGTGCCGGCCGTGGAGCACGGTGTGGGACAGGAAAACCTCGCCGGTGGCGTTCACGCGCTCGAGCAGCGCCTGGTTTTCTTCGTCGGTGCCTTTGAGCCGGAAGCAAACCGTGGAAAACAGCGCGGGCGCAGTGCGCTCGAAGCGATCGTCTTCATCGACCTGGCGCGCGAGTTCCTGCGCCCACCCGATGTGGTTGCGGATCATCTGCGCAATGCCTTCGCGGCCGTAGTAGCGCAACACGAACCACAGCTTCAGAGATCGAAAGCGATGGCCCAGCGGAACCCCGTAATCCATGAAGTTGACAGCGCGCGTATCTTCCGCCGTGCGCAGATACTCCGGGACGAGCGAAAACGCTCGACGGAGGATTTCCGGGCGGCGTGTGTAAAGCACGCTCAAATCGACCGGCGTGAACAACCATTTGTGGGGATTGACCACCAAAGAATCGGCGCGGTCACACCCTCTCAGAATGTATTGAAACTCCGGCGCAATGGCCGCGACGCCGGCATAAGCGGCGTCCACGTGCAGCCACAAGCCGTGGCGTTCCGCGATGGGAGCGATGGCCTCGACGGGATCGATGCTGGTCGTGGAGGTGGTACCCACGGTGGCTGCCACGCAGAACGGGCGCAGGCCGGCGGCACGGTCGTGTTCGATGGCCGCCGACAATTCATCCGGCCGCATACGATATTCAGCATCCACCGGAATCTTGCGCACGTTTTTCTGGCCGATCCCGATAGCAATGGCGCCTTTCTCGATGGAGGAGTGCGCCTGCTCCGAAGTGTAGACGACGAGTCCGGCTCCACCGCCGTCACTGCGGACTTCGGGAGCGACCATCTCCCGGGCCGCCGCAATGGCGTGCATGCTGCTGGTGGAAGCGGTGTCGAAGATGATGCCGAACTGGGGGCCCGCCAAT
>Ga0335070_10009747_pt1 | contig 11237 bp, 12 predicted proteins | sample Lox_Sample_13_FD_206722 | JGI IMG/M metagenome (GOLD analysis project Ga0335070, IMG submission 206722) | Soil microbial communities from Loxahatchee National Wildlife Refuge, Florida, United States - Lox_Sample_1.3 | ecosystem: Environmental > Terrestrial > Soil > Wetlands | place: USA... | reverse complement strand
CCGCGCGCACATCACAACGCTCCGCCAGGATTCGCTCTGGGTCGAACGCGCTCCCGCGCGCGGAGCCGGGACCGCGCTCCCGGCGAAGCGACACCACCAACCGCCACTCCGTACCGCCGGTTCCTCATCGGTCGCGTCTCAGACGCGACCGATCAAGACGCAGCCGTTGTGCCCGCCGAGGCCCATCGCGTTCGAGAGCGCAACGTCGATCCTCGCCTCGCGCGCCTCGTTCGGCACGTAGTCGAGGTCGCACTCCGGATCCGGGTGCTCGTAGTTGATCGTCGGCGGGAGCACGCCCTCGTGGATCGCGAGCACGCACATCATCGCCTCGATCGCGCCCGCCGCTCCGAAGCAGTGGCCGGTGACGGACTTCGTCGACGAGACGGCGAGCTCGTACGCGTGGTCGCCGAAGACGTCCTTGATCGCCTTCGTCTCGGCGAGGTCGCCGAGCGGCGTCGACGTCCCGTGCGCGTTGATGTAGCCGACGCGCTCCGGCGCGACGCCGGTGCCCGCGAGCGCGCGACGCATCATCTCCGAGACGCCGACCGACTCGGGATCGGGCTGCGCCATGTGGTGCGCGTCGTTCGACGCCCCGTAGCCGAGGATCTCCGCGTACACCGTCGCGCCGCGCCTCCGCGCCGCCTCGAGCTCCTCGAGCACGAGCACGCACGCGCCCTCGCCCATGACGAAGCCGGCGCGGGTGGCGTCGAACGGCCGCGACGCGCGCGGCGGATGCTCGTCCTCGGCGACGAGCCCGCGCATCGCGCAGAAGCCGGCGAGGATCAGCGGGTGCATGCACGCCTCGGCGCCGCCGGCGAGGACCGCGTCCGCGTCGCCGCGGCGGACGAGCTCGGCCGCCTCGCCGACGGCGTGCGAGCCGGTCGCGCACGCGGAGACGGGCGCGTAGTTCGGGCCGCGGTAGCCGAGCGAGATCGCGAGCTGGCCGCTCGCCGCATCCGGGAGGACGCTCGGGATGAACGTCGGCGAGACGCGCGTCGGGCCGCGCTCCCGGAGGACGTCGTGCTGCTCCATCATTCCGAGGAAGCCGCCGATGGCGGTGCCGAAGAGGATCCCGACGCGGCCGGGGTCGTAGGTGCCGTCGAGGCCGGCGTCGCCGACGGCCTCGCGCGCCGCGCCGAGCGCGAGCAGCACGTTGCGCTCGAGCTTCCGCACCTCCTTCGGCGAGGCGACCGTGCCCGGGTCGAAATCCTTCACCTCGGCCGCGATCCGCACCGGGTACTCGCTCGCGTCGAAGGAGCGGATGAAGTCGATCCCGCTCTCGCCGGCCAGCGCCGCACGCCACGTCGACCGCGCGTCGTTGCCGATCGGCGTGATCGCGCCGAGCCCCGTGACGACCACTCGTCTCATGTCGACGAGCTTAGACGCGCGGCGCCGGGCTCGGTTGCGGAAGTTCTCCGGTGTAGGCTCGCGGGATGGCCGACGCGCCCGGATCACGCGTCCCGTTCCCGCCGATGGAGGCGGAGCTCGTCGCCGAGCTGCCGGAGGGTGCGTGGCGGTACGAGCCGAAGTGGGACGGCTTCCGCGGCGTGCTCGAGAACGACGGCGGCGAGCTCGCGCTCTGGTCGCGGAACGGGCGGCCGCTGCTCCGCTACTTCCCGGAGCTGCGTCCGCTCGGCGAGCTGCTCCCGAGGCGGTCCGCCCTCGACGGGGAGATCGTCATCTCGCGCGACGGCAAGCTCGACTTCGACGCGATGCAGATGCGGTTGCACCCGGCGGAGAGCCGCGTGCGCAAGCTGTCGGCGGAGATCCCGGCGATCTTCGTCGCCTTCGACCTGCTGCTCTGGGACGGGAAGGCGGTGCACGAGCGGCCGATCGAGGAGCGCCGCGCCGAGCTCGAGCGCGTCGGTGGCGGATTCGAGCTGTCGCCGGTGTCGGCCGACGTCGAGCAGGGGCGCGCCTGGCTGCGGACGCTGCAGGCGGCCGGCTTCGACGGCGTCGTGGCGAAGAGGCTCGGGCTGCCGTACCTTCCCGGCTCGCGCGAGGGCGTCGTCAAGGTGAAGCCGCACAGGACGGCGGACTGCGTCGTCGCCGGGCTGCGCTGGAAGGCCGGCGGCCGCACGACGATCGCGACGCTGCTGCTCGGCCTGTACGCGGACGACGGGCACCTCGACTACGTCGGCTCGTGCGCGGTCGCGGCGAGGAAGCAGGACGAGATCGCGGCGCTCGTCGTGCCGCTCGTCGACGAGTCGAGCGACCGCGGCTTCTCCGAGCCGAACCGCTGGGGCACGAACGGGCTCGAGGAGCAGGCGCTCCGGCCGGAGCTCGTCGTCGAGGTGCGCTACGACAAGCTGGAGAAGCACCGCTTCCGGCACGGCACGCGCCTGCTCCGCTTCCGCCCGGACAAGGACCCGCAGCAGTGCACATGGCGCGAGGTGCGCCCGGCGCGCCGCAAGGACGACCTGTCCGTCGAGGACCTGCTCGGCTGACGCGCGCGCGCGTCAGGACGAGTGAACCGCGAGCGCGAGCAGGGCCGCGCCGTCGGGAAGCATCACTCCTTCCCGGGCCTCGTTCGGGACGACGACACGCCAGCGGCCCGGTCGCGCGAAGCGGACCGTCCCGAGCCACCGGTTCGAGGCGATCCGTGTGAGGTGGATCTCGAAGCCGTCCCGCGAGATGTTCGGGTCGGGGTAGCTCGTGTCGCCCGTGATCGTCGCGGCGACGCGGAAGACGGGCTTCCCGGGAGCGACCGCGACGAGCCGCAGATCCCAGTCGAGGGCTTGCGCACTCCGCACGACGATGGTGATCCGCTGCCCCACGGCAGGCGTCCTGTCCGAGGCACGGATCGAGACGCCGAGCTTCGCCTGTGCGGGCACGCAAACGACGGCGGCAGCGACGCACGCGAAGGCGAGCGCCGTTCCGTGCCTTCTCCGACGCCGTCCGAGCGCGTCCATCACCGCGATTGTACGAAGCCTCACGCACCCGCCCCAGGAGCCTGCTGTCTCCTCGAGCCACGTCCGGTGCCTGGCACCGGACGTGTCTAGCTCTCCTTCTTCGCCCGCGACGGCTGCACGCGCTTCGGCTCTCCCGGCATCTTCGGGAAGTTCGGCGGGTACGGCGCCTCGCCGACGCCGGCCGCCTCCTCGCGCTCGACCCACTCCTGCAGCTTCCGGAGATCGCAGACCGCGTCGTCGATCCCCGCCTGGACGTCGCCCAACCGGGCGAACCGCGCCGGCATCGTCGCGAGCGTGAAGTCCTCCGTCTCGACGTCCGGCAGCTCGTCCCACCTGACCGGCGCGGACACCGTCCCGTCCGGCCTCGCCCGGGCGGAGTACGCCGACGCGATCGTCCGGTCGCGCGCGTTCTGGTTGTAGTCGATGAAGACCCGCTCGCCGCGCTCCTCCTTCCACCACGCCGTCGTCACGAGCTCCGGCAGCCGGCGCTCCACCTCGCGCGCGAACGCGAGCGCGCAGCGGCGCACCTCGCGGAAGCCCCACCTCGGCTCGATCCGGCAGGCGATGTGGATGCCGCGGTTGCCCGACGTCTTCGGCCAGCCGACGTAGCCGAGCTCGTCGAGCACCTCGTGCACGAGCGCGGCGACGCGCTTCCCGTCGGCGAACGTCGTCCCCGGCTGCGGGTCGACGTCGATGCGCAGCTCGTCCGGGTGCTCGACGTCGCGCCGCCGCGACGGCCACGGGTGGAAGTCGATCGTCGCGAGGTTCGCCGCCCACGCGACCTGCGCGATCTCGGTGACGCAGAGCTCGTCCGCCGTCCGTCCGGACGGAAACGTGACCGTCGCCGTCTCGATCCACTCCGGCCGCTTCTGGGGAACGCGCTTCTGGTAGATCGCCTCGCCGGTGACTCCGTCCGGGTGGCGCTTCAGCTGCGTCGGCCGCTCGTACAGCGCGCGCACGATCCCGTCGGCGACCGAGAGGTAGTACTGCACGAGGTCGAGCTTCGTCTCCCCGCGCAACGGGAAGAACACCTTGTCGGGATTCGTCACCTTGACGGTGCGGCCGCCGACCTCGAGCTCGACGAACGGGGACGCCATCCCGGGAGTATCGTGATTCGACCATGCTCGAGGATCCCAGCCCGATCCGGCTCTCGCTGGAGCCGCTCGACGACTTCGTCGTGATCGAGCCGTCCGACGAGGAGGCCGAGACGCGGGCCGGGCTGATCCTCCCGGCCAGCGCCGAGGCGGACTGCCGCAGCGGCGTCGTCACCGCGGTCGGCCCGGAGGCGGACGGCGTCGCCCCCGGCGACAAGGTGCTGTTCCCGAAGGACACGGGCTACGACGTGCGGCTCGCCGGCGCCTCGATGAAGGTCCTCCGCCGGCGCGAGCTCATCGCCCGCGTGCTCGACTAGCGGAAAACGTCCCCTGGAAAGGGCAAAGCCCGCTTCGTTGCCGCAGCGGGCTTTGGGGGGATTGGGTGCCGGAGGAGGGGGGAAAGTCCGGCACCCGAAGCATCGGCCCTCGCGCCCGCCCGCTTCGTCCCCCCATCGAGTGATTCGCCACGAACGACGCGGGCCGCCCCGGAATCCGACATTGGGGGCGGCCCGCGCGGCGAGACGGAGAGGGCGGGATTTGAACCCGCGACGCACCTTTCAGCACGTACGCGATTTCCAGTCGCGCTCCTTAGACCACTCGGACACCTCTCCGCGTCGCCTGATCGTAGCCTCGGTCACTCATCTCCAGGGACGGCCGTACGCCATCGGCGGATGCGGCCGCGGCCGACCGTGGAGCCGGCTGTCGAAGGTCGACCGCCGCGCCTGGAGCGACGGCAGCCTGAACGCGTTCCCCTGGACGGTCACGCCCGCGTCGAGCTTGAGCAGCTGCGCCAGCGTCACGCGGTAGTCGACGCCGTAGGCGCGCCGGATCTGGTCGAGCACCGGGTCGTTCGCGTAGAAGAAGCGGTCGCCGTCGCGGAGCGCCTCGAACTGCTTCGTCCAGATCGCGAGCTGCAGCGGCCCGAACTCCGTTCCCGGTATGTGCTTCTCGGAGACCATGCCGACGAACGCGTCCACCTTGTTCACGTCGCCGTAGATCGCCTTCAGCCGAGCGGCGAGCGTCGTGCGGCGGATGCCGACGACGGCGTCCTCCTGCGAGGCGTCGCTGCCGAGCGGGATCGGCCTGCCGTTGATGTCGTACAGCGCGGTGAAGTCGAGGATCCCCGGCGTGTTGATCGTCAGCCCCTTCGGGAACTGATCCGTCGACTCGCCGGTGATCTCGGTGAACGAGTGCACCGGCGGCAGTCCGTACGCCTTGCGCAGGTCGTTGTAGAGCGGGATGCCGTGGTCGCGGCCCCGCTGCACGTCGATCGCCCCGAGGTCGGAGACGTCGGTGAAGCACTGCGGGCTGATCACCGGCGTGCCGCACGGCTGCGTCGCGCCCGGCTTCGGGATCTGGAAGAGGACGCTCCGCATCGAGTTGTCGATCTGCTCGTCGTTCTTGTACTGGCTGTTGGCGGCGAGCGACCCGACGAGCGGCCCTTCCCCGATCTGCTGGAGCAGGTCCGGGTTGCCGAATGCGAGCGTCAGCGGGACGGAGATCTCCTGGTCGCCGTTGTCGCCCGTCGCGACGATGATCCCCTCGGCTGCGAACGTGGCGAGCAGCGACGGCGAGTACGTTCCCGCCGGCACGTCGATGTCGAAGTCGCCGTGCACCATGCTGTGCATGCGGTAGCCGACGGTGGCGAACTCCGTGTCCAGACCGGGATTGACGTTCGGGTCGTAGCCGCGGTACGGCGGCAGGTGCACGCCGACCGACGGGAGGAACTCGTTGTACGTGATGTACTGCTCCTCCGCGCCGACGACGCGGCGGGCGATCTGGAACTTCTGCTCGTTCGAGAGATACGACGGCAGCAGCCCGACGATGCGGTTGTGCTCGCGCGCCAGCAGCGTGTGCACCGCGGTGAGCGCGATGTTCTCGTTCGCCCGCACGTCGCCGGAGACGACGACGCTCGAGTCCTCGGACTGCTGCGCCCCGAACAGGTCCATCGCCGGCGCGGTCGCGGCGTTGCCGCGTGCGGTCGCCCGCGGCAGGTAGCCGTCCGGCGTCATCAGCAGCGCGGCCCCGTTGTTCGCCATGTTCCCGTCGACCGGACCGGTGCGGAGCCACTCGAGCCGGGCGTTCGACTCCCCGTAGATCGGGTACCCGTCGATGAAGCTCTGGACGGTGTTGATCTGCTGGCGCGGGTTGCTCGTGCTCGTCCCGGTGCCGGGCGCCGCCGGCGTGCGGGCGAAGTCGATCGTGCCGAGGTCGTCGGTGAACTCCTCGAGCGGATCGGTCTTGTCGAACGGGATCGGCATGTTCTCGGCCGGGGTCTCGTCACGCAGGCCGAACGTGTGGTCGAGGAACTGCCCCCACGTCCAGACCCATTGCGTCGAGCCGTTCTCCGAGAAGAGGTTCTGCCCCTCGTCGTTGAAGACGCGGTTGCTGATGTACCGGGCGGACGGGCCGGAGACCGGCTGGGAGATCCCGTCCGCGTAGCTCGGCGGGGCGACGCGGAGGTACTGCGTGCCGGCCTCGCCCCAGTCGGGGTGCCGGATGTTGTTGCCGCTCCCGTCGAGCGAGCGGATCTCGAACTGCAGCGGCGCGGGCTGCTTCTGTCCCTGCTGTTGCTGTTGGGGCGGCGGTTGCTTGTACCGCCCGTTGTGCGGCGGCCCGGCCGCGCTCGCGCTGGACGCGAGCGCCAACGTAGCGGCCGCCAGAGCCGTGATCGTGCGCATCCCCTGCTCTCCCTCCTGCCAGCGAGAACGGACGGGCCGCACGTTCGAGGCTCGCGATTTCCGTTACACGGTCCGGATCGACAGCCGACCGTACGACCTCGACCCTCGCACGAGGTAGGACCCGCGCAAGGCCTGCGCAAAGCGCAAGCCCTGCACTCCCGCCGCCGCGCCCGACCTGTGCGAGCGGAAAGCGGAGCGGGCGACGCAGCAATGAGGCGAAGCGGAGGGGGAGGGATTTGAACCCTCGATCCGCCTAACGACGGATAACGGTTTTCGAGACCGCCGCATTCGACCGCTCTGCCACCCCTCCGCGGCCGCTGCATGGTACCGGCCCAGGGCCTTCGCGTATCGTCGCTCGCCGCCGCGCCCGACCTTGCGCGGGCGCGGGCCTGCCGGCTCCCGACACGAGTTCGCTCCGCCCGGACCCCGCGAGCGGAAAGCACAGCGCGAGGCCGCGCGCGCGAAGCGGGCGACGCAGCTTCAACGGAGAAGGAGGGATTCGAACCCTCGAGGCAGGTATTCACCCACCTAACGCCTTAGCAGGGCGCCGCCTTCAGCCACTCGGCCACTTCTCCGGGCTTCGTTCGAAGGCTAGCCGACGCGCAGCGTCGTCACCATCCCCGCGGCGCGGTGCCCGGGGACGGTGCAGTAGAGCGTGTACGTGCCGGCCGGGAGCGTGACGGTCAGCTTCGCCGTCTGGCCCGGGTTGATCAGCGCGGTCTTCGTGTTCACCGACCCGCCCTGGACGGCGAGGTCGTGCTGGATCTTCCCGCCGTTCTTCACGACGAAGGTGTACGCGCCCGGCTTCAGCGACTTCTGGGCGAGGATGACGTGGAACTCGTTCTCGGTCACGGCAACCGGCTTCCCCGCGGCGACGACGCTCTGCGCCTCCCTCACGGCCTCGGTCTTCTCCGCGCCGAAGATCGCCACCGCCGCCAGCATCGCCGCGAACAGGACGAAGCTCGCGACCATGAACCACTTGAGTCCGTCCTTCCCGGGGAAGTCCGGCCGCCGGCGAGACGCGATGAACGAGGCCCAGAGCGCGAACAGGATGAAGATCAGCGCGACGACGCCGAGCCCGATCATGTGTCCCGTCGTGAGAGCCCCGACCACCACCGGGGCGTATTCCATCAAATCGGCCGGCCGAACGACGCCTCAGGCCGCGAGGAGCCGCCGTTCCTCGCGCCGCCGCCGGGCGCGGTTCAGCCCCCAGGCGAGGCCGCCGAGCAGGAGGAACGGAGCGGCGACGATGAGGACATAGAGCGCGACCGTCGCCTCGAGCGCGAGGAAGCCGACCGCCGAGTGAACCATCCGCCCGACCCGGCCGCGGTGGTGCGGCGCGACGGCGCTCTTCGCCGTGCTGAGCACGAGGGAGACGCGCGCCGTCGTGCCCGCCGCGACGGTGCCCTTGCGCGCGTGCAGGCGCTGCGCGAGCGCGCGCTGCTGCTCGGCGAGGCGGATCCGGAGCAGCACCCGCTGGGCGTCGGGGAGCGACGGGTCGCGGAGCGCCTGCTCGAGCGCGGCGATCGACCGCCGGAGCTGGGCGATCTGCGCCGACTCGACCTCGAACGCATGCTGGAGATCCTGCACCGAGACCTGCTGCGAGACGAGCGTGCCGAGCGCGGAGAGCCGCACGAGCGCGGTCTGGACGCTCGCCGCCGGGATCCGCAGCACGAGGTCGGCGGTGCCGCCGCCGCTCTGCGGCGTCCGGTAGACGACGGACTGCGCGTAGCCGCCGAGCGAGGTCGCGATCCGCGTCGCTGCCTTCGTCGCCGCCGAGAGTGCGTCGGTGTCGGCGACGCGGACCTGGAGCGAGGCGGCCGTGTGCTGGAGCCGGCTCGTCGAGCCGACCGGCGCGGCGGGCACGGCCTCGAGCGCGCCCGACGACGGCGCCGCCGCCGCTCCCCCGCCGGCGCTCCGCCACGTCGTCGTCGGCGCGAGCGCGTTGCGGACCGCGGGAGGATGATCGGTCGCGGTCTTCCCGCCGCCGGAGCCGACGAGCCCGTGCACGAGCGCGGCGCCGACGGCGAGCGACGCGGCGACGGGGACGACCACGAGGGCGAGCCGCCGCGTCGGCCGCCGCAGCCGCGACACGCGCGCCGCAGGTGCCGGCGCGGTCGCGAGCACGCGCGCCCGCAGCGCCTCGGGCGCGCGCAGCTGCGCCGCGCGGAGCCCGTCGAGCAGCGCGGCGCGCCGCTCCTCCGCCCCGCTCCGCGGGGCGTCGCCGCGCAGCAGCGCCTCCATCCGCTCGCCGCCGATCACGTCATTCGCGGACATCGCCGATCATCTCCTCCAGTCGTCGCAGCGCGCGGCTCAAACGCGTCGAGCACGCGGTCTGGCTGATCCCGAGCACGCGCGCCGCGCTCGGGCCGTCGAGCTCGAGCAGCACGCGCAGCGCCACCACCTCGCGCTCCGCCGGCGACAGCTCCCGCAGCGCCGCCTCGAGCGGCGCCGACAGCCCGTCGCCGAATGCCGCCTCGACGGACTCGCCGAGATCGCGGCTGTACGTCTCCTCGCGCCGCTTCCGGCGCGCCTCCGCGCGGAACCAGTCGATCGCGACCGTCCGCGCGATCCGGCACAGCCACGTCCGCGGCGCGCTCCGGCGCGGGTCGAAACGGCGCCAGAGCCGGAACGCCTTCTCGAACGTCTCCGCCGCGAGATCCTCGGCGGCGGCGCGGTCGCCGGTGAGATAGACGAGGTAGCGGTAGACCGCGTCGAGCTGCTCGGCCGCGACCTCGTCGAAGCGCGGCGTCGCGCCGAGCGCACGCGGTGGGTCGAGCGAGCTCGAGATCGCGTTCACGCCCTTCATACGGCGCCGGGCGTCCCGATCGTCACACGGCCAGGCTAGTGGAGCGGCCGCTCGTAGAGGGCGATCGCAACCGCGCCGAGCGCGATCAGCGCGATCAGGAGCCAGAAGCGGAGCGTCGCCGTCATCAGCAAGGTCCGGGCTGCGGCGTGCCGCCGGGCCCGCTCTCGTGCTCGACCGCCGTCCCCTGCCCCGACTGGAGGCAGTACGAGCTCTGGTCGGCGCGCACGAGCTGGACCTGGAACGACGGGTCGAGCGTCGCGCCGACGTACGTCCCGTTCGCGGCGAACCATGCTCCCAGTGACGAGCTCGCCGCCTGGAAGTTCGTGCCGGCGACGGCGGAGTTCGCCTGCTGGATGTCCTGCTGCACGACGGTCGAGGTCGGCCCGGACGTCTTCGACTGGGCCACGAACAGGTAGCCGCCGATCGCCAGGGCGACGAGGAGGAGCGGGAGGCCGACGGAGCGGCTCATCTGCCCCTTATCGGCAGGCGGGGAGCCGCGGTTGAGCGCTGGTAGCGTGGCCGCCGTGCGCCGACTGCTCGTCCTCGTCTCGGTCCTCGTCGCCGTCGACACGATGCTGTACGCGGCGCTGACACCGCTCCTGCCCCATTTCGCCCACGAGTTCGGCCTGTCCAAGGGCCAGGCGGGCGTCCTCGTCGCGGCGTACGCGGCCGGCGCCCTCGTCGGCGGGATTCCCGGCGGGGTGGGCGCGGTGCGGCTCGGCGCCCAGCGGGCGGTGCTCGTCGGGCTGACGCTGATGGGGCTCGCGAGCCTCGGCTTCGCGTTCGCCGGCTCGTTCTGGACGCTGTTCGCGGCCCGCTTCGTCCAGGGCGCCGGCAGCGCCTTCACCTGGGCCGGCGCGCTCGCGTGGCTGCTGGCGCTCGCTCCCCGCGACCGGCGCGGCGAGCTGCTCGGCACGGCGATGGGCGCCGCGGTGTTCGGGGCGCTGTTCGGCCCGGTGATCGGCGCGTGCGCCGCCCTCGTCGGGCGGAGCGTCGTGTTCGTCGCGCTCTCCGGGCTCGCGGTCGTGCTCGGAACGTGGGCGCTCCGCGTCGAGGACGCGCCCGGCGAGGAGCCGTCGCGCGCGGCGATGACGGCGGCGCTGCGGAACCGGACGTTCGTCGCGGGCCTGCTGCTGATGACGCTGCCGTCGCTCCTGTTCGGGATCCTGTCCGTGCTCGGGCCGCTCCATCTCTCGGCGGCAGGCTGGGGAGCAGCGGCGATCGGCGGCGTCTGGCTCGTCTCCGCGTCGCTCGAGGCGCTGCAGGCGCCGATCGTCGGCCGGCTCGTCGACCGGCGCGGCAACCTCTTCCCGGTGCGGATCTCGCTCGCCGCGGGCGCGGTCGGGTCGGTACTGCTCGCGCTCGGCGCCCGGCCCGCCGTCTACGCGCCGCTGATCGTGCTGACGGCGATGGCCTGGGGGATCCTGTTCACGCCCGCGTTCGCGCTGCTCGCCGACGGCGCCGACGCGGTCGGCCTCGCGCAGGGGATGGCGTTCGGGCTGATGAACGCCGCGTGGGCGACGGGCGCCGTCGTCGGCCCGGCCGCGGGCGGCGCGATCGCGGGCGCGACGGGCGACACGATCCCGTTCCTGCTCGCCGCGGTGCTGTGCGGGGCGGCCCTCGTCGCCGTGCGCCCGCGCTCGCGCGACGAGGTGAGCGGCACCGCGGACGCCGCTAAGCTGTGACCCTCCCGGGCGCATAGCTCAGCGGGAGAGCGCTCGCTTCACACGCGAGAGGTCCC
>Ga0335070_10009746_pt1 | contig 11238 bp, 9 predicted proteins | sample Lox_Sample_13_FD_206722 | JGI IMG/M metagenome (GOLD analysis project Ga0335070, IMG submission 206722) | Soil microbial communities from Loxahatchee National Wildlife Refuge, Florida, United States - Lox_Sample_1.3 | ecosystem: Environmental > Terrestrial > Soil > Wetlands | place: USA: Florida... | reverse complement strand
AGGGCGCTGTCGAGATCTGAGGAGCCGGCGATCAGCGCGCTGTAGCGGTTCTTGCGCAGCTGCAGATCGCCAGGATCGACCTGCAGACCGGACCAGAGCTGCGTCGCCGGAGAATCCGGCGCAAGGGCCGCGAGCGTCCGCTCCCGCATCTCTGCGGCGACGAAGCGGTCGAAGAAGCCGGGCCAGTCACTGCCGCCCGGCCGCGGCCTGTTGGCATGGGTGATCCAGATCACCGTGACACCGCGGGCGCGCAATGCCGGTGTGAACGCATTGAGCGGCGCCACGATCTCGCGCGCGGCCGGCACTTCCGCGGGCGCACCTTGTGCGACAAAGGTCGGCTGCATGTCGATGGCGAGCAGCGCCGTCCGGCGCGGCTCGAACGTGTCGAACAGGTGAAGGCGGCCACGGCGAGCGCGTACGCGCTCGACGATTTCCGGCCTGATGGAGATGCGATGTGCCGCCATGCGGTCCCGCTGTCATATTTTGGCCGCGCCAACGTCACAGGATGGCGGGCGCAGCGGAACAATAGTCCGGTCTGCAGGCTTCATGAAACACTGGTTCCGGGGAGAGAGAACGGGGAGTGCAACTCATCCAGACCGTGACGGTCGCAACCTACAACGTCCATTCGAGCATCGGCCGGGACCGCCACTGCGACCCCGACCGCATCCTGCGCGTGGTGGCGGAGCTCGATGCCGACATCATTGCCTTCCAGGAAGTCAGCCACCGCCATCTCGACGGTACCGACGGCGACCAATTCGCGTATTTTCGCGAACGCACCGGCATGCACGCCGTGGCCGGGCTCAACCTGCTGTATGACCGCCGCCGCTTTGGCAACGCGCTGTTCAGCCGCTGGCCGATCGTCAACTGCCGGCGCGTCGATCTCAGCGTCTACGGCCGCGAGCCGCGCGGCGCGATCGACGCGGAGGTCGACATCCATGGCCAGCGCCTGCGTGTGATCGCCACGCATCTCGGCCTCGGCTCGGGCGAGCGCAGGCGCCAGGTCGAACGTATCGCCCATGCGCTCAACGAGCATGGCGAGCTACCGACGTTGATCATGGGCGACTTCAACATTTTCGGGCGTGAGCGCAAGCTGCTGCACCGCCTCGGCGCGTCGACGGCGCGCAAGGACTGCCCGGCCAGTTTTCCCGCGCGCATGCCGCTTCTCGGTCTGGATCGCATCTGGACGCGGCCCGGATTCCTGCTGCAAAGCCTCGCCGTGCATCGCACGAAACTGTCTGCCGTCGCTTCCGACCATCTGCCGCTGGTTGGCAAGATGACGTTGCGTCACGCGGCCGTTTCGACCGAAGCGATGGAGCCGCCGCGCCGGCGTGCCGCGGGCTAGAACGACAGGACCTGTCGCAGATAGGCGAAGTTGATCGGCTCGATCGGGTCGAGGATCGATGTGCCGGGGATCGGCTCGTCATCGCCCGCGTCTACGTCGATGTCGCAGGGGCACAGCCGACGCTGGCCGGCTTCGAGTGATTCGATCGCCGCCAGGACCGAGCCCCGCTCGCCGATGGCACGCGCGAGCTCGTCGATCCCGACTCCGGCATGTTCGGCGAGCAGCCGGTTACGTAGCGCCGCGATAGCCGCGCGGCCGGCATCGTCGGTCGCCTCGACGGCGAGGTCGCATTCGGAATCGACACCCATCGAACGGTTGTTCAGGTTGGACGAGCCGACGCGCACGAACCAGTCGTCGACAATCACCAGCTTCGAATGGATGCCGACCGGATTGTCGCCACCGTCCGGCGACGGCACGACAGGGTAGTATGCGCGAAAGCGGCCGTGGCGGTCGGCGCCCTTCAGGCGGCGGAACAGGCGTTCGCGGTTGCTGCCCATTGCGAACTGCTCGACGAGGCCATCCGATTCCTTCGTGACGACGACGACGACTTCCGGGCCGTCCGGCTCCTCCAGCCGCGCCGCCAGCACGTCACCGACGGATTGCGCGGTCAGGTACTGCGTCTCGAGATAGATGGTCTGGCGCGCCGCGCGCAGCGCGTCGATGTTGAGCGCTTCGATTTCGCGCGTACCCGCGTCCTCGCCATAGGCGGCACGGGTTCGCGCGATGGCGACGCGCGTGTCGCGGACGAGCGGCGCGAGCTCCTGCGGCCACGGATCACTATCCCATGACGCAGCCTCGATGCGCTCGCTGGTCGCGGCCTGCCAGCGCGTCCGCATCAGCAGGCCAACGGCCCGCGCTGCGTCGCCATCCACCGCCATCTGCAGATCGTGCACCGGCAAATAGGGCGTGCCGTCATATTCGAGGCGATGCGGATCCATCAAGTCGTGCGCGGATGTGTCCCAGCGCTCCGCGGTCAGGTCGATGCCGCCGACGAAGGCGAGGGAGTCGTCGATGCAGACGATCTTCTCGTGATGCGAAGAGCCGATCGGATGCGCGTCGTCGAAAGCGAAGTCGACGCGCGGCAATGGCGCATGCCAGGGTTCGCCGAACGAGATCGCGGCCTGATGATTGGCGCCGTAAAAAGTCGAGAAACCCCAGATCAGGATGCGAACCCGCAGTTCGGGCCGCGCCGCAGTGATCGCGGCGAGCAGTGCTCCGAGCGACTCTTCCGGATGGTCGATCGGATCGAGGCGGATGTTCGGGTCGAAATCCCAACCGGTGATCAGCACCGATGTTTCCGCCTTGAGGAGGGCCGCACGCAAGGTGCGGAAGTAACTGGCGCCGTCGATCATGAGGCCGACGCGCGAGGCGCGACAAACTCGCCAGCAATTCCGACCCGGTTTCAGGAGGCGGAGTCCCTCCGCGTCCGACTCAGCTTGGTAATCGGCCTGCCAACGCAAGGCAGCTCGTGGCGACGCAGCATCGTTCATGGCCCGTCCAGACAAACGGTTGGCGGCTTTCGCGGTTCCAGCCGAGCTTGAGGAACCGCCGCGTCCGACGTGCCGTTAGCGGGCCATGCGGATCAGACGGTTGGCGCCCTGGATCACGCTGGCAGCAATCGCCGTGATCCTGTTCATGTTGTCGCGGGCATTGCAGCGCTACGATTTCGCGGACGTGCTCGCCACCGTGACCTCGGCGGATCGCGTGCGCCTCGCCTTGGCGATCGTCTGCGCGGCCGGGAGCTATCTGACGCTCACGATGTTCGACGCGCTGGCGGTGCGCTATGTCGGACGCAGGTTGCCGTATCGGTGCACGGCGCTGGCCTCGTTCACGGGCCTGTCGATCGGCCACACCGTCGGGCTGGCAGCCCTCAGCAGCGGCGCCGTGCGCTATCGCTTCTATTCGCGTTGGGGCCTGTCGGCGCAGGAGGTCGGCAAGGTTATCGTTTTCTGCGCGCTGACCGTCGGCCTCGGACTTATCACCCTGGCAGGTCTGGCGTGGGCGCTGCGGCCGGCGATCGCCGCCGACCTCACCGGTCTGCCGCTTTGGGCCGTGCATGTCATCGGTATCTCCTGCCTGGTGCTCGCGGCAGCCTGGCTCGCCTTGGCGGCGATGCGGCGGCGGCCGCTTCGCTTGCGCCGCTGGAAGATCGCGGTGCCGGGCTTGCCGATCGCGGCTGCGCAGATCGCGATCGGCACCGTGAATTTCGCCCTCGTCGCCGGCACCCTCTACCACTGCGTCCGTTCCGTCGCTGAGGCGAGGTACGGCGAGGTGGCGGCTGCCTATGTCGTCGGCAACACGGCGGCGATCCTCAGCCATGTGCCGGGCGGACTGGGTGTCATCGAGGCCGTGGTCACGTATCTGTTGCCCCAGGCCAATATTCTCGGCGCGGTGCTGCTGTTCCGCGCCGTGTACTACCTATTGCCCCTGCCCTTGGGCCTGTTGAGCTTCCTTGCCGCAGAGCTTTACTACAGGGCGCACGGCGCTGCGGCGAACCCGGCGCGCTCGGCTGGGCTCGCTTCGGCGCCGCTCCAGCGTTAACGAAGTGGCGGTCCATTCGCCTAGCCGTCGCCGCAATCCTCTGCTAAAGACCCGCCGTGGCTAAGAATTTGCGCCGCAACCAGATCGGCCGCGCCGAGCCGTCGATCGGCGGGCGACGCGGCGCCAATGGGGGCCTCCGGGGGGAACGCCGCGGCCACGCGAGCGCGCCACGGCCAAGTCGCGGTAAAGGTCCGCGCCGCCTGTTGCCAAGCCTGATGAAATGGGCGTTCGTCCTGGCGATCTGGCTGGCGGTGATCGCCGGTGGCGTGGTCGCCTATTTCGCGTTCACGCTTCCCGACCTGAGCGGTATCGACAAGTTCAACCGCCGGCCCAGCCTGTCCTTCGTCGGCACCGACGGCCAGGTGCTGGCCACCTATGGCGACCTCTATGGCGGCGTGGTCGAGCTGAAGGACATGCCGAAATGGCTGCCGCAGGCCGTGATCGCGACCGAGGATCGGCGCTTCTACGAGCATTTCGGCATCGATCTCGTTGGTCTCGCGCGCGCGAGCTACGTCAATCTGCGCGCGGGCCGCGTCGTGCAGGGCGGCAGCACGATCACGCAGCAGCTTGCCAAGAACGTCTTCCTGACGCACGAGCGCACCTTCACGCGCAAGGTGCAGGAGACGATGCTGGCGCTGTGGCTGGAGCGGCGCTTCACCAAGGACCAGATCCTCACGATCTATCTCAACCGCGTCTATCTCGGCGCCGGCACGTACGGTGTGGAGGCGGCTGCACGCCGCTATTTCGGCAAGTCGGCGCGCGACGTGACGCGGCTGGAGGCGGCGGTGATCGCGGGCCTGCTGAAGGCGCCGTCGCGATATGCACCGACCGCCAGCACGGAGCGCGCCCGCGCCCGCGCGATCACCGTGCTGAACCTGATGGAAGATCGCGGCTACATCACCACCGCGCAGCTCCGCGCGGCGGAGCGCGAGCCGCTCAAGGTGCCGAGCGGCGGGCCGGGGAATCGCGGGGTTCGCTACTTCGCCGACTGGCTGCTCGACGAGGTGCCGGGTTTCGTCGGTTATGTCGACCGCGATCTGACGATCGTTACCACGCTCGATGCGCGCCTGCAGCACGCCGCGGAAGCAGCGGTGGCGACCACGCTGGAGCGCGACGGCGCGCGGGCGCAGGTCAGCCAGGCGGCGCTGGTAGCCCTTTCGCCCGATGGCGCGGTGCGCGCGATGGTCGGCGGCCGCGACTATGCCGAGAGCCAGTTCAACCGCGCCACCGAGGCGCAGCGGCAGCCCGGCTCGTCCTTCAAACCGTTCGTGTTCCTGACGGCGGTCGAAGCGGGGCTGAAGCCGGACGACCGCATCGATGACAGCCCGGTCACGATCGGTAACTACTCGCCGAAGAATTTCGACGAAGTGCGGAAGGGCCTGATCACCGCGCGCGAGGCGCTGGCGCGTTCCGTCAACACCGCGACGGTGCGCACCGCGCAGCGCGTCGGCATCGACCGCGTGATCGCGACCGCGCATCGGCTCGGCATCGCGTCCGAGTTGCGCCGCGACCTGTCGACTTCGCTTGGCGCCAGCGAAGTGAATCTGCTGGAGCTGACCGGCGCCTTTGCGCCCTTCGCGAATGGCGGCAACGGGGTGCTGCCCTACGCCATCCTCGAGATCCGCGACAGCGGCGGCAAAGTGCTCTACCGCCGCACGGGTTCCGGCCCCGGCCGCGTGATCCAGAAGGCGCAGCTGGCGCCGATGATCGACATGCTTTCCGCCGTCATCACCCAGGGGACCGGCCGCGGTGCGGCCCTCGACCGGCCGGCGATCGGCAAGACGGGCACCAGCCAGGACCATCGCGACGCGTGGTTCGTCGGCGGCACCGCCGACTACGTCGCCGGCGTGTGGCTCGGCAACGACGACGGCACGCCGATGCACCAGGTGACCGGCGGAGCATTGCCAGCGCGCCTATGGAAGGCATTCATGACCGAGGCGAACCGCGGGCTCGATGCGCGCGCGATTCCGGGCGCCGAAGGCGGTTTCGATCTCGACTCCTTCATCGACTCGCTGTTCCGCGGCGGCGGATCACCGTCGGATGTGCCGGCACGTTCGGCATCGCCGACGCGCGCGCGCGTCACGCCTGAAAGCACGGGCACCTCCAACGATCCGATGAACCGGCCGGGCGCGCCCGCCCTCAACTAGCGCGCCGCGCCAGCGCAACGAAGCTCGCAAGGCAGCACACGCCGCACGCTGCGACGAGCAGCGCCATCGGCAACGGTGTGCCGTCGTGGAGCTGCCCGAAGGCGATGCCGATCAGTGCCGCAATCGCCATCTGCAGGAATCCCATCAGTGCCGATGCGGCCCCCGCCATATGCGCGAACGGGCCGAGCGCCCCCGCCTGTCCGTTCGGCATGACGATGCCGGTGCCGATCATGTAGCAGACCATGGGCGCTACGACCGCGGCCGGCCCCCAGGGGCTTGCCGCGAAGCGACCGAGCAGAACCATCGCGAACCCGGCGGCGACGCACACCGTGCCGCCGATCCAGATCATGCGCGCGATGCCGAGCCGCATCGTGAGACGCCCGGCGATCTGCGTGCCCGTCATATAGCCCACCACCACCGTCGCGAAGAAGTAGCCGAAGCGCTCGGCCGGCACGCCCAGCCCGTCGATCAGCACGAAAGACGAGCCGGAGATGAAAGCGAACAGCCCCGCGTAGCTGAACGCGACCGACAGCGCGAAGCCGAGATAGGCGCGATGGCGCAGCAGCGTGCCGAAATTCGCCGCCATGCGCGCCGGGTCGAGGGCTGAGGGATCGCGCTTGGGATTGCTCTCCGCCAGTCCGATCCAGGCGAACGCCAGGGTCGCCACGCCGAAACTCGTCAGCATCGCGAAGTTCCAGCGCCAGCCCAGCGTGCTCTGGACAATGCCGCCAAGGATCGGTCCGATCATCGGCGCCAGTGCCATCGCACTGCCGATATAGGCGAGCATCCGTGCTGCGCGGTCGCGGCCGTAGATGTCGCGTACGATGGCGCGGCCCAGCACGACGCCTGCGCAGGCGCCGATCGCCTGGATCGTGCGCGCGCCGATGAGCAGCTCGATTGACGGTGCTACGGCGCAGGCGACGGAGGCGAGCGCATAGACGGCCAGGCCGGCGAGGAAGAGAGGTCGCCGACCGAAGCGGTCCGACAGCGGCCCGACCGGGATCTGCGCGATGGCGAACGCGGCGAGGAAGATGCTGAGCGTGAGCTGGGTCGCGGCGACGTCGGCGCCCAGATCCCGCCCGATCGACGGCACCGAAGGCAGGTACAGGTCTGTCGAGATCGGGCCGAGGGCGACGCCGCCGATCAGGATGGCGCTGGTGCCGATCGCCTCGGGGGCGAAGAAGCGGCCTCTCACGTTGCGGCGGTCCGGGTCCGGATCACCAGAACGTAGGAAAGCGCCGACAACGCGCCCATGCTGAAGACGATGGCAGCCATCGGCACTGCCGTGCCGTCGTAGAAAACCGCGATGGCCATGCTGCCCAGGCCGGCCATTCCCATCTGCGCGAATCCGATCATCGCCGATGCAGCGCCTGCCATCATCGGGAATGGCGCCATCGCCCCCGCCAGCGCGTTGGGTGCTGCCATGCCGAACCCCGCCATAAATAGCATCATGGAGCCGACGATCGTCACGGGCGTCACCAGGCCAGCCAAGGTGAAGGCGAGCATCAGCGCGCCGCCGGCAAGCGACGTGGCCGCGCCGATCGCGGTCATCACCTCGCCGCGCACGCTGATCGCTGTACGCGAGGCGATGGTCGAGCCGGTGACGGAGCCCGTGACCGTGAAGATGAAGACGGTGCCGAACAGATCGGGTGACATGCCGAGCTGCTCGATGAGCACGAACGGCACGGCGGTGGCATAGGTGAACATCCCGCCGAAGATGAAGGCGGTGACGAGCATGTTGCCGATGAAGACGCGGTGCGAGAGCAGCGCCATGTAATTGCGGGCGAGCCGCGCCGGATTGATCGCGTTGGGGTCCGGCTTGGCCAGACTTTCCGACAAGCCGCGTGCCGCCGCCGCCCACACGACGACGCCGAAAATGATCAGCGCCACGAAGTTCGCGCGCCAGCCGAAATGCACCTGCAGCAATCCGCCGAGGATGGGCCCGACCGCCGGTCCGACCGCCATCGCCATGCCGATATAGGCGAGGATGCGCGCGCCCTCGCTGCGCTCGTAGCGGTCGCGCACGGTGGCGCGCGCGATGGCTGGGCCGGAGCAGGCACCGAAGCCTTGTACGAAGCGACCGACGATCAGGCTGATCAGGTCGGGTGCAAGCGCGCAGCCGACTGTTCCCACGACATACGTCGCCAATCCCAGGAACAGGGCCGGCCGGCGGCCTATGCGGTCGGATAGCGGGCCGAAGAAGAGCTGGGCCATGGCGAAGGAGGAGAGGAACACCGTCATCGTCAGCTTGATTCCAGACGGCTCGACGTCGAGATCGTCCGCCAGCGACGGCAGGGACGGCAGATACATCGACGTTGACATCTGCCCGACCATCACCAGGCCGGTCAGCAGGATGACGAGGCCGATCGGTGCCTTGGTCGTGTTGCGTGAGGTGACGGGAGCCTGCAAACGTGGCCTCTGGCCCTTAAGGGTCTGCGCCGGACCCGATTTTCGCAACTTAAGATGTACGTATCGTGTCTTCAGCCATACCGCAACAGCGTATTGCCGTTGCGCCGCAGCCAGGCTCGCCCCGCGTGCGAGGTGCCCGTCAGCATGTCGACGAGCGCCCAGAAGCGCCGGCCATGATTGTGTTCGACCAGATGCGCCACCTCGTGGGCGACGACATAGTCCATCACCTCGAGCGGCGCCAGGACGAGCCGCCAGGAATAGGCAAGCCCGCCGCGTGCCGAACAGCTTCCCCAGCGGCTTTTCGGATCGCCGATGCGCACCCGCGCGATCGGACGGCCGACGCGCTCTGCATAGACGCGCGAACGCGACGCGAGGACGGTCCGCGCCTGTGTCTTCAGCCAATCCCGTACGCGGCGCGCGAGATGCTCCGACTGGCCGCCGACGCGCAGCTCGTTGCCGCTGCGCCGGACAGGCCCGCGGCCCGCGGCATCGTGCCGAATCGTCAGGGATTCGCCGAGAAAAGGAATGGTGACGCCGTCGACGAACGGCATATGGGCCGGCATGGCGGCGAGGCGCCCGGCCAGCCAGCCCTGGCGGTCGTGGGCAAAGCGCAGACCTTCCTGCAGGCCGACGCCGCGCGGCAGGACCAGCACGACATCGGCACGAACCGGATCGATGCGGAGATAGAGCCGGCGGGCGCGCGGATTGCGCCGAACGGCGACATTGACGCAACGGCCCGCCACCTCGACGGTCGCGGTGCGCAGCGGCGCCTCCCGTATCCTCAGTCGGATCGGCATGATCCTGTATGCCCCGTCTGCGCTGCCCGGAGCAAGCCTTGCGCCCGCTGAACGCGGGCCGGCATACTCGGATGCGGCTCTCCCTCTCGGGCATCCCACACCATGAACGTTACGAATTCATTGAAGCAACGCCTCCTCGGCGGCGGCAGGGCGTTCGGCAGTTGGCTGCACCTGGCGCATCCCGCGGCGACCGAGGCGATGGCGAGTGCGGGATACGATTTCCTCTTCATCGACAACGAGCACGGGCCGGCCGCGCTGCCGGACACGCTGCTGCTGCTTCAGGTGCTGGCGGGAACGAAGACAGCTCCAGTCGTGCGCGTGCCGTGGAATGACCCTATCTATATGAAGCGGCTGCTCGATATCGGCGCCGCGTCGATCATGGTCCCGATGATCGAGACGGCGGAGCAGGCGAAAGCCGCGGTTGCCGCATGCCGCTATCCGCCGCGCGGCATCCGCGGCTTCGGCCCATGGCGCGAGATGGGGCGCGGCACCGATATGGCGGACTATATCCAGTGCGCGCACGAGAATCTGCTGATCATCGGCCAGATCGAGAGCGCCAAGGCGGTGGCGAACATCGACGCGATCGCGGCGGTCGAAGGGCTCGACCTGCTCTATATCGGGCCCAACGACCTGTCCGGTTCGGTGGGTCATTTCCGCGCATTCGAGCATCCCGACGTGACGAAGGCGATCGACCGTGCATTCGAGGGCATCCGGCGCGCCGGCAAGCCCGCCGGTATCGTTCCGTACGGGCCGCACTCGACCAAGGATCTCTTCCGCAAGGGCTATGCGATGATCGCGGCGGGGACCGATGTGGCGCTGATGCGCGGCGCCGCGGCGGCAGACGTCGCCGCCTATCGCGCCGAATTCGACTGAGCAGCCCCCGCGCTTGCCGTCCCGATCCCCCGCCGACATAATCGGCGGAAGCGGCCGTCGCGCTCAAGCGCCGGACCATATCGGGAGGAAAGCCTTATGATGAACAGGCGTGCATTTCTGGCGTCGACCGCGGCCGTTTCAGCGGCGGCTGGTCTCGGTCTCAAGCCCGCTCTGGCGCAGGCAGCGTGGAAGCCGACGCGTCCCGTCACGCTGATCGTGCCGTGGGCCGCTGGCGGCGGCACCGACGCCACCGCGCGCATCATCGGCGCGATCATGGAAAAGGAGATCGGCCAGCCGGTGAACGTCGTGAATCGCACGGGCGGCAGCGGCGTGGTCGGCCATTCCGCGATCGCGACGGCCGCACCCGACGGCTACACGATCGGCATGCTCACCGTCGAGATCGCGATGATGCACTGGCAGGGCCTCACTGAGCTCGCGCCGAAGTCGTATACGCCGCTCGCGCTGATGAACCTCGATGCAGCCGGCCTGCATGTGCGCAGCGATGCGCCCTATGCGAATGCCAAGGAGCTCGTTGCGGCGATCAAGGCCAACCCCGGCAAGTTCAAGGCTTCGGGCACGGGGCAGGGCGGCATCTGGCATCTCGCCATCGCCGGCATGCTGCAGTCGCTCGGCGTCGATCCCAATGCGGCACCGTGGGTGCCATCCAATGGTGCGGCCCCCGGCATGCAGGACCTCGTCGCCGGCGGCGTCGAGGTGGTGCCGTGCTCGATCCCCGAGGCGCGCTCGATGATCGATGCGGGCAAGGCCAAGGGCCTCGCGGTCATGGCCGACAAGCGTCTTGACGCATTCCCGAACATTCCGACGTTGAAGGAAGCGACCGGCTCGGACTGGACGATCGGCGCCTGGCGCGGCATCGCCGCTCCCAAGGGCATGCCGGCGAACATCGCCGGCAGCTACGAATCGGTGCTCAAGAAGATCTACGATTCGAAGGACTACAAGGACTTCATGAGCTCCCGCGGTTTCGGCACGGTCTATGCCGACGCGAAGGGATTTGCGTCGTTCATGGACAAGGCCGACGCCGATCTCGGCAAGGTCATGAAGGCCGTCGGCATCGCAAAGTCCTGAGACAGGGTGCGGCGGGCGGCCCGGTCGCCCGCCGCAGCTCCTT
>Ga0335070_10009745_pt1 | contig 11238 bp, 8 predicted proteins | sample Lox_Sample_13_FD_206722 | JGI IMG/M metagenome (GOLD analysis project Ga0335070, IMG submission 206722) | Soil microbial communities from Loxahatchee National Wildlife Refuge, Florida, United States - Lox_Sample_1.3 | ecosystem: Environmental > Terrestrial > Soil > Wetlands | place: USA: Florida... | reverse complement strand
CCCGATGCGCGAGTACGGTGAAAGCCTGTTCGCGATTTTCCACTCCGATCCTACCAGCCCGGCCGAGCCCAGCCCGCGGGACCTCGCCGAAGCCGCCTACCCCGAAGCCCTGTACCTGATTACTTCACTGAACCTCAGCGGCCTTCTGGTAATGCGGGGCTTCCGGCTCACTCCCGACAACAGTTTCGCGGAAGTGGAACTGCTGCTCGAATCCGACTGACTGCCGCGGGTAGCGCTACGGCGCATAGGGTCGGCATCTGTGCTGGGCATTAGCTCCCCCTAACTCGCCGCTGGCTTGGCGCTCCCGACCGGAAGCACCGTGACCGCTAGATGCGCCATTACGCGGAACTCATCCGGTGGCCTGTTTTGCCGCCGCCCGGAGCGTTTTTCGCTCAAGACGATCGTGGCCCGAAGGCTGATCCTAAGCCACTACCGGACAGCTAGCCGCTAATCACGCCTACCCAAACTTCACCTTTTCGCACCTTCGCCCGACTTCTGATCGGCGCATCCTGCCGCGGAAAAAATTCCGGTCGCTGCTAAATTTCCATTACCTAACGGGCCTGCACACAATTCGACGAACATGAGAAACGACATCAATGGGTCAGGCACTTCGGACGTCGGCGGTTCCACCCAAGCCAAACCCTCCGAAGATTGCCTGGCTGTTCAAGATGAAACCCAAGCCGTCCTGACGTGCCTGGCGGAAGAGTTCGGTAAACAACTGCACTATGCCCATCGGGAGCTAAACCAAACCCAGGAGTTGCTCAATGATGCGATCAACACCCTGATCGCCTGCGTCACCAGCATCCACAGAAGCGTTGATGCGATCACCGGTGGCGTTCGGCGTACGGCGGCCGAGTCGCAAGCGTCGGGTAAGCCAACGTCCCCAGCCGTCAAAACGGTATTGAATATTTCAGATCAGCTGGAAGCCAACATCAATACGGCGATCCGGACCCTCCAGTTTCAGGATATCACGACCCAATTGATTGACCATGCCATTCATAGAGTTTCGGCGATGAATGACACGCTAGCGGACATCAAATCACTGTCCGCGAAAGCGCCCGTCGATTCAAACGGCTTTATCGATCAACTCTGCCGCCAAAAAGAGTCCATTCTGCACAAAGTGGCCAATCTGGACGAGCACAAGACCAACCCGGTTTCGCAAGGGCACATGGGAACCGGTGAAATTGAACTATTCTGATTTCTGCTTCCTTTCTGCAATGACCGGGTGCCATCTGTATAGGAGAAATTGATCCATGGCAAAGACGATACTCGCGGTCGACGATTCAGTCTCGATTCGCAAAATGGTCAACTTCACGCTCAAAAGTGCCGGCTATGAAGTCATCGAGGCGACTGACGGTCAGGAAGGGCTGGAAAAAGCCAAATCGTCGATGGTCAATCTCGTCCTGACCGACCAAAACATGCCCAGAATGGATGGGTTGACCCTCATCAAGTCCCTACGCGGCCTGCCGCAGTACGCGACCGTTCCCATTCTCATGCTGACGACGGAGTCGAGCGACGCCATGAAAGCCCAAGGCAGGGCGGCAGGTGCAACCGGTTGGATGGTCAAACCATTCGACCCGCAAAAACTTTTGGAAGTCATAAAAAAAGTGATCGCTTGAACGCCGGACTAAACCCTTGACCGCTTGCACATGAGTATTCCCGTATGACAATCGAGCTTAGCGAGTTTTATCAAACCTTCTTCGATGAGGCCTCAGAGCATCTGGCCGAAATGGAAAGCCTGCTCCTTGGACTGAACATCGATGCGCCCGATTTCGACGAATTGAATGCCGTCTTCCGGGCAGCGCATTCGATCAAAGGCGGCAGCGGTATGTTCGGATTCAACGAGATGGTCGAGGTGACCCATATCCTGGAAACGTTGCTGGACCGAATCAGGAAAGGTGAGCTTCGGATCAACGAGGCTATGGTAGATGCCTTCCTCCAAGCTGCGGATATCATCAAGGGTCAGATTGCCGCCCGGCAAGGTGGCGACTCCATAGAACAAAGCCAAGTCGATTGCATCTGCAACACGCTCCAGCAATTAAGCGACGACGGCCCGGCAATCGCCTCTGCTGTTCCCTCTCCATCTGAATCGGCTGCAAGCCCAGCCGCCGCTTTTCTTGAGATCCGGGTTTTGCGGGAAGGCAGTCCGCTGGCCGAACCGGCTCCCTGCGACTGGCTTGTCGATAACCTGGGGGGGCTGGGTCAACTCGAGGTGGTCGATCCCGGAGAGGAGCCTGGCAAGCCGGCATTTCTGAAGTTGAGCCAATCGGCATCGGTCGATGCCATCAAGGAGGTGTTCGCGGCCTTTGTGCGACCCGAACAGGTCGAGATTAGCCACACTGCGCCGGCGGTCCCAGTGAGCACGCCGGACGAAGAAGCGGGTTATGGTTTCTTCACTACTCCGGAAGAAGCCAAGTCCGCGGCTGAAAAGGCGCAGCTTGAGAATGAACAGGGTTTTGGCTTTTTTACCGGTACGGTCAGCGAACCTACAGCCGCTAAGTCGGCTGTAGAAAAGTCCGTTCAGGAAGGCACCAAGGCCGGAAGTGTCGAGCTCTTTGAAAAGGACACCAAGCCCCCGCATCAACGGGGCCCGAAAACGGAAGATCGGCCGATACAAAAAGGAGCCTCTGCCGCCAACGCGGACACCTCGATTCGCGTCAACATCGACAAGGTGGATCAACTGATCAATCTGGTGGGGGAACTGGTCATCACCCAGGCGATGCTGGCGCAGACCGCGTCGGAGGTGGATCCGATGCTGCATGAAAAGCTGCACAACGGCATCGGCTTGCTGGAACGAAGCACTCGGGACCTGCAAGAGGCGGTGATGTCCATTCGCATGATGCCCATGAGTTTCGTGTTCAGTCGTTTTCCGCGGATGGTGCGAGACATTGCCGGCAAGCTCAAGAAAGAGGTCAACTTCAAGACCCAGGGCGAAGCGACGGAGCTCGACAAAGGGGTGATCGAAAAGATCACCGATCCGTTGACCCATCTGGTGCGCAATAGCCTGGATCACGGCATTGAAGCGCCCGATGTGCGCGTTCAGAAAGGCAAGGATCCCAAGGGTAATCTCATCCTGCGCGCCTTCCACCAGGGCGGCAATGTAGTGATCGAGGTACAGGATGACGGCGCCGGCCTCAACCGCGAAAAGATTCTCGCCAAGGCCCGAGAACGGGGCCTGCCTGTGTCCGACGGCATGGCCGAACAAGAGGTCTGGCAGCTCATTCTTGCCCCGGGTTTTTCCACCGCCGACGTTGTCACCGATGTCTCGGGTAGAGGGGTGGGCATGGATGTGGTCAAGAAAAACATCGAATCCCTAAGTGGGCGGATAGAAATCGAATCCTATCAGGGTCTGGGTACCAAAATGACCATCCGCCTGCCCCTCACCCTGGCCATCCTGGATGGACTGTCCCTCAGGGTGGGGGCGGAAACCTTCATTATTCCGCTCACGGCGATTATCGAGTCCATCCAGCCCAAGGCGGAGGACGTAAAAACCGTAGCCGGCCAAGGAGAAGTCGTGCAGGTTCGTGGCGAATATCTGCCGCTAACCGCGCTGTACCGTGTATTCAACATCCGCTCGCGCATCCGTCGGCCGCAGGAAGGTACCTTGATGATCGTCGAGGCCGATGGCGTCAAGGCGGCGTTACTGGTTGATGAACTGCTGGGCCAGCACCAGGTGGTGATCAAGAGTCTGGAGACCAACTACCGAAAAGTACCCGGCATTTCCGGCGCCACCATCATGGGTGACGGACGGGTGGCCCTGATTCTCGATGTAACGGGCCTGGTCAGGATGAGCAAGGAGCAGGGTGGTGCAGTGTTCAGCAATTGGCAGGATGACGAGGAGGACACGCAGGAAGCCTCTACAACGGTGAACAACTGTCGGCAGCCCGAGGATGATCGCAAAGAGGACGAACAAGCCACTTTGGACAAAGCGATACAGGCCCACAGCCGCTGGAAAATGCGCCTGATGGATATATTGGGAGGTCACGGGGAAAAATTGAATTGCAGCGAGGTGGCCAAAGACAATGTCTGCGATTTGGGCAAGTGGATTTACGGACGGGGCGAAAAATACGCCAAGCTCCCAACCTATCGGCAACTGAAGGACCTTCACGCGAAATTCCATCGCTGCGCGGCAGATGTCGTCAGAAAACACGAGGCGGGAGATGCGAAAGCAGCATCTACGATGATGGCTTCGGGAGGTAGTTTTGACGAAGCGTCCAAAGCCACGATAGGCCTCCTCATGAAATTGAAAGCCGAATTAGACTCAGTCACGAATTTCACAAAGCGCTCCAGCGATGAGAGCGTCTCTAACGTCGGGTATTCAAACAGAAGATACGCGAGTCAAACCTGAAAATCGGAGGTATTTATGCAAGACAATCAAGAAGCTGGAGCGGGTGGCCCCACGGGCAGAGAGTACCTGACTTTCACGCTGGGCGATGAGGAATATGGCATCGACATTCTCATGGTGCAGGAAATCCGCGGCTACGACACCGTCACCAGGATCGCCAATGCACCCGAATTCATCAAGGGGGTCATCAACCTGCGGGGGGCCATCGTGCCGGTGGTCGATATGCGCATCAAGTTCCATCTGGGCAATGTGGTTTACAACCAGTTCACGGTGGTGATCGTCCTGAACGTCTGTGGGCGCGTGATCGGCATGGTGGTGGACGGCGTATCCGACGTGATCGCGCTGACGCCGGAGCAAATCCGTCCGGCGCCCGAATTCGGCTCCAGCCTGGACACTCAATATATTACCGGACTGGGTACCGTGGACGAGCGCATGATCATTCTGGTCGACATCGAGCAGTTGATGTCCGCCAAGGACATGGCTCTGATTGAGAAAGCCGCCGCCTGAGCCAGTCCGATCGGCAACGAATCAACCTTTAATTAGCGCCTTAATTGAAACAAGGGGAACAAAAATGGCACTTTTCGGAAACAACGCATTAAAGTCTCGCATCGACGACGCGGTGAAAATCATCGACAAAATGGCGGCCGGCGATTTTACCAGCCCCGTCGACACCTCGGGCGCCGATGTCGTCGTCCCGATCATGCGGGCTTTGAAGAATACCCAGGCGACGCTTGAGCGCCGCGCCTCGGAAGGTCGCCGCGCCGGGGATATGAGCGAGGAGCGGCTGGTGGAGTTGCGGAGGGTTCAGACCGCCCTGGAGACGGTGAGTACCTGCGTGATGATTGCGGACAATGACCGCAACATCGTCTACATGAATCCGGCCGTCACTCAGATGTTGAGAAATGCCGAAGCCGACCTGCGCAAGGTGTTCCCCAGCTTCGACACAAGCCGTCTGGTTGGTAGCAACATGGATCAGTTTCACAAGAACCCGGCGCATCAGCGGCGGATGCTGGCCGAGTTTACCAGTACCCACAAGGCGCAGATCACGATCGGTGTACGCTCCTTTAACCTGACGGCCAGCCCGATCTTTAACGATAAAGGCCAGCGCTTGGGTGCGGTGGTTGAATGGTACGACCGAACTAACGAAGCCACCTTTGACCAAGAGATTTCCGACCTAATAAGCCGTATTCTCAAAGGTGAGCTGTCGAAGCGTATCGCCACGCAAAGCCTCCCGGAAGGGGTGCTGCGAAAAACCGGTGAAGGCATAAACATGCTACTCGATGCGGTAATCGGGCCGCTGAACGTGGCAGCGAAATATGTCGACGATATCTCCAAGGGCAACATCCCGGCGAAGATCACCGACAGCTACAACGGCGACTTCAACATCATCAAGAGCAACCTCAACACCTGCATCGATGCGGTAAATGCGTTGGTGACGGATGCCTCAATGCTGTCCCGGGCGGCGGTGGAAGGCAAGCTGGCCACCCGCGCCGATGCCAACAAGCACCAGGGCGACTTCCGCAAGATCGTAGAAGGCGTGAACGACACCCTGGACGCGGTGATCGGGCCATTGAACGTGGCGGCAAAGTATGTCGACGACATTTCCAGGGGCAACATCCCAGCGAAGATCACCGACAGCTACAACGGCGACTTCAACATCATCAAGAACAACCTCAACACCTGCATCGACGCGGTCAACGCGCTGGTGACGGATGCCTCAATGCTGTCCCGAGCGGCGGTGGAAGGCAAGCTGGCCACCCGCGCCGACGCCACCAAGCACCAGGGCGATTACCGCAAGATCGTGGAAGGCGTGAACGACACCCTGGATGCGGTGATCGGGCCGTTGAACGTGGCGGCGAAGTATGTCGATGAAATTTCCAAGGGCAACATCCCGGCGAAGATCATCGACAGCTACAACGGCGACTTCAACACCATCAAGAACAACCTGAATGCCTGTATCGAGGCCATCAGCAACATGGTAGCCGAAGCCGGCAATCTGGAGAAAGCGGCTATTGAAGGCCGTCTGGCGACGCGGGCCGATGCCAGCAAGTATGCCGGCGACTACGGCAAAATTGTTCAAGGCGTCAACAATACCCTGAATGCGGTGATCGGGCCGCTGAACGTGGCGGCGAAGTATGTCGACGACATTTCCAAGGGCAACATCCCGGCGAAGATCACCGACAACTACAACGGCGACTTCAATACCATCAAGAACAACCTGAATGCCTGTATCGATGCGGTCAATGCGCTAGTCGCAGACGCCAGCATGCTGTCGGACGCGGCGGTAGCGGGGCGTCTTGAGGCCCGTGCTGATGCCTCCAAGCACCAGGGCGATTTCCGCAAGGTGGTCGAGGGCGTCAACGACACCCTGGACGCGGTGATCGGGCCATTGAACGTCGCGGCGAAGTATATCGACGATATTTCCAAGGGCAACATCCCGGCGAAGATCACCGACAACTACAACGGCGACTTCAATACCATCAAGAACAACCTCAACACCTGTATCGATGCGGTCAACGCACTGGTGGCGGATGCCGGGATGCTGTCCCAGGCGGCCTTGGAGGGACGCATCCAGACCCGTGCCGATGCCACCAAACATCAGGGCGATTTCCGGAGAATCGTGGAAGGCGTGAACGCCACGCTGGAAACCATCGTCACCCCCATCATCGTGGTCAAGACGGCGGCCGACTCCATCAACACGGCGGCGCGGGAAATTTCCGCCGGCAATACCGATCTTTCGCAGCGTACGGAGGAGCAGGCCTCAAGCCTGGAAGAGACGGCATCGAGCATGGAGGAACTCGCCTCCACGGTGAAGCAGAACGCCGACAATGCCCGGCAGGCCAATCAAATGGCGGTGGCGGCATCAGATGTGGCGGTCAAAGGCGGCAGCGTGGTGCAGCAGGTCGTCGACACCATGTCGGCGATCAACGAGAGCGCGCGCAAGATCGTGGACATCATCAGCGTTATTGACGGGATCGCCTTCCAGACCAACATTTTGGCGTTGAATGCCGCGGTGGAGGCGGCACGGGCTGGCGAACAAGGCCGCGGCTTCGCTGTAGTGGCGGGAGAAGTGCGCAACCTGGCACAACGATCGGCAGCGGCGGCGAAAGAAATCAAGTCGCTGATCAGCGATTCGGTGGAGAAGGTGGAAGACGGCAGCAAGCTGGTGGGCGAGGCCGGTAAGACCATGGATGAGATCGTGACTTCGGTACGGCGTGTCACCGACATCATGTCCGAGATCGCCGCGGCATCGGCGGAACAGAGTTCGGGCATCGAACAGGTCAACCAGGCGATCACACAGATGGACGAGGTGACCCAGCAGAACGCCGCGCTGGTAGAACAGGCTGCCGCCGCGGCGGAGTCGTTGGAGGAGCAGGCTGCGACGCTGTCGGAAACGGTGGCGCAGTTCCGTCTCAACACCGACACCGCGATGCTCGCAGCGCCTGCGCGTGTCAGCCATCCGGCGCCGCAACCACAGCATAGACCGGCTCCGCGCGTGGTCGCCTGCGCCGCGAAAACGCGTACGCAGAAACCCCAGAAAACCAAGTCCGCAATTAAAGTGCCGGCGACTGACGAAGGCGGCGACGAGTGGACTGAGTTTTAACCAGTAGGGTGGAGAGTCCCTTTCTGTCCACCAAAAGAGACGGTGGGCAAACGACACGAAGACGTTTGCCCACCCTACAGATGAATGTGTCGGCAGCAATCGTCGTCGACCGTGCCGCGTCCCGAGCGGGAGACGACGATTGCTGAAGGCGTCTATTAAGCGAGACCGAGGCCGGTTTTCCAGCGTCAATGCTGCCGGGTAATGTCCCTATCATTGGATACCGGGATTCGTACCGGCTATAGCGATTAAAACAGCATAACTGTGACTCAGTGTGATTCGGCGTCGTGTGTGATGGCCGGAACGCCGTTCCGCTACCTTACTTTTCGTGTGGAATGATCATGAGCCAAGAAACCGAGCAAAGGGAATTTCTTTTCGACGACACCGATTTCCAGCAGATCCGGAAAATGCTTTACGCGCATGCCGGTATCAATCTCACCGAACGCAAGAAAGACATGGTGTACAGCCGTCTGTCGCGGCGGCTGCGTTTTACCGGCCACAGAACCTTCAAAGACTATCTGGCCTTCCTTGAAAGGAGCGGCGAAGAGGAGTGGTTGGCTTTCGTCAATTCCCTCACTACCAATCTGACCTCATTTTTTCGCGAGCCCCATCACTTCCCGATACTCGCCGAACATGTGCTCAGTCTGGGCAACCGGCCCATCCGCTTGTGGTGTTCGGCATCCTCCACCGGCGAAGAAGCCTATACGATGGCCATGACTGTCGTAGACGCGTTTGGCAGTTTCGATCCGCCCGTGCAAATTGTCGCGACGGATATCGACACCAACGTGTTGAATACCGCGCAAGCCGGTATCTATTCGTTGCATCGGCTGGAGAAATTGCCTCGTGAAAGCCTCAACCGTTTTTTTCTGAAGGGGAAGGGGCAGCGGGAAGGCTATGCGAGGGTACGCAAGGAAATACGCGACCTCATCAGTTTCCGGCAACTAAATCTCCAGGATGCCCGCTGGCCCGTGAGCGGGCCTTTCGATGCCATATTTTGTCGCAACGTGATGATCTATTTCGACAAACCAACCCAATATAAGATACTCAACCGTTTCGCCTCCCTGCTCGAGCCTCATGGCTTATTGTTCGCCGGCCACTCGGAGTGCCTGCACTTTGCAGCCGATCTCTTCAAGCTGCGCGGCAAGACCGTTTATGAACTGTCGCCGAAAGCTCGGGGCGCCCTGCCCGGCCGCCCCAGGCCGCCTATCCCCCAACCACCTAAGCCGTCGATGGTTTGATGCATGTCCATATCGCATTTGTATGAAGAAGCGCTGGCTCCGAATCTTTACTATGATCGATATTTTGAGATCGACGCAGTCAAGATTCTGCCGGGGGAATATTACGCCACCGCACGTTCCATGGTTATCGTCACCGTACTTGGCTCCTGCGTGTCTGCCTGCATCCGGGACCGCTCAAGTGGCATCGGCGGGATGAATCATTTCATGCTGCCTTCTATCAATGATTCGGGGGAACCCGTCAACGCATCGGCCCGTTACGGGATCTACGCCATGGAAATTCTCATCAATCAATTGCTGAAAATGGGAGCCCGCCGGCAAAACCTTGAAGCCAAGGTGTTCGGCGGCGGCAATGTGCTGCGGGGGTTCGGCGCCATGAGTGTGGGAGAACGCAATGCGCAGTTCGTGCACGAGTTCCTAGTCGCCGAGCAGATTCCTGTCGTCGCGGAAGACCTGCTGGATATTTTTCCGCGTAAGGTCTATTTCTTTCCCGAGGCTGGCAAGGTCTTGGTCAAGAAGCTGAAGAAGCTGCACAACGACACCATTTTCCAGCGGGAGCAGGAATACAGTGCGCGTCTGCGCTCGGAAAAGGTTTCCGGCGATGTGGATTTGTTTTGACGGTTTTGACGGCGATAGCGAGCGAGACGCTTTTTCGAGGAGATTTCAGTGCCCATAAAAGTATTGATCGTCGATGATTCCGCCCTCATCCGGAAAGTGCTCACGGAAATCATCAACAGCCAGTCCGATATGTCCGTCGTGGGAGCTGCGCCGGACCCTTTTGTCGCGAGGGAAATGATCAAGGCGTTGAATCCGGACGTGCTGACTCTGGACGTAGAAATGCCCAAGATGGATGGTCTGGATTTCCTGGACAAGATCATGCGGCTACGGCCCATGCCGGTGCTGATGATTTCCTCACTCACCGAAGCCGGCTCGGAAATCACCTTGCGGGCACTGGAATTGGGGGCGGTGGACTTCATCGCCAAGCCCAAGCTGGACATAAGCCGTAGCATGCAAAATTACACTGAGGAAATTGCCGATAAGATCCGGATTGCGGCGCGTGCGCACATCCGTCGCCGGTCCGTCTCCGCAGCGAATGTAGCGGCATTGAGGCCAATACAAGGTCTGGGCAAGTTGGGTACCACGGAAAAGATTCTGGCGGTGGGCGCTTCCACCGGCGGCACCGAGGCCACGAAGGATTTCTTGCTGCAACTTCCACCGGATTGCCCCGGCATTCTCGTCACCCAGCATATGCCGGAAGCCTTCACGAAAAGCTACGCCGAGCGTCTGAACCGGGTGTGTACCCGATTGACAGTGAAGGAAGCCAAAGGGGGGGAGCGCGTACTTCCCGGGCATGTGTATATCGCCCCGGGACACTCCCATCTGCTGTTGAAGCGTAGCGGGGCCAATTACGTCACCGAGCTGGATCAAGGTCCGCCCGTGCAGCGACACCGTCCTTCGGTCGAAGTTCTTTTTCGTTCGGTCGCTCTGTGCGCCGGCGTCAACGCCATAGGCGTCATTCTTACGGGCATGGGAAGGGACGGTGCCGAGGGGATGCTGGAGATGAAACGAGCAGGCGCTCGCAATTTCGCCCAGGACGAAGCGAGTTGTGTCGTTTTCGGTATGCCGAAAGCAGCCATCGACGTGGGCGCAGTGGACGAGGTCGCTCCGCTGGAGAATATGGGGGAGCGGATTCTGGCCTTTTTAGGCGCTTCCGGCAAGATTGCCCAGAGAGTGTAAAAGCCGCCCTGTCGGTCATGGCGAGAGCCGTGAAACTGGAGAATCGGCCGTCTGGATTCTCCGTGTGAATATCGCCGAATCTCCGTTCGATCATCGCAACTTAACTGTACTACGATTTACAACATCGCCCATTAACCTATTCACGCAAGGAGAAACCAGCAATGCCCGATCCGAAAATGCGAATTCTCGTGGTGGATGATTTTTCCACCATGAGACGTATCGTTAAAGCCATTTTGAAACAGTTGGGCTACGACAACATCGAGGAGGCCGAGGATGGCAAGGAAGCATTCGATATGCTCAAGAAAGGCAAATTCGATTTC
>Ga0335070_10009744_pt1 | contig 11240 bp, 10 predicted proteins | sample Lox_Sample_13_FD_206722 | JGI IMG/M metagenome (GOLD analysis project Ga0335070, IMG submission 206722) | Soil microbial communities from Loxahatchee National Wildlife Refuge, Florida, United States - Lox_Sample_1.3 | ecosystem: Environmental > Terrestrial > Soil > Wetlands | place: USA... | reverse complement strand
CCTGGAACAGAACCGGGAGGTCTTCGCCGTGCCCGGGAATGTCACATCCTCGAACTCGACCGGCACGAATGAACTCATTAAAAAGGGGGCAAAGCTCATCCAGAAGGCGGATGATGTCATAGAGGAACTGGCGCCCATGCTCAAGGGATTTGTGAGAGCGGACAAGATCAAGGGGAACCAGGGGGGCACTGCGTTTCCCCGAACACCGGTGGAACTCTCCGATGAAGACAGGAGAGTCTGTGATATACTGACAGGAGAACCGACGCACATTGATGTGCTCTCCAGGGAGCTTTCCCTCTCTCCGGCCAAAACACTTTCCCTTCTTCTGAATCTGGAACTGAAAGGAATTGTGAAACAGGCTGAAGGCAAGAGATTCTATCTTATGTACTGAACAGCACTTGCAAATAACAGAAGGTTTGTGGAAGAATGAATTCTTCCGCGTGTAGGTATGGCAAACAGATTCATAAAACAATCAGAGGAAAAAGACGGGTCACTTTATCTGGATGATGAGGAACTTGATGCCATACGGTCATTACTCATATGCATCCTCATGAAGAATACTCGTCTTGACAAGGACGAAATCTACACCTATATTTTTGGTGAAGGAAAGACAATTCTCTGGCACTGAAGGAGGCTATCGTGAAATCCCTCGTAATCGTGGAATCGCCTGCAAAGGCAAATACGATAAATAAGATACTGGGCAAGAACTTCTCGGTGAAGGCGTCCATAGGCCATATAAAAGACCTGCCCAAGAAGGAGATGGGCGTTGAGGTGGAGAAGGGGTTCCAGCCCCACTACGTGACAATCCCCGGCAAGGAAAAGGTCATCAGGGAATTGAAAAAGGCGGCAAAGGAGGCTGACAGAGTTTTCCTCGCCCCGGACCCTGACCGCGAAGGAGAGGCCATCGCATGGCATATCGCATCCGTAATTACCGATGCAAAATCTAAAGGGGGAGATCAAAAGATCTTCAGGGTCACCTTCAATGAGATCACTGAGCGGGCGGTGAATGAAGCAATAAAGAATCCAGGGAAGATAGACCTCAACAAGGTAGATGCCCAGCAGGCGAGAAGGATATTGGACAGGCTTGTGGGGTATGGACTAAGTCCGCTCCTCTGGAAAAAGGTACGGCGAGGACTGAGCGCTGGAAGGGTTCAGTCAGTTGCGGTAAAACTCATTGTGGACAGGGAAAGGGAGATTGACGCCTTTCAGAAAGAGGAGTACTGGAATATCAATCTCAATCTGGAGGGTTCAGCGCCACCGCCGTTTATGTCCAGGCTTTACCGATACCATGGTTCGCCGGTCATCAATCGCGAGGCAGAGGGAAAGGAACGCTTTCTCATCAGGACATCTGAGGATGCAGGACGGATTGCGGGAGAGATAGAGAAAAAGAGCCTTTCGGTCTCAACTGTCGAGAAGAAAGAGAGAAAGAGATCGCCCTACCCTCCCTTCACCACCAGCACCCTTCAGCAGGAAGGTGCCAGAAAACTGAGATATACCGCAAAAAAGACCATGATGCTGGCGCAGCAGCTCTATGAGGGTGTTGAACTGGGTGAAGAAGGGTCGGTTGGCCTCATCACCTACATGCGCACAGACTCAGTGCGTGTTGCGCCCGAGGCGCAGCAATGGGCACGGGATTACATAGGGAAAAGGTTTGGAAAGGAATATCTGCCTGAAAGACCTCCTGCATACAAAAGCAAGGGTACTGCGCAAGAGGCCCATGAGGCAATCAGGCCTACGGACATGCGCAGACCCCCAGATACCATAAAACAATTTCTTCCAAAGGATCTTTTTAACCTGTATACACTTATCTGGAACCGGTTCATTGCGAGCCAGATGTGCCCTGCAAGGCTTGAACAGACAACTCTGATCGTTATGGATGCCGAAAAGCATCTGGAGGTGAGGGCTTCCGGAACTGTAGTCAAGTTTGACGGGTTTATGGCTCTGTACACGGAGAGCAAGGATGAGATTGAGGAAGAGGAAGGAGGAATACTGCCGCCATTAAAGGCAGGAGACTCTTTGAAGCTCATCGAGATAAAACCCTCTCAGCATTTTACCCAGCCGCCTCCCCGTTATACCGAGGCTACCCTTGTGAAGACCCTGGAGGAAAAGGGGATTGGAAGACCGAGCACCTATGCAGCCATTCTCTCCACCATTCAGGAGAGGAAGTACGTACACAAGGGAGAAGGCCGCTTCGGACCCACAGAACTGGGCGTGGTGGTGAACGACCTCCTTGTGGATAAATTTCCTGAGCTCATTGACATAGGGTTTACCGCAAAGATGGAAGATGAACTGGACAGCATAGAAGAGGGGACAATGAAGTGGGTCGAGGCGGTAAAGGATTTCTACAAGCCTTTCAGTCATGCCCTTTCCGAAGCCACAAAAACCTTAGGAAAGATAAGGCCTGCAGATATCCCCACCGACATTATGTGTGACAAATGCGGGCAGCCAATGGTAATCAAGTGGGGGCGTCATGGGAGATTCATGGCATGCTCGGGTTACCCCACCTGCAAGAACACACGACCGCTGGAGGGTCAGGAGCCAAAGGAGGTTGTCACGACAGACGAGAAGTGTGAGATCTGTGGCTCCCCCATGGTTCTCAAGTCAGGCCGCTTCGGGAAATTCCTTGCATGTTCCCGATATCCTGAATGCAAGACCACAAAGCCCCTCTCTACCGGGGTGAACTGTCCTGAGGACGGAGGTAATATTGTTGAGAGACGCACAAGAAAGGGGAAGCCTTTCTGGAGCTGCAGTAATTATCCGAAATGCACATTTGCCACCTGGAATAAACCCGTCCCCAGGCAATGTCCTAAGTGCGGCGCTCCCTTTGTTTTCGAAAAAAAGGATAAGACAGGCCAGACGATCCTTTTCTGCCACAAGAAGGAGTGCGGATATAAGGAGACTATGATGGAGAAACCTGTAGCGGACGAGGCTGTTCCCATAGGATAAGGGGTGAGGGAGAGAATTCCTTAACCTTGGCCTCAGCCTGAATTTATTCCCCCTTCTTTAGTTTTCTGAATGTATCTTTTCGTATGACGAGACCCATACTCATAGGAATCGGAGGAGCGCACAGTGGTTCCGGAAAGACCACCTACGCATCTTTGCTCTTTCAGAGACTCAAGGGATGGGGTGGAATCAAATACACCAAGACCGACATATACTGCTCTCTCGTTGATGAACGTGACATGCTTATGACCGAGGGAAAGGACACCAGGAGAATGCTGGACGCCGGCGCTGAGCGGGTACTATGGGTTAAGTCACCGCCTTCCGAACTGGGAGACTTGCTCCCCCTGGCAATGGAGAAACTCTCGGACCTTAAAGGGGTTATCGTAGAGGGTAACAGCGCCATTGAGTTTTTGGTGCCTGATATTATAATATTTACATTTGGGAATGATTCTGAAAACTTAAAGGAAAGTGCGAAGGGGATTCTCGCGAAGGCCGATGTAGTGCTCTCTGAAGAGGCGGCACCCGGAGTGGTACCGGGAGAGACAAAGTGGTTTAAGAAATCGTCTATAGACAATGAGAAATTCCTGATCTCTATAACAGAAATGGTCGAGATGAAAGACAAGATACGGGCGTCACTCAACGAGCGTTCCGAAAATGGGAGAATCCCCTGCCCTGTTGCCAGGACAATCGCCGAAGAACTGAAGGTGGATTACCAGGAAGTGGGCAGGACCGCCAACGAGCTAGGCATAAAAATCACCGGCTGTGAACTCGGTTGCTTCTGATGAGCGTGCTCTTCTTTGAACTCAGCCTCACCTTCTATTTTGCTGCCACCATCGTGAGCGTGGTAGAACTCCTTAAAGGGACAAAAACCACATCTCAATTCATCCTTGTGTTTGCGGTGGGCGGTTTCATCCTGCATACCGCGACTATTATCACCAGATACGTGGTTGCCGGACATCTCCCCATCACAAGTCTCCATGAGGCATCGTCTTTCTTTGCATGGTGTATTGTGCTCATCTTCTTTTTCCTTGAATACCGGTACCGGGTTGACCTCCTCGGTCCCTTCACCATGCCCGTGGTATTCGTGCTCATGCTCTCTTCTTCCATCCTCCCCAGGGAGATAAAACCCCTGAGCCCGGTGCTCCAGAGCTACTGGCTGGGGATCCACACCTTCCTCGCCTTCCTCGGTGACGCCGCCTTTGCAACGGCCTTTGGAATTGGCATTATGTACCTCATTCAGGAGCACCACCTAAAGACAAAACGCCTGGGGGGCTTGTTTCAGAGACTTCCCAATCTCCAGATACTGGATGAAATAAACTATAAACTCATTACCCTGGGATTTCCCTTATTGACCCTGGCTATCATCACCGGTGCGCTGTGGGCAGAGAGTGCATGGGGAAGCTACTGGAGATGGGACCCCAAGGAGGTATGGTCACTCATCACCTGGTTTATTTACGCCCTTGTCCTCCATGCGCGGCTTACTGCAGGATGGCGGGGGAGAAAGGCGGCCATGCTTTCCATTGTGGGGTTCATAAGTGTAATCTTCACCTTTTTTGGCGTAAATCTCCTTCTTAAAGGGTTGCATGCGTTCGTATGAATATCCTTGTTATTGGCCTGAATCATAAAACGGCGGATGTGGAGGTGAGGGAAAAGCTCGCCTTTGACGGCCAGAAACTGGAAGAGGGCCTGACCATGCTCAGCACGCTCCCCGGCATTGAAGAGGCCATCATCCTCTCCACCTGTAACAGGGTAGAGATCTATTCCAAAGTGAAAGAACCCGGGACCGCGTTCGAGACCGTAAAGGACTTTCTCTCCCGCTTTCACGGATTGGACACTGCTGCCCTTGAACGGTCACTCTACCTCCATAGAAACCAGGACGCGGTGCGCCATGTATTCAGGGTTGCGTCCAGCCTTGATTCCATGGTGGTGGGCGAACCCCAGATTTTGGGGCAGCTGAAGGGCGCATTTGAGTTTGCCCTGGGGAAAAAGACGACGGGCATTCTCCTGAACAGGCTGATGAAAAAGACCATATCGGTTGCCAAGAGGGTGAGGACCGAGACAAGGATCGCAGAAAATGCGGTCTCCATAAGTTTCGCTGCGTTTGAGCTCGCGAGAAAGATATTCACTGACCTCCCGGAAAAGTCCTTTATGCTCCTGGGTGCGGGTGAAATGGCAGAACTCGCGGCAAAACATATGATTAATTTCGGCGTCAAGAAGGTAACCGTTGCAAACAGAACCTATGAGCGCGGCTGCGATCTCGCAAGAGAGCTGAACGGAACGGCTGTGAAGTTCGAAGATTTTCTCCACGAGGCAGTGCATACCGATATCATCATCTGCTCCACCGGTGCTCCCACCTATGTGCTCCACAAAGAGGAAATGCAGCGGGTGATGAAGGAGAGAAAACAGAAGCCGGTATTCATTATTGATATCTCCGTACCCCGTAATATTGACCCGGGGATAAACGACCTGGACAACGTCTATCTCTATGATGTGGATGACCTGCAGGGGGTTGTGGAAACGAACATCCTCGAAAGGAAAAAGGAAGCGGAAAAGGCGGAGGATATCATCGCAGAAGAGATTGAATCATTCCAGAAATGGATGTTATCCCTTGACTCTGTGCCCACGGTAGTTGCCCTCAGGAGCAAGGCAGAGACCATCAAGAAGGAAGAGCTGGAACGTCTTTTGAATAGATTTCCTTCCTTAGGAGAAAAGGAGCGCAAGGCCATTGAGCACATGGCCTCGTCCATTACGAACAAGCTCATCCATCCCCCCACAGTGGCTCTCAGGGAAGATACCGAGGATAAGGATACCCTCATTGCGACAATCAAAAAACTCTACGGGATAAACGGAGACGACGACGAGAAAAAATGAATAAAAAAAGAATTGTGATCGGAACCCGCGGGAGCAAACTCGCCCTGTGGCAGGCGGAATGGGTAAAATCAGAGCTGGAGAAACTCACCCCGGGCGTGAAAGTGGAATTAAACAAGATCAAGACTACCGGGGACAAGATATTGGATGTCCCCCTTGCCAAGGTGGGAGGTAAAGGCCTTTTCGTAAAAGAGATCGAGGAAGCGCTCTTGTCCGGGGCCGCTGACCTTGCAGTGCACAGCATGAAGGATGTGCCTACTGACTTTCCTGACGGCCTCCATCTGCCGGTCATCTGTAAGAGAGAAGACCCACGGGACGCCTTTATCTCGAGGATGCAGAATTCAGAATTCCGCATCCAGGGCTTCAAAAAACTCCCCAATGCCGCAACAGTAGGGACAAGCAGCCTCAGGCGCTCATGCCAGTTGCTCAGCATGAGGCCAGACCTGAAGATTGCCCAGCTCAGGGGGAATCTCGATACACGATTGCGAAAACTGGACGAGGGGCAGTTCGATGCAATCATCCTGGCTGCTGCGGGGGTGAAAAGGCTCGGGTGGTCTCATAGGATCACGGAAATCCTCTCCACTGCAATAAGTCTCCCCGCAATAGGTCAGGGGGCCATTGGTATCGAATGCAGGATTGGTGATCCTTTTATCAACGACCTTATTGCGCCATTGAATCACCCGGAGACCTCCACATGCGTAAAGGCGGAGAGGGCCCTTCTGAAAAAACTCGAAGGGGGTTGTCAGGTTCCCATTGCTGCACACGCACGACTGGTTGAGGGAAGAATTGTGATGGACGGACTTGTGGGAAGCGTATCGGGCGATCGAATCATAAAGGGTCATATCCAGGGTAGCACAGAACATTCAGAATCCCTCGGCATTACCCTTGCAGAAGATATTCTTTCCAGGGGTGCAAAGGAGATACTGGACGAGGTATATGAACGATTCTCTGCCCCTGTTGACGGCGAAATCAGCAGTTAAGAGGATATTTACTCTCGGGACTGACAGGAGGAGCGAGGAAGATTTTATCGAAATACTCCTGTCCTACAATATCGCAGCCATCATAGATGTAAGGAGTGTCCCGAAAAGCAGGATTCCCACCTTTACCAGGGACAATCTTGAAGGGCTCCTGAAAAGAGAGGGGTTGGAGTATTTTTTCCTCGGCAGGGAACTGGGAGGATTCAGGAAGGGTGGATACCCCGCATACCTCGTGACCGAGGAGTTTACGCATGGGATCGAAACACTGGAATCCATTGCAGAGAAGAGACAAGCGGTTATCATCTGCGCTGAACGCTTTCCCTGGAAATGCCACAGGAAATGGATTGCCAGAGAGCTGCATCAAAGGGGATGGAATATCGAACATATCATAGATAAGGGAAAGGTGTGGGTTCCCAAATGACAGGGTGCATGCAAAGACCCGGCTGAAAGGAGAGCATGTGGAGAAGAAAAGTTTCCTGACCGCAGTTACTGAAGTGATGAAGGGTATGATCTCCCATGAGACGATGATGGCGTCCCTGCAGCGCTCCTGCATGAGAGGGGAAGCGGAGAACCTCGATCTGATGCGTCAGAAAGAGACAGAGGTCGACAGGCTCATTGAAGGGATGTCATCCATAGGTGAACTTAATATCCCGGAGGATTCCATGGATGTTCTTGTCCTGAGATACCTCAGGAACACCCAGTTCCTGGCCTGCATTAAGGAGGAGGCGATTGATGTCTCGGAACTGGGAAATAACACTCTCAATTACTGGAAGAAGACAATGCTCTATAAGACCCCCTAGAATTACCCTTTTGTCATTTCAGCCACCCAAATCTCTCACAAGCCTTGTCCACCTTTCAAAATACTTAAAATATAGTATTATTGAATAGCGATGTATTATTCACCCAGACAGAAAGAAATAGAATGTCAGAAAAGATTCCTGCAGAGATCAAGCACGAGATTGAGAAGCTCGTAAAAGACCTCAACTATCATAATTATCGCTATTACGTTCTCGACGCCCCCGTGATTTCGGACGCGGAATATGACAGACTCTTTCTGCGCTTGAAGGAGCTTGAGGCGACCTCCCACCATGTCTTGCCCGACTCTCCCACCCTGAGAGTGGGTGCCCCTCCCCTTGAGAAGTTTGCGAAGGTGAAGCATAAGGAGCCCATGCTGTCTCTGGATAATGCCTTCTCATACGATGAGGTCAAGGAGTTTGACCGCAGGATAGGAAGACTCCTTAACACAGAAAAGGAGATCGAATACACCGTTGAACCTAAATATGACGGACTTGCCATTGAACTGACTTACAGGGAAGGCCTTCTCCACAGGGCGTCCACAAGAGGAGATGGCTATGAAGGGGAAGACGTCACCCAGAATATCAAGACCATCAAGTCCATTCCCCTGAGGATAGAGGGACTTGAGATCCCCGGTGAGATCGATATCCGAGGAGAGGTCTATATGGACCTTGATGAGTTCGAGAAATTAAACAAGCAGAGGGAACAAAAAGGCGAACCCCCATTCGCCAATCCGCGGAATGCCGCCGCAGGGTCTGTGAGACAGCTGGACCCTTCCATCACCTCATCCCGAAAGCTCTACCTTGCGTGCTACGGAATAGGAACGGTGAGGGGCATCGTGTTCAAGAATCATTCCGAGTTCATCAGGTGGCTTGAAGAATCCAGGTTTCCCACTCCCGCAATGGTGAAACTTGTGAAAAAGATTGAGGGCGTTATTGATGCCATTCGAGAGATAGAACGGAAACGGAATTCCCTCCCCTTCGAATCAGACGGTGCCGTGATAAAGGTGAATGACTTCGGCCTTCAGCAAAGGCTGGGAGTGAAAACCCGGGAGCCCCGTTGGGCCATTGCGTACAAATTTCAGGCCCATCAGGGGACCACACGGATAAAGGAAATCCTGGGCAGCGTCGGCAGGACCGGTGTGATCACCCCTTTTGCCGTTTTTGAACCTGTCCGTATTGGCGGCGTCACCGTCTCCCGCTCAACCCTCCATAATTGGGATGAGATCGAAAGAAAGGATATAAGAGTAGGAGATACCGTTGTTGTGGAGCGGGCAGGGGATGTCATACCCCACGTGGTCATGGTAGTGAAAGAAAAGAGGACCGGAAAAGAAAAGCCCCCCCCCATTCCCGACAAATGTCCGGCATGCGGTGCAAAGGTTGTCCGGGAAGAGGACGAGGTGGCGGTCAGGTGTGTTTCCCTTCATTGCCCTGCACAGGTCCAGGAAAAGATAATCCACTTTGCGTCAAGGGGCGGTATGGACATCGAGGGACTGGGCGAGAAGAATGTGGAACTCCTCTACTCAAAGGGACTCATTAAACACTTTGAGGACATTTACAGATTAACAAAGGAAGATCTGATTGAGCTGCCAAGATTCGCCGAAAAATCTGCACAGAATCTCATAGACGCCATCAAAAAGAGCAAGAATGCCACCTTGGCCAAATTCCTCTTCGCGATCGGCATTCTCCATGTGGGCGAGTATGCTGCAAAGCTCCTTGCAAAGAATTTCGAGAGAATCGAAGATTTATACCATGTCAAACCGGACAGGCTTATGGGCATACGACAGATGGGGGAAAAGATATCCTCCTCCATATCAGCCTTTTTCAATGACCAGAAAAACATCGAGACTCTCAAAACACTTAAGGCCTTTGGCTTGAAATTAACCAACCCGGGCTTTTCTTCTGAGAAGAAAGGAGAAAGACCCTTTGAAGGGCTCACCTTTGTCATCACCGGTACATTACCCAAGTCACGGAAGGAAGTAGAGGATCTCATCGAGGGCAACGGGGGCCACTCGTCTTCTTCTGTGTCAGCAAGCACCGATTACCTTGTGGCAGGCGAAGACCCGGGCTCGAAGTTGGAGAAGGCAAAGACACTGGGAATCAAGACCATTTCCTATGACGAGTTATTGACCCTTATTAAGCGGAAGACGGAAAATCCGGGATTGTTCGATTGACCTACTTTTCGCAAAAAAAAGCAGCTTCTGCTGCCCTCTTCTTCACTCATCATGCTTGCAAGACCTGTTTCGATACCGGTGTTTTCAGATACTGATAGCCTGTCCAGAGCAGCATAATCCCAAAAATAAATCTCAGTACTCCGTCCTGGAAGAAATGCGCGAGGGTTCCGCCAACGTAGGTCCCGATAAAAACTCCGGGAATCAATCCCCGGAGGAGGCGGGTTTCTATATTGCCGTAACGCATATGTGTCCACGCCCCCACAATGCCTGCAGGAACCATGGTCAGGAGCGAACTGCCCTGGGCAGTGTGCTGATCGAGACCGACTAAAAGAACCATCACAGGAATCATTATCACTGCGCCTCCGACTCCCAGCATCCCTGAAAGGAAACCTGTGAACGACCCTGCCGCCAGCAGTATGAAGACCTTTTTCCACCCTTCGGAGAAGTACACAAAGGGAGGGATAAATGGTTTGAGAAAAAGCAGTATCGAGACAAGAACGACAAAGGCCCCAAATGACCTCCTGAGCTTCCACTCCGGTAGAGAACTTGCGTGGCGGGCGCCTCTATAGACAGTGAGAATTGCGGTTGTTGCCAACAGTACAGAGGCCAAGAGGTCCACCGACCCCTGCAGCGCATATGTTGCTGCCCCCACGAGTCCTATAAAGACCATGGCAGCAAGGCTGGTGCCGTGGGCCCGATGCTGCGTAACTTTAAAAAAACCGACCATGAGTGGGATCATGACAATTCCACCCCCCATACCCAGGAGGCCGCCAAGGATACCTGCCAAAAGTCCAATCAGTACGCTCATATTTTTTACTTCAGAACCCTCGCACAGCGAATTATTTATTATATACCTTACTGATAGGTCTGCCGCTGAAATCAGTATCGATCTTACAAGGTTCAAACAGTGAATGTGAAGGGCATACGTAACACCACTTGCTCGGCTTCAATCTCTTTAAAACATCGCAGGAATTGGACGATGATCTCTCTCTCCATGGTTGTTCCCGCTGCACTAGTGGTATAATTTCGTGTATGCCTATCCAACTTGTTATCTTCGATCTCGATGGCACGCTCATTGACTCACGCATTGATATCACCAATGCATTGAATTACGCCCTGGCACCTTACCCCTTCGCGAAGCTCTCGGTGGAGGACACTGTCAAAATGATCGGTGAAGGGATAACCCGTCTCATCGAGAAACTCGTGGGAAAGAGGGACACCTCAATGAAGGCTGATGTCACCAAGAGGTTCCTCACCTACTACACCCAGCATATCCTCGACTATACAAAGGAATATCCCGGGGTCCGGGAGACCATCGAGAAGCTCAATTCCTATCAAAAGGCTGTGATATCCAACAAAAAGGAAACCCTTTCGAGGAAGGTACTGGATGGTCTTGGACTCTTACACTATTTTGATGTCATCATCGGCAGTGATACCACACCGGAGAGGAAACCTTCTCCCATGCCGATACTCAAGGTGCTTTC
>Ga0335070_10009742_pt1 | contig 11241 bp, 10 predicted proteins | sample Lox_Sample_13_FD_206722 | JGI IMG/M metagenome (GOLD analysis project Ga0335070, IMG submission 206722) | Soil microbial communities from Loxahatchee National Wildlife Refuge, Florida, United States - Lox_Sample_1.3 | ecosystem: Environmental > Terrestrial > Soil > Wetlands | place: USA... | reverse complement strand
CACGCTGGAGGAGGCTTTCATCGCGCGGCTGGAGCAGGAGGCGGGCGCGCAGGCGCCCGCCGCCGAGGCGCCGGCGGCGGCGCCCGCGCCGCGGAAGCAGTCCGCGCGCGGCGGCTTCCGCCTGCTGCGCTTCGCGAGCTACGCGCGCCGCGAGGCGCTGGAGCTCCTGCGCGACCCGATCCGGCTCGCCTTCTCGCTGCTCGGCTCGGTGATGCTGATGATCATCCTCGGCTACGGCATCAGCATCGACGTGGAGAACCTGCCGTTCGCGGCGCTCGACCGCGACGGCACGCAGGCGAGCCGCGAGTACGTCCACAACCTCGCCGGCTCGCGCTATTTCGTGGAGCATCCGCCGCTGCACGGCTACGACGAGCTCGACCGGCGCATGCGCACGGGCGAATTGAGCCTGGCGGTCGAGATTCCGCCGGGCTTCGGCCGCGACCTGCAGGGCGGACGCCGGCCGCAGATCGGCGTCTGGGTCGACGGCGCGATGCCGCTGCGCGGCGAGACCGCGGCGGGCTACGTGCAGGGCATGCACGCGGGCTACCTCGCGGAGCTCGCGCGCCGCGCGGGGGCGCCCGCCTCGGTCGCCAACGCGGCGCAGTCCGCGGTAGTTGAAGTCCGCTACCGCTACAACCCGGACGTGCGCAGCATCAACGCGTTCGTGCCCGCGGCGATCCCGATCCTGCTGATGCTGATCCCCTCGATGCTGACGGCGCTCGGCGTGGTGCGCGAGAAGGAGCTGGGCTCGATCGTCAACTTCTACGTCACGCCGGTGACGCGCCTGGAATTCCTGCTCGGCAAGCAGCTGCCCTACGTGGCGCTCGGAATGATCAACTTCCTCATCCTCACGGCGCTCGCGATCTGGGGATTCGGCGTGCCGCTGAAGGGCAGCTTCCTCGCGCTCGCCGCCGCCGCGCTGCTCTACCTCGCCTCCTCCACGGGCCTCGGGCTGCTGATGTCGGCGTTCGCGCGCACGCAGATCGCCGCGCTATTCGGCACCGCGATCGTCGTCATGCTGCCGACGATCCAGTTTTCCGGGCTGCTGCACCCGGTGTCGTCGCTCGAAGGCATGGCGGCGGCGATCGGCCACTTCTTCCCCACGAGCTACTTCATCATCGTCAGCCGCGGCACGTTTTCGAAGGCGCTCGGCTTCGGCGACCTCGGCGGCTATTTCCTCGCGCTCGCCGCGTTCATCCCGGCGCTCACGCTGCTGAGCGTCGCTTTGCTGCGCAAGCAGGGCAAATGAGCGCAGTCCTCCCCGGCAACCGCCTCGACAACGTCCTCAACCTCGGCGTCAAGGAGCTGCGCAGCCTGCGGCGCGACCCGCTGATGCTCGCGTTCATCGTGTTCGCGTTCTCGGCCGCCATCTACAGCGCCGCCAGCGTGAACATGGAGGTGCACAAGGCGCCGGTGGCGATCGTCGACGAGGACCGCTCGCAGCTCTCCGCCGCGATCGCCGCCGCGCTGCTGCCGCCGCGCTTCACGGCGCCCAGGCTCGTCAGCATGCAGGAGGCGGACCACGACATGGACCGCGGCCACTACACCTTCGCGCTGGACATCCCACCCAATTTTCAGCGCGACGTGCTCGCGGGCAAGCGGCCGGCACTGCAGTTGAATGTGGATGCCACGCAGACCAGCCAGGCCTTCATCGGCGCGGGCTACCTGCAGAGCATCGTAGCGCAGGAGGTCGCGCGCTTCGCGCCGCCGCCGCCCGAGCCGGCGCCGGCGGTGCCGCTCATGCTGCGCATGCGCTTCAATCCGAACCTCGAGAGCAGCTGGTTCGGCGCGGTGATGGAGCTCATCAACAACATCACCATGCTCGGCATCATCCTCACCGGCGCGGCGGTGATCCGCGAGCGCGAGCACGGCACGATCGAGCACCTGCTGTCCATGCCGCTCGCGCCGGTGGAGATCATGGCCGCCAAGGTGTGGGCGAACGGGGTGGTGGTGCTCGTGACCGCCGGCCTGTCGCTGCACTTCGTCGTGCAGAAGCTGCTCGCGGTGCCGGTCGCGGGCTCGGTGCCGCTCTTCCTTTTCGGCGCGCTGCTGCACCTTTTCGCGGTCACCTCGATGGGCATCTTCCTCGGCACGGTCGCGCGCTCGATGCCGCAGCTCGCCCTGCTCGTGATGCTGGTGGTGCTGCCGCTGGAGGTGCTCTCGGGCGGCATGACGCCGCGCGAGAGCATGCCGGAGATCGTGCGCGGCATCATGCTGTTCGCCCCCACCACGCATTTCGTCGCCTTCGCGCAGGCCATCCTCTATCGCGGCGCCGGCCTGGACGTGGTCTGGCCGCAGCTGCTCGCGATCGCCGGCATCGGCGGCGCGCTGTTCGCGGGCGCGCTGGCGCGCTTCCGGCAGACGGTGGCGGCGCAGCTGTAACCGGCGGGCGCCGGCCCGCGGCGAAACAGATCCGCGAGCGCACGGCGAAGCCGGTTTAAGATTCGCCGCTACCAGGATTCAGGCAGAGGAGACGACATGGGCCATTCCGATCTTTCCCGGCTGGTCGAGCCGGACCGCGTGCGCAAGGAGGTCTACACCGACCCGGCGATCTTCGAGCAGGAGATGGCGCGCATCCACGAGACCGTGTGGATCTACTGCGGCCACGAGACGCAGGTGCCCAAGCCGGGCGATTACTACACCGTGCAGATCGGCCGCCAGCCGATGATCCTGGTGCGCGGCAAGGACGGCAAGGTGCACGTGCTCTACAACCGCTGCCCGCATCGCGGCAACATGATCTGCGGCGACCGCAAGGGCAACACGGGCGAGCAGTTCCGCTGCTCGTACCACGCCTGGACCTTCCACCACGACGGCAAGCTCAAGAACATCCCGATGATGGAGTCGGGCTACGCGGGCTCGCGCCTGAACAAGGACAGCCCGGAACTGTGCGTGAAGCGCGCCGCACGCGTCGAGAGCTATCGAGGGTTCGTCTTTGCGAGTCTTTCTTCCTCCGGACCTTCATTGAAGGAGTTCCTGGGGCCGAGCATCGTCGCCTTCGACGACATGTGCGACCGCGCGCCGGAAGGGGAAGTCGAAGTCGTCCCGAACTGCTTCCGCGTCATCCAGCACTCGAACTGGAAGATCTTCCTCGAGAACCAGCTCGACGCGTTGCACCCCTCGGTCACGCACCAGTCCACCGGGCGCGCGGCGCACGAAGTGGAGAAGATGCTCGCGAAGAAGGCGAAGAAGGGCGAGGTACCGCTCTCGTACCACATGCTCTCGGCGTTCGCCACCGTGACCATCGACAAGTGGGACAACTTCCAGACCATCAACTATCCGCACGGCCACTGCATCCTCACCGGCTACATGGGCCTGCGGCCGCAGGACCCCGACACCAAGGCCTACGACAAGATCATGATCAAGGCCTACGGGCAGAAGCGCTTCGAGGAGATCGTCGGCGTCAACATCCACCACGTGCTCCTCTACCCGGGGCTGTCGGTGCAGTCGCCGCTGCAGCAGCTGCGCGCGGTGCGCCCGCTCGGCGTCGACAAGACGCTCACCGAGATCTGGCACTTCCGGCTGAAGGGCGCGCCGGAAGCGATTTACCGCCGGTCGCTCGCCTACTACAACCTCGTCAACTCGCCTGCGACAATGGTGAACGCCGACGACCTGGAGAACTTCTGGAAGTGCCACACCGGGCTCGCCTCCGATGGCGGCGACTGGGTGAGCTTCGCGCGCCACTACGGCCGCGACCTGGAGAGCGCGAGCGGCGTGGTCGAGTCGGCGCCCAGTATGGGCACTTCTGAAGCGCCGATGCGCAATCAGATGAAGGCCTGGGCCAGGTACATGGGGGCGAGATGAAGGAGCAGCACGCGATCGAGCAGTTCCTCTACCGGCAGGCGGAGCTGCTCGATGCCAAGCAGTGGCAGGCCTGGATCGACCTGTTCACCCCCGACGGCGTCTACTGGATGCCGCCCGACGCCTCCTACGAGACCTGGGACGGCCAGCCGGCGATCTTCGCCGAGGACAAGAACCTGATGACGGTGCGCATGCTGCGCGTGCAGCACCCGGACGCCTGGTCGCAGCGCCCCCTATGGGAGACGAATCACGTCGTTTCCAACGTGACGATCCAGAAGAAGTCGAAGAACGGCGACCTCGTGGTCACCTCGCGCTTCCACATGATGGAGCTCAGGCGCGACGACGTGCGCCACTTCGCGGGCAAGTACACGCACCACCTGAAGAAGACGAAGAAGGGCCACGCCATCCGGCTGCAGCGCGTCGACATGACCAACGCGCAGGCGGCTTACGACTACGTGCTGCAGGTCTGGGTCTGAGGCGCCGCCCGGGCTAGCGGCGCAGCGCGGGCGACTGCAGCACGGCCGGGTTGACCACGTTCGCGGGCCGCCCCGCGGCGTAGGCGACGATCTGGTCGAAGATGTCGCTGAACTGGATCTCGTATTCGTCGCGCGAGACGTAGCCAATGTGCGGCGTGCAGACCACGTTCGGCATCCTGAGCAGCGGATCGTCGACGTCGGTGAGCGGCTCCTTCTCGTACACGTCCACCGCCGCCATGCCCGGCCGCCCCGCCTGCAGCGCGCGCACCAGGGCTCCGGGCTCGATCAGCGGCGCGCGGCTCGTGTTGACCAGCAGCGCCGTGGGCTTCATGCGCCTCAGGTCCGATTCCTTGACAATGCCGCGCGTCGCGTCGACGAGGCGCATGTGCAGCGAGATCACGTCGCAGGCCTCGAAGAACGCCTCCTTGCTCGCCGCAACGGCGTAGCCGTCGGCGCGCGCCTTCTCGCGCGTCGCCTCGCGCGCCCAGACCAGCACGTTCATGCCGAACGCACGCCCGTAGCCCGCCACGACGGCGCCGATGCGTCCGTAGCCGTAGATGCCGAGCGTCTTGCCGCGCAGCGTCCAGCCGATGCCCATCTGCCACTTGCCCGCCTGCAGCGAGGCCATCTGCTGCGGGATCTGCCGCATCGCGGCGATCACCAGTCCCCAGGTGAACTCGGCGGTCGCGTAGGAGGGCGTGCCCGCGTGCATGTTCGAGCTCACGACGATGCCCAGGCGCGTGCAGGCCTCGATGTCGATGTGCGGGTAGACGCTGCGCTGGCTGATCAGGCGCAGCTTTGGCAGCTTCTCCAGCAGCGGCGCGCGCACCTGCGTGCGCTCGCGGATCAGCACCAGCGCCTCGGTGGCGGCGAGCCGCGCGGCGAGGCGGTCCACGTCCTGGACGTGATCGTTCCAGACCTTCACCTCATGGCCCGCGAGCTTCGCGAAGCAGGCGAGCGCAGGCGTGGTGTCGAAATAGTCGTCGAGGATCGAGATCTTCACGGATTCTCCTTTGCCGCGGCGGTCCGCGCACGCGGCTTGCGGAATTCGAGCGCCTTGAGATCCGCATAGCCGTTGGCGCGCAGGAACTCGAGCACGCGCGGCGCCCAGATCGCGGGCGCGCGCGTGAACAGTGGATGGCCGTCCTGCCCGTGCGGCGGAAACAGCGTGTACTCGCCAGTGCCGCCGGCCGCCCGGAACGCGTCGAACCACTGCTTCGGGTACGCCGGGCCCATGTAGCGATCGTTTTCGGTATAGATCCACAGGGTCGGGACGCGCGCGGTCCTCCCGTAGTCGGCGAACATGCGCTCCAAGCGCGCCGGCGCGCAGGGCTCGCCCGGCCGGGTTTCGGGATTTCCGCCGCCGCCGCCCGCGAAGTTGATGGCGGCCTGCACGCCCGTCGGGTTCATCGCCGCCACCGTGATCGCCGTCGTGCCGCCGAAGGACTGGCCCATGATCACAGCTCGGTCGCGCGCCACGTCCGGGCGCGCACGCAGCATCTCCAGCACCGCGAGCGTCTGCATGGCCGCGGCGTGGTAGCCGGGCGGGTAGTTCTTGCGATGGCAGTCCCCGGTGTCCTCCACGTCGTCTCCGCCCGTCACGCCATAGCCTACGCGCGTCGGTACCGCGACGAGAAAGCCCTGGCGCGCGAGCCAGTCGGTCACCTCGGAGTATTTCGCGCGCCCCACCGCAGCGCGGCCCTGCGCGTTCACCGCGCGGCCGTGGTTGAGCACGAGCGCCGGATGCGGCCGAGGCGCGTCCGTATCGCTCCAGATTGTCACCACGATCTCCCGCGCGACTTCCTTGCCGTAGCCATCGAGCACCTTCACCGGCAGCTTCGTCTGCTCCTCGATAACGCGCGCGTGCGTCCCTGCGGAGGCAAACGCGATGCACAGCAGGCAGGCCAGCGTCTTCATGCCCGCCGGCGCCTTCGTGCGGCGAGGTTCTTCACGAAGAAATGCCGGCTCGCGCCGCGCGGCGAGCCCTGCATGCCGCCGAAGCGCCTGAAGCCGAGTTTTTCGTAGAAGCCGGGCGCCTGGAACGAGTAGGTGTTCAGGTGCAGGAGCAGGCTGCCGCGCCGGCGCGCGCGGCGCTCGGCCTCCGCGATCAGCCCGCGCCCGAGTCCCAGCCGGCGCGCGCGCTCCGAGAGCCAGAGCAGCTCCACGTAGCTCTCCATCCAGTACGACTGCAGGATCAAGCCTCCCAGCACCCGGCCCCGGGGATCGCGGGCCGTGAGCACGATGCGCGAATAGTGAAAGGGACCGGCAGTCTTGCGGTTGTAGCGAAGCAGCCCGTCCCAGAGCTTGCGCGACATCGCGCGCGCGTTCGCGCGCTCGGCGACGATCCGGACCTGAAGTTTCATTCGATCCGGATGGTAGCAACGATCGCGAGTGCTATGCTCGCCGAATGGACGCCAGATCGATCTTCCTCCTCTGCGCCGCGCTTGTCTCCCTTTCCGCCGGCGCGCAGCCGTTTCCCACGCGCCCGGTGAAGCTCGTCGTCGGATTCACGCCGGGCGGCGGCGTCGACATAGCCGCGCGCACGCTCGCGCCCAAGCTCTCGGAGCTCATCGGCCAGCCGGTGATCGTCGAGAACAAGCCGGGCGCCGGCACCAACATCGCCAACGACTTCGTCGCCAAGGCGGCGCCCGACGGCACGACGCTGCTGGTGAACACCCCGGCGGTGGCGATCAACATGTCGCTGTACAAGAACCTGCCCTTCGACACGCTGCGCGACTTCGCGCCGGTTTCGATGTTCTCGGAGAGCCCGAACATCCTGGTGGTGAACGCGAAGCTCGCGGCGGCGAGCTTGAAGGACTTTCTCGCTTACGCGCGCGCCAATCCCGGCAAGCTGAACTACTCGTCGGCCGGCGCCGGCACCACGCAACATCTGTCCGCGGAGCTGCTCAAGCTGCGCACGGGCATCTCGATGGTGCACGTGCCTTACAAGGGCACTGCGCCTTCGCTCACCGCGCTGATCGCGGGCGAAGTGGACGCGAGCTTCGCCAACATCCCGGCGATCCTGCAGCACGTGAAGAGCGGCCGCCTGCGCCCGCTCGCCTCCACCGGCACGAAGCGCGCCGCGCTGATGCCCGACGTGCCGACGATGAAGGAGGCCGGCGTCAAGGGCGTCGAGGTGACGGTGTGGTACGGCGTGCTCGCGCCCGCGGCAACGCCGAAGGAGATGGTGGCGGGCCTGTCCGGCGCCGTGGCCAAAGCCGCGCACGATCCGGAAATGAAGAAGCGCCTCGCCGAGCAGGGCGCCGAGCCGGTCGGGAACTCGGCCGAGGAATTCGCCAAGATCCTCAAGGACGAAATCGCGACGTGGGCCGAGGTGGTGAAGGTTTCCGGTGCTAAGGTCGACTAGCGAAGGACTTGTCGAGGAAGCCGGCAACGATCTTCACCAGCTCGTCCTCGCGCCCTTCGAAGAAGTGCCTGGCGCCGGGCACCATGACCTGCCCCGAGCCCGGGTGCTGCGCGAGCTGCTTGGCGCGCTCGGGCGCGCCGGCCGTGACGCCCGTCCAGTCGCTGCCGCCGTAGATGTCCAGCGAGGGAATCTTGATGCGGTACATCTCCTCCAGCCCCTGCAGGATGCCGATGAACACCCAGGCGCCGACGCTCGTGTCGTCGGTGCGGATCAGGTACTGGTTGGCCATCGTCGCGCCCAGGCTGTGCGAGACGATGCCGATGTTCCTGTAGCCCTTCGCCTTGAGGAAATCGACCGCGAGCTGGAAGCGCTCGCGCGCGTCGGGATAGAGCGGCACGTACAGGCCGGGGATCGCCGTGCTGGGCAGCACCGGCAGCTGGATTGACAGCGTGCTGTAGCCCTCCTCCGCCAGGCGCGTGCGCAGCGTGCCGTAGAGCTCGAAGTCCGGGCTCCAGCCGCGTCCGTGCGCGATGATCAGGGCGCCTTTCGATTTCTCCTTCCTGTCGATGAAGAGGCCGAGGAACTTGTGGCCGTTCTTCTGCTCCAGCCAGACCGCGTCGCCCGCCATCAGCGTCGGCAGGATGTCGTCGGCCCAGCGCTCTTCCTTCGCGTAGTCCTGGGCGAAAGCGCCGTGAAAGACGAAGATCAGGCAAAGCAAAACAAAAAGCCCGCCGAGGCGGGCTTTTTGTCCGGGCGACAGGCCGCTAGGCAAGGCTGAACGGCATCTTGCGCTGTCGCTTGCCGGTGAGCGCGAACAGCGCGTTCGCGAGCGCCGGCGAGAACAGCGCCATGCCGGGCTCGCCGATGCCGCCCGGCTTCTCGTTGCTCTTGACGATGTGCATCTCGATCTTCGGCGTCTCGGGAATGCGCGGCAGCTGGTAGGTGTTGAAGTTCTGCTGCTCCACGCGCCCGTCCTTCAGGGTGATGTTGCCGTACAGCGACGCCTGCATGCCGAAGATGATGTTGCCCTCCAGCTGCTGCTGCACGATGTTCGGATTCACCATGCGGCCGAGGTCGACCGCCACCACCACGCGGTGCACCTTGATCTTCCCGCCCTCGGCCGAGGCCTCGACCACCTGCGCCATGTACGTCTCGTAGCCCTCCATGAGCGCGATGCCGCGCGCGCGGCCCTTCGGCAGCGGCTTGCCCCAGCCCGCCTTCTGCGCCGCGAGCTTGAGCACGTTGGCGAAGCGCGGCTGCTTGTCGAGCAGCGACAGGCGGAACTGGTACGGATCCTTGCCCGCCGCCGCCGCCATCTCGTCCATGAACGACTCGTTGGCGAAGACGTTGAGCGCGTGCGACACCGACCGCAGGTAGCCGACGCGCAGCCCCGTCTCGTTGATGACGGTGCCTACCGACTGGTTGGCGATGTCGTAGGGCACGAGGATCGCCTCGGTCATCAGCGGATCGACGCCGTCCTTCACCAGCGGCGGAATCAGGCGCGCGGTCACCGACGTGGAGCTCATCTTCAGCGACAGGGCCGTCGGCCTGCCGGAGGCGTCCAGCGCGCCGTTCATCTGCGTCAGGCTCGCCGGGCGGTAGAAGTCGTGCGTCATGTCGTCTTCGCGCGTCCACACCAGCTTCACCGGCGCGCCGATCGCCTTCGAGATCTCCACCGCCTGCGCCATGTAGTCGCAGTCGATGCGCCGGCCGAAGCCGCCGCCGAGGAACGTGGTCTTGATGGTGATCTGCTCGGGCTTCAGGCCGGTGATCTGCGTCGCCATACCCATCGCCAGCTGCTGGAACTGGATCGAGCCGATCAGCATCGCCGAGTCCTTCCTCACGTCGGCGGTGAAGTTCATCGGCTCGAGCGGCGAGTGCGACAGGAACGGCATCTCGTAGGTGGCTTCGACCTTCTTTGCCGCCGCGCCCATCGCCGCGGCGACGTCGCCCTGCTTCTTGATCGTCGCGCCGGGCTTGGACAGCCCCGCGGCGAGCGTCTTGAAGACCGCCTCGGAGTTGAGCGCCTTGTTCGGGCCCTCGTCCCAGGTGATGTTGAGCGCATCGCGCGCCTGCCTGGCTTGCCACCAGCTGTCGGCCACGACCGCCACGCCGTCGGTGATCTTGACGACGTGCTTCACGCCCGGCATCGCCTTCGCCTTGGCGTCGTCGACGTTCACCACCTTGCCGCCGATCACCGGGCACTGCGCGAGCGACGCAAACAGCATGCCCGGCAGCCTGACGTCGATGCCGTATTCGGCCTTGCCGTGGATCTTCGCCGCGGTGTCGAGGCGCTTCAGCGGCTTGCCCGCGTAGCGCCACTTCGAAGGATCCTTGAGCGCGACCTCCTTGGGCGGCGTGAGTTTCGACGCCGCTTCGGCAAGCGAGCCGTAGGTGGCCTTCTTGCCGCCCGGGCCCATTACCATGCCGTTCTTCGCATGGCACTTCGCCGCATCGACGCCCCATTTGTCGGCGGCCGCGGCGACGAGCATCGTGCGCGCCTGCGCGCCCGCGACGCGCATCTTCTCCCAGCCGTCGCGCACCGAGGTCGAGCCGCCGGTGAGCTGGGCGCCCAGCATGCTGTTGATGTAGGCCTCTCCCGGCGGCGCGAATTCCACCTTCACCTTGCCGAGGTCCACCTCGAGCTCCTCGGCCACGAGCGTCGGCAGCGCCATCGCCACGCCCTGGCCCATCTCGGAGCGGGCGCAAAGGATCGTCACGCTGTTGTCGCCGCCGATGCGGACCCAGGCGTTGACCGCGGATTCGCTCGCGGCGTGCGCCTCGCGGAAGCGCAGCGGCAGCGCCACGCCGATCACGAGCGCGCCGCCCGCGGCGGCGCTGCTCTTAAGGAAGCTGCGGCGGGCCGGATTCTTGAGCGTCGTCATGATCAGGCTCCTTTGGCGGCTTTGTGGATGGCCGCGCGAATGCGCGGGTAGGTGCCGCAGCGGCAGATGTTGCCCGCCATCGCCGCGTCGATGTCGGCATCGCTGGGATTGGGCTTCGACGCGAGCAGCGCCGAAGCGGACATGATCTGGCCCGACTGGCAGTAGCCGCACTGCGGCACGTCGAGCGCGGCCCAGGCGGCCTGCACCTTCTTGCCGGCCGGAGTGGCGCCGACGCCTTCGATCGTGGTGACCTTCTTGCCGAGCGCTGCCGACAGCGGCGTGCCGCAGGAGCGCACGGGCTGGCCGTCGAGGTGCACGGTGCAGGCGCCGCACAGCTGCGCGCCGCAGCCGAACTTGGTGCCGGTCATGCCGAGCGTGTCGCGCAGCACCCAGAGCAGCGGCGTATTCGGATCGGCATTGACCTCGAGGGCCTTGCCGTTGACGTTCAGACTTGCCATGAGGGCCTCCCTTTGAAGATTCGAGTGATGTTCTTGTACTTGTAATCTATTATGCACGCCGGACGGAGGAGAAAAATGGAAAGTTCGACCGCGCGCGCGTTCCTGACGGCTTGCTTGCTCGCTGCGATGGGATCGATCCCGTTTGCTGCGGCGCAGGATTTTCCCAATCATCCGGTGAAGATCGTCGTGCCCTGGCCGCCGGGCGGCAACGTCGACTTTACGGCGCGCACGGTTCAGCCCGCGCTCGGCGACGCTCT
>Ga0335070_10009741_pt1 | contig 11241 bp, 14 predicted proteins | sample Lox_Sample_13_FD_206722 | JGI IMG/M metagenome (GOLD analysis project Ga0335070, IMG submission 206722) | Soil microbial communities from Loxahatchee National Wildlife Refuge, Florida, United States - Lox_Sample_1.3 | ecosystem: Environmental > Terrestrial > Soil > Wetlands | place: USA... | reverse complement strand
TCCCGAGGTCCGGACGCTGTTGAAAGTGAACCTGGAAGACATCACCGGCGTCGATGAGATCTTCACGATTCTCATGGGCGACGAAGTCGAGCCGCGGCGAAACTTCATTCAAGCCCACGCACTGGAAGTCAGGAATTTGGACGTGTAGCAGGGAAGCTGTCAGTCTTCAGCTATCAGCTTGTTCGCAGCTGACGACTGAAAGCTGATTGCTGAGAGCTAGAGAAAACAGATGCCCCCCGATGAACGGATGAGTCAGATCGCGATCGAAGACGAGATGCGCTCGTCGTACCTGAGCTACGCGATGAGCGTCATCGTGGGCCGGGCCTTGCCCGACGTACGCGACGGTCTGAAGCCGGTCCATCGCCGCATTCTGTTCGGCATGAACGAAATGGGGCTGGTGCACAACCGGGCCTATCGGAAGTCCGCGAAGATCGTCGGCGAGATCATGGGCAACTACCATCCCCACGGCGACGCCGCGATCTACGATACGCTGGTTCGGATGGCGCAGGACTTCAACATGCGCTATCTCCTGGTGGACGGCCAGGGCAACTATGGCTCCGTCGACGGGGACCCGCCGGCGGCGATGCGCTACACCGAGGCGCGGCTGACCAAGCTCGCCGAGGAAATGTTGGCCGACATCGACAAAGAAACGGTCGACTTCGGCCCCAACTACGACGAATCCCGTGTCGAGCCGCTAGTGCTTCCCTCGAAGGTCCCGAATCTTTTGGTGAACGGGGCCGGCGGCATCGCGGTCGGCTACGCGACGAACATTCCCACCCACAACATCGGCGAAGTGGTCGACGGGCTTCTGTTGTTGCTCGACGAGCCGGACACGACGATTGCCCAACTCATGAAGAAGATTCCGGGCCCCGACTTCCCGACCGCCGGCTTTATCTACGGCACGAGCGGGATCAAAGAGGCCTATGAGACCGGCCGCGGATTGCTGACCCTGCGCGCGAAAGTGAATATCGAATCCGACGAGCGGACGGATCGCGAGCGTCTGATCGTGACCGAAATTCCGTATCAGGTGAACAAAGCGAAACTGATCGAGCGAATCGCGGAGTTGATCCAGGAAGATCGCATTAAGGGCATCTCGGACCTGCGTGATGAATCGGATCGCGAGGGCGTGCGGATCGTGATCGAACTGAAGCGGAGCGAGATCCCGCTCGTCGTGCTGAACAATCTGTACAAGCATTCGCAACTCCAGACGACGTTTGGCGTCATCATGCTGGCACTGGTCAACAACCGCCCGGAGGTGCTCAATCTCAAACAGATCCTCGAGCATTTCATCGACCATCGCCGCGAGGTGGTCGTCCGCCGGACCGCCTTCGAGTTGCGCAAAGCGGAAGAACGGGCTCACATTCTCGAAGGGCTCAAGATCGCGCTCGATAATCTCGATGCCGTCATCACACTGATTCGGCGCGCCCAATCGCCTGACGAAGCCAGAGTCGGGTTGATGCGACAGTTCTCGCTGAGCGAGATCCAAGCCAATGCCATTCTCGACATGCGGCTCCAACGCCTGACGCAATTGGAGCGGGCCAAGCTCGTCGAGGAATACAAAGAGGTGTTGAAGCAGATCGAATATTTGAAGTCGGTCTTGGGCAGCGAGGCCTTGGTCAGGAAGATCATCAGGGATGAATTGGTCGAGATTCGTGAAGCCTATAAGGACGATCGTAAGACGCAGATCGTGAAGGAAGAAGCGGAGATCAACGTCGAGGATCTGATCGCGGAAGAAGAAGTCGTCGTGACGATCTCCCACGCGGGCTACATCAAGCGCAATCCGGTCTCGTTGTATCGAGCCCAGCGCCGCGGCGGCAAAGGCAAAATCGGCATGGGTATCAAAGAAGAGGACTTTGTCGAGACGCTCTTTACGGCGTCGACGCACGACTATCTGTTGTTTTTCACCGACGCGGGCAAAGTGTTCTGGCTGAAGGTCCATGAGATTCCCGAGGCAGGACGCGCCGCAAAAGGCAAGGCCCTGGTCAATCTCCTGGCGCTGGCGAGCGATGAAAAAGTGACGGCTACCCTGCCGGTCAAAGAATTTCGGGAGGACCGATTCGTGGTGATGGCGACGAAACAGGGCATCATCAAGAAAACGGAGCTCTCGGCCTACGGCAATCCGAGGCAGGGCGGGATTATCGCCTTGGGGCTCGAAGAGGGGGACAAGCTGATCAGCGTCCATGTGACCGACGGTCAGCGCGAAATTCTCCTGGGGACGAAGCAGGGTATTACCATTCGATTTAAGGAGGACGAAGTCAGACCCATGGGCCGGACTGCGTACGGCGTGAAAGGGATTACGCTCGAAGAAGGCAATGTCGTCATCGGAATGGAGACGATCACGCCGGATTCCACAACCTCCATTCTGACGGTGACGGAAGGTGGCTATGGGAAACGGACGCCGGTGACCGAATATCGCGTTCAGGGCCGGGGCGGCAAGGGCATCATCAGTGTGAAGACGACCGAGCGGAACGGGTTGGCCGTGGGCTTCCTCCAAGTCCGCGACGGCGACCAGATCATGCTCATGGCTGCGCAAGGCAAGGTCTTGCGGTGCAGCGTCGACGATATCCGGGAAATCGGACGCAACACGCAGGGCGTGCGGATTCTCGACCTTGAAGGCGAGGACGACCGGGTCGTGGCAGTGGCGCGTCTGGCCGAAAGTACCGAGCGCGACGACGCGGGCCCTGACGAGAGCGGCGCCGGTTGATTTCCATCCCAGAACCGCGGTGTCTCCCCGATCAGTCTGCTCCCACCCATGAATGATTCAACCAGTCAGTCGACGGTTTCCGGAAAAAAGAAACCGCTCGACACCGTCGTCAAGATGGCGCTGGGAGTACTCGTCGGGTCTTTCGCGTTGATCTGGGGAGGGATGTATCTCAGCCGTCCCGACCGATCGATTCCACCCTATAGCATCGGATCGCAAGAAGGATCGGCCGTCGCAGTCCATGTGCCGTCTTGGACGAGCGATACGGAGATTGAAACACTCATCGAGCGGTTTCGGATAGTTGGCCGAGAAACCAGGAATTTCGGGACCATGAAGATTCGGCCGACGACTCCCGACGATCCGCGCGGTCCGTATCGCCGCATTACGATCTACATTTTTACGCTGGATGCCTGGGCAGAGGCGCCGATCCTTCACCAATACTTGACCGGTGAAGATCGAGATGTGCGGGACGGGTTTCGGAAAGCATTGCGGGGCTTCTACGAACTCACTGAATCGGATGAAGAGGGCCGGATCGGTCCGTTGGTCGAAGGCCCGGATACAGCAGCAACAGCAGCGTATTCCCGTCAATTGTTCAAGGAACCTGTCGGCGAGTCCGTGCGCGCTCCGGGCGAGAGAGCGAATGCGCCATGAGGCGCGCAAGACGATCCCGAAGATCCGGATCTTGAACCGCAGCCGCGTGAGCGGAAGTTTCTGCGAGCAGATCGGCGTCAGGAATCCTCGCTTGCGTACCGTGGTCTGCAGAGGAGGAGGCCCGTTCAGCCTCCGGGAGCTCCCCCACCCGTAACACGATGTCGGTGATGAGGTCGGTGCCGGCCGCGCTGTTTAGTTTCTTGACCAGTGTTGGTTTGAGAAAAGTCAGTTGGTGGAGCCAGACGGTATTATGGACACGCACGTACAGTTTCTTATATCGAATCTGATCGGGCCAGGTATTGGAGGCGATCGGTTCGCCGACGATCGCGGCCCATTCCCGTCGAAGGCGGCTCTCCAGGAGTTTCGACTCCAAGCCCAAGCGACGGGCTAGGCCGCCGAGCACCGTACCGATTGAATCAATTGGGCGAACACCACGCATGCGCGCATGATAGGGAGTCGGCACACATCGGTCAAGCAAGGAGTGTCACCCCGGGCGGCACCATAACATGACCAAAGCTTCAGACGATTCACAAAAAGTCGTGGCGACCAATCGGAAGGCCTATCACGATTATTTCATCGAGGAGAAGTTTGAAGCCGGCATCGTGCTCAAGGGCACGGAAGTGAAATCCCTGCGGGAAGGCCGGGTCAACCTGCAAGAGAGCTACGCCTCCGTGCACGGCAACGAAATCTTTCTGCACCAGTGCCATATCAGCCCCTACAGTCACGGCAACATCATGAACCAGGATCCGACCAGGACCAGGAAGTTGTTATTGCACCGGAAGGAAATCAATAAACTGATCGGCAAGACCCAGCAGAAGGGGCTCACGCTGATCCCGCTCCGCATCTATTTCTCCAAGCGCGGCCATGCCAAGGTCGAGATCGGCCTCGCAAAGGGCAAGAAGCAGTACGACCGCCGGGAGTCCATCAAAGCCCGCGAAGCTGACCGCGAAGTCGAACGGGCGATCAAAGATAGGAAGTAGGCGACCCGTTAGCCTCTTGTGCTCGCGGAACCCGGCACGCAAACAAGTTAGTGTGGCCCGTTGTCTCTTGCGCTCGCACAACGCGCACACGGGAACTATCGAATGTTTACATTTCAGGAGGAGGATCCAAGCAAGCTCGGAGAGATCATCCTATGAGCGGTGGTCCCTCGACGGGCGTACGATCGGACTGATCCCGCCCGTTCTTGATGAGGAAGCAAGTGAGCTTGGAGAAACCATTAGTATGGCAGCTGAGTCTGAGATCGGCACCACTCGCCGACTGAGAAGAAGAACGAAAGAGAAGAGCAACACTACACGCGAGGAACCACGATGGCGGTTAACGTCTTGTCACCTATAAGACATCGTTGACAAGACGTCATGCGTGACCCGATTGAGCGTGGCAACCCCGGCTCACTATTCCTCACAGCCCCAACTCACTGATCTCAGAGGAGAAATTTCACCGCCACCCCTCCCTCTAAACTCGCCACTTGACTCAGTTCTAATTAGAACTATTATAGTGGGGTCACCCAGGCGATGTGTCGTCCTCGGCTGTGGGAGCGAGTCGAATCAGGCCGTGGGTCGGTCAATCAAAAGGGAGTGCCTATGAAAGCGCTGTTTCAAACGGATGAGAGTTGGGTCGGTCTGATCTTACGCGTCACATTGGGACTTGTGATGTTCCCACACGGCGCACAAAAGCTCCTCGGCTGGTATGGAGGATTCGGATTGTCCGGAACGATGGGTTTTTTCACAGAGACCATGCACCTCCCCTGGCTTGTCGCGTTCCTCGTGATCATCGGCGAGTCATTCGGAAGCGTGGCCTTGCTCTCGGGATTGTTGGCGCGATTCACTGCGGTCAGCCTGGCTGTCATTATGGTGGGCGCCATCGCGACGACGCACCTCCCGCACGGGTTCTTCATGAACTGGTTCGGCAAGCAAGCGGGCGAGGGGTATGAATACCATCTGCTCGTGATCGGAATCGGGCTCGCACTCCTGGTGACTGGCGCAGGCAAGTGGTCGGTTGATAAGGTGATAGCGGAACGAATACGCACCTGACTGTAATCGAGGAATACGCTATGGCCACCACAGACGCCCTTGAGTTGGTCGTGAATGATGAACCGGTGGGGACCGCAGAGCCGCTGCGTCATTCGGGGCCGACTGATGATGGGCTCCTGGATGCCTATTCTCGGGCGGTGATCACTGCTTCCGAACAGGTGAGTCCGGCGGTCGTGAACATCGAGGTCCGCCATCGATTGGACCGATCGGCCAGAGGCGAACGGAATCCCCGGGGCGTCACGGGCAGCGGGTCCGGCTTCATCTTTACGCCGGACGGCTTTGCCCTTACGAACAGTCACGTCGTGCACGGTTCGGATCGAATTGACGTCACCTTGTCGGATGGGCGTCGGTATGCCGCCCACCTTATCGGTGCGGATCCGGATACGGATCTGGCGGTGATCCGGGTCGAGGCGCCGCAGCTCAGTCACACAGAGCTCGGCGACTCGAGCAGGATCCGCGTCGGGCAACTGGCCATCGCGGTCGGCAATCCGTACGGGTTCCAGTGCACCGTGACTGCCGGAGTGGTCAGCGCGCTCGGACGTTCCCTGCGGTCGACCTCCGGCCGATTGATCGACAATGTGATCCAGACGGACGCGGCGTTGAATCCGGGCAATTCGGGTGGGCCGCTCGTCAACTCGCGCGGCGAGGTCATCGGCGTCAATACGGCCATCATCAGGCCGGCCCAGGGCATCTGCTTCGCGCTCGGCATCAATACGGCCAAGTTCATCGCGGGCCGCCTGATCAAGGACGGTAGAATCCGTCGCGGCTTCCTCGGGATCTCCGGTCAGAACGTGGACCTGCCTCGCCGGGTGGTCCGTTTCCATGACCTGCCCGCGGAAAGCGGAATTCTGGTCGTGGCGGTCGAGCCTCGCAGTCCCGCGGAGCGAGCGGGTCTCACGGAAGGTGATGTGGTCATCGGGTATGGCGGTCAGACTGTCCCGGACATCGATGCGCTGCACAAGTTGCTCGTGGAGGAGAAAGTCGGGATACCCATCACGGTGACGCTTCTGCGACAGGGCGAAAAGAAAACGATCTCGGTCATCGCGGAGGAATCGCGAGCCGGCGATCGATGAAGGCTTCCTACGTGTGTTAAGGGTGCACGCGAACCGCCCATGCCGGGCAACCGAGGCAGCTCATGGCCAGTGGCGGAGAAAGGGAGGATCACGATGAGAGACGCGACGTTGGTTACCAATGCGAAGAACACCGAACAGGTGAAGGTCTATCAGCCGGGCTCTCAACATGTCGTCGGGGACGGGTTTCACGTCCGCAACCTGCTTCCGAGCAACGATCTGGACCGAGCGCTGAGCCCGTTTATCATGCTGGACTATGCAGGCCCGACGTTCTATCCGGCGACGGACACCCCGCGAGGGGTCGGCGAACATCCGCACCGCGGGTTCGAAACCGTCACGATCGTCTATCAGGGGCTCTTGGCCCATCGGGACTCGGCCGGGAACTCCGGCGTGATCGGTCCGGGAGATGTCCAGTGGATGACGGCGGCGTCGGGTGTGGTCCATGAAGAGATGCACGAGCGCGAATGGGCAAGGCGCGGCGGAACCCTGCAGGCGATCCAATTGTGGGTGAACCTGCCCAAGGCATCCAAGATGTCCGCGCCCGGCTATCAGACCATCGTGAACGATCAGATCCCTGTGGTGGAGTTGGACGGAGGAGCAGGCTCACTTCGTGTGATCGCGGGGTCGGTGCGGGACGCCAAAGGCCCGGCCAAGACCTTCACCCCGATTGAACTGTACGATCTCCGTCTGCGCACGGGGCATTCGGTTCCGTTGCAGATCCCGACCGGCTATAACGTCGGGCTGTTCGTGCTCAGCGGTCAGGCAGCTGTCGCGCGGTTGCACCGGCTGGCGGAAGCGGATCTCGCGGTCTGGACTTCCACGGGAGAGCCGATGACGATTACTGCAGAGAAGGACGCGTTGATCTTGGTGATGGCGGGCGAAGGAATCAGTGAACCAGTGGCTCGCTATGGCCCCTTCGTGATGAATACCCAAGCTGAACTGGTCCAAGCCGTGAACGATTATCAGGCCGGCAAGATGGGACACTTGGATTGAGGCCGGCGCAGGACGTGAAGGAGCCCGCGATGCAGATTGACATCTACTCTGATGTGGTCTGTCCCTGGTGTTTCATCGGGAAACGGCGATTGGAGGAGGCGCTCGAGATCACTGGGTACAGAGACCGGGCGCAGATTTCATGGCACCCGTTCCAACTGAACCCGACGATGCCGAAGTCCGGTCTCAATCGACGCACCTATCTCGATGCGAAGTTCGGCGGTGCGGAAGCCAGGCAGGCAATCGAGGCCCGCGTCGCCAAGGCCGGCGAGACTGCTGGGATCGTCTTCACCTTCGATCGCATCGAGCGGACGCCGAACACATTCGAGGCCCATCGTCTGATGTGGTTAGCCCAGCAGCAAGGGAAGCAAGACGAGCTGGCCGAGGCGCTGTTCCATGCGTATTTCTCGGAAGGCCGGGATCTTGCCAACGGGCAGACTCTCGTCGAGATTGCCACAGAGGCCGGGCTTGATCGAGCGGAAGTCCAGCGGTTGCTCGCGAGTGACCAGGGATTCGAAGAAGTCCGTGGCGAAGAACGAGCAGGTCACCGTTTGGGCATCAGGGGCGTTCCCTACTTCGTGTTGAACGGGACGTACGCGATTTCCGGTGCGCAACCGCCCGACATCTTTGTCTCGGCCTTGCAGAAGGCAGAGGTCGATCGAACGGAACGAAAGGTAGGTCGATGATGGCGGTCCAAGTCTATGGCTGCAACCACGTCGTGATCGAAGTCACAGACGCCAAGAAGGCAGTGAAATTCTATTCAGACGTGTTCGGGCTGAAGATGCTGCGCGGCGGCGAAGGGGCCGCCTGGTGCAAACTCGGAGAGCACCAATTCATGGCGATCTTCGAGGTCGAGACGCTTCAGCCGGATCGCGTCAAGCATTTCGGTTTGATGGTCCGCGATGCCGAACAGGTCAAAGAAGTCCGCCGGAAGCTGACGAAGAAATACAAACTCAAACTCCATCCGAACTTCCGCTGTGATTTCCGAGACCCCTGGGGCAATCGCATTCAGGTGGGCGACCTGAGCGACGAATCGCTCGTCTGGCTCCTCCCCTATCAAGAAGTGCAAAAGGCCGGCATCACGTTCAAGAAATGAGGTCACCCATGGCCCTCGACCACGCACAGCATCGGCGTGAACATCACGCGACGACGGAAGAGAAGGCTTCGCTGACCGAGCTCGCCATTTCAGCCACCATTCATTGCCTCACCGGTTGCGCAATCGGTGAAGTGCTTGGCATGGTGATCGGGGTGGCGCTCGGCTGGAGCAACGGCGCGACGGTCGCCCTGTCGGTTGCGCTGGCCTTCCTCTTCGGGTACTCGATGACCGTCTGGCCGCTGCTTGCCGGGGGAATAGCGTTGAGGACGGCAGCAGGGCTCGCTCTGGCCTCGGATACCCTCTCGATCACAGTCATGGAGATCGTGGACAACGCCGTAGTGCTGATGATCCCCGGTGCAATGGATGCGGGACTGACCAGCCTGCTCTTCTGGGGAAGCCTGGCCCTGTCGCTGGCTCTGGCGTTCGTTGCCGCCTTGCCGGTGAACCGTTGGTTGATCGGCAAAGGTCGTGGGCACGCGCTGGTCCATGCGCACCATTCATAATGATGACACATTCAGAGACAGAGGATCGGCCATGAAAGCACACTATCTCGGCCACGTCGTGTTCTACGTGAAGGATCTTGAGCGATCACTGAAATTCTACCGCGATCTGTTGGGATTCAAGGAAGTCGGTCGCATCTTCAACGGAGCGGCCGCGGCATTGACGTCCGGCCGCACGCATCATGAGTTGCTGTTGATCCAGGTCGGCGACGCGCCGGGACCGCCGCAAGGGAAACGGCGCGGCCTCAACCATATCGGGATCAAGGTCGGCGACAGTCTCGATGAACTCCGGACCGCGAAGCACGAGCTGGACGCGGCCGGAATCACCGTCGACGGCATGAGCGATCACACAGTGAGCCAGAGCCTCTACCTCCGCGATCCCGACGGCAACGAAGTGGAGCTCTACGTCGATGCTGATGAGTCACTGTGGAAAAACAACCCGGCGGCAGTCGTGTCGCCGATTCGTCCACTGAATCTGTGATGATGACTCGGAGGTGCACCGTGGCGAGCCACGTGTCTATCCAAAAATGGTTCCGCTTCCTGTTGATCGTCGGATGCCTCCTGGCGCCAATCCAGGAGGTTACTGCTCAACAAACCAGACCCGACGATGAAATCACCAAGCTGGCCGAGGGCGTGTACCTGTTCAGGCACAAATTTCATCAGTCTATTTTCGTCACGACTCCCAAGGGCGTCATCGCCACCGATCCGATCAGTGCTGACGCGGCAACCTGGCTGATAGCCAAGATCAAGACCCTCACCGACCAGCCCGTTCGCTACGTGGTCTATAGTCATCACCACAACGATCACATCACCGGCGGCAGCGTCTTTGCCGACACCGCACTTTTCATCAGTCAGGCTGCCGCGAGGCCGAAGATTCTCGAAGCAGCGGATCCTCAGACCCCTGTTCCCGACGTGACGTTTAGTGATCGGATGTTCATCGATCTCGGCGGCAAGCGCATCGAACTGATCTATACCGGCAAGAACCATTCGGATAACAGTCTGGTCGTCCTGCTTCCACAGGATCGACTCCTCTTCGCTGTGGACTCCATTCCGGTCGAGACGGTCGCCTATCGGGCGCTGCCGGACGCCTATCCGGACGAATGGATCGACTCGCTGAAACGGGTCGAAAGCCTCGAGTTCGACACGCTGGTGCCGGGCCACGGCAAGATCGGCAGGAAGGAGCATGTGCATCAGTTTCGCGTCTATCTGGAGGACCTCAGAGCCGCCGTGCTGGAGCAGGTACAGAAGGGTGTCGGTCTCGAAGAAGCGAAGAAAACCGTTCAGCTCCCCAAGTACGAGCAGTGGCAACGCTACACCGACTGGTTTCCGGAGAATGTCGAAGGCATGTACAGGTATCTGTCTCAGCAGCGGAAGGAGAACCCCTAAGCAACCCACGAATCATCTCCGGCGACGATTTACATTGAGGTACCATCAAGGAGGAAATCAACCAAGGAGGACACCATGAGCGACGTCGTCATCACGCCAAAGAATGATGGGCCGTATTACGTCAAGGGGTCGTTCAAGATCGTGACCGAGGGCGGTCGGCAGATCGCGGTTGAAGGGAACGAGGTCTGGCTCTGCCGGTGTGGCCACTCGGCTGACAAACCTTTCTGCGACGGTTCGCACAAAAAGGCCGGGTTCAAGAACAACTTGGATCAGAAGTCGTGACAACCTAAGAGAAGGGAGATCTACGATGAAACGTACCAGTTCCGCGATCTGGCAAGGTGATCTGAAAACCGGCAAAGGGACAGTTTCAACCGAGAGCGGCGTGCTGTCGAAGGTCCAGTATTCGTTCGGCACAAGATTCGAGAGCGGCAAGGGCACCAATCCGGAAGAGCTGATCGCCGCAGCGCACGCGGGCTGCTTTACGATGGCGCTGTCGGGGCAGCTGAGCAATGCAGGACTCGTGGCCGACAAACTAGAAACTACGGCGACATTGAGTTTTGAAAAACTCGAAGCCGGTTGGGCCGTGACGCAGATTCATCTCGACGTAAAGGGCAAAGTCCCGAAAGCCGATGTCGCAGCCTGGGAGAAGGCGACCGCTGCAGCAAAATCGGGCTGTCCAATATCACGGTTGCTCAACACGACGATCACGATGGACGCAAAGCTAGAGGGATAACAAGGGGCGCTCACAGATGGAAGAGGAATTGCGGGAGCAGCTTCCATCCTGCCTCAATCCCTATGCGGGTGTAGTGGGGCGCCG
>Ga0335070_10009740_pt1 | contig 11241 bp, 11 predicted proteins | sample Lox_Sample_13_FD_206722 | JGI IMG/M metagenome (GOLD analysis project Ga0335070, IMG submission 206722) | Soil microbial communities from Loxahatchee National Wildlife Refuge, Florida, United States - Lox_Sample_1.3 | ecosystem: Environmental > Terrestrial > Soil > Wetlands | place: USA... | reverse complement strand
ATCGATACCATTGCCCAGTCTGCTCAGGCGCTCGGTTTCTGCTGCTTTCGGCTTGGCCGTCTTGCTTTATGTGCTGGCGGGTGGCCCGGGTCTGTCCACCTGATCCCTGAATCCCAAAGTGTCACAAAACGGGGTGCCCCTGGTTTCGCGGTTTTCGAAACCTGGGACCTCAGAACCATCATACCCCTCGACACGCTGATGTTCTCCCCCATCCCGTTGTTAACACTGGGAATACCGATTGACACCCGTTTTACCCTCCGTGCATTGTCATCCCGCTCCGCCGAAGCCATAGTGCCCCCAAAACAGAGGCGCAGAACGAAATAACGGAGGCACTCATGGCTACCTCACTCGCCGATTTTGCCGAACAGGTCAATCCCAAGACCCTCGCTCAGGTCCGGCGCGCCGGATTCCGGCAGGCAACCCGCGTCCACGGCAGCTTCCTGGCGGCCGCAGAGAAGCGCGCCCTGGTCTGGATGGCCGAACACATGCCCACCTGGGTCAATTCCGACCACCTGACGATCCTCGGTTTTGCCGCCCAGATCGCGACCGGCGTCTGCTACGCCCTCGCCGCCCGTGACCGGCGCGTGTTGCTGGCGGCCATCGCGTGCCTGGCCCTGAACTGGTTCGGCGACTCGCTCGACGGCACGCTTGCCCGCGTCCGACAGCAGCAACGTCCCCGCTACGGCTTCTACGTCGACCACATCATCGATTCGATCGGCGCCACCGCCATGATGGGAGGCCTCGCCCTTTCCGGCTACATGCATCCGGTGATCGCCATTGCTCTACTGATCGCATTCCTGCTGCTCTCCATCCAGTCGTACCTGGCGACTTACACGCTCGGCGAGTTTCACTTGTCGTTCTGGCGCTTTGGACCAACCGAGCTGCGGATCCTGCTGGCCATCGGCAACCTGGCCCTGTTTCGTTGGGCCTGGGTGATCCACGGACGCTACCGTTTGTTCGATATGGGCGGCGCAATTGGGCTGGCGGGCATGCTGGCGATGCTGGTCTTCTTCACGCTGAAGAACACGGTCCGTCTTTACCAGGAAGAGAGGATCGGATGAGTAACACCAGTTGCCAGTTGCCGGTTGCCAGTTGTCAGTTTGACGTTCAGGCCGCAGACCGGAGACTTCGGTTACAGCCAAGAGAGGATCGGATGGAAGAAACCTGTTCTCAGCCTTCCGTTCGAGCTTCCGCGAGTTCGGTTACAACCGAACACCACGTGCCGGTTTTTCTGGCAACTGGCAACCGGCCGCTGGCAACTGGTTCCTTCGTTCGCTGGCTCAAATTCAACTTCGTCGGCGGACTCGGAATCCTCGTGCAACTGGCGGCCCTCGCTCTCTTCCGCTCCCTGCTCGGCTGGAACTACCTCCTCGCCACCGCCCTGGCCGTCGAGACCGCCGTCCTCCACAACTTCCTCTGGCACAAGCGCTTCACCTGGGCCGACCGCCCTGCCCGGCACCTGCTGCATTCGCTCGCCCGGTTTGCTCGATTCAACATCAGCAACGGAGTCGTCTCAATAATCGGGAATCTGCTGCTGATGCGAGTCTTCGTCGGGCAGTTTCACCTCAACTACCTGGCCTCGAACCTTGTTGCCATCACCGTCTGCTCCCTGGTGAACTTTCTGCTCGGCGACCGCTTTGTCTTCCAACCAGAGATATGACCACGGATGACCTTGGTAAGAGTTCGCGATTACGACTCGCCATTCTGAGGGGTTCCGCGCAGCAAAAATCAGGGATATACTCTAATTAGTAATCATGCGCTCGAACGCTTCCATTTGGCGGCTGCGGATTTGCTGGATCGAGGGACGTGCTTGTCCCCGCCGGTACCTTTCTGTGCTGCCTTCACGCGTGCGCGCCAACCTCTTCGGTAGCGACTAATTCTTCCTCCTCGCAACGTCAGCAGTGGCCTAGACCGTTTCCGATCACAACCGCAGCGTCGGGACAACCCGCTCCGAGCTTCGAGTCACGAGCTAGGGGCAAGCAGGAACAACTGGCCACTGACCACAAATCACTGACCACTGATTTCCGGAGGATTCCATGACCACCAAGACTCTGATTGCCGGCCCCAAGCTGAAGACCGCTATCCCGGGTCCCAACGCCAAGCGTATTCTTGCCGGCGATGAAAAGTACATCTCGCCCTCTTATACGCGCGCCTACCCGCTCGTCGCGAAGCGCGGCCGTGGCATCGCCGTCGAGGACGCCGACGGCAACGAGTTCCTCGACTTCGCTGCTGGCATCGCCGTGACCTCGACCGGCCACTGCCACCCCGAAGTAGTTGCTGCGATTCAGAAACAGGCGGCTGAGCTGATTCACATGTCCGGCACCGACTTTTACTACGAGGGCATGGTCACCCTGGCCGAGCGCCTCTCGCGGATCGCCCCCATGCCCGGCCCGCACAAGATCTACTACGGCAACTCGGGCACGGAAGCCGTCGAGTGCGCCCTGAAACTCGCGCGCTATCACACCAAGCGCCAGCACATTATCGCCTTTCTCGGCGCCTTCCATGGACGCACCATGGGCGCGCTCTCGCTCACAGCGTCGAAGCCACAGCAAAAGCGCCGCTTCGCGCCGCTCATGCCCGGCGTGACCCACGTTCGCTATCCCGACGTGTATCGCGGCTGCGTCGGCGGCCCGCAGGAGGCAGAGAAGTTCGCCCTCGGCTGTGCCCGCTACATCGAAGACAGGTTGTTCAAAACCGTTCTCGCGCCCGAGGAAGTGGCGGCCATTTTTGTCGAGCCGATCCAGGGCGAAGGCGGCTACGTGATCGCCCCCGGCGCCTTCATGCAGGAACTGCGCCGCATCTGCGATCGTCATGGCATCCTGCTCGTCGTCGATGAAGTGCAGAGCGGGGTCGGCCGCACCGGCAAGTGGTGGGCGGTTGAGCACACGGGCGTGCATCCGGACATCGTATGCAGCGCCAAAGGCATCGCTTCCGGCATGCCGCTTGGCGTCACCATCAGCAAAGCCGGGATCATGGATTGGGTTCCTGGCTCGCACGGTTCGACTTTCGGCGGCAACCCGGTCTCGATCGCAGCCGCCCTGGCCACTCTCGACGTGATCGAGAACGAGGGTCTGTTGCGTAACGCCAAGGAAGTCGGCGATCACATGCTGAAACGCATGGCTGACTGGCCGCGCAAGCATAGAATCGTCGGCGACGTGCGCGGACGCGGCCTGATGATCGGCGTCGAGATCGTGAAGGATCAGGCGACCCGCGAACAGGCTCACGATGAACGTGACCGGATCGTGGAACTGGCGTTCGAGCGCGGCATCGTCTTCCTTGGTTGCGGTCCGAACACGGTGCGCATTTCGCCGGCCTTGGTCGTCACGAAAGACGAAGCTGACGTGGCCATCGAAGCGCTCGAAGAGTCGATCGCGGTTGTCGAAAGGAATGCATAACACGCGCACGGGCACTTTTCACAGGCCGCGGTGAAATTCGACGGGTTGCATGGGCTCTTGGGGTGGCGTAGCGCCGGGGCCCCCAGCACGCCCGGTTTTGGCGTGATGGGGTGGAGGGATTTAGCGCTGCGACAAGCTGCTCTTCTCTTGATGCCGGCTTTAGCCGCCGAGGTCGTCCAGTTCGGTCGCGCTCCCTCGGGATGACAGAAACTGATGGGCATACAGTTCTTAATGGAGATGAGCTTGGCGATGTGGCACGGAGCCGTGAAGTCCACTCACATCGCCTCCAGCGCCCGAGTCAGCTCGCGGCCAACTATCAGGTCGTGAGGCGACACTTAAACCAGGGAGCCTTCCCGATGCCACGCTTCACAACCCGTACACTGTTGGCGCTCGGGATATCCCTGCTCCTGTGGGCGTCGGCCTTTGCTGGAATTCGCGCGGGATTGCGGGCGTACTCTCCGCCGCACCTGGCGATTCTGCGTTTTCTCGTCGCTTCACTGGTGCTGGCGATCTATGCGGGCTTCGCGCACTTTCGGCGCCCGGATCCGCGCGACGTTCCTGGATTCCTCTTGACCGGCGCGCTGGGAATCACTTTCTATAATCTGGCGCTCAACTACGGCGAGACTCGTGTGACTGCCGGCGCCGCCAGCCTATTGATCGCCTCGGTGCCGATCTGGACCGCGCTCGCCGCCCGCGTCTGGCTGCAGGAACGCCTGACCTCGGCGGGATGGTGCGGCGTATTGCTGAGCTTTGCTGGGGTGGCACTGATCGCCAGCGGAGAAGCCGAGGGCATTCACTTCTCTCCTCAGGCGCTCGTCATCCTGGCCGCTGCCATCGCTTCCGCCGTCTATATGATTCTCCAGAAGCACTACCTGAGGAGGTACAGCGCGCTGGGGTTCACCGCTTATTCGATCTGGTTGGGAACCTTGCTGATGTTGCCGTTGAGCGCTGGCTTCACACATTCGGTGCGCGCCGCTCCAGTCTCGGCCACGCTCGCGGTCGTCTACCTGGGGATCTTTCCGGGTGCTCTGGCTTATGTCGCCTGGGCCTACGTGCTGTCGCACGGAGCCGCCGGACGCACCGCCACGCTGCTCTACCTGATCCCTGTCCTGGCCATCGGGATTGCTTGGCTGTGGCTGGGAGAAGTGCCGAAGCTGGTTTCTCTTGCCGGGGGCGCGGTCGCGCTGGGAGGAGTGGTTCTCGTGAACACGCGGGGCAAAGAGAAGCCGCGCGAACGGCCCGTTCTGGCCAACGCCAGTGTGAGTACAGAGCCGCAGGCCGGTGAATAGAACTGCCCCAACGATTCAGATGTTCCCACCCTATCCAACCCAACTGCCCGTGATGACAGTCACATCCGTCGGAGCGCCTGACCGCTAAAGTAGGATCGAATTAGCCTCCATGCTTGCCGGACGTTTTACGCAAGCCGCATTGCGGGCGATGGATTGGTTGGTGGAAAGAACTCTGCCGCCCGAGGATCGCCCCGCACATCAGCAAACGGGCCGCCGCGGCGAGGAAGCGGCCTACTTCTATCTTCGCCGGCGGGGTTACGTCATGATTGCCCGCAACTACCGCTCGCCCCATCATCGCGGGGAGCTCGATATCGTCGGTTGGGACAAAGATGTGCTCTGTTTCATTGAAGTCAAGACCCGTACGACGCACGACGTGAAACCAGCGGAAGCCGCTGTAGATCGCGAAAAACAAAGGGAGTTGTGCCTCGTTACCCGTGACTTTCTGCGGCACATGTCACCAATGTGCCAGTGGCGTTTTGACGTGTTATCCGTATACTATGATGAAGGCAACCAGCCCGTGTTCGAGTTGTTTCAAAATGCGTTTTCCGTTTCGTAGAGTTTTCATCCAAGCCACTGAACTGATCTCGAGCCTCGGGAACCGAAAGGATTTACTGCGTGCCTGAACTAAGAAAAGACCCGATCGTAGGACGCTGGGTGATCATTTCCACAGACCGGGCCAAGCGTCCGACGGATTTTGTGCGGGAGGCCGTAAAGATCAAAGGGGGGTTCTGCCCATTCTGCTATGGCAACGAGAACAAGACGCCTCCCGAGATCTTGGCCTATCGGCCCAACACGAACGGCAACAACCCACAAAGGGACACACCGGGCTGGACCATTCGTGTCGTGCCCAACAAGTTCCCGGCGTTGGGGATCGAAGGCAACCTGAACAAACAGGCCGAGGGCATGTTCGACAAGATGAACGGGATCGGCGCCCACGAGGTCATCATTGAGACTCCTGACCACAACGCCAGCCTCGCCACCTTGCCGTCCAGACGAATCGAAGATGTGCTCTGGGCTTTCCGCGACCGCATCCTCGATCTCAAGAAGGACCGCCGCTTCAAGTACATCCTCATCTTCAAGAACCACGGTGAAGCGGCCGGCGCCTCGCTGGAGCATGCCCATTCTCAGCTGATCGCGCTGCCCATTTTGCCTATCTATGTGGTCGAAGAGCTGCAAGGCGCCAAGCAGTACTATATCTTCAAGGAACGCTGCGTCTTCTGCGACGTCATCCGGCAGGAGATGGATAACGGCATCCGCATCGTGGCCGAAAACGAAGATTTCCTGACCCTGGCTCCCTACGCTCCACGCTTTCCGTTCGAAACCTGGATTCTTCCCAAGCGGCACGAGTCTGCGTTCGAGAACTCCTCTTCGCACATGTTCGAGAATCTCGCCAAGTCGCTCAAGCTCTTGTTGAGCAAGGCAGACCGGGTGCTCGACAATCCTCCCTATAACCTGGTGATTCACAGCTCCCCGGTGCAGGACCCGAGCAACGAGCACTATCACTGGCACATCGAATTCATGCCCAAGCTGACCAAGACGGCTGGATTCGAATGGGGCACGGGTTTCTACATCAATCCCACCCCGCCCGAGGAAGCCGCCAGGTTCCTGCGTGAGGCCAGCGTGGAAGACCCGCTCGCCGTTGCAGCGAGCTAGTTCTGGCGCGCCAAAAAACAAAAGGCCTGGGCAGCAGCACATGGAAACGCGTACGCCCTTTCCCGGCAGTTCTGAAAGCGGAGTTGCTCTTCCTCTTGCTCTGCGCTAGCTTCTGAGAAGTGGACCATCCCTGCGAACAATGCGGCAGCCCGGTCGAGGACGGCCGGCCCTTCTGTCCACAGTGCCGCGGCCCCCAGATTCACGTACCGATCGTGGTCACGAATCCGGAGGCGGCTCCTGGATTGCATACGGCTCCGGAGGGGGCGTTTCCGGAGATTGCGCCGCCCCAGACCTCCCTGCGCCCTGCCGTGATGGATCGGCGGATTGCGGCTCGGGCCGCGCTTCTAGCCGGCATTGTCGGAGTTTTTCTTGGGATTATTCCATTTCTTGGCATCGTGCTGGCCGGGGCCTTGGCCGTTTTCTTCTATCAGCGCGGGGGCGGCTTGCCGCTGACTCCCGCTTCCGGGTCACGCCTGGGCGGAGCCGCGGGAGCGGTCGCATTCATGATCTCCGCGACGATGATGATTGTTCGAGTCTTCGTCTTTCACGCCCAGCGCGAATACGAACAAGCCTTTGCAAGGATCACCCAGGCATTCGGGGTCAATCCTGCCGACCCGGAAATCCAGGACATGCTGCGCCGTTTGTTCACCCCGTCAGGAATGGTGATTACCCTCCTATTCTCGCTCGCTCTCGCTGTAGCCATGGCAGCCATCGGTGGGGCTGTGGCGGCGGCCATCTTGCGGCCCCGCCCCCGGACTTGAAGCCATTGTCAGCGGGCGGTCGGGCGTCCTTGCTCTGATCTGCGCACACGGGTATGATGCAGCGTTTATGAATTTGCAGGCGGCACGACGCTCGGGCGAGATTCAGGAGAGGGCCCAGCTGATGTCGGCTTCCGAGATCGAACGGACGTTGATCCGGCTGGCCCATGAGATCGTCGAGAAGAACAACGGTGCCAGTGATCTGGCGCTGGTGGGCATCCGGCGGCGGGGTGTCCCGCTGGCGCAGCGGCTGGCAAAGATCATCCAGCGAATCGAAAAGAAGCCGGTGCCCGTCGGGACGCTTGACATCACGCTATACCGCGACGATCTCTCCACGCTGGCCTCGAAACCGGTGGTTCAGAAGACGGAGATGGAAATTCCCATCGCCGGAAAATCGGTGGTGCTGGTAGACGACGTGCTTTACACTGGCCGCACTACCCGCGCCGCCATGGACGCCTTGTTCCGTGTGGGCCGTCCCCGGCGCGTCCAGCTCTGTGTCCTGATCGACCGCGGTCATCGCGAGTTGCCGATCGAGGCCGCTTTCGTCGGCCGGACGGTGCAGACGACAGATGATCAGACGATCGAGGTTAAACTGCGCGAAGTCGATGACACAGAAAAAGTCCTGTTGATGGAACGACAGTAGTGCGGCGCGGACATGCTTGTCCGCGCGGTTGGGAGACTGCGAAGGCATTCGCACCAGGCGATCGTTGACCATGCCCATGAACGGAGCCCCGGGGTCTCTGCTCGGCATTGAGCACCTTGAAGCAGCCGAGATCCTGAAAATCCTGAACTTCGCGCGGCGCATGAACCCTGACAGGCCGCGGCCGCTGCTGAAAGGCAAGCGTGTCGTCCTCCTCTTTTATGAACCTTCGACGCGCACCCGCTCCTCCTTCGAACTTGCGGCCAGCATGCTGGGCGCGCACACGGTCCTCATCCAGGCTATCGGTTCGAGCATCGAGAAAGGCGAATCCCTGCTCGATACCGGTTACACCCTGCATGCCGTCGGCGCCCATGTGATCGTCATCCGCCACCCTAACGCCGGGGCCCCCCAGGTGATGGCCCAGCACATTGATATTCCTGTGATCAATGCCGGAGACGGGCTGCACGAACATCCCTCCCAAGCGCTGCTCGATGCTTACACGATCCTGCGAAACAAAAAGACCTTCAAAGGCCTGCAGGTATCGATCATCGGCGACATCTTCCACAGTCGTGTGGCACGTTCCGCGTGCCATTTACTAAGCAAGGTCGGAGTCAAGATCATCCTCTGTGGCCCGCCCGAAATGGTTCCCGAAGTTGCGACCACCCTGGCGCCCGGCATCCGCATCACACGCGTGATCGAAGAGGCGCTGCGCGCCACCGATGTGGTAATGCTGCTGCGGGTGCAAAAAGAGCGCCTGGCGGGGCAGAAAATTAACCTCCCCGATTACATCGCCCGCTATCAGATGACAGCGGCGCGCCTGAAGATGGCTAAGAAAGACGCTATCGTGATGCATCCCGGCCCGATCATCCGCGGACTGGAACTCACCAGTGAGGTCGCCGACGGACCGCAGTCGCGCATTTTGGAGGAAGTGCGCAATGGCGTCCCTACCCGCATGGCGATCCTCGCGCGCGCACTGGGGAGGATACGATGAAGACCGTGACTTCTTTCCCGCGGATTCGCGCAGATCAACGCGGATTGATTCATTCAGAATTGACTGAGAATATCATCGGAATCTTCTACGAGGTCTATAGGCCTACTGTTGAACTTCGGGCCTTGACCTCAGTTTCGGCGTCTCGTGTTTGAAAATGAAAGAAAGGAAATCGGCGTCCATCCGCGTGAATCCGCGGAAAGGAAGTTGGCTAAGGATTGATGTGAACGCACGCAACACAAACTCGCTCCTCATCAAAGGCGGCTATCTCATCGACCCGGCCGTGCGCATCGATGCGCCCATGGACATTCTTCTGGAAAAAGGGCGGGTCGCCGCGGTTGCCCCGCCCAACAAGATCAAGGGCGCCGATGAGAAGTTTGACGCTCGCGGCCTCGTGGTTGCCCCCGGATTCATTGACTTGCACGTGCACCTGCGGGAGCCGGGTCAGACGCACAAGGAAACAGTCGCGAGCGGTACAGCAGCCGCTGCTGCGGGTGGCTTCACTTCCGTGTGCACCATGCCGAACACGGCGCCGGTCATGGATTCGCCGGAGTGGGTCGAGTGGCTGCGCCGTCCCGAACGCGGGGCCGTGATTCAGGTCTTCCCGATTGCCGCGGCAACCCATGCCAGCAAGGGCAGAACGCTCACCGATTTTCGTGCGCTGCAGCGCGCGGGTGCGGTGGCTGTGAGCGACGATGGCAAACCCATTCTCGATGCCAGCATTATGCGCGACGCGCTCGTTCTTGCTGCCGAATTGAATCTGCCGGTGGTGCAGCATGCCGAGGATACGCGCATGACCGAAGACTGTTCCATGCACGCCGGCGCGCGCTCGTTCCGCTTAGGGCTGCGCGGCATGACCGCCGCTGCCGAAGCGTCCGTCGTGGAACGGGATGTGCAACTGGCGATGCAAATCCCCAATGCCCGCCTGCATGTGGCGCATCTTTCCACCGCCGATGGCCTCAAGGGTGTGCGCCGGGGGAAGCGGGCCCGGGCGCGCGTCACCTGCGAGGTCACGCCACATCATTTCACGCTGACCGACGAGTCCATGCGTGACTATGACAGCAACTACAAGATGAATCCGCCCCTGCGCTCTGCCTCGGACCTGGAGGCCATCCTAGTCGCCCTGGCCGACGGCACCGTGGACGCGATCGCCACCGATCACGCGCCGCACGCCACGCACGAAAAAGACATGGAATTTGAACGCGCCGCATTTGGGATTACGGGACTGGAAACCGCTCTGGGCCTGGCGCTCACGAAGCTATGGCGCGATAAGCGAATTCCCCTCTCTCGCATCGTCGAGTTGTTCACGAGTGGCCCCGCACGCTGCTTCGATCTCCGGGGTCGCGGTTCGCTGACGGCCGGTTGTTTTGCCGATGTGACGGTGTTCGATCCCAAGAAGAAGTGGACATTCGAGGCGGCAAAGTCGCTGTCGAGGTCTCGGAATACGCCCTTCGACGGATGGCAACTGACAGGGAAAGTCGTTGCCACGATTCTGGGAGGGAGGATCGTGTATCCCGAGTAGGTTGCCGCGCTAGCCTGCGCGAGCTGTGAGCTATGAGTTTCGAGTAACCGCTCGCTCCTGGCTCGCAGCTCGTAGCTCGCAGCTTGGTTTTACTTCTGCAATTTGACTTCTGACCTCTGCCTTCCACTGATGCTACAATCCGCCAACATGAGACGCTTGCTTCCCGCATTTCTGCTGATTCCGGCGATCGCCGTTCTGGCTCAGGCCCCGGCAGTTGAACTCACCGCCGAGCCCTCACATCATCTTGCACTTGAAAACGAATATGTGCGCGTGTTCAAAGTCGAGGTTGCGCCTCATGCGGCGACATTGCTGCATCACCACGGCCACGACTACGTCTTCGTTACGCTGGGCGACGCGCGCGTGTCGAACGAAGTGGAAGGCAAGGCACCAGTCGAACTCAAACTCAGCGACGGGGAAACACGATTCACTCTCGGCAACTTCGCCCACATCGCCCGCAATTTGTCGGACCGGGCGTTCCGCAATGTGACCATCGAGTTGTTGCAGGATGAGAAGGTTCGGACGGCGCCGTCCCCCTGGCCAATGGAGGGTGGAGACCGGGAATTCCCCGGCGGACACGTTAAAGTCTTGTTCGTTCGCGACGGCGCTCGTGTCTCGCAAGTGGAATTGGCCCCCGGCGCTACCATCCCCAGCCACCATCACAGCGGGCCGCACTTGCTGGTGGCGGTGAGCGATCTGGAGGTGCGCAGCAACGTGGAAGGCCAAGGCCCCATGCCTGGCAGGCTTCAATCCGGCGACATCAAGTGGCTGCCGGGTGGCTATACACACACGCTAACTAACGTTGGCCAGAAGCGGGCAAGATTTGTGACGGTGGAGTTCTGACCGGCAAAATCCGCCGCCGACATTTCTTCTGCGGAAAGCGCTCCCTTGGATCGCGGGATTGCCGAAGGTGGGCCCGCACGGGAACCTCACTGGAAGTAGAATAGTCTTTAGGCGGAGGCCGGAGACATGTGGATCAAAGCTGCTGCCGTAGGCGCC
>Ga0335070_10009739_pt1 | contig 11243 bp, 15 predicted proteins | sample Lox_Sample_13_FD_206722 | JGI IMG/M metagenome (GOLD analysis project Ga0335070, IMG submission 206722) | Soil microbial communities from Loxahatchee National Wildlife Refuge, Florida, United States - Lox_Sample_1.3 | ecosystem: Environmental > Terrestrial > Soil > Wetlands | place: USA... | reverse complement strand
TCGCCCAGCTCCGAGCCGAGGTGGATCAGTTGCACGACCGGGTGGCCCCCGTGGACGAGATCCAGAATCGGCTCGACTTCACCGAGCGGTTGCTGGCCCAGGCGCGGGAGCGCGGCGTGCTGAACGCGCCGAAGGAGCACTGAGGATGGCGATGGGCGGGCCGGAATCCGTCGGCATGCTCGCGATGGTGGCGCTGGTCGGCGTCTCGATCCTGACCCTGGCCAAGGCGTTCGCCAAGCGCGTCGCCGGCGGCGCATCGGACGCGCGGGAGGTCGAGGCGCTGCGGGACGAAGTGGCGCAGCTCAGGGCGGACTTCGAGGCGATGCAGGCCCGGCTCGCGGACGTGGACGAGATCCAGAACCGGCTCGACTTCGCCGAGCGGTTGCTGGCCCAGGCGCGGGAGCGCGGGCAGCTCGGCGCGCCGCGGGAGGGATAGGTGGAGGAGCTCGCCCCGGTCATGGTCTCCCTGGCGCTGTTCGCCTTCCTCGGGGTCGTCGCGATCGGGCCCATCGGGCGCACGCTCGCCGAGCGCCTGCGCGGCAAGAGCCGGGAGCCGGCTCTGGACAGTGCCGGGGTCGAGGCGCTGCGCGGCGAGCTGACGACGGTGCGGCAGCAGCTGGCCGAGCTGGCCGAGCGCCAGGACTTCACGGAGCGGATGCTGGCCCAGGTCCGCGAGCGCGGGCTCCTGAATGCGCCGAAGGAGCGGTAGGCGGCATGGTGGACGTGGAGGGCGTGCTGGCCATCACGGGGTTCTTCGGAACCTGCGTCGTCGCGTTCATCTCGTTCGGCCCGATCGGCCGGGCGATCGGTACGCACATCCTGCGCAAGAGCGCGGCCCAGGGCACGCCCCCGGAGTTGACCGAGCAGGTGGATGAGATGAGCGAACGGCTCGAGGGCATCCAGCGCCAGGTGGCGGAGCTGGCTGAGCGCCAGGACTTCGCCGAGCGGCTGCTGGCCAAGGCGCGGGAGAAGGGACTCCCGGCGGGCGGAGGTGACGCGTGATGCAGGGGCCGACTCCCCAGGAGATGGTGCCGATCCTCATCCCGATCTTCGGGATGCTGACCGGGATCACGATCACCGGCTTCGTCGTCCTGGGCCCGGTCGGCCGGGCGGTGGGCCGCGTCATCATGCGGATCTTCGGCGCCGACCGGGAGCAGCTGCCGGCCGGGGATTTGCAGGACATCCGGGCGCTGCTGGAGGACCAGAGCGGGCGGCTGGAAGCGGTGCAGCGGCAGCTCGGGGAACTGGCCGAGCGCCAGGATTTCGCCGAGCGGCTGCTGGCGCAGGGCCGAGACAAGACGCGGCTCCCTGGCGCGGGCGGCGCCGCCGGGTGAAACATTGATGGCGGGCTTGGGGTGCGCCGCCATCCTGAAGGAGTGGCCATGGTGAGTCGGGAGGACTTGGAGGGCTTCATCTCGAGGCTGGAAGCCGAAGGCGTCCACGCACGCGAGATCGAGCCCGGCCTCTGGGTGCTGAACGCCAACGGCGACGGGCCCGAGGTGGTCGTGCACTACGCGCCGCCGGTCGTGGTGCTGCGCGTCAAGGTGATGAGCCTGCCCAAGAAGCTGAAGAAGCCGGACCTGTACAGGCACCTGCTCGAGCTCAACGCGCGCGACCTGGTCCACGGCGCGTACGGGGTGGACGGCTCGGACATCGTGCTGTCCGACACGCTCGAGCTGGAGAACCTCGACTTCAACGAGTTCCAGGCGAGCTTCGAGTCCATGACCCTGGCGCTGGCATCGCACCTGGCGACGCTCGCGCCGTACCGGGAAGCGTGAGGCGCCATGGGAATCTTTGACCGTTTGTCCACGCTCGTCCGGTCGAACCTCAACGACCTGATCAGCAGCGCCGAGAACCCGGAGAAGATGCTGAACCAGCTGATCCTCGACATGCGGAGCCAGCTGGCGAAGGCGAAGCAGCAGGTGGCGGCGGCGATCGCGGACGAGAAGAAGCTCCAGGCCCAGGCCGAGCAGGAGAAGAAGCAGGCCGAGGACTGGGAGAAGCGCGCGATGCTGGCGGTGCAGGAGGGGCGCGACGACCTCGCGAAGCAGGCGCTGCTCCGCCACTCCGAGCACATGGAAGGCGCCGTCCAGCTCGACGAGACCTGGCGCAAGCACGCCGGAGAGACCGAGGCGCTGAAGAACTCGCTGCGCGCGCTCAACGACAAGATCGAGGAGGCGAAGCGCAAGAAGAACATCCTCGTGGCGCGGCAGCGCCGGGCCGAGGCGCAGAAGCGCATCCAGGAGACGATGGGCTCCATCAGCGACAAGAGCGCCTTCGAGACCTTCGAGCGCATGGCCGACCGCATCGAGCAGAACGAGCGCAAGGCGCTCGCGGCGGCTGAGCTCTCGGAGGAGCTGTCCGGCGACTCGCTCGCCAAACAGTTCGAGCAGCTGGAGTACAAGGCCGACGCCGACACGCAGCTGCTGGCGCTGAAGCAGAAGATGGGGCTGCTGGGCGCGGGCAAGGCGGAGCAGCCGAAGCAGCTCGGCGCGGGCGGGAAGACCGACGTCCACGATGCGGAGGTGCTCGGCGAGGCGGAGGAGGACGAGCCGCCGCGCAAGAAGTGACCGGTGACTGACGCCGTTCCCGCCGCCCCCGCCGTCTCGCCGGCGCGGCGGGCGGCGCCGGTCCTGGTGGTCCTGCTGGTCGCCGCGGTCCTGTTGTTCGTCTGGCGGATCGCGGAGCTGCTCCTGCTGGCCTTCATCGCCACGCTCGTCGCGGTCTACCTCTCGGCGCTGACCGACGTGGTCGTGCGCTGGGCCCGGCTCCCGCGCCCCGCCGCACTGCTGCTGGCCATCGCCCTGACCCTCGCTGCCCTGTTCGCCGTCCTCGCGCTGGTCGCGGCGCCGGTGACGCAGCAGACCCAGGACCTGGTCGCGTCGGTGCCGCAGTATCTCACCGACCTGGACACTGTCATCGCGCGGTGGATCGCGCGCTTCCCCCAGCTCCGGAGCGCCGGGCTCACGGCGGGCGAGAGCGGGCTGGTGTCCCAGACGCTGCGCGAGGCGGCGGAGTTCGTCCGGCATGGGATCATCCCGACCGCCACCGCCACGGGGCTGGTGCTCATCGAGGCCATCGCGGTGGCGATGATGGCGACCTACCTGGCAATCCGGCCCGCGCTGTACCAGGAGGGGCTGCTGGCGCTCGTGCCGCCGCGCCACCGCGCCTTCGCGCGCGCGATCACGCTGGACCTCGCCCAGACCCTGCGCGCCTGGGTCGCGGCCCAGCTGATCGCCATGGTGGTGCTGGCGGTCCTCACCGGGATCGGGCTCTGGGCGCTGGCCGTGCCGTACTGGCTCGCCTTCGCGCTGTTCGCCGGTGTGGTGGTGCTGATCCCCTTCTTCGGATCGCTCTTCTCCACGCTGCTCCCGGCGCTGCTCGTCCTGCCCGGCCGCGGCCTGCTGACAGCGCTCGCGGTCGCCTCGGTCGGCGTCGTGGTCCACCTGGTGGAGGCCAACGTCGTCGGGCCGCTCGTGATGCAGCGCAAGGTGGCGCTGCCGCCCGTGCTGACCATCCTGAGCGTGCTGATCGCCGCCGAGATCGCGGGACTGCCGGGGATGCTGGTGGCCGTGCCCGCCCTGGCCACCATCCTGGTGCTGGTGCGGCACATCGTGATCGACCGCGCTTACGGCGAAGCCGCGACCGACGCCGTCCTCCTCGAGCCCGCCGTGCTGGTCACGACGCGGGAGATGCCGGTCGCAAGAACGGGGATTGGGGATTAGGGATTGGGGGTTCGGGAACGACGAGGCGCCACGAGCCCCGTGGCGCGTTGCTTTTCCCCTAATCCCTAACCCCTAATCCCTAGCCCCTGCTCCACAGCTCCCCCGGTTGCCGCCTGCCGTACGCCACATCGAGTAACGCCTCGGAAGCTACCTGCAGCGGATCCACCAGCGGCGCGTCCGGGAACGATCCCGCCGCGAGTCCCACCGACACCTCCGTGCAGCCGGCCACCACGGCCCGGGCGCCCTGCTCGACGCACCACGCGGCGGCCGCGAGCAGCTGCGCGCGGGCTTCCGGCGCGACCTGGTCCCCGGTGGCCTTGATCCCGGTCACCGGGTCGCCGATCGCCGCGCCCACGCTCGCCTGGATGCTCGAACCCACGGCGGGCGCGACCGCCACGAGGCCCCGCGCCGCGAGCGCCCGCTGATAGAGATCGGCGCTCAGCGTGCCGTCGGTCGCGAGCACGCCGATCCGGGTCCCGGCCGGGTATTCCTCGCGGACGGCATCGGCGACCAGCTCCATCAGGTGGACCCAGGGGATCGTCAGCGCGCGTTGCACTTCTGCGTGCCAGGCGTGCGCCGTGTTGCACACGACGAACAGCGCGTCCGCGCCGCTCCGCTCCAGCAGCCGGGCGAACGCGGTCAGGTGGGGGACCGGGCTCTCGCCGCCCTCCAGCAGCGCCCCGGTGCGGCCCGGCGTGGACGCGGCGCTGGCGAGGAGCCAGACCGGATGGTCGCGGTCGGCCCGCGCGCCGCGCGCGTGGCTGCGCTCCAGGATCGTGCGCTCGAACTGCGCGTGCGAGAGCGGCCCCAGACCGCCCAGGATGCCGGGGAGGTATCGCTGCCGCGGGGAGAGAAGCGCGGGGTCGAGCGCCATTGGCTGCCGCCTCCGTAGTGCGCCGCTGAACAATAACGCGTCCGGCCGTGGCCGCCGCCCGGCGCGGCGCCTACATTGTCCCGCCATGACCGATGCGCCGACCTTCCTGGCCGTCGCCGACGGCAGCTTCGGCATCATCACGGCGAAGACCGCCGTTTCGGCGATCCGTTATCTGCCCGAGCGCGTGGTCGGCGTGCTCGATTCGTCCACCGGCGCAAGGACGGTCCAGGAGGCGCTCGGGTTCGGCGGCGCGATCCCGATCGTGCGCACCCTCGAGGCGGGCCTGGCGCTCGGGCCGCAGGCGCTCCTGATCGGCATCGCCCCGCGCGGCGGGCGGCTCCCGGAGCAATGGCGGGCGTGGATCGAGATCGCGATCGAGCGCGGCCTTGACGTCTGGAGCGGGCTCCACACTTACCTCAGCGACGATCCGGACCTGGCGGCCCGCGCGCGGAAGCGCGGCGTCCGCCTCTTCGACCTGCGGAAGCCGCCGGACGTGCTCCCGGTATCGAACGGGCGCGCTCGGCTGGTGGACGCTCTGGTCGTGCTCACGGTCGGCTCGGACTGTAACAGCGGCAAGATGACCGCCCTCATCGAGATCGAGCGCGATCTCCGTTCGCGCCACGTGGCGTGCCGCTTCGTGGCGACGGGGCAGACGGGGATCCTCCTCTCGGGGAAGGGGATCGCCGTAGACGCGGTGGTGGGGGACTTCATCGCCGGGGCCACTGAGCAGCTGGTGGTCGAGGCCGCTCGCGACGCAGAGGTGGTCCTGGTCGAGGGGCAGGGCAGCCTGATCCACCCCGGTTACTCGGGGGTGTCGCTGGGACTGATCCACGGCGCGTGCCCCGCGGCGATGATCCTCTGTCACCAGGCGTCGCGGCGACTGGTGGGCGAGTACCACGGGGCGAGCGCGTTTCTCCCCATCCCGCCGCTCCCCAGGCTGATCGACCTCCACGAGCAGGCCGCGGCGCTGGTGCATCCGTCGCGGGTCATCGGGATCGCCCTGATGACCTACGACCTCCCCGAATCCGCGGCGCGCGACGCCGTCCGCCGCGCCGAAGATGAGACCGGCCTGCCGGCGACCGATCCGGTCCGGTTCGGCGCCGCGCCCCTGGTGCAGGCGATCGCGCGGGCCGCCGCCCACCGGTCCGCCCACACGCCCCACACGCCCGCGTAGGTTCGCGCCCGCCTCGGGCGCTTCGGATACCGGGTTCCACGGACACGCGCATTAGGTTCGCGCCGCCTCGACGAGCGGGGCGGTGCGGCGCGGCGTTCGCCCGTCCGTTCGACCTCACACAGGGAGCGAACCATGAAGCGGACGATCTACGCGCTGGTGTCGGCGCTGGCCCTCCTGGGGTCCGCGCCGGCGGCGAGGGCGGAGCCGTTGCTGAAGTGCGTCGAGCAGGCCATCGCGGAGTGCGACGCGCGGTTCCCGCCGTCGGACTACCACCTCATCGCGATCCGCGGCTGGTGCTACATGATCGGCACAGCGATGTGCAAGGCGAGTTGACCGGGAGCAGGGGGATCGGGAGCCGAGACCGGGAGCCGGGACTGGCGATGTTCACCGGGCACGTCCGCCGCATCGGCCGCCGGGGCGCGGCATCAGCCGCCGCCCTGGCGGCGCTCGGCGCGCTGGCGTGCGCGGCGCCGCCTGTCCAGCCGCCGGCCACGCGCGCCTCGCTCGAGCGGCTCGCCGCGGCGGCGACGAGGGACATCTACGGGCGTCCGGCGCCGCTCGCGGCGGTGCTCGCGGATCGCGCCGTCCTCTACTTCTTCCGCACCGACTGCCGGTACTGCGCGTCAGGCTTGGCCGCGGCGCGCGCGCTCGCGGCGAGGCCGGACGCTCCCGTGCTGGTGCTCGTTTCCCGCGAAGACGCCGCACGGCTCAAGGCCGCCGTCGGGCCGGAGCGTCCGAGGCGGCTCGTGGTCATCTCCGACCCGGGCGGCGGGTTGATGGACTCGGCGCTCGTCACCCGGTTCGTCCCGCGAATCATCGCGGTCGCCGGCTTCCGAGTGCTGCTCGATCAGACGGGTCAGGGAGGCCCCGGGCTCGAAGGGGCGGCGGAGCTCGCGGCACGACGGGGCGGCGGACGATGAGACTCGTCCTGGTCGAAGCGCGCACCTTCGCGACGCGGCTGTCGCGCCGGCGCCTCGTCTGGGTGGCGCTGGCTCTGGACGCGGCCTCGCTCGTCTGGCTCGTCGTCTCACCCGCAGGCTCCCCGCGCGCGGCGTTCGCCGGCGCCCACGGCCTGGGGGTGCTCACCGTGCTCGTTCTCGCGTCCGGCTGCGTGGCCGACGACCGGAGCGCGGGCCGTCTGGTCCTGGGCGCCACGCACCCCGTGCCGCGCGTCGCCTGGATCCTGGGACGCTGGTTGCCGGTGGCGTCAGCCGCGGCGGCGGTCACGGTGGTGACGGGCGTCGTCGCGGTGTGGGCCGGGCCGGGGCGGCCGTCGGCGGGGTCGATCGCCCTCGGAGCGGCGGCGTCCGCGGTGCACGTGGGCGCCTTGGCGGCTCTGGCGGTCATGCTGTCGTGTGGCGCCGGCGGCACGGCTCAAGTCCTGGTCCTGCTGGGCGTCCTTACGATCGGGCTCGTCCCGCCGGCGGTCGTGGCGGGCGCGTTGGCGCGCGAGTGGCTGGAGCCGGCGGTGCGCGTCGCCTGGGCGGCGCTGCCGACCCCCTGGGCGCTGGACCGCATCCAGGCGTGGGCGCTTGGCGTCGAGGGACCGCACCCGCTGTTGCTGTTGGCGTTGGCCGCGCAGCCCCCGTTCTGGCTGGTCGCTGGCGCGCGGGTCCTCCGGCAGGCCGAGCTGGGGGCGCGGGGCCTCTGATGCGCGCCACGTTGCTCGCGCTCGGCGTGCGCCGCAGCTTTGGCGCCGGCCGGCGGCGGCCGCGGGTGCGCGCGCTCGACGGCGCGGACCTGGTGGCGTTGGCGGGGGAGTGTGTCGGCCTGGTGGGCCCCAACGGCGCGGGCAAGTCCACGCTGCTGCTGATCGCGGCGGGGTTGCTGCGGCCTGACGGCGGCGACGTGTGGGTCGCCGGGCGGCGGCCGTGGAGCCTGGAGGCCCGGCGCCGCGTCGGGTTCGCGCCCGAGCAGCCGGCGTTCTTCCCCGAGCTGTCCGTGCGCGAAGTGCTCGAGCACTTCGCCGCCGCGCACGCGACCAACCCGGTCGCGCGGCGCGCCCGGGTCGCGGAGGCGCTGGCGGTGGGCGGGCTCGAGGACTGGGCCGAGCGAGGGGCGGGCACGCTGTCGCGGGGCATCGCTCAGCGGCTGGCGCTGGCCCAGGCGGCGCTGGGCCACCGCGAGCTGGTGCTGCTGGACGAGACACTCTCGGGCATCGATCCGCTGGCGCAGCGCGACGTGCGCGAACGGATCCGCTCCCTCGTCGAGCGCGGCGTGACCGTGATCGTCGCGTCCCACGATCTCGCGGCCGTCGAGCGTCTGTCGCACCGCGTGGCCATCCTCCACCACGGCCGCACCGTCCGCGTGCTGGAGGCGTCGGACCTCGCGCAGGACCGCTCCCTGGTCCTGGTGGTGGACGGACCGCCGCGCACGGCGGCCTCGATCCTCGCCGAGCGGTATTCCCACGTCGTGTGCGAGCCGGCGGGGGCGCGCGTCGCCATTGGGCCGCGCGAGACACCGGAAGGCATCCTCGCCTACTGCCGGGAGCGCCGGATCGGCGTCCGCGCTTCGCGCGTGGTCTCCCGGACGCTCGAAGAGGTCGCCGTGGCCACATGGCTCCACCAGGAGGCTGGATGAGGAGCGGGCTGATGCGCGCCGCGGCGCTGCCCGCGACGGCGCTCTGGTCCCCGGGCGCGGCGTTCGACGAGGCCGTGGTCCATCGCCTGGCGGCGCCGGCGAGCCTCGTCCTGGTCGTCGCGGCTCTCGGCGCCCTGGCGCTCCCGAGGCTCCTGGCGCTGCTCGACGCCGCGCTGCTGCCCACCGGACAGGCGGTGCTGGACGCGCACTTGGGCGTCCTGCGGATCGGGTTGCGCCGCCTCTTGCTCTTCGAGCGCCTGGTCGTGCCGCTGCCGTACGTGGCGGCCGGCGCCCTGCTCTGGATCGTCGCCGCCCCGGCGCTCGCGGGGCGGGGTGTGGGGAGCGGCGCCGTCGTCTCGGTGCTGATCCTGGGTGCGGCGCCGCTCCTCGTGCAGCGTTGCGGCGAGCTCGCCGTCGTTCTCGCGATCCCGGGCGCCGGGTTGGGAGCCGGCGAGGTGGCGAGCCTCACGGCGCGGTTCAACGTCGGCGTCGCCGGGGCGCTGGCGGCCGCCCACATGCCGGCGCCCGGCTGGCTCGGGGTGATGGCGGAGGCGGCCAACGGGATCGGGCTGTGGGTCGCGGCGCTGTGGGGCTGGGGGCTGGCCAGGCTCGACCGCGATGCGCGCCGCTCCGCGCACGCCGGCCACGTCGCCTGGTGGTGCGTCGCGGCCGTCGCCGCCTACGCTGCCGGGTGGGCCGTCTACGGCGCGCTCTACCCCTACGTCGTCCTCCTGGTGATGGGCGCGCCCTAGCTGCGGGCCGGCGGAGCGCCGGGGAGCACCGCCGGCAGTTGAACCCGGCCCCGGGGCCCGCTAGCTTCGCCCACCGTGATTCCCCGGGCCGTCCCGTTCGCCTTCGCCGCGCCGCTGCTGGCGCGCCGCATCAACTGGGAGCTGGACCTCGACCAGCTGCTCCGCGGCGCCGGCAAGGCCGTCATCATCCTCGTGGCGGCCTATCTGGCGCGGCGCGCGCTGCGCCGTCTGTCGAGCCGGATCACGCTGCGCGCCCGGGCGGGGGATCCGGCGACGGCGGGGGCGCGGGCACAGCGCGCCGCCACGCTCGCGCAGCTCCTGAACGAAGTGGGCCTGATCGCGATCGTCATCGTGGCGGGACTCCTGCTCCTCGACATCTTCATCAACATCGGCCCGCTCCTGGCCGGTGCCGGCGTGCTCGGCTTGGCCGCGTCCCTCGGCGGCCAGGCGCTGATGAAGGACATCGTCTCCGGCTTCGTGATCGTGCTCGAGGACCAGTACGCGGTCGGCGAGCGGGTGCGGATCGGCGACGTCGAAGGCACGGTCCAGCAGCTTACGCTCCGCAGCACGGTGATCAGGGCCGACGACGGCACCTTGCACTTCGTTCCCAACGGCACTGGCACCCCCGTTGCGAACCTCTCCCGCCGGAGCATGGGGCCCACCCCGCGATGACCCTCCGGCTGTTCAACACGCTGACGCGGCAGGTCGAGGACTTCGCGCCCCTCGCCCCGCCGAAGGTCACGCTCTACACCTGCGGCCCCACGGTCTGGAACTATGCCCACATCGGGAACTTCCGGACCTTCGTCTTCGAGGACGTGCTCCGCCGCTACCTCGAGTACCTGGGCCATCAGGTCGCGCACGTCATGAACCTGACGGACGTGGACGACCGCACCATCGCCGCGGCGAACCGGGCCGGCGTCTCGCTCGCGGCACACACCGCGCCGTACGTGGAGGCCTTCTTCGCGGACCGGGACTACCTGCGCCTCGAGCCGGCCACGCACTATCCACGGGCGACGGCGCTCATCCCGCAGATGGTCGCGCTCATCGAGCGCCTGCTCCAGCGGGGCGTGGCCTACCAGGGCGACGACGGCTCGGTGTACTTCGCGATCGAGAAGTTCCCGACCTACGGACGGCTGAGCCGCGTGGAGCGCCGCGATCTCAAGGCCGGCGCCCGCGTGTCGTCGGACGAGTACGCCAAGGAGGACGCGCGCGACTTCGTGCTCTGGAAGGCCGCCAGGCCCGAGGACGAGCAGGCGGGCGCGGCGTGGGACGCGCCGTTCGGGCGCGGCCGCCCGGGGTGGCACCTCGAGTGCTCCGCGATGGCGCAGCACTTTCTGGGGGACACGCTCGATCTGCACGCCGGCGGCGTCGACCTGATCTTCCCGCACCACGAAGACGAGATCGCCCAGTCGGAGGCGGCCACCGGGCGGCCGTTCGTCCGCTGCTGGCTGCACGGCGAGTTCCTGCTGGTGGACGACACCAAGATGTCCAAGCGCTACGGGAACTTCGTCACCGTGCGCGATCTCAGGGACGACGGGCGCGATCCCTCGGCGCTGCGCTATCTGCTCTGCAGCACCCACTACCGCAAGCAGCTGAACTTCACGCGCGACGCGCTGGAGGCCGCGGCGGCGGGGGCCCAGCGCCTCGGCGAGTTCCGTCAGCGGCTGGTGCGCGCGGTCGGGCAGGAGGCGGCGGGCGCCGGTGCCGCCGGCGAGGGCGGGCTCGGCGCGCTCTCCGGCGCCCTCGAGCGGGAGTTCGGGGCCGCGATGGATGACGACCTCGACGCGCCGCGAGCGGTGGCGGCGCTGATGAACTTCGTGCGCGACGCCAACCGCGCGCTCGACGGCGGTGGCGCGAGCCGCGCGGAGCGCGAGCGCGCTCTGCAGGTGTTCGACCGCACGACCGCCGTGCTGCAGGTGGTCCCCGGGGAGACCCGGGTGGGCCGGGTCGAGGCGCCGACGGCGCCGCCCCAGGAGCCCCAGCGCATCGCGCCTCCCGCGGCCGGCGAGGATCTCGAGGCGTGGGCCCGGCGGATGGCCGAGGCGCGCGCCCGGGCACGCGGGCGCCGGGACTGGCAGGCCGCCGACGAGGCTCGGAGGCTCCTCGCCCAGCACGGATTCGAGGTCCGGGACACCAAG
>Ga0335070_10009738_pt1 | contig 11243 bp, 10 predicted proteins | sample Lox_Sample_13_FD_206722 | JGI IMG/M metagenome (GOLD analysis project Ga0335070, IMG submission 206722) | Soil microbial communities from Loxahatchee National Wildlife Refuge, Florida, United States - Lox_Sample_1.3 | ecosystem: Environmental > Terrestrial > Soil > Wetlands | place: USA... | reverse complement strand
CTCGGTATGCATCGTGCGCGTTTCGTCGCTCAATGCATCCGCAAATCGCGCCACCCGCCCTTCAAAATCCTGATTCATCGCCGTCACGTGCACCTGAACCACGCTCCCCAGCTGCAACTCCGGCACGGCCGATTCCGGCACCGGCACCACCAGCCGCAGCTTCGTGTACTCCGCCAACTGCACCACGGGCATCGACTGCGTGTCCGACGAAGTACCCGCCTGGATCATCGTCCCCGTGTCGGCATACCGCTTCGTCAATACCCCGGCAAACGGAGCCGTCACATGCGTGTAGTCCTCCAGCGCCATCAAGCGCTCCAATTCCGCCTGCGCCACGTCCAGTTGACTCTGCGCCTCCGCAAATGCGGCCTTGTCACTCTCCACCTTGGCTTCAGAATCCTTGTCCTTCGCCATCGAGTCATCCAGTTCTTGCTCCGCAATCAAGCCGGGACGCGTCTCCGACGCCTGTTTCAGACGCGTGTATGCCGCGTGATACGCCGCATGAATCGACTCCGCGCTGTGCACATTACTCCCTGCCCGGTTCACCCCATCCTTCGCGCGCTTCAAGCCGGCTTTCGCCCCGTCCACCTGGGCACTCAACTCGGGCACCTCCAGCACGGCTAGCGTCTGCCCTGTCTTCACGTGATCTCCTACATCCACATAGATTTTGCGAATGTATCCCGCGACCTTTGCATGCACATCCACCTGCTGATACGCGTGAAACACGCCCGATAGGGTGATGGCGCTCTCGATCGGGGCGCGTTTCACCACCGCAACCGCCGCCGTCGGCAGATTCGGTTCCGGTGAATCGGCCTTCACCTCACTTCTTGTGAATAGGCGTAATGCGATCACCACCACGACCACGAGAATCGCCAAGACTGCAATCCTTCGCTTTGAATTCATTGCTCTCCCCCGCGGCTCTAGTCACGCTAGTGCCTGCTGAAATGAAGTTGGAACTTACGGATGAAACTTCTCAACGATGGCGCGCAACTGAATGCGACACGGTATTAGAACCTGTCTTCTGCATGAATCACACCGGGCCGCAGAATTCACATCACGAGCTTTGTTGGAACGGAAACCCCGTCGGGCAGATCAGCTAGGAATGCAACGGAGGAGGACGATTGGAGAAACTTTCGTCGTAATAAAGCCGCGGCAGCGGTGGCCCCGCAGGCGCATATCGTGGATAGAAGACCGGCAACTCCAGAACCGTCAGCGTCGCGACTGGAGGTGCCCAGTTCGCCGCATCGCTGTCCATATGCTGCCGGATCGCATGTCCCGATGCGGACTTCGCAACCACATCAGTCGACATTTTCAGGCGAAACGTACGCGTGGCTACGCTGATCGTCAGCCCACAAATCGCGAGCACGATCATCCCCAGTTCCCAGCGCCGTAACACACGCCTTCCCTGGTAACTTTCCAGTAGCAACATGGAGTGCGGCCCCACTTCCCTAATTATACCAAGATCTCTGCTCAATATCCCTAACACAACTATCCAAAGTAAGTATCCAAGCCTTTGGAAATCCACGGCTTCCCGCGGATCGTAGCAGATGATCGTGGCCGCAAGCGCGCCGCTTGACCGCCTTCCGCCTCCAATGTCTATGTCTCTGATTCAGTTCCCCGCCCTAGAAGTCCCGCACGCCCGACAGCACCGGCTTGATGTCAATGACAGGCGTACCGTCGATCACTTCAATCGGCCCGATCCGTAACCGGTTCTCATCGAACTCCCGCACGGTTACCTGATGAAGCCCAATCGGATTGGGCCGATCGGGAGATCGCGTGGCAAAAACCCCAGTCAGCGGACGTCGCGGATCCGACCGCGGATGCACCTTCAAAACTTCCCGATTCGCCTGATGCAGCCACGTCAGAACAATCAGTTCGTCCCCCCGCGCAAGCCCATCGAGTGCGTCCGCAAAAGTCTCGTTCACCTCGAGCCAGGCATCGGGAGCCCCCTCCACTCCCTGCATCGGAGCCTCCGCTCGCGTTCTAATCGTCGATCGAATAATCCCAATGGGGACCAGCTGCGCCGGACTCGCTTCGCTCATGTCTCCTCTCAGCTCCTTCACGCATCGATTATTCGCGCTTTTGCGGGAGAACAGCCAGTTCAAGTTTCCCGAGCCGTGCCGGATCAGCAATAATTTCGACCCCGGCAATCTTTCCGCCTCTGATAGTGAACTGAAGCACGCGCGCCAACTGCCGTCGTGGAGCCCACACGATTCCCACGGTTCCACCCACCAGCATAGGCTCAACACCTTGCGCAAACTGTTATGCGTGTTTATGAAGATAACTATGCGTATGAAGTTGAACCCGGGAGATTGCCGCCTGAACCCGGAACTCGCTAGTGTGGCCCGCCGTCCGCCGGTTTCGACGGCGCGGCCGAACTCTTGTCATCTTTGAAGATGCCGGCGATCTTGCCAAAGAATCCCTTCTTCTTCTTGGGATCCTCCTGGATGCTCGGGCTCTGCCCATTGGCCGCCTGCGCCGGCATCACAGGCTTGTCGCCACCACCAAACATCTTCGTAAGGAAGCCTTTGATCCCCTGCTGCGTCTCGCAGGTATCCCGCGGCTCGGTCCCAGCCACAAACGCCGAAACGTAATCATCCGTACAGTTCGGTGTCGCCAGGCGATTGGTGACCTTGTCCAGTTGCACATCCACCACTCCCGCTGGCTGCGAGAATTCCCGCATATCCGAGTACATTGGCAGCGTCGACGCCTTCTTCATGAACTCCGCCCAGATCGGCGCCGCTGTCTGCGCCCCGCTCAGTCGCAGATCGCTGTAATCGTCGTACCCCACCCAGACAATGCACAACAGATTCGACGTATATCCCGCGAACCATCCATCGTGCGAACTTCCCGTCTTCCCCGCCGCTGGAGGCGTAAAACCACGTAGCCGCACCGCGGTATAACCCAGCCCGTTGTTGATCACGCCCTCCATCATGTTCGTCATGACGTAGGCGATCCGCGGATCCATCACTGGCTTCTGATCTGTGTTGTAGTTCGCGATCACATCGCCCTTGCTGGTCCGCACCGAGCGCAGAAGGATCGGCGACAACCGTATTCCGCTATTCGAAAATACGGTGTACGCGCCCGCCATATCCAGCGGCGAAGCGTCATACGATCCCAGCGCCATCGCCGGCGTCGCTTTCACCGAGGCAATCCCTGCCGACTTCGCCAGGTCTGCCACCTTGTCGTACCCGACTTCCTCCGCCACCTTCACCGTCGCATTGTTCAGCGACATCGCCAGCGCGTACCGCAGCGTCACCTCGCCGTGATACTCCTCTTTGTAATTGCGCGGCTCGTAGATCTGATCCCCATACGCGAAGCTCGACGCCTCATCCACCACAGTCGACGCCGGAGTAATCACGGTCGGCGATCCATCCAGCGCCGTGTTCATCGCCGCCGCATATACAAACGGCTTGAAGATTGATCCCGTCGGACGCTTTGCCACCGCGTGATTTAACTGGCTCCATCCGTAGTCGCGTCCGCCCACCAGCGCCAGCACCGCGCCGGTATGCGGATCGAGCGCCACCAGCGCCACCTGCGCCTGCGGACCATTCTCGACTTTCGTCTCGATCTTCTTCCCGATTTTTACTTTCTTCGTTCGCAGCTTCTTGACCTGTTCATCGACCAGCTTGATCCCCATCTCCACCGACTGCGCCGCCGCCTTCTGCAGGTCCGGATCAAGCGTGGTGTAAATCCGGTAAGAGCTGTCATTCAACTCGGTCTCGCTGAATTTTCCCACCAGTTGATCCCGCACCATATCCACAAAATACGGCGCGTCGCTCGCTTCGACATTCGGAGGCGCCAGCTTCAGCAGCGTAGCTTTCGCCTTTTCTGCCTGTTCCCTCGTGATGGCATGCGTGTCGACCATCGCGTCGAGCACCAGGTTTCGGCGCTCCAGCGCGCGCTCGGGATGCCGGTAGGGCGAAAGCCGGCTCGGACCCTGGATAATCCCCGCAATCAACGCCGCTTCAGGCAGCGTGATATCTTTCAGATCTTTGTTGAAGTACGATCGCGAAGCCTCTGCGAATCCGCTGATCGCAAATGACCCTCTTTGCCCCAGATTCACCCAGTTCGCGTAAAACTCAAATATCTGCTGCTTCGTGAATTTCTGTTCCAGTTCTTCGGCGATCAGCATCTCCGTCAGCTTGCGCTTGATCGACTTTTCCGGAGTCAGAAAGAATCCGCGCGCCAGCTGCTGCGTAATCGTGGAACCGCCCTGCGCCCGCCGCTGCCGGATTACGTCTTCCCACACCGCTTCGACCGTACGCCCGAAGTTAATGCCGCTGTGCTCGAAAAAACGCCGGTCCTCGATCGCCAGCGTCGCCTGCATCATCACCGGGGGAATATCCCCGTACTTCACCAGTTGCCGCTTCGATCGTTGCTCCGCATCGAACAGTGCCGTCACCAGTTGCGGCTCCAGTTCATACGCCGAGAGCTCGTTCCCCCGGCTCATGATCTGCGACACCTGTCCGTCTTCTATCGTGATGCGCGCCGGCTCTGGCGCGTGATACGACTCAGCCCCCGGACTAATCTCGATTCCACCCTTCACCAGGTGATACGTCCCCAGGTTCGACTCGCCGTCTTTGTCGGAATATCCCGCCCGCCGCAGCTCCGCCGCAATCTGCTTGGCCTCGATCTTCTCCCCGCCGCGCACCACTTGCGGCAGCGAATAAATCTTTGCGGAATTCGCAAATACCGGCGTCCGGAACCGCTTCTCGATGATCCGGTCATACTTGATATAGAAATACGAGAAAACAATCGTGAACGAGACCGCCAGCACCAGAAATGCCACCACTGCGGCCCGCAGCAACGGATCGCGCGGCAGCCCACGAACCCTCTTCGCCCCGCCTTCCCCACCATTTTTCGGAATTTTGATCTTGATGGTCACTGTCTCGACTCAGCCCCGGATTCTATTCAGACGATAGGCGCTACAAAAAGGTTTGAATCAGCTCACCCCCCGATCGAGGCCGTAAGTCCTGAGGTGCACCCCCTGTCTTGAGGGTGCCGCACTTCTGGCCGGTGTTGCCAGAAGTGGGGATTTCATATAGAAGATCCCCGGTTCTCCTCCACGATCGCGAATCGAGTCGCACTAGACACAAATCCTGCGTCAATATTGAAGAGGCGGTCCCTTTATTGTACCCCCACACCACCAAACGAAAAGAGACCCGCAGTACATGCGGGTCTCTAAACTGTCATTACTCACCCTACTGAACGTCGAAAGGCTGCCACGCCCCGTCGGCCCAACCGACGCTTCCAGTTATAGTCGACAGCTGTGGGCTCGCGCTCACGTCGAACACGTCCATTACGTTGCTCGCCTGGTTTGTGCTTACTTCTACAAAAAGATACTTTCCGATCGGATCAAATTCTGCCTCAACGCCGCCGATGCCGAACGGCGATCCCGAAACGGTGTTGAGCGCACCCGTGGACGCGTCCAGCGTAAATCCTTCCACATCGCCGTTGAAATCGACCGCGTACACCAGATTCCCGCCCGTGTTCGGCTGAACTGCAACGGTGACTGGAAAGTCCGTAGAACCTTTCAGGATCGGCGTGCCCAGCGTGCCGTCCGATTGAATTTTGAGAACTGATATGTTCATATCCGTGGCTGAAGTGCCGATCATGTACGTCCCGGACGCCTCGCCCTGCATCTGCTGCACGCTGGAATTAAGCGGACTGCCTTGCACCACCGTCAACGTGCTGCCGCTAATGCTGTAGGCCGCAACCTGCGTGGTCGCTGAACCGACAATATTGCTGACGTACAGATATTTCCCCTTCCCGTCGATCGCCAGGTTATATGGCTTGAATCCGGAGGGCAGCTGAATGACACTGGGACTGCTAAGCGTTCCCCCAGTGCCAATCTGATACACATTCACTTCTTCCGTTCCCTGATCCAGCGCAAACAACAGAGTGCCGTTCGGATTCGCGATCATCGCCTGCGTTCCCGCCGAGATATCGTTCAGCAGGTAAGCAGCCGTCAAGTTCTGCACGGTGCTAATTGCCGTAACGGTTCCATTCCCATTCACCGTCCAGCCATAAATAGCCCCGATATCCGTATATCCGGTGTACACGTGCCCGCCGGCGAGCACCATCCAGTCACCGGGATTATTCGTGTTCACCGACACGGTCCCAAAACCCGGCGTGATCGAGAAACTTCCGGTGGTCGGATCCAGAACTTCCCCCGAGATGCGGCCCGCATCAGCGATGAGAACGTACGTGCCTGACACCGTACCGCCTCCTCCCTGCGAAAGCCCGCCGTTGCCACCCGAGCAGCTCGAATTCCCAAATGTTGTTCCGCAGTTGTAGTGCCCGCAACCCACCAGCCACATTTCCGCCAACATCACCATCCCAACCAACAGTGCCCGCACCTTCATCGTCATGAACCGCCTCCACCTCAGTTGCTACACCGCCATGCGAATCCGTCTTTTCCGATTCGCGCATTAAAGGTCTGTTTGAGGAATTTCTGGGTCAGCGCCCCGCCGGAGCGCAATGATTCCGATCCCACGCCGATCCTAGGTCCCGCGTAACGTAGTGACAAGGTTACGAGAGTCATTGTCCCCACCCAAAGTGCTCAATAACCGTGGCGCCGCCGTCCCCGGCGGCTGTCCGGCGGGCATCTTGCCCGCCGCACATCTGGAAGGAAGAATCCTGAAACAAAAGTTGGTAGCGACTCGCCGCGACACCACCGCAGCCCCCATCCGCCGCCTTTACCCGCTGGTCGCCGTGAGATGAATCACCAACTGCACCCCCGGCATCCAAACCGCCGCGCGATATCTCGCCGCCAGAAATACCGTCTGCTCCTCCCCGGTCCCCGATCGGCTCACGGTAATCTGCTCTGGCTCCAACACGATATCGTGCGCCGCCGCCTTCCGAATCACTGCTTCCCGCAACTGATCGTCCGATTCCTCAGCCGCCAGCCCGATCCGCGCCCCGCCCAGCGACGCCACATCCTTCAGATCATCTTTCAGTTCGTAATTCGCCAGTTCGCAGCAAGCAATCTGCCATCCCGTGCTCACAAACAACAGGAACACGGCCAATCCGACAATGATTTTGACTTTATCCACGACAGAAGCACTTAGCTTTGGCTGATAGCTGAGTGCTGATTGCTGACTGCTGGTTTCCTACATCCCGCGGTTTCCGCTGGAAGGATTGAAATGGAGTGTGAATGAATATCCCGGCAGATTGATCGGGACGCTGTACTCTGCCGCTACATACACAGCCGGTGCGCCCGGGGTCCCGATCCGCTGCACCGTAATCTGCTCCGGCGCCAGCGTAATCTGGTGCTCCTGCGCCTTCTTTATGATTGCATCAATCAGGTCCTGGTCCGTCTGGCGCGGATTCGCCCCGCCCGTCATCGCGATGTTCCTCAGATCATCCTGGAAGGAATAATTCGTCAACTCCGGCGGAATGATCTGGAAGCAGCAGTAGATCACTGCGATGACTGCCAGAAGCCCTATCAGTGCCTTTACAGTTCCCATATCCCACGATCCGCTCCGTGGGACGAAAACTTCATCCCGCCCGGCGGAGCATTCCCTGAAAATCTTCCACTATCGCCGAAATCGTAACATCGCGCACTTCGCGAGTCTCGCGCAAAACGACCTCCACAGTGCCTTCGGTAACCTTTTTTCCCACATTGATTCTGAAGGGGATCCCCACCAGGTCCGCGTCCTTGAACTTCACCCCAGGCCGCTCATCCCGGTCATCCAGCACCACGTCGAATCCGGCTGCCTCCAGCCGCTTGGCAATGTTCTCCGACGCGTTCCGAACCGCCTCATCCTTCGTATTCACCGGCACAACGACCACCTCAAACGGAGCAATCGACCTGGGCATCCAGAAGCCGTCATTGTCATTCCCCTGTTCTACCGCCGCCGTCAGAATGCGCTCGATCCCGATCCCGTAGCATCCCATGATCGGCATCACTTCCTTGCCATTCTTGTCGAGCACCCGCAGCCCCATCGACTCCGAGTACCGATACCCCAGCTTGAAAATATGTCCGATCTCCACCGCCGTATCGATCCGCAGCGGCTTCCCGCAATTCGGACAAGCCTCCCCCGCTGTAACCGACCGCAAATCCGCGTACGCCGTCGGATGAAAATCCTTCCCCGGCGTCAGGTTCTTAAGGTGATAGTCTTTCTTGTTCGCCCCGCCGATCAGATTCGTCCGCCCCTCCAGCGCCTTATCGACCAGCAAAATGGGCTTGCCGCCGTGATCCTTCAGATCGCGAGCCCACTCGATCCCGAGAGGCCCGAGATATCCAGCAGGAGAATTAAACAGCACCTCGATCTCCGGCTCTTCCATCGGCCGCGTCGCGGCCGCAACCGTCGCGTTGAACTTCGCCTCGTTCAGCTGATGGTCTCCGCGCATCAACACGACAATCGCGCGCGACTTCTTCTTCCCCTTTTCGTCCACCTCATCTGCCATGTAGGCCAGCGTCTTGATCTTGTTCTTTGGCGACACGCCCAAGTATCGCGCTACCTCCTCAATCGTCTTCTGCCCCGGAGTATGCACGAGCAGCGGCTTGCCATCGCCTTCGGCCGCCAGATCCGTGACCGGCCACAGCTTCGACGTCGCTTTCTCCATGTTGGCTGCGTAATTGCATCCGTCGCAGCTCACAATCTGATCTTCACCCGCGGCAGTTCGCACCATGAACTCGTGCGATTCTTTCCCGCCCATCGCCCCCGAGTCCGCCTCCACCACCACGTACTTCAATCCGCAGCGATCGAAGATTCGGCAATACGCTTCGTAATGCTTCCTGTAAGAAACATCCAGCCCCGCCGCATCGATATCGAACGAATACGAATCTTTCATCATGAACTGCCGCACCCGTAGCAGCCCTGACCTCGGCCGTGGCTCATCGCGAAATTTCGGCGCAATCTGGTACCAGATCTGCGGCAGCTGCTTGTAGCTCCGCAACTCCTTCAGCGCGATCGAAGTCATCACCTCTTCTTCGGTCATGCCCAGGCACATGTCCCCGCCCTTGCGGTCTTTGAGCCGGAACAGGTTCTCGCCCATCAGCGCCCACCGTCCGGAAGCCTCCCATACCTCCCGCGGATGCAGCGCCGGCAAATAAAACTCCTGCCCAATCCGGTCCATCTCCTCACGGACGATGGTCATAATCTTGTTGAACGACCGTGTCCCCAAAAACAGGTAGGAATAAATTCCCGCTGCCAATTGCCGAATGTAGCCCGCGCGCACGAGAAACTTGTGAGAAGCGACCTCGGCATCCGCCGGCGCCTCGCGCAATGTAGGAATAAACAGTTCTGACCAACGATGCATAGTTTTGTGAGTACCGAGTGGCCAGTACCGAGATACAGGCACAAGCCCAAGTCAAAAGAAGAATTGGTTATTCTACTTTACAGGGCTATACCGATAGTTGCTTCAGTATCTCTCTCCCCAGCTTCTGCGCCTCCCCAAAAAATTTCTGATACTCCACAAACATCCGGTTCAGTTCCAAGGCCTGGTCCGTCGACGGATGCTTGCGCAGAATCATATCCCGCACATGCACAGGATTCGGCAAGGTCGCATCCTCATTCAACTCTTCCAGCGCAGTGTTCGGATCGTAGTGATACATAGATACCTCGGTTTCACACAAGTTCAGTCGTCCACAGATCGTGTAAATGAACGATTCCCTCTAACTGTCCAGATGCATCCACCACCATCAGCGACGTGATCTTTTTCTCTTCCATCAAGGCCAGTGCGCTTGCAGCGAATTCCTTCGCGCCGATTGTTTTCGGATGAGTCGTCATCGCCTCCCCGGCCGTCAAATCCATCACATCTTTCCCGCGCTTCTCGAGCAATCTCCGCAGATCCCCGTCACTGATGATCCCCACCAGCCGCCCTCCCTCAACAACGGCTGTGACCCCCAACTTCTTGCGCGACATCTCATAAATCACATCGGGCATGCGCGTCGACGGCGCCACGCATGGCAGTGCATCCCCGGTATGCATCAACGACTCCACCCGCGCCAGCCGCTTCCCCAACTTCCCCCCGGGATGCAGATTCGCAAAATCCTCTTCCTTGAATCCACGCCGCTCACTCAACGCCACCGCCAACGCATCCCCCAAAGCCAGCATGGTAGTAGTTGAAGCCGTAGGCGCCAGCCCCAACGAACAAGCCTCCTGCGCCACAGAGCAATCCAACGCGACATCCGCCGCCGACGCCAAAGTTGAAACTCGCTCCTTATTGTCATCCCGAGCGGAGTCGAGGGACCTTGTGTTGCCCTTACTAGCTCCTCTCGCTCTTTTCGTAAGATCGGCACTCTCACGATTCGGGAAGGGCACGGCTTCAGACGTGCCGGGTGCCCCACCCTTCGTGCTTTTAGAAGGGTGGGAATCGCGACCGCCTCGATCTGCGCAAATCTCATCCCCAGTCATCGTAATCAATGGCACCTGCAACCTCTTGATCGTCGCCAGCAGCGCCAGAATTTCCTCCGTCTCCCCGCTCGCCGACAACGCCAGCACCACATCCCCACGCACCACCATCCCCAGATCCCCGTGCAGCGCCTCCACCGGATGCAGATACAGCGCCGGAGTCCCCGTCGAACTCAAGGTCGCCGCAATCTTCCGCGCGATTATTCCGCTCTTTCCCATCCCGGTCACGACCACACGCCCCGCGCAGCAAAACATCAGATCGACGGCCTTCTGAAACGCCGCTGCCATCGGTCCCGCGATCCGATCCGCCAGCGCCGTCAAAGCCGCAGCCTCAATCCGCACCACGTTCTCGCCAATATTCTTCAAGGCCTTTCCTTTGTGCCCTCCGTCTGCCCTGAGCGCTTCGATGAGGAGTCTCTGTGATGAAAACTCTCTAAAAGCGTCAGGGAATCCGGGAAAACAAAGAATGGTAACAAACCTAGCCATCAGCCGCCGTGGACGAAATAAAAACGGGTGCCCCACGCTTGCCCTGAGCGCAGCCCAAGGTCTGGCCGACTCTGCCAGAAATGAGAGTTTCGACCGAGTGCGGTCGAAGAGTCCGCCCCAGTTTTGCGAGAGGGGTATTTCCGACTCCGAAACTTTGAAACCTTGAAACGTTGAAACGTGAAACTCTAAAAGTGATCCCCATCCACCCGCAGCGCCGCCGTCTTCTGCCCCAACCCCGCCAGCCCTCGCGCCTGAATCAACCGATCCCACGGCCCCGCCTGCCAGTTGTCCCTTCCCTTCTCCGGATGCTTCCACGGTGGCAGCGTCAACATCAGGTTCCACGCCGTCGAATGCACATACGGCTCATACATCGACCGCAGCCTGGCCAGCTTGTCC
>Ga0335070_10009737_pt1 | contig 11243 bp, 6 predicted proteins | sample Lox_Sample_13_FD_206722 | JGI IMG/M metagenome (GOLD analysis project Ga0335070, IMG submission 206722) | Soil microbial communities from Loxahatchee National Wildlife Refuge, Florida, United States - Lox_Sample_1.3 | ecosystem: Environmental > Terrestrial > Soil > Wetlands | place: USA: Florida... | reverse complement strand
CCTTTTAGATTCATACAGATTGCACATCACAAGTACGCCGTGTCCAAGCCCCAGGCCGATGGCAAAAAGCAGGCAGTTGAATACACTCACCTTCAGCGCCCATGCGCTCGCGAGTGCCGTGGCCAAGTCTGAACCGGTGGTCAACGCCATCGCCAGTACGAACGAAACCGTCAACAAAACGAGGTCGATGATGGTAAAGACTCTTAGCAGGAACTTACGTCGCAGTTCGTGAATCTTCGCGCCCATGGTGATTGAATTCGTAAGGTGAATCTAGACTCGTTCGACGTCAAACCCGTCGATGCTGATTGCCACCGATTTTTGGATGAGATCCACGGAGATGATCAAGCTCTGGTTGTTGCGGATTCCCGCCAGTATGCCTTCAATGCCTTCCAAAGCTCCTCCGCGAATTCGAACCCTTTCACCAACTCGCAGGAATTCGTGTGGCGAAGCGGGAAGACCCTTCGACACAATTGTGTACAGATTATCTATCTGCTCGTCTGGAATTGCAGTTCCGCGACCATGTTCGCCGACAAACTGAATGACACCAGCAGTTTGAAGGACTCGAATCCGGGAGTCCCCCGATCGGGGCACCCGGACAAAGAGATATTGCGAAAACAAGGGCAGCTCAACCCATTGGCTGCGGTCGCTCCAACGGCGCTTTTCGCGGTGAAGTGGCAGAAAACTGTGAATTCCTTTTTCGCAAATCTCCGCGTGAACTTTTTTCTCGTGGCGGGACTTCGTCTGAATCGCGTACCAAAACGATGGTTCCAGGAGCGCGTTGGCTCCATTCGACATCATCCCTTCGAGTACTGCATTCTGGATGCCAATAGACAAAGCTCCGCCTCTCTCAGTCCCAATCCACTTCACGATCTCAAAAGCAACTGCCCGGGAAAACCCGTTAAACCTAAAGCCGCTTGTACAACGCTTCGGGGATGGGGAATGTGCGATTATTCAGAACCGCCCCCAACACCGAAATCTTCGTTGCTCTCAAGCTCTCCGTCACCCGCAGAGCTGATTCCCTACGAGTGGAGTTCGCCTCGACCACCAAAACAACGCCATCCAGAAGCCGCCCAAGTACCACTCCATCCGCAAAGTTATTGAGCGGTGGAGCGGTCATCACAACGTAGTCAAACTCCTGGCGAAGTTCGGACACACGCTCTCTCATCCGATCTGAATTCAGCAGGGTCACCGTATCCTGCACAGGAGAACCAGCGGAGAGCAGCCAGAATCGATCTACTCCTGTTCGCGTCAGATACTCTTTGATGGAACCGTTTTGTCGTAGCGAGTCCATCAGACCACGATCGCAGTTCACGCCCAAAGCCCCGGGCAACAATGGGGAACGAAGGTTTCCCTCCACCAGGCACACCGTGCCGGGCACACTCTTCGCAAGAACCTTCGCAATGACCGCAGACAGCAAGCCGCAGTCGTCTCCCGCGTCGACACCCGCGAATAGAACGGCCTTAGGTGCAGTCTTGCCGGGGACAATGAACAAGCGCTGTACAAGCTTCTGAGCCTCTTCCCGAACAGCCGGGTCCAATCCTGACAAGTCTTCGGCCGTCGACGTCGCCACTGCGGGCGATGTTGTTCTCTCGCCCGTTGCGACAATGGGAGTCACCGCGAGGCCGAATTCCGCTTGTTGCAGGAGTTCGTAATTCTTGCTCATTGGGTCTCCCTTTGTGGGCCGGGATCAAAGGGGACAGAACTCTTGTTGGCCCTGGTCTGCGCATGCTCGGATATCGGTTGGCCGATCGAGAACTCCGCAGCTCTGGAGGCCCTCAATCGCTCTAAATCTGTCGGCAACGGTGAAAGCTCGAGCGGCCCGACCGAAGTACGATCAACCCTTGCCTTCGGCTGCTTTCCCTTGACCCGAGTCTTCTGATTTCGACGGCCTTGGGCTTCATACGCAGACGGGATTGAGGCAGGGGCGAGTGTCGGCAAGGTTTTGTCACTATCTCCACTCAGAGCTACCGCACCCGCATTCGGTCGCTGCACTGTCTCCCCCGCCACTTCATTCGTCGCACTGCTGAGGCTCGGTTGATGAACCTTCGGGTTGGGTGAGGAGAACAAACGGCCTGGGAATCCAGCCCACAAATAGGAAGTGAGCAACGCAAGGAAGATCAGCAATCCGCCTGCAATCGCCCAGCGGCGCACTCGGCCGGCAGAATGCACGGCAACGGTACTGTCGTGCGGGGAGTCGGGCCGTGGCGGAGCTGGCGGCATCAATTCTCGACCCACTAACGACTTCAAGTCCAAGTCATTGATCGTCTCCTGCACCATCGAGGCATCAACCTGCCGCTGTTTCAAGGCACACGCCAATGACATTGAGTTGAAACAAAGATTATTGATATTTCGCGGGATACCATGCGAGTGATCGGCGATCAGTGCAAGGGCTTCTTCCGAAAATACGGCGTCCCTCGAGTTCGCCCCGGCTACACAGAGCCGATGATTGATGTATTCGCGAATCTCGTCAGCGTTGAGAGGGGCGAGGCGAGCGACAATTGAAACTCTCTGGCGAAGCTGGGCCAGATGTTCCGAAGAGAGCCGGTCCGCCAACTGTGGCTGTCCCGACAGAACCAAGTGCATCAGTTTCTTGCCTGGAGTCTCGAAATTGGAAAGCATCCGAACAAGTTCGAGCACGCGGTCATCTAGGTTTTGCGCCTCGTCGATGACCACGACGACGGGACTCCCATTTCTCGATTCTTGAAGCAAATAGGCATTCAGTTTCGCGTGCATGCGCGCCATATCGCCATCGCTGTCAATCCCAAGATCGGCCAGGAGCGAGCGAAGAAACTCCTCAGGACCGCACAGCGTCTGAAACAGAAATGCGGTCTTTGCATTCGCCATCAGCAATCCCAGAAGATGGACGAGCAACGTGGTCTTTCCCATGCCCGGCTGGGCAATAAGGGCGGTGAAGCCCCGTCCGGAATGGATACCGTAGAACAGCGACGCGAGTGCCTCGCGATGAGTCTTGCTGAGATACAGAAACTTCGAATCCGGAGTGACACCGAACGGCTGAACGCCCAATTTGAAGTGTTCTATCAGCATCCGGTTCAAGCCACCTGCTTGGGAACAGCCGCGAGTATTGGGATATCCAACGTCTGTTCGACCTCAGAGGGCGTGCGGAAAGACGGGTCGGCTGCTTCTGCCACGTATCCCGCAACAAGCGCCGCCGCCAACGCGAGCCAGAATCCGGCAAACATAATGGAAAGAGGGCTGTGTGCAGGAAGAATGGGAACTTCCGCGGGAACAGCGATAGCAACGTTCGCGATCCGTTTCTCGTCCAGGGCATCCGACGTGCGTTCTTGTTCACGTTTTGTAAGATAAAGCAGATAATTCTCTTCGTTCGCCTTGGCCTCGCGGAGCAGAGATGCCTGCTGCACGGCTTTGGCGTCCCAGTCCACCATTTGTTCTTCCATGTCGTGGATTGAGGTCTGCAATGCCGAGGCCTTTGCCTGTTCGGAGGCCAAATCCGCTTCCGTCTTGGCTTGGTCTTCCCGCAGATACTCGAAGGTCTGATCGCGATCTGTCGTTGTGTTGATGTATCTCGCCTGTTCGGCGGCGGCAATGGCCTTGTTGGTTTCCGCGATTTCCTCGTCGACCTCTTTTACGAGCGGGTAGGAGGGATCATATTTCATCAGCAACTGCGTTTTTTTGAGTTGGGAGGCAAGAAGAGAGGAATGCAGTTGCTCGAGCAACACATTCGCGGCGAGCGAAGTCTCGACCGTTGACGATCGAGGTGGTGTCTGAGCCAGTTGGTTCCTCAGATTTTCGATTCGCCGCTGATCGGCCGCGATTGATTGATGAGTCTGGTGCAGGCTCGCTTTGGCCATCACTACCTGCTGCGCCAAGCTGGTGCGCAGGACTTCCGGAGCTGCCAGTCCCTGCGTTTTACTGAAATTGACTAAGTGGCTTTCCGACTCTGTGAGTGCCTGCTGATACCGTTCTGTTTCGTGGGCAAAGAAATCGAGAGCACCAGGGGGGCGTCTCAGGCGGAGATGCTTCTCCAAATATAGTTTGCCTAGAGTCTGCAGCACGCAGGCGGCGCTTTCCGGCGCCTCGGTCGTACCGTAGCGCACGTCGATTACCCGAGAAGTCTTTTGGGCTTCAACCTTGACGGAACCAGCGAGGGCCTTTGTTGCGCGCTCCAAGGCGCTTGCTTGCTCAAATTCGGGTCCACGGGAATTGAATCTGCTCCAGAATGACGTGCCGGTCCCAGCCCTCCCAGCCAGGTTGCAGGTTATCGCTACTGCCCGCAACATATCCCTCCCCTTGAGGAGAGCAACCTCAGACTCGACTTCGTCCGCAGTCACAGCCTTGCCGGACTCTTGGAGTGCCGCCGTCGGTTGCGCCGTCACGGCAGGATCGAGACGTTCGCGGTCAACAACGACTTGCATGGTGGCCACCCAATAGTGATTGGCCCACGTCCAGGCGACCACGACGGACACCAAGAAAAACGCAAAGAAGGTCCCGGCGACGACCCATCGGTGACGAAAAAGCGGCCGCAGCATATCCCGCACAGTCAGCGTGGGAATCTGATAGTTGATGGACTTCCTGTTGTGCGTGTTTTCCATGTCAATCTGTATAGAAGCGACCTTCTGGCGCCCCTAAAAACTCCAGTTGTAAGGAGGTGAAACACTAAACGAATAGGGCACGTACTTCTTGAACTTCGAAATGAAGCTCTCCGGCACGAAAATCATGTCACCCGGCCGCAGGTGAGGATCTTCACTGATGTTCTTTCCTTGCAAGATATCGTTGAGCTTAAGTTCGCGAACTTCGGCCCAGTTCGACGCCACGGCACGGAACAGGAACACCTGAGTCTTGGACGATGACGCAAATCCGCCGGCGAGCGCGATAGCTTGGGTCACTGTCGTGTCGCTTCGAAGCTCGTATTGGCCGGGCTTCCCCACTTGGCCCAGCACTGTGAACATGGGTTTTTGGAAATCGGCGAGATCAATATCGATAATCGGATCATGCAAAACGTGAGCATAGGCTTTCTTGACAGCCTCGACCAATTCGCGAACCGTGAGTCCCTGCACGTAGAGATCGCCGGCACTTTGCAGTGAGATAAAGCCATCCGGTTGCACACTCACCCTTTGGTTCATTTCGGGAGACAGGGGGAAGGAAAGTTGCAGTACGTCGCCGCGGCCGATCCTGTAGCGCGGATATCTTTCGGCTGGAACTGGATGTTGCGCGGAGTCGCTTTCCGTCTGGCTAACAGAGTTAACGGGCGAACTCGAACTGATCTGGTGATTTTGCTGTGCTACTGCAGTCAGTGAGAGGACCAGCGACACAACGAGGGTTGAACAGCCCTTCCCGAATATTCTTCGCTCCCTCATCTGATCTCTCCAATGGCAACCTGGCTCGTGCGGCCCTCGCGCAGGAAAGCAGAAAACAAATCACGCGCTCACTCGCAAGTGTCGGATCCGGCAGACCGCCCTGATTACCTAAGCTTAGTCGGGGGTACTATGCATGACCCTCGTTGAGCTTTTGAAAATGGAATGTGAATAGAGTTTTAACTCTTGCGTCGTGAACTCTTGAGTTTTACAAGCTTGTCACAACCGCTTCACGCAAACACAACAAACTGCCCGTAAGGTCAACTCACCTCCAAGGATCCAGGAAATCGTGCCTAGCCTCGAAGTGTACGGATTCTGTGAGCGACAGGACCGCCTAGGATACCGCGCTTGTCTGGAGGGATCAGTCGCACCTGCGCGTGAGTCGACAATCTAGCAAGGCGCCTCCCGGCTTTCACAAGCCCGACGCCCTTGTTTTGAGAATCTTTACTCTCGAACAGATGTTTTCGACGGAAAAGAGCCTTCGGCACTGGCGCTTTCTCACAAGACGATGTGGCTCGCCCTTACTTTCATTAAGGCACTTAGTAATGAGGATGGCGAGCGAGCCTTAGCAGCAAATTCACGGAGCAAGAGGTTTATGTCCCGAACGATCTTCGCAATACTTCGTGTGCCAGCCTTTTTGTTGTTCAGCCTAGCCCTGATTTTGACTGGAACCGGCGCCCAAACCAGCAAGGGTCAGATTTCCGGTCAGGTAACAGACCCACAAGGGCTGGCGGTCCCGGGCGTGAAAGTGGACTTAATCACTCCGGAGGCGTCCACGACCCAAAGCACGACCACCGACGAGACGGGCCACTTCATCTTCGGAGGCTTAGCTCCAGGCCGTTATCGGGTGGCCGTTACAATGGAAGGGTTTAATCCGTTCACGAGCGAAGACATCTCTGTCGCCGAAGGTCAAGCCGTCACGTTTGACGTAAAGCTGGCGGTCATCCAAGAAAAGTCTTCCGTCACCGTTGAGGGCGGTGGCGCCGGGCAAGTCGAGACTTCGAACGCTGAAGTCTCTGGGACGCTGAACGAAACCGAAGTGAAAACCCTCGCCCTCAATGGGCGCATTGCGTACCAGTTGATCGCTTTGGTGCCGGGTGTCAGCAACCAGACCGGACAAGATGAGGGCCGAACCGGTGTAGCGGGCAGCGCCAAGTACAGCGTCAACGGTGGCCGCGTTGAATACAACATTTTTGAGGTCGATGGAACCGACGTTTTGAACAACGGAATCAACGCGGCACGGGGTGCAAATACCTTCATCGTCAACCCCAGTGTCGACGCAATCGGTGAAATGAAAGTTCTCACGTCGAATTATGGCGCGATGTACGGCAAGACAGCATCCGGCATCGTGCTGATCACTACGAAGTCCGGCACTTCGGAGTTCCACGGGAGCGCGTACGAATTCATCCGCAACGAGATGTTCAACGCCCGGAATTTCTTCGATCAAACCTCGAAAGCGCCGCTTTACCGCCGCAACGACTTCGGCTTCACTCTGGGCGGACCCATCTTCATCCCGGGCAAATACAACGAAAACAAGCAGAAGACTTTTTTCTTCTTCTCACAGGAATTCCGGTATGAGAAGACCCCGGTCGAGTATAATCAGGCAGTTCCTTCGATGGCGGAACGCAGCGGCAATTTCAGTGATGTGTGCCCGTCCGACAAAACATTTGCCATAACCAATCAAAACAAATCGCTTTTTCCAGATTGCCCGGTCCTTTATTACAATAACGGTTCTTATGCGCGGTCCGTGTACAACGGTACATTGACTGGCCCGGCTACAGACCAACTTCCAATCGACCCGACCTCGCAGGCACTGCTCGCCACGAATCTCCTGCCGGCGCCGAATTCTGCCAGCGGCTGCAACTCACCGGTATCAACGCCATCGAATCCCGCTTGCTACGTTGCGACCGTTTCCCCCAGTACAAGCTGGAACGAATCGCTCTTCCGAATTGACCAGAACCTCAGCACTACCCAAATTCTCTCCTTCCGTTTTATTCACGATTCCTGGAACACCAACGTTCTCACACCGCAGTGGGGGCTTGTGCAGAACAGCTTTCCGACCGTTCAGAATCACATCGATGGCCCCGGGTTGAGTATGATTGCCAGCCTCGCAAGCGCTCTTCCGAAAGGTTTCTCCAACAGGGTGTCGTTCTCATACGTCCAGGCAAAAATCAACTTGTCGCAACTCGCTGGTCCGAACGTGGATCTCGCCCGGCCGGCGATTCTGGATACCGCCTGCCCGACGGACAGCAGTGGGAATATGAACTGTACACAAATTGGCACGGGCTCGACGCCGGCGCTCCTCCCGACGGGACCAACGAGCGCTTTCTTTGACAATGGTTTCGGCGGAAAGATTCCTGCTCTCTTGTTCAAGGGTACGAACAGCGCATACGGCTCTCATGGTTTCAATATCGATACCGGCTACACCCCGTGGACAGATACGATTCCGACTTATACGATCCGCGACGACGCCAGCAAGAGCATGGGAAAGCATCTTCTGCAATTTGGCGTTGAACTGGTCTACGCTCAACAAAACGAATTGGGCGCCGCAAATGGACTGAATAGCGGCGACATTCAAGGCGTTGTCGCTTTCAACAATCAGGGAGCCGGGCCTAGTCCAATAACACTTGCGCCGGGAACAGTGTGCAACGGCTCTTGTGTGGCGCTAACTGACACTTCGAACGCATTTGCCAATTTTCTCGGCGGACAGATTGCAAGCTTCCAGCAGGACAGTATTCAGAACAAATACTACAACCGGTACAAGCTGGCCGAGCCGTACATTCAGGACGACTGGCGGATCACACCAAGAGTGACCCTGAACATGGGAATTCGCTTTGGATTGTTCGGCTCCTGGTACAACGCCAAGAACACCGCCTATAACTGGCTGCCATCGGCGTACAACACGTCGATTGCGGCCGGCGTCTTCATCGATCCTGTCTTTGGGTTCATGGTGCGGCCTCAGTCATCGCCATCGGGCAACACTCTGGCGGCTGTGCCGCTCAACACGAGCAACCCGGATCCCGCAATTACAAACGGGCTTGTGCAGTGCGGCGTCAACGGCGTGCCGAACAGCTGCATGAGCAGCCACGTTTTTAACCCAATGCCGCGCATTGGAGTGGCTTGGGATGTTTTTGGAACTGGAAGGACTGCGGTCCGCGCCGGATACGGGATTTTCTACGAGCATGGCACGAGCTACGAGGCCAATACCGGTTCCCTGATCGGCAGCGCGCCGCTGACTCTCAGTCAGACAGAGTTGAACCCACCCAGCTACCAGTGCATCAGTGGGTTCGGGCGCCTCGGAACGCCATGCAGTTCGTACTTCGCTGGTGATCCGCTGAATCCGGTGGTGAACGGGCCCGTCGCCTACCCGATCAACGTCACCTCGATTCCTACGAAAGCTTTCTACCCGTACGTGCAGCAATGGAGCCTGAGCGTCGAGCAGCAAATCTCCAAGGGAGTTACAGCGACCGCCGCCTACGTTGGGAGCGAAGGTACACATCTGACATCTGTTCGTGATGTGAACCAAGTTCACCCTGTCGATCTTGCATACAACCCTTATCCAGAGGGACGGCCAATTATTTCTACGCTCGATTGCGCGGGCAGCGGAGGTGGCTTTTTCGAGTTGGGTGGCGTCGGCAATGTGAACGGTGGCACAACGATCGCAGCTGGCCAGCCTGGTTGGGTCAACATGAGCATTGCCTGCTATGGCGTTCCCGGCTTTGGAAATCCATTCAACCCCAGCGTGTTTCGACCCTATCCGACAATGGGTAGCATTCTCGGCGTCGCGAACGACGCAAGTTCCAACTACAATGCTTTCCAATTCAGTTTACGGAAGATGACTGCGCCAGCCGTATTCGGCTTGTCCTATACCTACAGCCACTCGATTGACAACTCATCGGACCGGGCAGACGCCGATTTTGTAAACTCCTACGACCTGGCCAGCAACCGCGCCAATTCCAACTTTGACCAGCGCCACAATCTGAGTTTCAATTTCATCGTCGACGTGCCGCTCCGCAAATACCTGAACCGCGCCTTTCAAACCAACTCTTCTGCCCAAACTGCATCGACCGGCGGTGGTGGCTTCCTTGATTCTTCGACGGCCAAAGTCCTACTCGACGATTGGCAGTTTTCCGGGATCATCATCTATCAGAGCGGAACGCCTTTCAGCATCATCAACGGCGGAAGCGCCGGCGGTATCGCGGTGTCAGATAACGCCGGGGTAGCCAATTATTTTGGAACCGGCTCTTACGCTGATTGCGTGGGGAGTCCGTATGGACACGTTGCATATGGGGGAAATCAGCCGAATACGTTTGGTCCTCTCCTCTACAACCCGGGAGCATTTGTGGCCCCGAGGGGATTGACGTTCGGTGATTGCGGCCGCAATTCTATGCACAATCCCAGCCGGACAAATTTCAACTTGTCCCTGTTAAAGCACTTCAAGATCTTCGGCGAACGGGACTTGGAGTTCCGCGTAGAAGCATTCAATGTCTTCAACCACACACAATTTCGAGTTTATGATCCAGCGCACCCCGGCAATACTGGTAATAACGTGATCGGGTGCTACGGCGATTCGAATGTGAATTATTCGGCTGCTGGCGGAGGCGGTGTGGACTGCTTGACTGGCAACTCTCTTCTTCATCCTGTCGACGCCCATGATCCGCGGATTATCCAATTCGGATTGAAGTTCGCATTCTAGAAACAACATCCTGTGGATTACTGAGCGCAAACGCGTAGGTTCGCAGCAGCGAAGAACCGCAGCAAATCTCGGCGATGTGAGGAGCAAGTATGGTGATCGCAAGGCGAATCGTGGGGCGCCAACAAATCCTAGGAGAGAGGCTGACGACGATTGTTTCACTGCGGCCTAGGGAAGTCTTCCCTGCCCTATTGTTTGCGGCCCTGTTAATCTCAGGCGGTTGTGGGCAAACGGCAAAGCCGGTTGTTGCGCCGTCCAATGGTCAGGTGCAGACCTATTTCGGCGGCCCTTTTCTTGTGCAGGGGAGTCCCGTCACGCAACCTGCCGCAACAGCTTTCGACCATCTGGCCAGGCAGATCGCCGTTTCAGGAACAATCATCAGCAACTCGACGCACTCTTCCGTTCAGGTGCCCGTCAATCTCATTAATGGGACGTTTACATCCGCCGACACAGGCTTCCTGGCAATCACCGAGAACTATGCCACTACGTCCAGTGGCGTTCCTTCGGCCCAGAACCCATCCCTGACCGGGGCTTGGGCCGTAGAGATTCCGGGAGCGGGCGCTTTGGCGAACCTTCTTAGCGTCTACACGCAGTCCACGCCGCAGGTCATCAGCGCTGCTCCCACGGCCATGGCGGAGAACACTGCGTGTCCGAACTCCAACACGCCACCTCAGTTCCTCTATGTATCCGTCCCATACGCCAGCCAGATTGCCGATCTGGTCGACTACGGAATCGTTGCCATCAGCTCACAGGGATCCACAGTCACCTTTGCCGCGCAGCCATTTCTCGTTGGCGCAAAACCACAGGCGACTTCAACCGTGTCGGGTGCCTGCTCGCAAACCGTTTTCGGCGAGCTCACCGCCTACCCTCAGAACACCTTCGGTACTTCAGGACCGTTGCCCGAACTGATCAGCATCGGGAGTGGAGGACTTCTGGTGAGTAACTTCGATCCTGGGTTAGGCGGAGTGGGAGCGTTCGGCGGCGGTACCGGCGTCCTCGGTGTGGCCCAGCCCACCTCGCCGACAAGCCTGGCTTCGGTCGTTGCCGCGCAATACAACGGCTTCATCTTCTCGCCTAGTAATCCGTTGAGACAATCTAACGGCTACGACATCACTGTGCTGGCGTCGGCGTTTGGCAATCACACCGGCACGTCGCAAACCTGTTCGGCCTTGCAGGCTTCACTGGCTGCAAACAACGGTCAGGGTGAGAACGTGCCG
>Ga0335070_10009736_pt1 | contig 11243 bp, 8 predicted proteins | sample Lox_Sample_13_FD_206722 | JGI IMG/M metagenome (GOLD analysis project Ga0335070, IMG submission 206722) | Soil microbial communities from Loxahatchee National Wildlife Refuge, Florida, United States - Lox_Sample_1.3 | ecosystem: Environmental > Terrestrial > Soil > Wetlands | place: USA: Florida... | reverse complement strand
TAGCGGGCGGCGAGCCGACCGCCCTCGAGCGGGTGGCCTTCACCGGCGCCGATCCGATCCTGCCCACGGATTTCAGGATCGGGACCGCGGCCTCGGCCACCATCGGCGCCAGCGCGCTGGCCGCGGCGGAGGTCTGGCGCCAGCGGACGGGCCGCGCGCAGTCCGTCTCGGTGGATCTTCGCGCCGCCGTCGCGGCCTTCCGCAGCGAGCGGTACCTGCGGGCCCCGGACCAGAAGGACATCCACCGGCGCGATCCGCTCTTCGGCTTCTACCGGGCCGGCGACGGGCGGTGGATCCAGATCCACTCGAACATGCCGCACCACCACGATGGCGCGCTCAAGCTCCTGGGCGCCGCCGACACGCGAGAGTCCGTAGCCGCCGCGGTGGCGGCGTGGAAGGCCGGAGACCTCGAGGACGCCTTCGCCGCCGCGGCGCTGCCCACGGGTATGGTGCGGTCGAAGGCCGAGTGGCAGGCCCATCCGCAGGGCGCGGCGGTGGCGACGCTGCCCCTGCTCGAGATCCAGAGGATCGGCGAGGCGCCGCCGGAGCCGGCGGGAGCGGGCGCCCGCCCGCTGTCCGGAGTTCGCGTGCTCGACTGCACGCGGGTCATCGCGGGCCCCGTGTGCGGGCGGACGCTCGCCGCGTACGGCGCGGACGTGCTGCTGGTCAGCGCGCCACACCTTCCGAACCTTCCTGGGCTCGTCGTCGACACGGGCCTGGGCAAGCTCTCCACGGCCCTCGATCTGCGTCAGGCCGCCGGTGCCGAGCGCCTCCGTGGGTTGCTCCGCGACGCGGATGTCTTCTGCCAGTCCTACCGGCCGGGCGCGCTCGCCCGGCTCGGCTTGGCGCCCGACGAGGTGGCGCGCATTCGTCCCGGGATCGTCTACGTGACGCTCTCCGCCTTCGGTCACGTCGGCCCCTGGCGTGAGCGACGAGGGTTCGAGACCATCATCCAGTCGGTCAGCGGCATGGCGCAGGAGCAGGGAATGGCCGTGGGCGCGGAGGGGCCGCAGCACCTGCCCGCCCAGGTGGTGGACCACGGCACGGGGTATCTCGCGGCATTCGGCGCGCAGATGGCGCTGGCCCGCCGCGCGCGTGAAGGCGGCAGCTGGCTGGTGCGCGTCTCGCTGGCGCAGACGGGCCGGTGGGTGGACGGCCTCGGGCGCGTGGACGGGCGGCGCACGCGCGATCTCACGCTGGACGACGTGCAGGATCTGGTGGCGCACATGCAGACGCCGTTCGGCCCGCTCCACCACGTGGTGCCGGCGGCGCGCTTTTCCGAGACGCCGGCGTTCTGGTCCCGCCCGTCGGTGCCGCTGGGCACCCACGCGCCGGCGTGGGCCGCGTGAGCGCCATGGCGGCCGGGGGCGGGGTACCGGACGACTGGGGGCTGGCGGGGAAGGTCGCCATCGTCACCGGGGGCGGTGCGGCGGGGGCGGGCATCGGCAACGGGCGCGCCGCGGCCATCCTCCTCGCGCGGGCGGGGACGAAGGTCATCGTGGTGGACAAGGCGGTCGATCTCGCCGACAGGACCGTGGCCATGATCAAGGACGACGGCGGCGAGGCCATCGCACACGAGGCGGATCTCACGCGCGACGAGGACTGCGCGGCGATGGTGCGGACGGCCCTTGACCGGTTCGGCCGGCTCGATTTCCTCGACAACAACGTGGGCATCGGTAGCCGAGGGTCCGTGGTGGCGGAGAGCCAGGAGAACTGGCGCCGCGTCATGCAGGTCAACGTGGAAACCATGTTCCTGGCTTCCAAGCACGCCATTCCGGCCATGATCAAGAGCGGCGGCGGCGCCATCGTCAACGTCTCGTCCATCTCGGCTCTGCGCCCGCGCGGCCTCACCGTGTACTCGGCCTCCAAGGGCGCGGTGATCGCGCTCACCCGGGCCATGGCGGTGGACCACGGCCGGGACGGCGTGCGCGTGAACTGCGTGGCCCCGGGGCCCGTGTACACGCCGATGGTGTATCAGCGCGGGATGAGCCCGGAGGCGCGCGAGCGGCGGCGCACGGCCTCCGTGCTGCAGCGGGAGGGCACCGGCTGGGACATCGGCCAGGCGGTGCGCTTCCTCCTCTCGGATCACGCGCGGTACATCACCGGGCACACGCTCGTGGTGGACGGCGGCGCGACGTTGAGAGGCCCGGAGCGCGCGAGCGAGAGCGAGTAGCCTGCTCAGGCCGCCACAGACTCGCGCGCGCTGCCGATCCACGCTGGCGCGTAGCGTACCAGCACGGCGTTGACCAAGATGCTCAGGAGCGCCGCCGCGAGGGTCGTGCTGTAGACGTCGTCCTGGATCTGGCCCGCCGTCCGCGCGACCTGGACCAGGATGAAGGAAAACTCGCCGATCTGCGTCAGCCCCACGGCGACGAGCAGCGCCGTCCGCCACGGATACATGAAGAGGCGGACCACCAAGGCCCAGATGACGAGCTTGCCGCCCACGATGAGGGCGAGCATCGAGCCGAGCAGGGGCAGGTGCGCGAGCACGGTGCTCGGGTCGATGAGGGTGCCGATGGTCACGAAGAAGAGCGCGACGAACGCATCGCGCAGCGGGAGGATGCGCGGCAGGGCGGCATGCGCCTCGTCCGAGCCGCTGATGAGCAGGCCCGCGAGGAAGGCGCCCAGCGCCAGCGACAGCCCGACCGCCTGCGTCAGCGCGGCCGTGCCGAGGCCGATGGCAAGCGCGACCAGGAAGAGCATCTCGTCGTTGCGCATCCTGGCCACGAGCCCCATGATGCGCGGCACGACCTTGGCCGCGAGGAACGCGAAGGGCACGAGGATCAGCGCCGCCTTGCCGAAGGCCACCGTGACGGCGATGGCGCTCTCGCGCCCCAATCCTCCCAGGACGGGAATGAGAATGGTGAGGAGGACCACGGCGAGGTCCTCGACCAGGGTCAGCCCGATCATCACGCGGCCGTGCTGCGAGTGGAGCTCGCCCCGGTCGGCGAGCAGGCGGGCCAGCACCATGGTGCTGGCCACGGAGATCACCATGCCCACGATGGCGCCTTGCAGGAGCAGCCAACCCAGCAGGCTGCCGGCCGCCATGCCGAGGCCGATGGACAGCACGATGCCGAGGGGCGCGCCCAGGAGCGCGACCCACTTCACCTCGAGGAGCGCGCTCAGCGAGAACTCCATGCCGACCGAGTACATCAGCAGGATGACGCCGATCTCCGCTATGATCTCGAAGGTGTGGACGTCGGAGACGGACGGCCCCGGGGTGAACGGGCTGATGAGGATGCCCCCGAGGACATAGCCCAGGATGAGGGGCTGCCTCGTCGCCCACGCGAGCGCACCGCCGATCACGGCGGCGAGGAAGACGTAGGCGAGATCGCGGAAGATGAGGGCTTCGGCGGCCATCTGGGCTGCATTATCGCCCGAACCGCGCCGATCTGACCGACCGCTGTACGGCCGCCGCATTTCTGCTACCATGCGCGCCATGACAGACCAAAAGATCCGCGTAGGCTTCATCGGACTGGGCGCCAATAGCCGCAAGTTTCACGCTCCCAACCTCAAGGCGCAGCCGGGGGTCGAGCTCGTCGCGGTGGCCAATCGCTCGAAGGAGTCGGGCGAGAAGGTCGCCAAGGAGTTCGGGATCTCCCGGGTCCACGGCGACTGGCGCGAGATCATCGCGGCCAAGGACATCGACGCGGTGTGCATCGGCACGTGGCCGTACACGCACTGCGAGATGACGCTGGCCGCCCTCGACGCCGGCAAGCACGTGCTCTGCGAGGCGCGCATGGCCATGAACGCCGCGGAGGGGCGACGCATGCTGGCGGCCTCGCGCGCCAAGCCTCACCTCGTGGCGCAGATCGTGCCGGCGCCGCACACGCTCGAGGTCGATCCCGCCGTGAAGGCCAAGCTGGCGGAGGGATACGCGGGCGAGGTGCTGTCGGTCGAGCTCCAGGGCAGCCAGGGCGGCTTCGTGAGCCCTGACGGGCCGCTCCACTGGCGGCACGACATCACGCGGAGCGGCCACAACATCCTCAACATGGGCATCTGGTACGAGGCCATGATGCGCTGGGTCGGGCCGGCGAAGCGCGTGATGACGATGACGAAGATCGCCGTGCCCCGCCGGCGCGACGAGAGCGGCGCCTGGCACGAGGTGAAGGTGCCCGAGCACGTGGACATCCTCGCCACGCTCGGAAGCGGCGCCATCGCGCACCTGCGCTTCAGCGCGATCACCGGGCTGGCGCCCACGCCGCAGGCGTGGATCTTCGGCAGCGAAGGCACCCTGCGCATCGAGGCGGACGCCAAGCGGCTGTCGGGTGGCCGGCGGGGCGACAAGGAGCTGCGCGAGATCCCCATCCCGGCGGAGAAGCGGGTCGGCTGGCGCGTGGAGGAGGAGTTCGTCAACGCCATCCGCGGCCGCGAGAAGATCACGCACACGAACTTCGAGGATGGCGTGCGCTACATGGAGTTCACGGATGCGGTGACGAAGAGTGCCCAGTCCGGCCAGGCGGTCGACGTCGCACCGCTCTGAACGGACCCGGCCCAGGGGAGACGGCAATGCTCGAAGGCCACGGCATCCAGATGTTCGGCTGGAGCGCGCTCGCCCTGGCCGTGATCGTGTCCGGCTTCGGAGGCGTCCTCCTGGGCGCCTGGCTCATGACCCGCACGGAGCAATGGAACCTCAAGCGCGAGCACTACAGCCGCGTGCTCCGGAGCCTGGCGGACATCAAGGCCTTCATCGGCAAGCTCCAGAAGCGCCAGGCCAGGATCGGGAAGGGTCACATCAACCTGCTCGAGCGCTCTTTCGCCGACCACGAGCGGACGGCGGCCGGCTCGGCGGTGATCCTGAGCGAGGAAGCCGTGGAGGTGCTGGACGACCTGGAGGCTCAGTGGCGCAAGGTCAAGACGACGGGGGACGGCGACCTCCTCGTCGCCGAGGGCTATCGGGTCGTGACCGACTCCTACAAGCGGCTCCTCGCGGTGTCCCGCAGCGATCTCGGCCTCAGGAAACCGGCCCGAAAGTAGCCCGCCGCCCGGCCATCAGAGGAGCCGGGGCCGGGCGCCCGCGCTGAGGAACGACTCGTACGAGAACTGCGGCGTCCACCGGTCGCTCCGGATGCCGTCCAGCCGGTCGAGCACGATGGTCCCCAGGATCGAGCCGAACTTGAAGCCGTGGCCCGAGCCCGCGGTGGCGACGAAGACGCCCGGGGCCTCGGGGTGGAAGTCGAGGAGGAAGTCGTTGCTCGGCGAGAGGTTGTACATGCAGCTGTCGTAGGTGACCCGGTAGCGGGAGGGATCGAGCCCGAACCAGTCGCGCACGAACGCGCCGGCCGACTCGACGAATCCTGCGGGCGTCGTACGCCGGTCGAAGTCCGGGTCGTCGATGGGATCGGTGACGAGATGCCGGGCGATCTTGAGCCCGACGCGTCCCGGCTCGGCGGGGAAGCCGTAGAAGCCGGTGCCGGGGACCGAGTACGGGGTCAGCGCGGGCCGGCAGAATTCCGGCGGGACACCTTCCATGTACATGATGCCCTGCTGGCACTGCCAGAGCGCGCCGTCCAGCTCGGGAAAGAGACGCTTCGACCAGCCACCCGCTGCCACCACGACCTGCGGCGCCCGATAGGTCGACGCGCCTGCCCGGACGGTCACGCGGCCGGACATGGGTTCGACGGCGGCATCATCGCCCGTGGCGAACTGGACACCGTGCCGCTCCGCAAGCGCGCGCAGCGCGGCCACGCAGTCCGTCGCGCGGAGGAAGCCCGCTTCCTCTTCGAGAAGCCCAAGCCGTCCAAGACGGAATTGCGGAAACTTGCGCTCCAGATCCGCCGCGTCGAGCCATCGGACCCTGGAGCCGCCGCGGCGCGCGAAGTTGGCCAGCTCCTCGAGGTGCGCGTCGCTCGCAACATCGCTGACGCTGAGATTGCCGTCGGCGACGTAGAGCTCCGCGCCCGTCTCGGCCTCGAGCTTCCGCCACCCGGCCATGGCCTCGAGAGCGAGCCGCGTGTAGTGCTCGTCGAGGTACGTGGACCGGATCTTTCGCGAGGGGCCGAAGGACGCGGCGATGGGGTTGGGCACTTGACGCCGGTCCACCACGAGCGTCCGGCGCCGGCGCCGGCCGGCCTCGAGCGCGGTGCTGAGGCCGAACACGCCGCCGCCCACCACGATCAGATCGAAATCGGTGCTGCTCATGCGCTCACCTCACGAGAACTTCAGGGATTGCTCGCGCCGGTAGGCGCGGGCGGTGATCAGCAGGAAGAGCACGGTGTAGCCGCCCAGCCATGCGAGGCTCGTCAAGATCGGCTCCGTCCGCGCGCCCACCGCGCCCCAGGCGAGCTGGCCGAAGTGATACGCGGGCAGGTACGGCGCGATGCGCTGGACGAAGCCGGGCAGCTGGCTCACGGGCATGAAGAGGCCCGAGGCGAAGGCCAGGGGCAGGTAGATCAGGTTGGCCAGCGCCGGCGCGACGTTGGGCCCCGAGCCGTAGCCGATGGCGAAGCCCAGCGCGATGAACGGCATTGATCCGGCGAGGAGGCGCACGATCATCGCGATCCACACCGTGAGATCCTGCCGCACGCCGCCGACCACGACGCCGTACACGATCAGGACCACGACCGAGATGCCGGCGAAGACGAGCGCGTTCAGCACCTTGGCCAGGATGACGATGGCCGAGGGCACGGGGGTGGCGCGCATGAGCAGGTCGACCTTCATGCCCCGCTCCGTGGCCACGCCGATGCCGAAGCCGTAGACCATGACGCTGCCCACCGCGTAGGCGGCGAACGAGGCCAGGAGAAAGGCGCCCAGGCTCACGCCGTTGGGGAGGGTCTGCCGGGCGAAGGGCAGCCCGAAGAAGGTGAAGAAGAGCACGGGCAGGGCGAGGCTGGTCAGGCTGAAGGCCGGGATGCGCCAGCGCATGCGGATCTCGCTCCGCGTCTGCGCGACGAGCATTTGGAGGAGAGGGGCCGTCACGCCTGGTCCCCCCGGCGGGTGAGGCTCAGGACCGCTTCCTCGAGATCCGCGCCCGCGACCTCGAGATCCTCGAGGGGGACCCGGCGCTCGAAGAGCGTGCGCAGCACGACCTCGGGCTCGTTCGTGAGGAAGCGCACGCGCCCGTTGCCGACGTCGAGCGCGGCCACCGCCAGGCCGGACAGCGCCTCGGCGGGCAGGGAGCCACTCACGGCGAAGCTCACGCGCTTCGCGGCCACCCGTGCCATCAGCTCCCGCGGCGCCGCATCCGCGATCACGAGACCGTGATCGACCACGATGATGCGCCGGGCGAGCTCCTCGGCTTCCTTCAGATAGTGCGTGGTGAAGACGATGGTCTTGCCGGCGGTGGCAAGGGCCTGCGTGCTCGCCACGAAGGCTCGCCGGGCCTCGACGTCCATGCCCACGGTGGGCTCGTCCAGGAAGAGCACCTCGGGATTGCCGCAGATGGCGAGCGCGAAGTACAGGCGCTGCCGCTGTCCTCCCGAGAGCGTGGCCACGCGCGCATCCGCCTTGTCGTCGAGCCCGGCCATGGCGATGGCCTGGCCCGGCGGCAGCGGTGAGGGGTAGTACGTGCTGAAGAGCTCGACGAGCTCTCGCACCGTGAGCACGCCCGTGGTGCCGGACTCCTGCAGCATGACGCCGGCCCGGCTGCGCGCGCGACGATCGGTGGGCGGCAGGCCAAAGAGCCGGACCAGGCCGCCCGTCGGCTGCCGGAGCCCCAGCATCAGCGAGATGGAGGTGGTCTTGCCGGCGCCGTTCGGGCCGAGCATGGCCACGATCTCGCCGGTCCGGATGGTCAGGCTGACGCCGCGCAGAGCCTCGACGCGGCCGTAGCGCTTGGTGGCCGACGAGAGCTCGACGACGGGGCTCGCGGAATTCGGAGAGAGGCTCACGGCGGACCCCATCCTACCTTCGTTCGCGACCCCGCGGGCGGGAGCATGTTGAGTCTCGCGGAATGGGTCCACGTCGGAGCGTGGGAGCCGGGATGCCCGGGTGCGCCCGGGCATCCCGGCTCCCCCACGCTCGCCTCGCGGGGTGAAACGTATTCCACGAGGTCAGGGGTAGAGGCCGCGGATCTGGTGCGCGTCGGCCACGCGGCGCACGCCCTCCATGAGCGCCGCCGTGCGCAGGTCGACGTTCTCCTTCCGGGAGGCGTTCCAGACGCGCGTGAAGGCCCGGGTCATGATCTCCTGGAGCCGGGCGATGATCTCGCTCTCCTTCCAGAAGTAGAACTGGAGCCCCTGCACCCACTCGAAGTAGGAGACGACCACGCCCCCGCCGTTGGCGAGGATGTCGGGAATGACGACCACGCCGCGGTCGTGCAGGATGAGGTCGGCCTCGGGCGTGGTGGGCGCGTTGGCGCCTTCCGCGACGATGCGGGCACGGATCCGGGCCGCGTTGTCCCCGCGGATCTGCGAGCCGGTCGCCGCGGGCAGGAGGACGTCGCACGGCTGCTCCAGGATGTCGGCGTTCGAGATGGCGTCGGCGCCGGCAAATCCCACCACGCTGCCCGATTCCTTGACGTGGTCCTCGAGCTGGCGGATGTCGAGCCCCGCCTCGTTCCAGACGCCGCCCTTGTAGTCGCTCACTCCCTTGATGATCGCGCCGTCGCGCCAGAGCATCCGGGCGGCCACGCCGCCCACGTTGCCGAAGCCCTGGATCACGACGGACTTGCCCTTGATCGCCTCGCCCAGGCTGTGGAGGGCCTGGTACAGCACGAATGCGATCCCGCGCCCGGTCGCCTCGCGGCGGCCGGCCGAGCCCCCGACCAGGATGGGCTTGCCCGTGACCACGCCCGGCACGCTGCGGCCCTGGGTCATGGAGTAGGTGTCCATCATCCAGGCCATGATCTGCTCGTCCGTGCCGAGGTCGGGAGCGGGGATGTCGAGGTCGGGGCCGATGACCAGCATGATCTCCGCGGTGTAGCGCCGGGTGAGTGACTCGAGCTCACGCTTCGACATGGAGCGGGGCGTGCAGCGGACGCCGCCCTTGGCGCCGCCGTAGGGCAGGCCCATCAGCGCGCACTTCCAGCTCATGAGCATGGCGAGCGCGGTCACCTCGCCCATGTTCACGTCCGCGTCGTACCGCAGGCCGCCCTTGGTGGGGCCGAGGGCCGTGTTGTGATGGACGCGATAGCCCATGAAGACTTCCGTGTGGCCGTCGTCCATGCGCACCGGCACGGACACCACGAGGGCTCGCCGCGGGTAGCGGAGGCGGATGTGCGTGTCGTGGTCGAGGCGGAGGCGCTCGGCCACATGGTCGAGCTGGGCCACGGCGGTGCGGTGCATCTCGGACTCGAACTCGGGCATGTCGGCCATCACGGGGACTCCTTCGCGCGCTGCCGGAGCACGGCTATGGTGTGCGCCTCGAGCGGGTACGGCTCGCCGCCCTTCCAGACCCGCTCCCCGACGGGCAGGTCCCAGCCGCGGGTATCGAGCACGAGCTCCCACTCGATGCGCGGCTCGTGGTCGGGCAAGAGGAACGACGCGGCCGTGTCGCCCGCGTTGAGCAGGAGGAGGAACGTGTCGTCCCGGATCGGGAGGCCCAGGTCGTCGACCTCCTCGATGGCGTCGCCGGCCAGCTGGAGGCCCAGGCAGCGGCTCTCCCCGTCCGTCCACTCCTCGTCGGTCATCTCGGCACCGTCGGGCCTGAGCCAGGACAGGTCCTTGACGGCGGAGCCGCGGATGCGGCGTCCCTGGAAGAAGCGGCGGCGCCGGAACACCGGGTGATCGAGCCGGAGCCGGATGAGGCGGCGCGTGAAGTCGTTGAGGCGCGCGGCGGTGCCCGCGGCCGGCCAGTCGAACCACGTCAGCTCGTTGTCCTGGCAATAGGCGTTGTTGTTGCCCTGCTGGGTGCGTCCGATCTCGTCGCCGCCCGAGAGCATCGGCACCCCCTGCGAGAGGAGGAGGGCGGCCAGGAAGTTGCGCTGCATCCGCTCGCGGAGGGCGAGCACGTCGGGATCGTCCGTCGGGCCCTCGACGCCGCAGTTCGTCGAGAAGTTCAGGTCGCTGCCGTCGCGATTGTCCTCGCCGTTGGCCTCGTTGCGCTTCTCCGTATAGGCGACGAGGTCGGCCAGGGTGAAGCCGTCGTGGGCGGTGACGAAGTTGATGCTGGCCGAGGGGCGGCGCCCTCCCTGCTCGTAGAGATCGCTGGATCCGGTCAGGCGATAGGCGAGCTCGCCGACCTGGCCGCCGTCGCCCTTCCAGTAGCGCCGCATGGTGTCGCGGTAGCGCCCGTTCCACTCGGCCCACCCGGGGGGAAAGTTGCCGACCTGATAGCCGCCCTCGCCCAGATCCCACGGCTCCGCGATCAGCTTCACCTGGGAGATGACAGGATCCTGGTGGATGACGTCGAAGAACGACGACAGGCGATCCACGTCGTGGAGCTCGCGCGCGAGCGCGGAGGCCAGATCGAAGCGGAAGCCGTCCACGTGCATGTCGAGCACCCAGTAGCGGAGGCTGTCCATCAGGAGCTGGAGCGAGCGCGGGTGCGTGAGATCGAGCGTGTTGCCGCAGCCCGTGTAGTCGCGGTAGTAGGTCGGGTCGGACTTTTCGAGCCGGTAATAGGCGCGGTTGTCGATGCCGCGGAAGCAGAGGGTGGGTCCCAGGTGATTGCCCTCGGCCGTGTGGTTATAGACCACGTCGAGGATGACCTCGATGCCGGCCTCGTGCAGGCGCTTGACCATGGTCTTGAACTCGGCCACCTGCTCGCCGCGCACGCCCGTGGAGGCGAAGCGCGAGTCCGGGGCCAGGTAGCCGATCGAGTTGTAGCCCCAGTAGTTGGTCAGCCCGAGGTCCTCGAGCCGCCGCTCCGAGATCGCGTGATGGACGGGCAGGAGCTCGACGGCCGTGATGCCGAGGCGCCGGAGGTGCTCGAGCGCGGGCGGGGAGGCGAGTCCCGCGTAGGTGCCCCGGAGCTCGGGCGGCACCTCGGGGTGGCGCGCGGTGAAGCCCTTGACATGGACCTCGTAGATGACCGTCTCGTGCCAGGGCGTGCGCAGGAGCCGATCGCCGCCCCAGGAGAAGGCCGACTCCACGACCACGCACTTGGGCACGAACGGCGCGCTGTCGCGGAGATCGGGTCCGGTGGCGTCCCCATCGTCGTCCGGGAGGAAGCCGAAGAGCGCATCGTTCCACGTCACCGTCCCGGCTATCGCCTTGGCGTACGGGTCGATGAGCAGCTTGGCCGGATTGAAGCGGTGCCCGTCGGCCGGCGCGTACGGCCCGTGGACGCGGTAGCCATAGAGAGCGCCGGGGCGCGCATCGGGAAGGTAGACGTGCCAGATCTGGTCGGTGCGCTCGGTGAGG
>Ga0335070_10009735_pt1 | contig 11244 bp, 10 predicted proteins | sample Lox_Sample_13_FD_206722 | JGI IMG/M metagenome (GOLD analysis project Ga0335070, IMG submission 206722) | Soil microbial communities from Loxahatchee National Wildlife Refuge, Florida, United States - Lox_Sample_1.3 | ecosystem: Environmental > Terrestrial > Soil > Wetlands | place: USA... | reverse complement strand
TTGCGAGATCTTCATTGGGATGAATTATTCCATAAAGTCCATTGGAGTGATAGACATAATTAAATTAAATGTGAAGCAATCGACGCGCCGCACGGAGATGCGTTCGTTTCGCATATTTGGTTTTTTTTCAGTAGCTTGCGTTCAGAGAGGTTCTTCTCAGGGTTGAATGATGTGCAAGGGATTGCAGTTTATTTTCGAACCGGGTGATAGGCACTCTGTGGAAAAGGGATGATTGTGCAGATTGTTGCACGTGGCGGATGTTGCACGGCGGAGACATTCGATGTGGCGAAAGCCGAGCATTTTTCTGTGGCCAGCCACTCACTCTCGGTGGTGAATGGGTTCCGGCTTTTACACGCACGTTTTGCCGGCTAAGCATCCAGTGAACCTTTTGCACTTCGCGGCAGCCCTGAAATTCTCGAAGACCAACACCATCTGTAAGCAAACCCCGCCGCAGGAGCCGTCATCTCAGTTTCAATACTTAGCGGGACTCTTAGCGTTGCGCCTGCGTTGCTGTTCAGCCGGGACCTCGGAACCCAACCAGATTTGTTAATGGGTGGTCTAAGAACACCGCAACAGGAGGATGATTGTGAAGGACTTAACGATGAGCGGGACTGAAGAAAAAATCCGGTTGGCGGTCGGCTCTGCGGCAGCAGCAGCGGCGATCTTCGCACCACTCAGCTACAAATGGAAAGGAGTGCTGACCGGCGTAGCGGCGGGAGCTATCCTGACGGGCATTTACGGAGTTTCGCCGATTGAGCGCCTTCTCCGCGGGTGATTCGATCTTCATCGCCTGAATACCTCAGACTCAAACAATTTGCGTGATGCGCAAGACCAGGACTGTCACGTTGTCGGGGCCGCCTCGCTCGAGTGCGGCTTCGATAAATTTGAGGCAGGCCTCGGCGGGTATTTCTTCCAGGGCGATGCGAGCGAGTTCAGACTCTCCTACCACGCTCCACAGTCCGTCGGTACAAAGAATCAGCACATCGCCATCTTCGAGGGGAATAGGCTGTTCCGGCGTGTGAGGAATCACTTCGCGGCCGGAGCCCAGGGCGGCCGTAAGGATGTGGCGCTGGGGGTGGGATTCGGCATCTTCGGAACGAACCAGGCCGCATTCGACCAGGCGCCCGACGTAAGAATGATCGCGCGTAAGGCGGGTCGATTCGCCGGAGCGAATCAGATACAGGCGGCTGTCGCCGATGTGCGCAAAGTGAAGCTGGCGTCCGACAATCGATAGAGCCGTGCAGGTAGTGCCCATGCCGGCGAACTCGGGGTGGTCGGCGGCGTAGCGCTGAATGGTCTCGTGCGCATGGCGCAAGCCGGTGACAAGCGCCCTCTGCGGATCAGAGTGGGAGTCGCGATCGTAGATGAAGCGGACGGTCTCAACCGCGAGGCGGCTGGCCTCCTGTCCGCCTTGGTGTCCGCCCATGCCGTCGGCAATGACGGCGAGTCGCCCCTTGGCAGCGAAATCGTCGTCGGACTCGGGCTCCCAGTAGAGAAAAGAATCCTCGTTGTTGAGGCGCTGGCGGCCGACATCGGTCAGAGTCGCAAATTGGAGCCCGGGTTTGGGATGGATGCAGTCAACCGGCATGGATCAGAATCCGGGCGCAGGGCTTGGGAGCGTTCGTGACGCGCGTACCCATGCCAGACTCCGGACATTATATATAGGGAACCCGCCCGTGGCGGTTTCCGTTGGTGATGGTCAGATCCGCCGAGAAGAGAGTCGCGTGTCTCCGAGCAGATTGGATAGCGGACGGTTAGTCACTTACGAGCAAAAGAAAAAAGCCGCGGAAGCTGCGGCTCGTTTCCCTGCCGGAACTTGGGATTGAATCAGTTGGTTTTGGCGTTGCGCTTGTCTTTGTAGATGCGCTTGCTCATGTGGTTGGCTTCGCGGTTGAGCTGGCGCTGGTCCTGCTTGGTGAGATGGCCGTTGTCCTTGGCCATGTCGCGCTTTTCGTTGTTCTGCAGGCGCTGTTCGCCGCGTTCCAGGCGCCGGGTTTCCCCTGGAGTGAGCTGTCCGCTCTTCACGCCCTGCGCGATGCGGTTCTGCTGATTCTGTTCGCGCCGGTTGACCTGATTGACGCGCGGATGGCCAGGATCAACCTTGCCCGCTCCGGCGCCGGAAGTGTTGTCTTGTTGCGCGGCCGCCGATCCGATGAACATTAGACCGCCGACTGCAAGGACTGCGAGCGACTTGGTGAGTTTGTTCATGTCAGACTGAACCCCCACGGAAGAGTGTAGTTTTGAGCGGCGCGAGGATCGGCGTTACTAAGGGGAAGTGGCGCGAGTGGCCGAGGGTAACGCAAGTAACCACTACTGGTCGAGACAACGATGGCCTGGTTTAAATAGCTACGGAATCTCCTTATTCAAGTTGACAGGCGGGGCCAAGAATACGCGGCAAGAACCGCATCGTGTGGGCTCGTACTTTCGGCTCACGATGACGGAAAGAACCTTCTGGTCCAGTGATTTGCTTCCTGAGCTGCGGCTTATGAAAGGGTCGCGGACCTGCCCGGCATCCGTGAGGACAAACGAAACTTCTGGCCGTCTGATTGACTCTGCAATCTCATTCTTCGTTGACTGGATGTCGTAGGTGAAGTCTTCCTCTGGCCGGCAGTGAGCAAACATAGCGGGCTCCGGGGGCAGATCGCTCGTCTTGCGGGGATGGTCGCCGCCATAGGGATAGTACGTAGAGCCGAATTGATTACCGTCTTCACAAGAAATCCATATCGTTGCGGGACCGGAGTAGCCTTCAGGCGGTTCGAGTTTCCAACCTCCACGCAGCGAAGCAGGCACGGCTTCTACTCCCCCAAAGCGCCAGACCGCCATTGCAACCACTGTCATTGCGAGGACTACCGTGATACGGAAAGCCGTTCCTTTAAGCATTATTCGGCCGCAACCATCTGGTCCTGCTCTATTAGACCCCTTTGCCAGTCGGAAGTTCCAGGTTACGTGAGGAATCGGTGCGCCGTGGACGGCGTAATATCCCGCTGTTGAAATAAGGAACCGATTTGGCAAAGCATGGCAGAACGATTTAACATCGTCCACTTCTGAGGACTATTCATGGAAATGTTTCCCGGGGTTCGTAGGCTCTTTCTGCTGGTTCTTGTTCTTGCTGTCTTCGTTTCATCGCGGCTATCGGCACAAGAGGCGAAATCTCTGCCGAGCGAAAGGCCCGCCACGTTTGTTCCTGTCACCGACAGCTTCAACTACAGCAAGCGCGATGTGATGATCCCTATGCGCGATGGGGTGAAGCTGCATACGGTCATCGTCGTTCCCCGGGGCGCGAAGAATGCGCCGATGCTGCTGACGCGAACTCCTTACAATGCGAATGCACAAACCAGTCATGCGGCGAGTTCGCATCTGGCGTCGATTCTGTATGGATATGACAATCCGCTGGATGTGATTCTGGAGAGCGGATACATCCGTGTGGTGCAGGATGTGCGGGGCAAATATGGCTCGGAGGGCGACTACGTGATGACGCGTCCGCTGCACGGGCCGCTGAATCCGACGCCAGTCGATCATTCCACGGACACATACGACACGATTGACTGGCTGGTAAAGAATGTGCCGGAGAGCAACGGGAAGGTGGGGATCATCGGGATCTCGTATGACGGTTTCTTGCCGCTGATGGCGCTGGTGAATCCACATCCGGCGCTGAAGGTCGCGGTTCCGATGAATCCGATGGTCGACGGATGGATGGGTGACGACTGGTTTCACAATGGGGCGTTCCGCGAGCAGAACATGCCGTATATCTATGAGCAGGAAGCCACGCCTTCGAACACGGAGCAGTGGTGGACCGATCACTTCGATGATTACGACGTGTACATGGAGGCGGGATCGGCGGGCGAGTTGGGACGGCGGCACGGGATGGAGCAACTTGGGTTCTGGCGCAAGTTGCTGGAGCATCCAAGCTATGACGCGTGGTGGCAACAGCAGGCCATGGACAAGATTCTCGCCGCACAGCCGCTGAAGGTGCCGACGATGCTGGTGGATGGCTTGTGGGACCAGGAGGACATTTACGGCGCACCCGCGGTTTACAAGGCGATCAAGCCGAAAGATACAGGTAACGACAAGGTCTTCCTGGTGATCGGGCCCTGGCATCACGGGCAGCAGTTGTTTGATTCGAGTTCGCTGGGAGCGATCAAGTTCGGCAGCGATACCGGTTTGTACTTTCGCGAGCACATTCTGAAGCCTTTTCTGGAGCAGTATCTAAAAGACGGCACGCCCAAGGCCGATGTTGCGACAGTGAATGCGTTCGAGACGGGAACGAATACCTGGAGACGGCTTTCGTCGTGGCCATCCGGATGCGATTCGGGTTGCTCGACTGCGCCCAAGCGGCTTTATCTGCAGCCAGGAATGAAGGCGAGTTTCGACGCGCCTCATGCGGGAGATGGGGCCTACGAGGAATACGTTTCTGATCCGGCGAAGCCCGTCCCTTATCGCGCACGCCCGAGTCAGCCGGTGGGATACAGCGGGCGTTTCACGTGGCCGCAGTGGCTGGTGGACGATCAGCGCGAGGCGTCGGGGCGGACGGATGTGCTGGCGTTTGCATCTGAGGTATTGAAGGAGCCGGTGAAGATCAGCGGACAGCCGGTGGTGAATCTGATTGCATCGACGAGCGGAACGGATTCGGATTGGGTGGTAAAGGTCATCGACGTCTATCCGGATGAAGTGCCGCAGCAGGAGGAACTGGGCGGGTATCAGCTGATGATCTCGGCCGACATTTTCCGCGGACGTTACCGCGAGAGCCTGGAAACGCCGAAGGCGATCGCAGCCGACAAGCCGCTGCTGTATCGCTGGACTTTGCCGACGGCGAATCATGTTTTTCTGCCGGGGCACCGCATCATGGTGCAGATACAGTCGAGCTGGTTCCCGCTCTATGACCGGAATCCGCAGACCTTTGTGCCAAACATTTTCTGGGCCAAGCCGGGTGATTACAAGAAAGCTGTGCAGCGCATTTATCACACACCGGATCAGGCCAGCTTCATTGAGTTGCCGGTTGTGGAGATGAAATAGTCAATTCTCTCCTGACCGCCGCTGCGCTCGGGTGGCCGTATGACACGTGGCCATCTTCCGGTGCTAATCTTTGCTTCATGCAGAAGATCGGCTTACATCTCATCGCTCTCGTGCTGATGGCTGCGCCCCTGTTCGCACAAGGCAAGCGACTGTGGGTTCTGCGGCCTACGGGCGAGATGGTCGAATACGATCCGGCCACGTTTGCGCCCAAGCAGAACGTGAAGTTGCCGCCCGAGGCTCTGAGATCCCCGGCGAACATTTCCGTCAACTCAGCTGGGCAAATCTTGTTTGCGGCGCCGGTGTCTCTGCCCGTTCCTGACAGCGACGCGGGAACTCCACGCAAAGCCTGGCTGTGGGACGGGCATGCAGGGAGTTGGATTGATGAGCCGATCGAGCGCAAGACGGAAGAACATGGATCGAACCAGGCGGTGAACGAGTCGGCCGCCGTTCCCATTCTTTCTGCCGATGGCAAGCATCTGTTCTGGTTTGCGAGTCAGGCCCGGCGGTTGCAGCGCGAGGAGATGGATCTCTCCATCACCGGAGGATTCGAGGCCTGGCAGACCGGTCTGGAAGGGAAAGCGCGGGAGGACGTGGCTTCGGCGAAGCTTCCGGAATGCCGTTGCACGTCGGGAACATGTGAGGAGACTTGCCCTACGTTTCAGGCGTGGTCGCCGGAAGGCGGTGTAAGGGGTTTTCTTCTTGTGAACCAAACCGTCTCCGGCCAAACCGCCACGACCTACAAGGCGAGCACCAGATACGAATTCGCAGGTGGGAAGTGGACCAGCAACGCGCTGCCGGAACCTTTGCAGCGTGTGCTGGACGCGAACGCCACCGGGAGCGTGATCGTCGAGGCAATCCCGGACACTGGTTGCTGTGGATGGTCGAATCAGAGTAACGATCAGACACTCGTGGTGGCCGAAGGCAAGAAGCTTACGATATTCGACGAGCAAGCCTCCTATAAGAATCCTGACTACGATGTGAGCTTTTATACGGTGAATGCGCGGCTCTCCGCTGACGCAACGCGGGTGGCGATGACAATTATTGCAACGGCGCAGAGCAACAAGCCGATTCAGTTAGCGGAGGAGGGGCAGGCCAATCCGGAGGAATCGCAGCGCATTCGCAAAGCGTTGCTCACATTGCCCGCTGTGGAGGTGAAGTCGGTCGATGAAACTACCAGGCGGATTGCTCTGGTGCCGCGTGCCGCGCTCGTGGGATGGATCAGCGATCACGAACTGCTGATCATGGAGAATCATCTACTCGTCGCGTACAACGTCGCAACCGGTGCACGGCGGAAATCGATGATTCGGGTGGAAGACGGAGCACATGTGTTCTTGCCGTGATGCTGCGCTTCGTGAAGCGCTGACGCCGAGATGTTCACTGCATTCACCCCGGTTAGCGTATAGTGTTTAACAACGTACCAATGCCTAGGTAACGCCGGGACCCTCCGAAAACCTGTTTGAGTCGTGAGGTGAATCATGTCGTTTCTTCTTCCCGTTGCCGCAGATCACGCCGCGGTTTCGCAAGCCTTGCAGAATGTTCCCACGGTCCAACCCGACTTCAGGATCACTGGATTCTCCGAGTATGAGGACAGGTTTGGGACTCTGCCGCAAGAGCAGCAGAACATCATTGATCGGCTCGCTGAACGCATCGTACAAAGTCAGTCGGAGTTTACGCCCATCGTGGCATTTGTGATCACCGGGCACGCCGACAAAGACTTGCGTGCGGATAACCCTTTTCGCCGACCCGGCGAGACGCGCGAAGAATTCGAAATGCGAATCAGCAAAGCACGTGCCAGCCGGGCGCGTGACGCCCTGCTTCGGAAAATACGAGCGCTGGCTTGGGGCAATTCGTCCTCGGTATTGGCTCAGATCCTGAATGACCCCAAACGATCACGGATTGTGGGTATGGGGGCGACAGATCGGCTGGCGGAAAATCCAAGAAATGAGTCGGACCGCAAGCTCAACCGCCGCGTGGAGATCTACCTGGTGACGGCATTGGTTCCTGACCCCGATCCCGATCCCAATCCAAAACCACTTCCCGACCCTTCCAACGAATTGCCGAAACGATTGACCCATGTTTTGGAAGTGCTCAATCGGCGGCAGATGCCCAGTGGCCCGGTACAGACCGAGCGGCTCAAGTGCATGATGACAAAGCTCAAGGATAATGCGAACGCAAATGATCTATTTATCGACCCACATGAGGGCCAGCCTGTCACAATCAATGGAAAGCAAATGGACGGCTTACAGAACATCACGCTTAGCTACGGCAGCGTGACGCAGGTGGAGTTCGAACAGTTCCTCGGACACGCTAAGGCTAATGTTCTTGCCGGTCCCGGCTTCGATGCTTCGGCCTCGGACGACGACGCTCTCCGCGCGATGGATGGTCTCGACCGCCTGATCCTGAAAGCCATCGGGTATCTCGATTCTCACATGCAGCGATTCAATAACCCAACCCTGGGACTGTTCGCCGCTGATCCTACGAAGCGCAGGCTCAACAACCTGATTCACGACCTGCAGGACAACCAAAACAGCATCTACAGTTGCCGGTGAAAACAAGCAGCCCCTGCTGCTCACCCTTCTTCTTGTATTTGGCTGTTGGTCTGGCTCTGCACGGGTAGGTGTGACGTGTCTTCTCCAGGATGCACGCGGTAAATCACATAGCCAAGCAAGTTAGCCCCCAAAGCTACTCCTTCGATTTTCAGTGAGTAGTTCCATGAACTGCCCACCTTAATAATCGGGAACACAGAGAGCAGCACGAAAAGTAACGTCACCAGAAAGCCTGAGCCCGCGGCTACTCTCAGCCATGGGCTCGCGCGCAATCCACGGTCGCGCCTGGCGAGGATCGGGATGGCAAACAGTGCCAGGTAGGCGATTCCATAGAAGGTGAAGCTCCACGTTAGCAGCAATTCAAATGATTCTTCGTGGCCAACTCCGATCAGGGCAGCGATGGCCACCAGCAAGGTGGCTCCTCCCAGAAACAGCACCGAGTTCACGGGCGTCTTGTAACGCGGATGCAGTTTCGAGAACCATTCGGGGACAAGGTGGTCCCAGCCGGCGACCATCGGCAGACGCGTGCTGGCCGTGAAAAACGCGCAGAAGGTCGCGAGGTAATAGATCAACAGAAAAACCACGGCGCACGGCAACACGATCGAGGCTCCGCCCAACGAATGAAGTCCGCGGCTCAGGGCTTGCGGTATGGGGGCCACCACGTCTTCTGCTGAGGGGTCCACGAAAGCGAGGATCGCGCTCGTGGCCAGAATGTAGATCAGGGCGACGACCGGGGCGGCCAGCCAGACCGAGCGGGGAAGGTGGCGTTCAGGTTCGCGGCATTCGCCGGCAAAAACTGCAACGTACTCGAAGCCGGTAAGCGCGCCGAAGGTCATCTTGCTGAAGACACTCAGGCTGAACAGCGTGAGCGGCGGAGCGACGATTCGTAGCGGGTGATACTCAGCCAGACTGCCGCGCCAGACATTCACGAACGGAACCACGATCAGCACGGCCACCGTGATCAGAAAGACTGCAGCACCGACGTTGTTAATCCATTTGCCGATGCCCAGGCCGAGTCCCGCGACGCACATTGTGCAGGCGATCATGGCGAAAGATCCGGCGATGATCATGCCTTTGCTCGATGCGATCCAGGCGGCACCCGGAACTACATACGACAGAAATGAAACTGTGAGCAGGCCACCCAGACCGACGTAGATGATGGCGTAGAGCCACAAATTCCACGCGACCAGAAATCCGATCTGATCGTTAAAGGCGATGCGCGCCCACTCGTACAGGCCTCCCTCGACGGGCAGGCGCCGGTTCAGGTGCGTCACTACCAGCCCCTGCGGGATGAAGAACGTTGCGATCGCGAGAATCCAGAAGACGACATGAGACGATCCCGCTTTCACGGCGGTGCCCATGTAGTCGGCAACGATAATGATGAGCAGTTGCGCCAGGACGAGGTCGGGCAGGCCAAGTTCCTTGCGCAGAGCGCGGCTGTGCGCCTGGACTTCGGCCTCTGGCTGCAGGCACGGTTTTTCTTGAATATGCACTCTGATTCTCGGGCTGGAAGAAAAGCCCCACTTCTGGCAAAAGCGGCCAGAAATGGGCACCCTACTTCTTTTCTGCTGCTGGTTTCAGCAAGAGATCCTGATAGTCGAAGCTGAAATCCGCCAACGGCGAAACTGCGACCATGCGGGCGCTGTCGATGGATCCGTCTGGATTCAGCGAGAACGTGACAAACGCATCTTCAATCGTACGCACTCGCCAGTGAGCCTTGAACGTATCGTATTGCCAGGGTTGCAGGTCGCCGATCATGTTGGGCGTGTGATCGAAGCTGATGGTCAGAGCTCCATTTTCAAACCGGATGGTGATCGGCCCATACCATGCGTCGTGGTACGTGCCAGCGTATTTTTCCAGCGGCAATGATGGCTTGGAATTCGCGGCGCGAGCCCCTTCTGCTTTCTTCATGGTTTCGGCCGCTTCTTTTTCTTCCTGGTCTTTCAGACCCTTGAAGGCAGCGGTCCAATCCGTCGGCGGTACTTGCATGTAGTGATCGAGCACGTGGTAGAGGATTGAATCGAACGCACCGCCTTCCTCCGCATTGGTCAGGATCACGACTCCGAGATTCTCTTCCGGGACGAGCATGACGCGCGAGACGAATCCGCCGACTCCTCCGGTGTGACCGACGAGTTTGCGCCCGTGATAATCACGCAGGCCCCAGCCCAGAGCGTAATCTGCGAAGTTGGCCTTCAGTCCTGCGAATCCAGGCGGCGGATCGGGCGTTGGCAGGATGGTTTGCGGCGTCCACATTTCGCGGGATCGCTGCTCACTGAAGAGTCGACCATCGCGATCCGCGAGCTTGCCGCGGTTGAGCTGCAATTGCACCCACTTCGCCATATCCGCCACGCAAGAGTTGATCGAGCCTGCGGGGCCGACATTGTCGAGATCTTCCAGCGGAATCACCTGCAGCTTGCCATCGACGCGGGAGTGCGGCGAGGCGTAATCGTCTCCGGGCTTAAAATCCTTGCTGCTGACGGTGGAGTGTTTCATCCCAAGCGGATCAAAGATTCTCTGCCGGACGTAGTCGTCCCATGAAGTCCCGGTCACGGCTGGAATAATCTGCCCGGCTGTCATATAGAGCAGATTGTCGTAGGCATAATGGCTGCGGAAGCTGGATTGCGGCTTCATGAAGCGCAGTTTGTAAATGATCTCGTCGCGCTTGTACGTGGAGTGTGGCCAGAAAAGCAGATCGCCTTCACCCAGTCCCATGCCGCTGCGATGCGTCAGCAGATCGCGGATGGTCATCTCGTGTGAAACATAGGGGTCGTACATGACGAATCCGGGAAGGCGCTGGTAGACGGGATCGTCCCATGAGAGCTTGCCAGCGTCCACGAGCGTGGCCAGAGCGGCCGTGGTGAATGCCTTGGTGTTCGATCCGATGGCAAACATGGTGAACTCGTCCACCGGAGTCGAATCCCCGAGTTTGCGCACGCCGTATCCCTTCGCGAGCACGATCTTGCCGTCTTTGACGATGGCGACCGCTATCCCGGGTACGTCGAAGGTCTTCATCGAGTTCGCTACGTACTGGTCGAGGTCGGGAGGTGGAGAATTGAGGACGGTCCCGACCTGGGCGGCCAGTGCAGGCAAGAATGCAAGAATGCATCCGACGGCAAACACACGCATACGGCGAGTGAGCATGACCCTCTTCCGAAAACTTGGATTGACAGACTAGACGCCGAGATTAGAACACACTCTGAAAGGAATTCCGAATGGCAGGCACGCCCGAGGAACCCAGCAGGCGAGAGCGGACTTCGGCGGCTGGGCGCAGCGGGACTCTTCAGTTCATGCGGTTCGATACGACGGCGCTGATGTAGCTGAGCAGGTGATCGATGTTCAGCTCACATTCGAGCAACTGCTGCATTTCCGAAGCGCTGAAGCCGGTCCGGGCTGCCGCTTCCTGAAGCAGGTTGCCGTATTCGGCTGCATCGTTACGATAAAAAGTCATTGCATACTCCTCAACTGACGAATGGTCACAAGAGATCGGGGGCAGGGCGAGACACGGGGAAATCCCCCCCGGGAGCCCAGAGTTCCCGCCAGACTGCCCCCTCCTGCCTCTACGCGAAGCAAGCTTGAGGACGGCTGGCGTTCACTCAGCGCCGAATGGAACGAAGCAGAATGGGCCGGAAGTTCGGATCGATGTTGCCGGCGAGGAGTTCGATGTCGCGGTCAGGACGCCAATCCT